>Ga0137399_10001137_pt1 | contig 11841 bp, 7 predicted proteins | sample czorhiz316metaG_FD_104810 | JGI IMG/M metagenome (GOLD analysis project Ga0137399, IMG submission 104810) | Vadose zone soil microbial communities from Angelo Coast Range Reserve, California, USA - czorhiz3.16 metaG | ecosystem: Environmental > Terrestrial > Soil > Vadose zone | place: USA...
GTCCTCGTGCTCGGCGGCGCGGCGCTGTCGCGCGGCGTCAACGTCACGAAGAGCCGCGCGCTCGAGCGTGAGAATCAATTGCTCGCGAGCGAGATCCAGCGGCTGCGCGAGCGGCTCGTCGGGCTGCGTGACACGCTCAGCGTCTTCGGCGAGCGCGAACAGGCGCTGCGGTTGATGGCGGGACTCTCGCCCGTCGACAAGGACGTGCAGCAAGCCGGCATCGGCGGACCCACCGGTCAGTGGGCCGAGCGCGACAGTTTGTCGGCCGCCGGTCCGAACGGCGCGCAGGCGCTCGCGGTCCGCATGGACATGGATCAGCTGACGCGCCGCGCCAACATCCTCGTTCGCTCACTCAGCGAAGCGTACGATTCCGCATCGAGCCAGCGCGCGCGCTACGCGGCGATGCCGTCGATCATGCCGACCAAGGGTTGGTTGACGAGCGCCTTCGCTCGCGAGCGCGTCCATCCGATCCTGCACCTCGCGCGCCCGCATGAAGGCATCGACGTCTCCGCGCCGATGGGGGCGGAGATCGAGGCGCCGGCGGGCGGCGTCATCACTCAAGTCTCATGGGTCGAAGGTTACGGCAACATGCTCACGCTGGACCACGGCTACGGTCTGGTCACGCGGTACGCGCACTGCTCCAAGATTCTGGTCACGCGCGGGCAACGCGTGAAGCGCGGCCAGAAGATCGCGCTGGTTGGCTCGACGGGATTGTCGACCGGCCCGCATCTGCATTACGAGGTGTGGGTCAACGGGCGACCGGTCGATCCGATCAAGTACGTGTTGCCGGACGCGATCGTCGATTGACATAAACGGCACAGCGCCACGCTTGACGCGCGCTGTCCGCCAGGTGAAGATCCAAACACTCCCGGACCGCGAGGTCCTATGTCCCGCCGCCATCATCATCCAGTACTTCCGGCATTGGCGATTGGCTTGCTGCTTGCGTGCGCCCATGCCTCACCGCGGCCTTCCGAAGAAGAGACCCGGCGCAACACGGATGGCCGGCGCATCGTGACTGCCGAGACGATCGAGCATTCCGGCGCGCGCACGGCGTGGGAAGCGTTGCAGCGCACCGTGCCGTTCTTCACGTTCAAGGACAACAACCGCGGCGGCACGTCCGGCATCGAGCATCGCGGCCGCTCCAGCATCGTGCTGCGCGATCAGCCGCTGATCCTGATGGACGGCGTCGAGCTGAACGACTTCACGACGCTGACGAGCATTCCAGCAGCCGACATTCGCGAGATCGAAATCCTTAGCGGCATCGATGCGACGACCTATTACGGCACCGGTGCGTCCAAGGGTGTGATCCGTATCTGGACGAAGGGATCCGGTAGCTGAAAAAAAGGGGGAGCCGCTGTCGGCTCCCCCTTGCTTCTATCTACAACTTCTGTTACGGCGTCGTCGCGTCGCAACCCGTGAAGTTCGGGTTGTTCCGCTCGTCAAACGGTACCGGCAACTCCGTGTTCGATCCGTACACCGTTCCCTTGGGATACGTACCGATCGGATAGATCGTATTCACTAGGCGGCTGTACGGCGCGCGGGCCAGCCGCCGCAGATCGCCCAACCGATGTCCGGTCGCGAACAACCAGAACGCCCGTTCACGGAACAACAGGTCCTGCCGCGCCGCCGCCGTTACCGGATCGGCCAGCGCCGCGAGCGTGAAGCCGCCGTTGTTGGCGGCGTCGGCGCGGAGCGCATTCAGGCTATCGATCCCCGCCGATGAGGCGCCGGCATTCAGAGCCGCCTCGGCGCGAATCAGCCGCGCCTCGACGGATCCAGCGACGACCACGGGGCTCGTCGCCGACGTGTAATTGAGTAGCACGTACAAGTCGGAGGTGTTGTCGAACCCCTTCCCACGCAGCGCCGTGGTAACACGAGGATCACCGGCCGTCCGGAAGTTCAGCCCGTTGGTACCCTCGGAGTTCGAGACCCCGAATCGGGCGGTCCCAAGCGGGGCCTGGTTGTTGAACACGAACACCCCGTTCCACTGGCGGTTCGTGGCCGTTGAATGGGCTGTCTGATACGCTCCCGTGGTCACGCCGGCAACGGCGGTGTTGGCGCCGGAAAAATCTCCCTTATCCAACAACGCGCGGCCTTTTCCGACCCTGGCCAAACGGACAATCGAAGGATTCGCCGTCATCCCCAACGCCGAATCAAATCTGGAAATGGCCAGATCCAGAATCTGGGTCGTGGTTTGCGGCGTGCCGTTGGCGATCGAGCCGTCGGGCTGTCGCGCGCTGAACGGCACGGCGGAGCAATAGTTCTCGGCGAAATACACGTACGTGAAGCCCGACAGCGCCAACATCTCGCCGATCTTTCCCTTTGCCGTATCGACGTACTGCTGCAGGGCCGACGCGGCGCCCTCCAACGCGACCCGCGCTTTCTGGAGATTGAAGTACACGGCGGTCAACGTGCCGTTGCGCTCGCTGATCGCGCGCGAGTCGTACTCGATGCGCGTGGGGAACGTCTCCACATCGATGTACTCGTCCGTCATGACCCCCGAGACGAGGATCTGCCCTTCCGTACCGCCGTTGTCGCCGTCGTTGGCGAACGCGAAGTCCCCGATCGCGCCGTTATACGCGGCCACGGCGCCATCGGCATTCTGGAGGTCCTTCGGATTGATGACGTCGGGACTTTTCACATCCAGCAGGCCCGAGCACGCCGTCAACGCCAGCGCGCCGAGCACCAGGCCGAAGCGAGTGTATGAGCTCATGGTCGTCGCCTCCTAGTAGCCCAGCGATACGCGCACAGCCAGCGTGCGGATCGGAGGCGCGGTGAGGAAGTCATCTGGCAAATCCGACTGCCCGTTCCCGTTCAGCTCGGGGTCGATGCCGTCGTAGTTGGTCCATTTCAGCAGATTCCGGCCCGTCAGCGAGATCTGCATCGACTGCGCCCGCACCGCGCGGGCCCAGACGTCGGGCGCCGTGTAGGTGAGCGAGGCTTCGCGCAGCCGCAGGAAGTTCCCCGACGTGATGTAGCCCGCCTGCGAGAACCCGAGCAGCGAGCTGCCCGCCGCGACGGCGCGCGCCTGATCCGCGAGCGGCGCCTTGGGATTGTTCACCGCCGAGCAGTTGAACCCGGCGCCCACGCAGCGGAAGCGCTCCGTCAGGTTATAGACCTTCCAGTCACCGCGGTAATCCAGCTGTCCTGCCAACCGCAACCGATTATGGAAGAACGTCAACCCGCCGTTGAGCGTGAGGACGGTCTTCGGAATCGAGGATCCGAGGAAAAGGGCCGTATCGGCAACGGTTACTTCATTCACTTCGATAATGCCGTTGCCGTTCAGGTCCTTAAACCCGAGGATGGGACGATCCCAGAAGCCAAACAGCGGATACCCCGGCCGCTGCTGGATCTCGCCTTGCACGATCGGCGGGATTCCTTTACCGAGGCTGAGCAGCTTATTGATGTTGCGCGACAGGCTGAACGTCGCATCGAAGCCGATGCTCGAGTTCAACTGGTGCTCGACACCGAACAGCGCCTCGATGCCGTGATTCTGCACCGATCCGATGTTCTCGAAGCGGTTCTGATTGATGCCCTGGGACGGCGGCAGCCGCCGGTTCACGAGGGCATCCTTCGTCCGCTTGTTGTAGTAGGTGAATTCGACGCGCCCGGCATCATGGAACAACCCTGCGTCAAACCCGAGCTCGACTTCGGACGACCATTCGGGCTTGAGCTTGCTGTTGCCGAAGGCGGCGGGATCGACGCCGGGGACGTCGGTCGGCGTTCCGGTGCTGCTGAACGTCGTCGCCGTCTGGGCGGAATAGAACAACAAGGCATCCACACTGCCCGGTTGCTGACCGGACGCGCCGTAGGCGAACCGCAGCTTCAGGTTGCTGAACGGCAGGACGCTCGGATAAAACGTTTCATCCGACAGCACCCACGAACCCTGAATCTTCGGATAGTTCACCGAGCGCGACTGGCTGCCGAACGCGCTGTTGCGGTCGCGGCGCACGGCGCCCGTGACGAACACCCGATCCCGCCAGCCGACCGTTTCCTCGACGTAGGTCCCGATCGTCACAGCCACCGTCGTGGTCTCTCGCGCGGTGCGGATCGCGGCACCCGAGATCGTGTTGCCACCGGGCGGAAGGTTCTGCCCATTCGCAAGCACCGCGAACAAGTTGTCCTTCAGATACTGCGCGCCCACGGAGGTCTTGGAGTTCACCGTGGGACTGAGGTTGAATTGCGCCGTGCCGCCGAAATCCGTCGTGTAGTGATAGATCGTAAAGCGATTGTCGCTGCGGCGGCCTTGACGGAAGTTCGAGAAGTTCGGCCCCTGACCGCGCGCCTGGAATTGAACGTCGTTACGACCGGTGTAGTCGAGGCCGACGTTGGCCCGCCAGGTCAAGAACGTCGTCGGGCGCCAGTTGCCCGCGAGACTGCCCGTCAGGCGGTTGATGTCCTGTTCCGTCAAGATCTGGAAGACGTCGCCCGGAAGGAAGAAGCCCCAGATCAACGGCGAGCTTTGCTGGCCGCGCCCGAACAGTCCGCTCGGTAAAAAGCCGGTCACGTTGTTGTCGTTTTGCGGCAACCGGCCGCGACTCTCCACAATGCCGAGATTCCCTTGCAGGTCGAGCTGCGGCATGGGAAGAATGTGCACGTTCGAGCGGAAGCTGCTCTGCTTGATCTCGTTCGGCCGGAACACTTCGTACGCCGGCGGCGTCCCAGCGTAGGCGGTGGTGAGCCGCCCGTACTCGACGTCGGGAAGTCGATAGATGCCCAGCTGGTCCTGGTAATCGCCCGAGATATAATACTGCGCTTGATCCGTGCCGCCCTGGACTTGCATACCGACCTGGCCGCGGTATCCGGTCCCGATCGGCGTCTGCTTCGGATCCATCAACACGTTGTACGAAGTCAGGCTGTCGATCGTGCACGGATTCGTCGCCGCCAGCGATTGGAGCAACCGGCACTGCCGCGCCGGCACTGTTGCCGTATGACCCCAGCTGAAGTAATTCACCGGATACTGATTCTTGTCGTTCAGCATCCCGCCTTCGGCGTACATGCGCCAACGCGCCGGGCCGGCTACACCGTGTTTCGTGGTGATGCGAATGACCCCGTTCGCGGCCTTCGTGCCGTAGAGCGTGCTCGCGGCCGGCCCTTTGACGACCTCGACGTTCGCGATGTCCTGCGGATTGATGTCGTTGACGCGGGACGGCGCCTGGCCGCCGGTACCGATGGAGAGAGAGTTGTCACCGCTCTCCACGCGCACCCCATCGACGTAGTAGATCGGCTCGTTGGACAGCGACAAGCTGGTTTGACCGCGGATGCGAATGCGTGTCCCAGTGCCGACCGTCCCGCCGGACTGCATCACCGACACGCCGGGCACCAGGCCCGAGATCGCCTCGGAGAAGCTCGGCGTCGACTGGTTTTCGATCTTGGTGGGCAGCGCGATGTTCGTGACCGAGTTACCGCTCTCGCGCGCCCGTTGCTCGCCCGCCGGTGACGTGACCACCACTGCATCCAGCGAAACGGCCGCCGAGCGCAACGCGAAATCGACGGTCGCTGCCTGTCCCGGCGTGACGGTCGCCGGGCTCGTGACCGCGGCGTATCCGATGATCGCGGCCTGCACTTGATAGGTGCCGGCCGGTAGCGCCTGGATGGTGTAACGTCCTTGCTGATTTGTGAGCGTGGAACGATTGGTATTCAGCACGCTGACCCGCACCGACCCCAGCGGCGCGCCGGCGACGCGGTCCGTCACCGCGCCGGAGATCGAGCCCTGCTGTTGCGCGAGCGCCGCGCCGGCTCCGATGGCCAGCAACACGGCGGACAGCGCGGCAGTGCGCCTGATCCGACCTATGGTAAATCGCATAGTTCCCTCTTCCTCACGCTTGAAGGTTGTACGACAGCGAAAGGCGAATTGAGAGCAGAGAGGTCGCTAGCGACTACATCGGCCGGGAATGATGATGTTGCGCTGGAGGTGGAGAACGCAGCGAACAGAAATTTGATCCATCTGGCCTCCTCTGGGCTGTTGTCCTTATTCTGAACCGCTGATGAGAAGCCCGCAAGGGAAGCCGTACAATGCTAACTTCTCCTGACATGATGCCCATTCGAAGGTTGCTGCCGGCGCTGGCCACGCTGGTCCTGACCGCCTGCTCAGACACGAACGCGCCCCTAGGGAATGGCGGTCCGGGGCGGATCGCCTTCGAGACCACGCGCTATAACGGACACCTCGATATCGCGGCCATCGACGCGAGTGGCAGGAATCTGACGCGACTTACGAATCGCTTGGGGGACGAGGCGTGGCCGACGTGGTCGCCCGACACGATGCAGATCGCGTATCAAGCCGCCCTCGCCCCGGACACGCTATTCCAGATTTGGATCATGAATTCGGACGGGTCGAACCCCACGCGTCTGACGGAAGACACCACCGGAAACGTCATGCCGGCCTGGTCACCCGACGGCCGCAAGATTGCGTTCGTGTCGTTCCGCGATTTCAACTCCGAGATCTACGTGATGGACGCGAATGGGCAGAACCCGGTGCGTTTGACGAGCGATACCGCCGAGGACGGGCAACCCGCGTGGTCCGCCGATGGATCCAAGATTGCCTTCGTCAGCGATCGCGACGGCAACAGTGAGATCTACGTAATGAACGCGGCCGACGGGAGCGGGCTCGTGAACCTCACGAATAGCCCGCTCGTGGACTGGGGCCCTGCCTGGTCACCCGACGGCTCGAAGATCGCGTTCTACTCGAATCGTGAGGTTGCTTTCGCAGTGTGGGTCATGAACAGCAATGGGTCCAACCCGGTTCGACTGACCGACCCGAGCCACGTCGGTGCCGGTTTGCCGGACTGGTCGCCGGACGGAACGCGCATTGCCTACGAATCCGGCGGACACGTGTGGGTCATGAACGCCGACGGATCGCACAAGGTACAAATCACCGGCCGGAACGGCGTCTCCGACGGCGTACCCCGCTGGCGACCTATCCAGTAAAAGCCTAACCCCTCACGGCGCCGTATTCGGCGGCCGGCGGTCCACCAGGAATACCGTGCTCGGCGCGGCAAACGCACCGCCTTGGGGTGCGCGGCTCCCGACGACCGATGCGGGGACAATCACCGCGGTGATGACAGAGCCCGCGATCCGCGTCCCGGCGATGGGATTCGTGCTGTCCGTGCCGGCGATTCCAACTGGAAGCTTCAGATTCACGAGACGCGGCACCTTGGTGCCGGCCGCGGTGACGACGATGCGCAGCGAGTCCGTGGCCGCGCTATCGCGGGCGACCATGGCGTACGTGCCCACCGCGAGATAGGCGACGTTCCCGATTTGCGGGGCGTCGGGTAGCGTATCGGCGGCGTGCCGGACGAAGTTCACGTCCAGGTTGCCGAGCCCGGCTCCCGCATGAATGATGCGGTAGCCGATCTGCCCTGCCGCGGGTGCAGCGGGATTATCCGGAATCACGTTGAATGCGCGAGCCGGTGTAGAGCCCGTGCGCGCCAGACCAGCGTACAGCAGTGTATAGCCGGTGTTGGCCGTCACCGTGAACGTCGAGTCGAAGATCGGCACTCCCGCAATGGCGGGATTCGAATCGTGCACGAAGACCCGAATCTTGCGCGCCCCGGCGTCGATACCCTGGTAAAACATGTTGGAGCTGCGGAACGTCGCTGAGAACAGGCCGGCGTTCGTCACGATGTCGATGGGCCGCATGTCGAGCGCCCCCGTATCGGCGATCGCATTGATCCAGTGCAGCGAGGCCTGCGGCGGATTGGTTTCGACGAACGTGGCATCCTTCGAGCACGCGGCAGCCGAGACCGCAAGACAACCGATGAGTGAAAACCGGAGTGAATTCATCGCACGCTCTTTTGAAGAAGGATGGTGATCGGTTTCATTGCCCGTTCCCGCCGCCTATCCCGCCACTATCACCTGACCCGCCGATGCCGAGCAGATTGCGCGACGCGATCAGCGCGACAATGGCCGACGCGACACCCATGGCGAGCACGATGGTACGCGGCTTGGAGAGGCGGCGCTCGTACGTCGTCGCGAGACTGCTGCGCCGCAGCGGCACCGCCTCCCCCTGCCATCTGTTGTGTACTCCACGGATGTCGACGACGTCGGTGACGGCGACGAGGTAGTCGCTATCCGTGCTCTGCAGCAGTGAGCCCTGGACGCGGTCGGCGTACGGCCCGATTTGTGGCGCCGCGTCAAGGCGTCCCCGGTCGTTCAACACCAGCGAGACCTTCGTGCCCGGTGCGGGTGCCGGGATGGTGAGGGGAAGCAACATGTAGCATCCCGCCACCAGCGGCAACAGCAACAACGCGACGGCACGGCGCACAACTAGAACACGCCCCCGCTGTAGAGACCGTAATTGCCGGGGCCCGATCCACCGAGCTGGCTCACTCCTCCGAGCCCGTAGAATGGCTGCGCCCGTGCATCCATCTCCTGATACGGCACCGGCCAGCTGACCGCCGTCCCCTCAGGAAGATCACCCCAGCCGCGGCTGGCGAAGTACCACATGCCATAGCCGGTATACATCGTCTCCATTCTGTATTCCCACTTGAGGGCATCCCACGCATTGCCGCATGTACTGGACTTGTATCCGGTGGCCTTGTTCGGCACGCGCGGCACGCAACCCGCACCCGGAATCGCGGCGATGGTGTCCGTGATGCCCGCACTTGCCAGCGTCGGCAGACCGGCGGCAGTACGGGAGCTGTCGATCAACGCGATGGCCGCGGCAGCATTGCCCGTGCGGATGTAACCTTCGGCCGCCAGCAAGCGGATCTCGGCGCGTGTCATGACGGGGTAGTCGCCGATCCGGCTGGCGAGGAAGAACTGCCGAGTCCGGTAGAAGTCGTATTGCGAAATCTGTAACGCATCCCCCGGCTGATCTTCACCGGCGGGCCGATTCCGCAAATAGGGGAGCACCGCGAAGGTGCCGGCAACGGTTACGGCATTCTGCGCCGTTCGCGTCGCGCCTTGCGGGAATCGGCGGTCAGCGGTGACGACCGTGAAGGGAACGCGATTGGCACGTGGCGTGTTGAGCCACGTGTCATAAGCACCGGAGCTGTCAGCCATCCCCAGCCAGAACTGCGACATCTGGTGCCAGTTTGCGGATCCGGTGGCGAATGCCTGTGCCGGCCACACCACGTCCCAGCCCGCCGTGGGATTCATCGTGACGTAGAAGTCCGCGGTAATACCGGCGTTGGCGTCGCCGATGACGGCGTTCCAGTCGACCGAGTCTTTCCGCGCGAGCGGACTGCGTGCGACGCTGGCGCGCAGCCGCGCCTTGTACGACCGCGCGAACTGAACCATCTGCGCAGCGGTCATGGTCTTCGTGCGGCCATTGATCCATGTGTCCGTGGTTGTGGTTGGCGACGACGGTACCCAATCGGACGGGGGTCCTACGGGTGGAGGCGCGGACCAAATGGCGATGGCCGAGTCGATATACGCCAACGCGGCTTTCATGACCGCGTGATAGTCCGACAGTGGAATCGTCGCCTGCGGATTGTCGAATTCGGTCAGAATCGACGCGGAATCATAGACGAGTGCCAGGTCGCCGAGGGCGACGCCCTGCGAGAAGCGGGCAAACGCGAGCGCGCGAGCGTTGCGCGCCGGCGAGCCGAGCGATATCGGATTGACGTTGTCCTTGAGACGGGCGATGCCGAGGGTCGCCATCCGTGCGGCACGGTGCAGGACCTGGAAGTCCCGCACGTTGCCCGCGTTCCCCTGGCTGCCGCGCGCGTTGTCGATCGGGGCTCGGGGAACGCTGCCGCGGGGACCCATTGCGAAGTTGGCCAGGCCGGAAACGTTTTCCATTCCCATGACCTGCATCTGGGTCTGGATGTCGTCGTTCGAGCCGCCGAGCGTGCCGTTCTGAATCTGCGCATAGGTTGCGCCGATGAAGGTCTCGACATCACCCGGCGTGCCGAGGACACGTTTGCGGTCGGGATCGGTCACATCGTTGACGAGCAAGTTGCCGCAGGCGGTGAGGCCGATGGTCGCACCGCACAGAACGATACGAAAGTTGAGCATCGGTCTTCCCCCTTAAAAGCTCGTGGACAAGCCGAGTGTGAACGTGCGCGTGTTCGGGAACGTGAACGCGTCGATCGCGTTGATCGCCGCCGACGTCGCTTGCCCACCCGCGATGCCGACTTCCGGATCAAAGCCGCGGTAACCGGTGATCGTCCACAGGTTCCGACCAACGAGGCTCACCTCCCAGTCGCCCGTCGTCCCGATGGGACCGAGGTGATAGGAGACGAGGAGCTCGCGGACCTTTGCGTAACTCGCATCCTCGACCGAGAAGTTGTTCGGCCCGAGGATGTCGTACAGCCCACCCAGCCCGTTGTTGTTATCGGGGAACGCGGCTCGATAGTAATAGCCGATCGGCTTTGCGTCCTGGACGGACTTGCCGCGCTGATCCACATCGTGCGACAGGAAGTCCAGATGCGCCCAGTGGAAGCCCTGGTTCCAGACGTGCTGTCCGACGGACGCGTCGAGCAACGCGTAGACGGTAAACCGCTTATACCGGAAGTCCTGCGTAATCGCGAACCGGAAATCCGGTAGCGCGTTGCCGAGCGGCACGCTCAACGCGCTTTGGCCGTTGGCACCTCCGCCCCGGAGGATGATGGGCATCCCCCAGTTCATCTTCACTCCCCACGGCGCTCGCGGGGCGGGAAGGTAGGTTTCCCACAGGTTGTTCGTGATGCCCATCTTGGGGTTGTTGCCCGCGCCGACCCACACGAGCCACCCTTCATCGTTCTTTTGGAACGAGCTGGCGGGACCGCCACAATCGCTGCTGAACGGTGCAGGCAGCTGGGAGCAGCTCGTGAGGAATGCGCGGCCATAGAACGTGCCGAAGCGCTCGCCCACCTTGGCCAGGAAGATCTGATCCGTCGCCTGCAGCGTCGCGCCGAAGAAGAACGGCGGAACGCTGAGGGCGGTGACCACCGACCGGTTGCGATCATAAATCACCCGCGCCGACCACTGCACCTCCCGACGCTGCAGCAGCGGCAGGTTGAGCGACATCTCGAAGGTCTTGTTCTGGAGCGTGCCCGCATTCTGCCACTGGATCACGAAGCCCGTTGACGCCGACACCGGCACGGGCAGGATCTGGTTGGTAATCCGCGATTGCGCGTAGGTCGCGTTGAAGGCATAGCGGCTGAAGAGCTCCAGGTCGGCGCCGACCTCGGTCTCGTGACTGATCTCGGGACGCAGATTCTTGTTGCCGAGGTTCTGCATCGTGGGGATACCGCCGGCGCCGATCGCGAAGGTCTCGTACTGCGCCGAGAATTGCGGCGAACCACCCGCGGTCCCGTACGAGCCGTGCAGCTTGAGCTCACTCACCTGCGGCCATGGCCACCACGATTCCTGCGCCACACGCCACGCCGCGGACGCGCGGCCGAAGGTGGCCCACCGGTTAGCGACACCGAACAGCGAGCTGCCGTCCCGCCGGAGCAGCGCATCGACGATGTAGCGGCCCTTGTAGTCCAGCCCCACGCCGCCGAACAACCCCACTTGTCGAACGCGCGTGAAATCGGAGGTCGTGGAGCGGGTGCTCTGCAAGGTGTTGTTGAGGGCGGTGACGCCCTGGACCGCCAGCTGGCTGCCATTGGCATTGAGCGTATCCGCATCCCGTTGCTCGAACAGATAGCGCAGGCTGTACCGCGTCTGCAGATCGGGCCCGAACTCTTTCTTGAACGTGGCGTTGAGACTCCCGTTCAGAGACTCGCGCCCACTCGTGCCGCGCAGAATCGCGCCGAGGTTGGCACTGCTCTGCGACGTCGTGCGGAAACCCTTGTCGTTGATCTGCGACCCTTCGCCGCGCCGCAAGTCGTAGCTGAAGTCCGCGTTGAAGTTGAACCAGTTCACGGGCGCGTACTGCGCGGTAATGCCGCCGATGAAGCGGTTGGTCAC
>Ga0137399_10001138_pt1 | contig 11840 bp, 10 predicted proteins | sample czorhiz316metaG_FD_104810 | JGI IMG/M metagenome (GOLD analysis project Ga0137399, IMG submission 104810) | Vadose zone soil microbial communities from Angelo Coast Range Reserve, California, USA - czorhiz3.16 metaG | ecosystem: Environmental > Terrestrial > Soil > Vadose zone | place: USA...
CGGTCGCAGCCATGCCTTTGGCCCGTCTGCCCGGCATAAATCCGGTCGAAGCTGATGGCAATCAGCCGGCAGATCAACGTTTCGCTGGTTGCGATCGTGAGCGAGGGTTTGCTCTCGCGCCTCAGTTTCGGCCTGATTAGCTTCACTCTGCCTCTTTACGCTCGTCATCTGGGGCTCAGCCTCGCGGAAGTCGGTGTTCTTGCCGCATTGAACAGCGCCGTGGCCGTAGGGCTGAAGCCACTCGCCGGATGGGCCGCCGACCGGTTCGGTCTGAAACGGATCTACCTGGTGTCGATCGGGATACGCAGCCTGGTGTCGTTCTTCCTGGGCTTTGCCACCGCACCATGGGAACTGTTTGCCATACGCAGTGTCCATGGTCTCTCCATGTCACTGCGAGACCCGTCGGCTAATGCCTTGATCGCCGAACACGGCGGCGAGAAGTCTGTCGCGTCTGCTTTCGCGTGGTATCAGACCGCCCGAACCGTGGCGGGCTCGGTGAGCAGGGCTTTCGCCGGAATTCTCCTGACGATTACCGCGGCGAATTACTCGCTCGTGTTCCTCGTCGCCTTTGCTCTGTCAGTGTTGCCGCTCCTGGCGGTCGCCCTGTACGTGAAGGATGAAAGAGACGAAATCCACGTTCAGCGTGACGTGGCTGTGTCGTCGACTGTCCTGTCCCAAGGATTCGAGGCCGAGATCGCGGTACAACGAACACCAGTCCGGCCCAAGGTACTCCCATTCGTCGGTCTGGGATTCCTGATTGCCGCGAGTGCCGAAATGCTGAACGGCCTGTTTCCGGTGTTGGCGACGGAATACGCCGGGTTGAGCAAAGCCCAGACCGGAGTGATCTATGCGGTCTCAACGTTCGCGATCGTCTTGTCAGGCCCGGTTTTTGGCTGGCTCTCCGACAACGTCAGCCGCAAGCTCGTACTAACGGTCAGAGGGATCGCCAACACGCTCTCTTCCATTCTCTATGTGGTCACTCCGACGTTCGCCGGTGTCGCGCTCGCGAAAACGGCTGATGATATGGGAAAGGCGGCCTTTCGCCCCGCCTGGGGCGCGCTGATGGCTCACGTCTCGAGCTTCGACAAGCGCAGTCGCGCACGCACGATGAGTTGGATGAGCATGGGAGAAGACGCCGGCGGTGCGCTCGCCCCCGTGGTGGCCGGTTTCTTGTGGGCTAACTGGGGCGTCGTCGCCCTGATGGGCGCGCGAGTTCTGGTCGCCCTCGCCGCCGAAGTGTACGCCTTTGTCGTGACGCGATCTGCGAGCGAAATACCTGTACAGAGCAATCACACAGCACACGCGCGGCAGCATGCGACAGCCGTTCTTGCGAGCTCACCGACAGAGGAATAGAGCCGGCGATCGATTGTCGAAATCGAAATGGAATAATGAGTCATGAGAGACCCTCTTGTAGTTCCGGCCCTGAGGTGAAAGAGGTTGCTGCCGACCATTTGTTCCATCACACGTCGGTCAGTCCTGCTCGGACTCGTGATCTTCTTGACGGCTCCGCTCCATGGGCAGGAGACGGGAACAGTCCTCAACATTCCGCGCGTTGATCACGCACCGGTGATCGAAGATTTTCTGGCTGGAAATGCGCCGACCGATGCCTCGCTTCAGGTGTCGGATTTCCGCCAGCGAGAGCCTGGCGACGGCGTCCCGGTGAGCCACGCGACCGTTGCGTATCTCAGCTATGACGATTCGAAGCTGTATGTCGTATTCGTCTGCAAGGATGAACGGGAAAAAGTGCGCGCGACGATTGCCCGACGAGAGGACATTGACGCCGATGATCAAGTGGCCATCTACCTCGACACGTTCCTTGACCGCGAGCATGCGTACGTCTTTGCCGCGAATCCCCTTGGAATTCAGCGGGACGCCGTACTGACCGAAGGCCAAAAAGAGGATCTGAGCTTCGACACGGTGTGGTCGTCCGACGGACGGTTGACGGCGGACGGCTACATCGTCCGCATGGCGATCCCTTTCCGGAGTCTGCGCTTCAAGAGCGAGCAGGCGAAGACCTGGAGGGTCGCGATCGGGCGCGTGATTCAGCGAAACAACGAAGAGGTGTACTGGCCCTACATTACCAAGCGTGTTCAGGGTTTCGTCCCGCAGTTCGGCACGCTGAGTGGACTCGCGCGGATCTCGCCCGGGCGCAACGTCCAGATCAACCCCTACGCGGTTGGGGCGCGGGCTCGCTTCCTCGATGCAAGCGGGCCCGCCTTCCGCAACGAGGGAGACCGGCGGATCGGCATGGACGCCAAGATGGTGGTCCGGGATGGTATGACCGTCGATGCGACGGCGAATCCGGACTTCAGCCAGGTCGAGTCCGACGATCCCCAGGTGACGGTGAACGAGCGCTTCGAAGTGTTCTTCCCGGAGAAGCGACCGTTCTTCACCGAGAACGCCGGCTACTTCCAGACGCCCATCAATCTGTTTTTTTCGCGGCGCATCGTCGATCCCGGTTTCGGTGGACGCCTCAGCGGCAAGCTGGGTCGCTGGGCAGTGGGCGGTCTCGCGATGAACGACCGCGCGCCGGGTCGCAGGCCGTCCGAGGACCCGCTCGCCGGTCGAAACGCTGGGATTGGCGTGCTTCGCGTGCAGCGGGAGTTCGGCAATGAGTCTCATCTCGGTTTGCTCGTCACCGACCGGGAATTCGTCGGGAACTTTGCTCGAATGTTCGCGTTCGATGGGCGGTGGAGGCTGGGGCAGAACTGGGCGGCCATCGGCCAATTTGCCCGTAGCGGGACCGCCAAATCGAACGCTGCACCGGTGACCGGCTCAGCGACGGTCGCCCAGATCCGTCGAGACGGACGAAAACTCGACTACCAAGGGGAATATTTGGATTTCAGCCCGACCTTTGCCGCACCGCTCGGCTTCGTGAAGCGAGTGGGCTACCGGCAAACCGACCACGTGATGAAGTATCGCTGGCGACCGAGGAGTGGCGCGGTCCTGAAGTACGGCCCGCGTGCTTCGGCGCTTTTCAACTGGACTCCGGATGGGCAGCTTCAGGACCGCGCGATCAAGTCCGACTTCCAGGTCGAGTTCGCACGCAACTCTCAGATCCAAATCGAGCGCGTTCAGGCGTTCGAGCTGTTCCGCAATCTTCCCTTTCATGCGTACGCCACCATCGCTTCGGCCCGCACCGACTGGCTCAAGTGGCTCGGGTTTTCGGGCTCATACTCCTGGGGAACGGCCGTCAACCATGATCCCGCGCCGCATCGCGACGCCTTCCTGGCGGACGCCACCAAAGCAGAGATGACCGTCACGCTTCGCCCCACGACCCGCTTGCGCATCGACCAGACGTTCGTACACAGCGCGCTGAGCACGCGCGACGTCTCGTCGCCGATTTTCACCGACCGCCTCCTGCGGATGAAGCTCAATTACCAGTTCAGCCGCCTACTCTCCATCCGGGCCATCGTGGACCACGCGGCCCTCGACGCCGATCCCAGTCTGGCCAAGTTGGATCACGAGCGGAGCTGGACGCCGGACGTGCTTCTGACTTACCTCGTGCATCCTGGCACCGCGCTGTTTGTGGGTTACACCGATCGCCACGAAAATTTAGCGCTGTTTTCCGAGCCCTTCCCGACCGTGCGCCGTACGGCGGCGCCAGACACGTCCGTCGCGCGGCAACTATTCGTGAAGCTTAGTTACCTGTGGCGTTTCTGAACGCGTACAGAAGAGGCGCGTGATCGCACGCACCTGGTCACACAACCGATCTTGTGGGTGAAAGAGGGGAAGCCGACATGAGCGTCGACCAAAACGGCCCGTCGGAGGACCGAGCGGACCGGATCGATCCAGCCACCGGCAAGTTAGGCGTGATGATGCCAGGGATGGGTGCAGTAGCCACCACGTTCGTGGCCGGAGTGGAGGCAGTTCGCAAAGGGCTGGCGCAGCCCATTGGGTCGGTGACGCAGATGGCCACCATCCGGCTGGGGAAACGAACCGAGGGACGGTCGCCCCGGATCAAGGACTTCGTGCCTCTGACCGACCTGAACGATCTGCTCTTCACCGGCTGGGACATTTTCCCCGACGACATGTACACCGCAGCCTGCAAAGCCGCGGTGCTGGACCGCGAACTGGTCGAACAGGTCAAACCGTTTCTCCAATCGATTACGCCGCGCGCGGCCGTGTTCGACCGGAATTACGTCCGCAATCTGGACGGGCCCAATGTGAAAACCGGCAAGAGCAAAATGGATCTCGCGGAGCAGGTTCGCGAAGACATCCGCGAATTCAAGAAGACGTCCGCCGCGAGCCGGTTCGTCATGATCTGGTGCGGCTCGACGGCGATCTTCCTGCGCCCCACCGCGGTCGTCCAGTCGGTCGAAGCATTCGAGAAAGGTCTCGAGGAGAGCGACCCGAACATCTCTCCTTCGATGATCTATGCCTACGCGGCGTTGAGCGAAGGCGTGCCCTTCGCGAACGGCGCGCCCAACCTGACGGTCGATGTTCCAGCGATGCACGAGTTGTCGCGACGCAACGAAGCGCCCATCTGTGGAAAGGACTTCAAAAGCGGTCAGACATTAGTGAAGACCATCCTCGCGCCCGGCTTCAAGGCACGAATGCTCGGATTGAATGGCTGGTACTCGACGAACATCCTTGGCAACCGCGACGGTGAAGTGCTGGACGATCCTGAGTCTTTCAAGACCAAGGAAGAGTCCAAACTCGGTGTGCTCGACCACATCCTGCAGCCGCAGATGTACCCGTCTCTCTACGGCAAGATTTGCCACAAGGTGCGCATCGACTACTACCCGCCGCGGGGTGACAACAAAGAGGGGTGGGACAACATCGACATCTTCGGGTGGCTCGGCTACCCGATGCAGATCAAGGTGAACTTCCTCTGCCGCGACTCCATCCTGGCCGCACCCATCGTGCTCGACCTCGTGCTCTTCCTCGACCTGGCGCAACGCAGCGCGGAACTCCGCGGCCTTGGCATCCAGGAGTGGCTTAGCTTTTATTTCAAGTCGCCCATGACCGCGCCGGGACTCTGCCCTGAACACGATCTGTTCATTCAGTCCATGAAGTTGAAGAACACACTGCGGCACCTCAGGGGCGAAGCGCTTATCACTCACCTGGGGCTCGAGTACTACGACTAGGCCAACGCAACACGATTCTGAAGACGGTAATGATCCAACATGAATATGGCGTGGCGTTATCCATTCAGGAGCTCCCGTCAGTCGTCTTCCATTTTCTCGAACGGTCACACCCTCGAATGCTCTCCGGAGTTCAGGGACCCGTTGGTCTGTTCGTGCGGTACTTACGCTGTAAACCGGCACGCGGGCTGACGATTCGTTACCAGGCGGCAGCGCGCAACGCGTCGCGCAGGAAGCGGTTCACCATTCCCCACCGCTGGATCACGGTGATAACGGGTGAAGCGGCGCTTGCGGGAACTCAAATCCCTTGGACCGCCGGTCAAGTTGTACAGCCGACGCTGCATGTTCGCGCGCCAGACAACGCGCCAGGCACGACATTCACAGATCTGGGCCTTGTGGTGCGCGTCTTTCCTGCTGATCAGGGTCTATCAGCGCTGGGCGAGACCTGTTCCCCGTCGCCACGCGGTCCTGTCTTCTCAGCCTTGGAAACGGCCGCGCAGATCCAGCTGTGCGACGCGTCGTGGCATCTCACGTTCACTACAGCTGAGCCCGTGCGATACAAACCCTCGAGTCGTTGCGTTATCCGGTACCGCCTCCTGCTCGAGAGAACCACGGCGGAGGGAACCCTGCAACAAAACCTTACGCTGTTCGGCAAACTTTACGGCGACCCGGAGCACGCCCGCATGATTCACGCGACACTCCAACAACTCTACGCTGAGCAAGCGGAAACAGGTCAACCGATCATTCCACGCCCGTTGGGCGCCGTTGACGCGATCGGACTTGTGCTCAGCGCGGCTGTGCCATCATCAATAAGCGCCGAATTGACGTCCCTTCGCCCAGGGTTACGACTCCTGCAACCGCGTTTGCTGCGAGGCGACTGCGGCGAGGTCGTAGACATGGTCATCCCCGGCGAAGAGTTGCGCAAGACAGCGACCGCACTTGCACGTCTCCACACCAGCATATGCCGACCTGAAGGAGCCCCACGCACCGGAGCAAAGGAGGCAAAGCGCGTCGGTGAGCGCGCGGCGCTCGTCGCAGCCCACAACCCAGAGCAGGCAGAAACGGCGCAGCGACTCGGCCACCAACTCGCGACACTGTTGGAGGCCGTTCAGCCCGACGCGTACCGCTCGGCGCACGGTGGATTCAAGCCCAGTCAGTTGCTTTTCAGTCGTCACGGCGTGTTCGTGGTCGATCTCGATGGCTTCTGCCTCGCGGATCCGGCGCTCGACGTCGGCTATTTCCTGGCGTACCTCCGTCCGAGTGGTCTCTGGTATGACCGCGCCGGCATGCGCGAGTGGTTCGAAGATTCATCGGGACGGTTCGTCGACGCCTATCGCAGGGCGTTGAGTGAGCGCGGCATCCAGGACGACACGACTCACGGCATCCTGCAGCGCACGCGCCTCTACGAGGCCGCCATTCTGTTCAAGATCGCGGCACGGCGCATCAACCGCGTGAACAGTCCGCGCCCAAAAGAGCTCTCAGCCATCCTGACGGAAGTCGCTTGTCTGATGAACCAGTAACTGATCGATGACGATCTGCTTCATCGCGGATAACCCAGAGACAACGAGGCATCCGGTCATTGGTGTTGTGCTTGAACATTTGCGCGTGAAGCATGATGTGCGTTTACTGGATGTTCAAACGCTGACGGGGGACGACGCGATCGCGCAGGAGGACGTACATCCGCCGGCTGACATCTACCTTCTCAAATCACACACACCGCAGGCGTTGGAGGTTGCGCATCACCTGCAACAGCGAAGGGCGTTGGTCGTCAACAGTCACGCGTCATCATCGGCCTGTTACGATCGTTTATTGATGACACAACGGATGACGGAGGCTCGTCTCCCCTGGCCGCAAACCTGGAGTCTTCCTCCTTCACAAAACCTGCCGCGACAACGCGAGTTCCTTTCGACGCTGCCATTCCCACTCATCCTGAAGAGTCGATGCAGCTACCGCGGGGATCTCGTTGTGAAGGTGTACGACGTTGAACAATTGGAAGCTCTGGCGCGACTGCGGAACCAGGAGTCATTCATTCTTCAGGATTTTGTGCTGGGGGATGGCTCCGATATCAAATTATGGGTAGTCGGGGAACAAGTATTCGCTGCACGTCGTTCCACGCCTTTGGATGCAAGGGTGGCTGAAAGTTTTCCCCTTCCCGCCGAGATCCTTCCGAGCGATTGGAGATCGTTGGCTTTGGAGATCGGCCGTGTCTTTGACTTGCGTCTCTATGGAGTCGATCTCCTGATGACTGAGGATGGGCCCGTGGTGGTTGATGTCAATTCATTTCCTGGGTTTCGGGGTGTCGCCGGCGCGGATTCCGCACTGATTGCCCTCATAGATGGCTTGGTGGCAAACAGATTTTCCTTACAACCGTGATCCGGACGAGTCGGCTCGCGAACCGATGTCGAGAATTTGCGAAAGATGGAGGGTCGATCGCGAAGTCGATGGAGCCTGGCAACACTCGTCGGGATGCATCCCGGTCGCCTGGCGGCCACTCGGATCTGCGACAACAGTCGCGGGGTCCGACTGAACCCATGTGAACCCTACGCCGCGCGGAAACGTGAAAATTGGTCGGGATGGCTATCCCTCTGGTTTCGCCTTCAACTCGGCGTCGTGTTCCTTGATGAACGCCCGAATCTCGTCGGCCATCGCGAGCAGCTTCGTCCACTGCTCCTTGTAGAGGGTGACGGGAAAGCGTCCAAGACCGTAGACGGACACGCCTCCCTTCTCGCTGACTTTCAGGCCGGCGCTTCGGCCGCGTTGGGATTTCAACCGCTCGTTTTCTGCCTTGAGTCGTTCCAGTTCGGCCTTGAGATCGTCGTCGGACATTGGCGCTCCTCGAGTAGCGTTCGCAACCAGATAATACCGAAATGTCGAAGATGAGAAGTATGGCAAAACGGCTGGGGACATGCGCGCGATGACCGCGCTCAGTTCGGGAACGAGGTTTGCTCCTGAACCGAACATATGGCGATCACCACGCACCTGAGCCGCTACGCCGGCCGGAAGCTGACGCGACGTCTGACTCGCGCCGTCCCGTGGATTGGCGGCGCGATTGCGCTCATCACCCTGGGCAGCGCGATTCGCCGGAAGGGGTTCGTCGGCGGCACGGTCCACACCGCGCTCGATTTCATCCCGTTTGTCGGCGGCGCGAAAAATCTGGCGGAGGCAGCGCGCGGCCGCGACTTCATTCCTGACAGAATTGTCGCGGTGCGACCGCGCTGATCGCGCTCATCGGACCGGCACGACCACCTTCGTCGAGTGATCCGATCCCAGCGAGTCGAGGAGAACCACGTCCACGACCAGGAACTGCGGCACGAAGCTGCCGCAGCCGAACTGCGGATCGAACGTGAATGACCGCCGCGAGTTGCTGCGAATCAGCGTCGATCCGAAGCGCGCAGAGAGATCGAACGCCGAAATCAGCAGTGACGATGAGCCGCGATGGGTTCCGTCCAGCAGCGTGAAGCCTACCTGCTGCATGAACAGATCGCTGCCACTGGCCAGATTGATGAGCAGGTCGAATCGCGTCGTCAGTGACGGGAATGCAGGGCAGCGGATGCCGAAGATCGGTGTGAGAAAGAGCTGTTGCGGGACGATCGACGTGGTGACGAGCGGCGTCGTGACGAACGGCGACGCGAAGGTCGCCAGGTGCGGCGCCTTCGAGTTGTCGACGTCGCACGCCACCGTCATCGTGAGCGAGCCGGCGAGCACCAGAATACCGAATTTGTCAGCCGGCCATCCCCGAGCACCCATACTCACCTCCAGCCGTTATGACTTAGGCTCGAGATCGCCTGCTGTCAAGTCGGGCGGTCGCGGTGTTCCGTTTTGGCTTCACGTCAGCCGGCTGGCGACGTTCGGATTTCGATTTCGTAACATCAGCAGCGACGCGACGAAGGCGACGATCATCAGCGACAGCACGGCGAGCTCGATCATCGACGTGCGAAACGCCGCTTCGCCGCGATTCGGCAGCTCGCTGAACTCTGCCGTCAGCACCAGGATCCTCCGCGTTGCGGCGACCATTCCGACGATGAGGAACGGCTCGGGGACGAGCGTGTGCTCGCGGAAGGACACCTGCACGGTGTAGAGCAGCTCGACGATCATCAGCGTCAGCAGCAACCGATCCAGCAGGTGGATCACGGCGCCCGCGAGGACGCCGCCCGCGACTTCCTTCGTGAACGTGACGGCGCCGCTCCCGAGCAGCAGGAGCGCGCTGGCCGCGAGCAGCGTGCCGAGGCCGACGTAGACGACGTCCTCGACCCAGGTGAACGCGCGCGCCACGAGACTGCGCGTCCCCCCATCTTTTTTCATGATTGCGCGGTGAGCACGCGGCGCGCCGCGGCGACGGAAAGTTGACCGAGACAGATGCCGCCGTCGCCAGGCGGCACGAGACGATGCCGATACACGTCGAAGCCGGCGCGCGTCAGCCGCGACGCCGCGTCGCTGGACAGAATCGCGTTCAGGAAACAGCCGCCGGTCAACACGACCCGCGACAGGCCGGTCGTGTCACGCAGACGGCCGCAGACTGCGACGATGACGTCTGTAAGCGTCGTGTGGAACCGGCGCGCGATCGCCGCCGGCGCGACACCGGCGAGCCGATCGCCGGCCACGCCGCGAACGAGCGGCCGCGTGTCGACGACCAGCGGCGCGCTCGTCTCGTCGATCGCGAAGGGGTACGACGTGTCGTCGGCCGCGTCTTCGGCGAGCGCCTCGAGCCGCATCGCCGCCTGCCCCTCGAAACTCGTCGCGTGGTGGACGCCGGCGATCGATGCGACGGCGTCGAACAATCGGCCGACGCTCGACGTGAGCGGACTGTTCAGCCCGCGTTCGATCATGCGAGCGAGAGCCAGCCGTGTCGCCGGGGACACATCCGGCGGAGCAAACGGCGCGACGTCGCACTTGGCGTCGTGCAGATGGGCAAGCGCCATGCGCCACGGCTGCTGAATGGCCCGGTCGCCGCCCGGCATCGCGACGTATCGGAACCGTGCGGCACGCGTTACGTCCGCGTATCCGCCGACGAGAAATTCTCCGCCCCACATGTGCCCGTCCGTCCCGAAGCCGGTGCCGTCCCATGCAACGCCAATCACCGAATCGACGAGGCTGTGTTCCGCCAGACAAGCCGCCACGTGGGCGTGATGATGCTGCACGCCGATGTGGGCTACGGCGTCGTGACTGAGCGCGAGTCTTGTCGACGCGTAGTCCGGATGGAGGTCGTGGGCGACGATACGCGGCGTGACGTCGAGCATCTGTTCGAAGAGCGCGAGATCGCGTTCGAATGCCTGTCGCGCGAGGAAGTCGTCGAGATCGCCGATGTGATGGCTCAGAAACGCCTGACGTCCGCGACCGATCGCGAACGTGGTTTTGAGCTGTCCGCCCACGGCGAGAATGGGCTGATCACAATCGAACGGAAGCCGGATGGGCGCCGGTGCGTAGCCCCGCGATCGACGAACGATGATCGGCTGCGGCCCGGCGTGACCGATGACCGAGTCGTCGCACCGAACATGAATCGGACGGTCGTGGACCAGAAACAGATCGGCGATGCCCGCGAGCCGTGTCAGCGCTTCGCTGTTGTCGGTCGCGATCGGCTCGTCGGATCGGTTGCCGCTGGTCATCACCAGCGGACAACCGCCTGCGGCGCGCATTAATAGATGATGCAGGGGCGTGTACGCCAGCATCACGCCGAGTCGATGATTTTCGGGCGCGACCGCGCGAGCGACGTGGGAACCGCGGTCGGCCAATCGGCGCAGCAGCACGACGGGACGCGCAGCGGACGCGAGCAGTACCGCTTCATGCGAGCCGACCTCGCAGATCTCCCGGATCGCCGGAAGGCTCTCGACCATGATCGCGAACGGTTTGTCGTCACGACGTTTGCGCTGCCGCAGCTCGCCAATCGCGTCGCTGTTGCCGGCATCGCACGCCAGATGAAAGCCGCCGAGCCCTTTGACCGCAATGATGCCGCCCGACGCGAGCGCGCGTGTCGCCACAGGAATGGGATCGTCGGCGACGGGATGGCCACTGCTATCGATCGCCATCAACCGCGGACCGCAGACCGGGCACGCGATCGGCTCCGCATGGAATCGACGATCGCGCGGATCCTCGTACTCACTTCGACACGCCTCGCACATCTCGAACGCCGCCATCGTCGTCCGCTCGCGATCGTACGGAGTGCCGGTGACGATTGTCAGCCGCGGCCCGCACGCGGTGCAGTTGATGAACGGATAGCGATACCGCCGGTTCGAAGGATCGAACAGCTCGGCGAGACACGCGTCGCACGTCGCAACGTCGGGGCATACGAAGACATCGGATCGTTCGCCGACGCGGCTCGGATCGATGCGGAAGCCGACGTCGCCTCGCGACACGAGCGCGTGCGTCGAGACCGACTCGACCCGCGCAAGGGGCGGCGGACTCGCGGTCAACGCGTGTTCGAACCGCTCGAGTGCGTCGCGATCGCCTTCGACTTCGATGACGACACCCGCGGGACTGTTGGTCACGAAACCGCTGAGGCGGAGGCGGGAAGCGAGGCCGTGGACGAATGGGCGAAAACCTACGCCTTGAACGACCCCGTGGACGGAAATGGCGCGCCGCTCCATAAACGGTTCAACAGCGACCCTTCATCATACGCGCAAGATCATCGCCGCGAGCCGTCGCATCGCAGAGCGCATCGCTGGGAGCGATCGCGTCACTTTCTCGCCGGACCGTAGAGCACGCGACCGGGCCGCGCCGCGGTCATCTTCCCGTCCTCGAACGCAATCTGTCCGTTGA
>Ga0137399_10001140_pt1 | contig 11839 bp, 7 predicted proteins | sample czorhiz316metaG_FD_104810 | JGI IMG/M metagenome (GOLD analysis project Ga0137399, IMG submission 104810) | Vadose zone soil microbial communities from Angelo Coast Range Reserve, California, USA - czorhiz3.16 metaG | ecosystem: Environmental > Terrestrial > Soil > Vadose zone | place: USA...
CGGCCAGTGCCTCCGCCCGCGGCGGAGCAGTCTCCGGGCAGCACCGTCGCGATGCGCGCGCAACCAGCTCCCGCCACCGACGACGTGGCAGGCGGGACCGCATTCGTGCGCCTCGAGGGCCCGGGCGGGCAGCAGCGCTCCAGGGGGGACCAACCACCTCTCGCGCCCCGCAAGGGGCTGCAGGTCTCCCTCCCCGACGAAGAACCCGCCCCGCCGCCTCCTCCGCCCAAGCGCTTGGTGGCGCCGCCCACCCCCGCGAAGAAGGGACGCCGGGGCGCCTGGTGGGACGAGGAAGCCGCGCAGATCCCCGAGGTGCCGGAGCCCGAGCCCGAGCCGCCGCCGGAGCCGGAGCCCGTTCCGTCCGAGGACGACTCTCCTGGAGCGACGGCGTTCCTGCGCGCCCGCCCGAGCCCGAAGCCCGCGCCGCCGGCCGAGGCCCCCGAGCCCGAGGTAGAGCCCTACCGCCCGGTTCCGGCGGACGACTACGAAGGCCACGTCCCGGCCGGACCGGCGCGCTGGAAGATCTGGTTGCGCCGCGCCGCCTGGACCTGCGGCGCGGGCGCCGCCGTCCTGCTCCTGGGCCTGGTCGCCGGGTACCTGTATCTCGCGCGCGAGATCCCCACCTTCGACACCGTGAAGGATTACCACCCGATGGTGTCCACCAAGGTGGTGGCGCAGGACGGCACCGTGGTCGGGCAGTTCTATCGGGAGCGCCGCACCGTGGTCGCGATGGACAAGATTCCGCGCGTGCTCGTGCAGGCGGTGATCTCGGCGGAGGACAAGGACTTCTACAAGCACCCCGGGTTCAACCCGTTCTCGCTCGTCCGCGCCGCGATCGTCGACGCGCTCAGCGGGCAGAAGCGCCTGGGGGCGTCCACCATCACGCAGCAGGTGGTGAAGAACTTCTTCCTCGGCAGCGAGAAGCGCTGGAGGCGCAAGCTGAAGGAGATCCTCCTCTCGATGCGCCTGGAGAAGAACCTCTCCAAGGACGACATCCTCTTCCTGTACCTGAACCAGATCAATTTCGGACGGGCGCGGTACGGAGTCGAGGAGGCCTCGCTCTACTACTTCAACAAGCACGTCTGGGACATCGACCTCGGCGAGGCGGCGATCCTCGCCGGGCTGCCGCAGAACCCGGCGCGCATCAATCCGCGGCGGCACCCCGACCGCGCCAAGCGGCGGCAGATCTACGTGCTCGATCGCATGCTGGCGAACCACTACGTCTCGCGCGCGGACCGCGACGCAGAGGCGGAGAAGCCGATCTCGCTGCCCGCCCTCCCGACCGATCCGCCGGGCGGGTGGTATCTGGAAGAGGTGCGCAGGCAGCTGATCGCGCAATACGGCGACGCCGCCGTCGAGACCAGCGGCATGACCGTGGAAGTGGCGATGGATCCGCGGGTGCAGGCCGCGGCCGAGCAGGCGGTGCGCGAAGGATTGCGCGCGGTGGACAAGCGGCAGGGCTGGCGCGGCGCGCCGATCCGGCTCGACGCCTCGCGCCTGGACGATTTCCGCGCCGCGCTGGCGCGAAGGTACGCGCAGATCGCCCGGAGCCCGGAGGGCCCCGCCGCCTTCGACCTCGAGGGCATCTCCGAGAAGGAAGCGCTGCAGCCCGACTCGTTCGCGCGCGCGGCGCGCACCCGGACGCTGGAGCAGAACGCGATCTACGGCGGCATCGTGGTGTCGGTGAACGCGCGCGAGGCGCGAGTGGAGCTGGCTCCCTCCGCGCAGGGCACCGTCCCCTTCTCGACCATGTCGTGGGCGCGCGAGTTCCAGCCGGAACACGCCACCCCCCCGCCCCGCGGCGCGCTCGACGTGCTCGCTGTCGGCGACGTGGTGCCCGTGCGCGTGCTGCGGTTCTCGGCCACGCGCGATGCGCCCGACCGGCTGCGGGTCACGCGCCTCGACCTCGCGCTGGAGCAGACTCCCGCCGTGCAAGGCGCGTTCATCGGCATGGACCTGCGCAACCGTCACGTTCTGGCGCTGGTGGGCGGGTATGACGAGACGCTCAGCTCCTTCAACCGCGCCACCCAGGCGCGGCGGCAGCCGGGCTCGGGCTTCAAGCCGTTCCTCTACGCGGCCGCGCTGGAGAGCGGGAAGTACACCCCCGTGACCAAGGTGGACGACTCGCCCGAGGTGATCACCGATCCCTGGACGGGAAAGCCCTGGAAGCCGCAGAACTTCGAGAAGGACGAGTTCGCCGGACCGCTGACCCTGCGCAAGGCGCTGGCGGAGTCGAAGAACACCGTCGCGGTGAAGCTCCTGCTCAGCGTGGGGCTCGACAAGGTGCGCTCCGAGGCCGTCGCGGCGGGGCTCTCCAGTGAGATCCCGCAGAGCTACACGGCGGCGCTCGGCACCGGCGAGGTGGGCGTCCTGGAGCTGGTCAACGCGTACGCGACCATCGCCTCCCAGGGGCGCAGAGCGGCGCCAGTCCTGGTCCGGCGCATCGTCTCGCGGGACGGCGCCACGCTGCAGGCGGCGCAGCCGGACCTGCAGCAGAGCATGCGCCCGGACGTGGCCTACCTCACCGCGGACCTCATGCGCTCGGTGATCGAGGACCCGGAAGGCACCGCGCACTCGCTGACCGCGCTCGGGCGGCCGACCGCCGGCAAGACGGGGACTGCGAACGAGCACCGCGACGGGTGGTTCATCGGGTTCACGCCGTCGATCATCGCCGGAGCATGGGTCGGGTTCGACGACCACCGGATGATGGGCAGCTACGAGACTGGAGGGCACTGCGCCGGTCCCATCTGGCTGTCGTGGATGCGGGCGGCGACCTCGGGGACGGACGTCGAAGAATGGCCGCAGCCGGCGCCCGGGGTGAGCTGCCTCAAGGTGAACCGCAGCTCCGGGGCGCTGGCGGGCGAGAACGATCCGTTCGCGATGCGGGAGTGCTTCCTTTCGGGCACCGAGCCGACCCAGCAGCAGCTGGACGCGCCGGCGCCCACTCCGGACGACTTCTACCAGGACCCGAAGTAGTCGCCGCTCAGCGCAGCCCGCTCGCCTTGATCGCCGCCCGGCCGTCCTTCTTGTAGACGGTGAACCGCACCGTGCGCGCGGTGCCTCGGGAGAGCATCTGCTCGCGGTTCTGGCGGAGCTTGGCGGCGAATTTGTCGTAGGTCAGGTTTCCCGCCTCGCCGGTCTCGGCGCGCAGGGCCATGAACTTGTCGAAGGTCTCGCGGAAGTGCGCCTCGTCCGGGTCTTCGTCGCCGGCCGGAGCTTCGCCTCCCGCCGGAGCTCCCGGCTCGGCGGGTGGCCATGGCTCCGCGGTGCCCGGATCCGCCGGTCCCCATCCTCCGGGAGCAGGGGCCGCGCCGGCGGCGGGGGCATCCGACCAGCCCGCGCCGAGCGCGGCGGGGGCGGCGCCGGACTGTTCCCCCTCCTGCTCGCCGCCGGCGTCACCAGCGGGCGACTCGCTCGCGAGCTCCAGCCCGCTCGGCAAAGGCCCGGTCTGCGCGCCTCCGGGCGGCGAAAAGGAATCGTCGCTCCACGTCGGCTCGGCGCCCGCGGACGGCGGAAGCTGGCCGAGCTGCGGCTCCTCGTCCCGGCCGGGAATCGGCGCCAGCTCCGGATCGAGCGGCTCGTGTCCCCTGGCGGCCGCCCGCCGGGGCGCGGAGACCGCCTCGTCACTCCAGGGTCCCTCCGAAGCCGCGGGCTCCGCTCGCGCCGCGGCGTGCTCCTTCCTCGCACGAGCCGGAGACGGAGCCGGCGCAGGGCGTCCCGCGACCTGGGCTCGGGGGGCGCCACCGGCGAACAGGCCCCAGACGAAGGCGGCGAGGATGAAGACCGCCCAGCCCGCGGCGTAGAAGGCCTGGTACCGAGCGAGCCAGGCGAGGTGCGGGGCGGCCGGAACGGAGATCGCGCCTTGGACGCCCTGCGCGACGGGCACCACCGCGGCCCGGGTCGCGGCGCGAGGAGCGCCGAGCGGGAGGTGGTCCGAGAAGCGCGTCCCGACGAAGGGCAGCGCGACCCGCAGCGCTCCGAACCCGGCGCCGGCCGGCGCCTTGGCCCATGCAGCCAGCGTGGCGCGATCGTCGGGAGGGAGCGAGCTGGCCACCGCCGCGCCCTGCTGGAGGAACGTCACGTCCGCGTCGACCAGGCTGCGGAGCTGCGCGGCGAAGCGGTCGTCGATCAGCGTGCCGGTCAGCACCACCGCGGCATTGCCCGGGATGCGCGCCGCCGCCGCCCGGTAGAGCTTGCCGTCGAAAGGGACGAACTGGGGCGAGGCGCCTCCGCCTTCCAGCGCGATCCGGATCAGCGGCAGCCGTCCCGGGTCCTCGGAGAGCGAAGCAGCCCTGCCCCGCCGCGAGACCGCCGCGGCGTGGGCGTTCGCCACCACCAGCAGATCGGGCTCCGGCTGGAGCGCGGCGGCCGCCGCGCGCAGGGCGCGCTCGTCCGGCCTGGACTGCTGTTGGGGCCCCTCGGGAACCGGCTTGGTCGCGTCGATCAGCTCCGGGTTGAACGCCGCGATCCGCGGCGAGCTGCGCAGGTCGACCAGCTCGATCTGGGTGCGCAATCCGCCGGAAGCCACCGTCAGGCGGGATGCCAACCCCTCCTCGATCGTCTGCGCGAACCGGGCCGAGACCAGCGCCAGATTCGCCACCAGGGCCACCGCGACCAGGGCAGCGAAAGTCCAGAACCGGGTGCGCATGGGAACCAGTGTGCTACCTCGTGCGGGGGAACCGGTCAAAGGTTCAGTCGCGTCCAGCGCGTCGGCGCCGCCGCCGGCCTTCGCAATCAGTCCTCCTCCGGAGGAGGGCCTTCCTTCATCAGCTCGCGCAGCACGCAGGCTGCATAGCTCCCCCGAGGAAGCGCGAACTCCACCGCCAATGCGTCCGCGCCCGCTGCCTCGACGCGGAGGTCTTCCACCGGCACGCGGTAGGGGCGTCTCGAACCTTCCATCTCGCCGCCGCCCACCGCGAAGGATCGGGGATCCACGCCTGCCTCGAAGATGACGGCGGTCTCGCGGGCCAGGGCGTCGGCGCGGGCGGCAAAGAGCGAATGGCCGGGCAGAGGGCCCGCGGGATCGACCTCGCCTGCCTTGACGCGCGGCGTGTCCGCGGAAGCGTCCTCGGACACGAAGAGCCCGCCCGTCTGCCGCTTGCGCAGCACGTCCCCCGGGATGGCGAGATCGAAGAGGCCGTCGAGCAGCCGCGCCGACAAGCAGCGGTTGAACAGCTCCGCTTGCAAGGCGGAGAGCGCGAGCCGGCGGAGGAACCGGTCGCGCGTCGCCGCCTCGCGCCGCAGGATGGCCGCGCCCAGCGCGGCGTTGTCGCCGCGCTGTCCGAATCGCTGCGCACCGTACAGGTTGGGCGCCCCGCGCGACCGCAGCTCGGCGCAGACGCGCTCGGCCCGCTCCAGCGCCCCCTCCCCGATCCCGCGCACCACGATGCGGAAGCGGTTCCCGCGCAGGTGCCCGGGCCGCAGCTTGTTCCCGTGGAGAGCGGCCGACAGCACGCGCCAGCCCGTTCCCGCCGCGTCAGCGCCGCGCCGCTGGAAATCCGGGCTGCGGGGCGGCACCGGAACGCTGAACCGCTGCACGGTGACGGCGCGCTTGTCCTTCAGGCCCGCGTAGCCCACCTCTCGCTCGCGGACGGCGAGCGCGGTGGCCAGCTCGCGCGCGACCTCGGGCGTGGTCCGGCCCGACTTCTCGACCAGGAGGAGAAGGTGCCCGCCCTCGCCGCGGGCCTCGTAGAGCGGCAGCTCCTCGACGCGGAAGTCCTGCTCGGAGACGCGCACCGAGCCCGAGGTCCCCGGCAGATGGGGCGTGAGCAGCGGCACCTCGCGGGGGGTCAGCGGATCAGTCACTGAACGCATGCCATCATGCCCGCGCTGCAAAGCGTAGCGCCGCCGAGCACGGCGGCTATTCGAGCACCACCAGCCCGGCGACGACCAGCCGGTACACGACCCGCGTGGTCTCGAACTCGCCGAGCGCGCTCGCGGCGGCGATCTGCCCGAGCGTGAGCGCGCCCTCGGCCATGCCGAGCACGGCCTCCGCGTCCGCGGGCAGGTCCTCGAGCGCGGGTTTCCCGCTCCGGCGGGGGCGCACGTGCAGCCCGGACACGCGCCCGCGGAACAGCTCCATCTCGTCCAGCCTGCGCAGGCCGTCGAGCAGCAGCCCCTCGGTGTCCAGCGCGAAGTCGTTGGGCAGCCGGGCCCGATCGCAGCCGCGCAGGAAGAGGAACGCGCCGCTCTGCGCGACGAGCAGGCCGAGGAAGATCTCGACCACCTGGTGCCGCATGGCGCGCGGCAGGTCCTCTTCCGCCATGGAACCCGACTGGACCAGGAGCTGCCCGATGCGCCGGCGGTCGGCCGCCTCGCGCTGCGACTTCAACAGCTGGTGCACGCGCGCGCGGTCGGCGAGGCCCATGCGGCAGGCGACCTCGCCCAACCGCTCGGCGGGGCTGGCGGAGCACGCCCAGGCCACGTTGCCCTCGATCAGCGCTACCGCGCGCTCCGTCCCGCCGCTCCGCGCGAGCAGCACGCCGTCGCGCCGCCCGTTGTGGAGGAAGTTCAGCAGGTCGCCGGGGGGAAACGTGCCCAGGTCCCCGGCCAAGGCCGCGCCCGCGGTCCCCAGGGAGCTCACTTCGGCCAACAGGCCCGGCGCTCCTTCCTGCAGCGCGATGAGCAGATCGGGCACGGAGTCGAGCACCGCGAAGCGCGCGCCGCCGCGCTCGACCGACGGCGCGGGCGCGGCCGGCGATCTCTTGCGCGTCACCGCGGAACCCTCGCGGAGCGCCCGGCGCCTGCCGCCGGGACTTGTCTCAACCCTTCTTCTCCCGGCCGTCGCGTCCCTCGTAGACGAACGCCTTGTTCTGCTGCCACTCCAGCTCGTCCTCGACCGACCGCTGGAGGAACTGCAGCTTCATGGGCAGCACGTGCTGGCGGCCGTTGACGAACACGCTCGGGGTCGACTGCACGCGCGCGCCGATTCCCTCCTGCAGGTGGCCCTCGATCACCCCTTCGAAGCGGCCGGCGTAGACCTCCTTGAGCATCTGCGCGCCGTCGAGCCCGAGCTGCTTGGCGTAGGTCTTCAGGCTCTCGTCGTCCAGCTCGTCCTGGTGGGCGAAGAGCAGGTCGTTCATCGGCCAGAACTTGCCGTGGCGGCGGGCGTACTCGGCGCAGCCGGCGGCGATCCGCGCTCGCACATGGCCGGGGAGCGGGAAGAACTTCGAGCACAATCTCGCCTTCCCCTTCTCGGGGCCGGTGACGAGGTCGTGCAGCGGCTTGTTGGCGACCGCGCAGTGCGGGCACTGGTAGTCGCTGAACTCGACCACCGCGACCGGAGCCTTCGCGTCGCCCAGCACTGGACAGTCGCTGGTCTTGAACGCCTGACGCTTGGAGGCCTCGAACGAGGCGTAATAGTTCTCCACCGTCTCGATCACGCGCGACGGCGTGCCGCCTTCGAGGAGCAGCGCCTTGACCAGCTCGGCCATGCGCACGGCGTGCACGTCCTCCACGTTCGCCCCCAGGCACTTGGCCAGGGTGTCCTTGCAGCCGGCGTAGTCGAACACGTCGCCAGCCACCTCCAGGAACTGGGCGCGCTGCTCGTCGCTCAGCCCCGAGAGGTCGGCGCGCGGCACGATGCGGCGCGCCTGCTCTTCGGAAAGGCCCCGCCCGGCGGAAGGCGCGGGCTGTGCCTGCGGGGCGGCGTGCGCCGCCTGCTGCAGCCCGGCACTGGCCAGCAGGAACGCGCAGGATGCGGAGAGGGCCGTGGCAGCGAATCGCAGGCGGCGCGCGCCACGGAATTTCGGGTGGGTGGGAGTACGCATCGCGGCCTTGGTTCCTCGTTCAGGGGTCAAGGGACGGTACCATAACCGACACCTTGCCTCAGCGGTCCTTCCCCTCGTCTGACGCTTCGGGCGGCGGACGCTTCAACCCCAGCAGCGCCCGCACGTCCGCGCGCCGCCGGAGCAGCTTCAGGTCGTCGTCGTCCCGGCCCAGGACCTGCACGCGCCGGGCATCCACCTCGACGGCGCGGCGGAGGTACGCGACCGCATCGGCCTGACGATTGGCGACGGCGGCCATCGAGGCCGCGTTGTAGAGCGCGTCGACGAACCGCGGATCCGCGGCAATGGCCCGGTCGAACTCGCGGCCAGCGGCGTCGAGATCGCCGGCGGAGTAGTCGGAGAGACCGTGCGCGTTGTGGATCTGCGATTCCCCGCGCGCCAGCGATCCACGCCGCAGGCCCACCGCCCGCCGGAGCGGCTCGCCCTCGCCGACCGACCCCGAGAGGAGCCACGCCGTCCCTTCCCACAGCCACAGCTCTCCCTCGACCGGCGTTCCCGCGATCGGCTGCCGGACCAGCTCCACCTCGTCCCCGTCCACCTCCCAGCCGGGACTCTCGCCGAGGAGCAGCACGAACGCGGGAGGGTCGCCGGCGCTGATCCCGGTGCGCAGCACCAGGGGCAGCGATCCCGCTCCGGGCGCGCCGGTGACGGGCCACCGGCGCCTGCCTGGCTCGGGGGCTGCCGGCGGGCGGGGGGTGAACGCGGACGCGGCGGCGGCCACGCGCGCCTCCGGCCATTCCTCGGCGGCGATACGGGCGAGGAGCGGCAGCGGGCGCCGCCCTTCGGCGCGCAACCTGCGCGCGGCGGCGCGGGCGGTCCCTTCCGGAGCCGCAGCGAGTCGCCGCGTCTCCCCGCCGCGTGCGTCGAGGGCGAGCAGCTCGAGCCGGGGGGCCACTCCCTCGGCGTCGATGAGCTGCACCGCGGCCGCGCTGCCGTCGGGGGCCAGGCCGACGAGCGCCTGCTCCTGCAGCAGCGGCTCGCCCGCGAGATAGGGCGCGGTCAGCGGCGGCCGTCGCCACTCGGCGCAAGCACACAGCAGCACGCACCAGGCCAGGCAGGGCCGCATCGCGGATCTGTACCATCCCGGCCGGCCGGATGGCTTCACCGTTCCTCGCGTGTTACCTCCAGCGCGCATGCAGAACCGATGGGCCCTCCTCGAACCCTTGCGGGCCCGCCTGGCCGACGAGCAGGGAACGCTGGTGAGCCCGGGGCCGACGCGGGTGGCCCTCTGCTATCCGAGCCCGTACCACGTCGGCATGAGCTCGCTGGGGTTCCAGACCATCTACCGGGAGCTGAACGGGCACCCGGGCTGCGCGGCCGAACGGGCCTTCCTGCCGGAGGACGTGGACGGCCATCGCGCCGCCCGCGTCCCGGTGTGCACGGTCGAGACGCAGCGGCCGATCGGGGAATTCGCCGCTCTCGCGTTCTCGATCAGCTACGAGCTGGAGCTGACCGGCCTGCTCGAGATGCTCGACCTGTCCGGCCTGCCGGTGCGCGCGGCGGATCGCACGGATTCCCATCCGATCGTCGTCTGCGGCGGGCCGCTCACCTTCTCCAACCCCGTCCCGCTCGCCGCTTTCGCCGACCTGGTGGTGATGGGCGAGTCGGAGGAGCTGGTCCACGAGCTCTGCGACGCGCTGGGCGCCGCGGCAGGAAAGCGCGAGCTGATCGAGCGTCTCGCGCGCCGGCCCGGCTTCTGGGCCCCGGCCCTCGCGCCGTCGCCGCCGCCGGTGGTCAAGGCGGACGACGGCCGGCTCCCGGCGCGCTCGCAGATCGTCACTCCGCACACCGAGCTCCGGAACATGTTCCTCATCGAGCCGGAGCGGGGGTGCTCTCGCGGGTGCACCTACTGCGTGATGCGCCGCACCACCAACGGCGGCATGCGCACGGTGACGCCGGAGCGCGTGCTCGAGCTCGTCCCGGAAGGCGCGCGGCGCGTCGGCCTGGTGGGCGCGGCGGTGACCGATCACCCGGGCATCGTGGAGCTGGTGCGGACGCTGGTCGACGGCGGCCGGCAGGTGGGCATCTCCAGCTTGCGGGCGGACCGGCTCTGCGCTCGGCCCGAGCTGGTCTCGCTGCTGGCGCGCGCCGGAGCGAGGACGCTGACCACGGCGGCGGACGGCGCGAGCGAGCGCCTGCGCAAGGCGCTCGATCGCCGCACGACCTCGGCGCAGCTCGTACGGGTCGCGGAGCTGGCGCGCGAGGCGGGCTTCCACAAGCTCAAGCTCTACCTGATGGTCGGCTTGCCCGGAGAGACGGACGACGACCTCGCCGAGCTGGCGCGGCTCTCGGCAGAGATCTCGCGCATCGTGCCGCTCTCGTTCGGCTGCGCGCCGTTCGTGGCGAAGCGCAACACGCCGATGGACGGAGCGCCCTACGCCGGCATCGCCGAGGTGGAGGCGAAGCTCGCCTTCCTGCGTGCTCGGCTGCGCGGGAGAGCGGAGGTCCGGCCCACCAGCGCGCGCTGGGCATGGGTCGAGTACATGCTCGCGCAAGGCGGCCCGGAGGCGGGGCTCGCCGCCGAGCAGGCCTGGCGCGCGGGAGGCTCGTTCGCCTCCTGGAAGCGCGCCTTCGCCGAGCGCGACGTGCGCCCGGTCCTCGCGGCGCGCCCGCCTGATGGACGGCTACGCCTCCCCGCCCTCGCCCGCTGGCCCATCGTCGCCACCGGCTGACCCGCCGCGAGAGTGACTACAGCTGGTTCACGCTACCGGCTGATCCGCCGCGAGAGTGACTAAAGCTGGTTCACGCTACCGGCTGATCCGCCGCGAGAGTGACTAGAGCTGGTTCACGCAGAGCGCGCGGAGAACGCAGAGGTTTTTTTTGAAAAGCAAACCCTCTGCGCCCTCGGCGGGCTCTGCGTGAAACCCTTCCCTCTGCGCCCTCAGCGGGCTCTGCGTGAAACCCTTGTAGTCCTCCTGCGGCGCGGCTAGGGTTCCGGCCCCTCGCTGGGAGACACGATGGCACGGGCCGCGCTCCAGATCGGGTACCACGACCACTGCTTCGACGGAGTCGCGTCCGCGGCGACGTTCCTGCGCTTCTATCGCGACAGGATGCGGCCCGGGCTGCCGATCGACCGGGTCGCCTTGCGCGGGCTCGCGCACCGCGCCGGGCAGCTCTTTGGCGAGGAGGCTTTCGCGGGCGAGGAGAACGCGGTGGTCGACTTCCGCTACACCAAGGACCCGCGCCTCACCTGGTGGTTCGACCACCACCAGAGCGCGTTCGAGTCGCCCGAGGACGAGGCGCATTTCCGCGGCGACGCCTCGGGACGGAAGTTCTGGGACCCGACCGCCAAGAGCTGCACGCGCTTCCTCGCGCGCATTTGCCGCGATCGGTTCGGCTGGGACTTTTCTCCCCTGCAGGAGCTCGTCGACTGGGCGGAGGTGATCGACGGCGCTCAGTTCCCCGATGCGAGGACCGCGGTCGAGCTGACCGAGCCGGCGATGCAGTTGATGCTGCTCATCGAGGCCAGCAAGGATGCGGAGCTCTGCCCGCGCCTGATCCGGGAGCTCTCCGAGCGGCCGCTCTCGGAGGTGCTGCGCGAGCCCTGGGTGGTGCAGCCGCTGGCTCCGATCCTGGCGCGGCACCGCGAGGTGGTGCGCACGGTGACCGAGCGGCTGCGCGTCGAGCGCGGAGTGGCGGAGTACGATCTGGCGGACCTGGGAATCGACAACGTGAACAAGTTCATCGCATACGCCGCCGATCCGTCCGCCGTGTACACGGTGGCGGTGACGCGCGGCACGAAGCGCAGCAAGATCTCGCTGGGCTCCAATCCCTGGAAGCAGGACCTGCGGCGCCACAACCTGGCCCGGATCGCCGAGCGCTACGGCGGCGGCGGGCATCCGGCGGTGGCCGCGATCAGCTTCGAGCCCGACCAGCTCGAGGAAGCGCGCGCCGCCGCCCGCACCATCGCCGCGGAGCTTCGGGGCTGAGCAGTCCGTTCGCGGACGCGGCGAGGCGGACGCGAACGACTGCCCGGTGTTCGCGGGGAGGCGGTGAGCCTCCCTCGCGGGTGCGGCTTTCGCGACTAGAGTGCATCCCATGACCGCCGCGCC
>Ga0137399_10001142_pt1 | contig 11828 bp, 10 predicted proteins | sample czorhiz316metaG_FD_104810 | JGI IMG/M metagenome (GOLD analysis project Ga0137399, IMG submission 104810) | Vadose zone soil microbial communities from Angelo Coast Range Reserve, California, USA - czorhiz3.16 metaG | ecosystem: Environmental > Terrestrial > Soil > Vadose zone | place: USA...
CCTCGCCGACGACATGTTGACCATTCGGGGAGAGAAAAAAGCGGAGCGTGAGCAGAAGGACCACGATTATCACCTGATGGAACGCTCCCACGGCACCTTTTTGCGTGCTCTGCCGTTACCCTTTACCGCCGATCCGAGCCAGGTGAAGGCCGTATTCAAGAACGGTGTGCTCACCGTCACTATCCCCAAGCCGAAGGAGGTGCAGCAGAAGCAGCGCCGGATCGAGGTGCAGAGGGACACGAGCGCGGCTGGCGGCGCTACGGTGTCGCGGGTCGACCGGCCAACGAGCGCCGCTTCCTCGGCACCCGCGGCGTCCGCGGCGGAGAACAAAGCGAAGGAAACTGCGGCGGAATAGCCGCGTTAAATAAGGATGACGTGAGCCGCTGTACTCTCTGAACCGGCCTCCAGCGGCTCCGTCCTCGACAAGGTGCGGCCGAGTGCGTCGGAGGTGTTGAATGGCCAAAGTCATCGGGATCGATCTCGGGACCACGAACTCCTGCGTCGCCGTCATGGAAGGCGGCAAGGCCAAGGTGATCGAGAACGCGGAGGGGTCGCGCACCACGCCCTCCGTCGTCGCCTTCACCAGCGGCGGCGAGGTGCTGATCGGGCAGCCGGCCAAGCGGCAGGCGATCACCAACCCCGAGAATACGGTATTCGCGATCAAACGCCTGATCGGGCGGCGTTATACCGACCCGATGGTCGAGCGGCATAAAGGCTTGGTACCTTACAAGATCGTCCCGGGGGAAAATGGCGATGGCTGGGTCGAAGCCCGCGGCAAGCGCTATAGCCCGAGTCAGATCAGTGCCTTCATCCTTACCAAGATGAAGGAGACGGCCGAATCCTATCTCGGCGAGAAGGTGGCGCAGGCGGTCATCACCGTCCCCGCTTACTTCAATGACTCACAACGTCAGGCGACCAAGGATGCTGGCCGGATCGCTGGGCTCGAAGTGTTGCGCATCATCAACGAGCCGACGGCCGCGGCGCTCGCTTACGGGCTCGAAAAGAAGGGAAGCGGTAAAGTCGCCGTCTACGACCTCGGCGGCGGCACCTTCGACATCTCGATCCTCGACATCGCCGAAGGCGTGTTCGAGGTGAAGTCGACAAATGGCGACACCTTTCTCGGCGGCGAGGATTTCGACCAGCGCATCATCGATTATTTGGCCGACGAGTTCAAAAAGCAGGAAGGGATCGATTTGCGGAATGACCGCCTCGCTCTTCAGCGGCTCAAGGAGGCGACTGAGAAGGCCAAGATCGAGCTTTCCTCGACGGTGCAAACCGAGATCAATTTGCCGTTTATAACCGCCGATCAGACGGGTCCCAAGCATCTGACCATGACATTGACCCGCGCCAAGCTAGAGGCGCTGGTCGGCGACCTGATCGACAAGACCGCCGGGCCCTGTCGGGCCGCGCTCAAGGATGCCGGTCTGACTGCCCCGAATATTGACGAGGTGATCCTGGTCGGCGGAATGACCCGTATGCCCAAAGTGATCGAAACGGTGCACACCCTCTTCGGCCGCGAGCCGCACAAAGGGGTCAACCCCGACGAGGTGGTCGCGGTGGGTGCGGCGATTCAGGCCGGGGTTCTCCAAGGCGAAGTGAAGGACGTCCTGCTCCTCGACGTGACGCCGCTGTCGCTCGGCCTCGAAACGCTGGGCGGCGTGATGACCAAGCTGATCGACCGGAACACCACAATCCCGACCAAGCGGAGCCAAATTTTTTCAACGGCAGAGGACAACCAGACTGCGGTCACAATCCGTGTCTTCCAGGGCGAGCGCGAGCTGGCCGCGGACAACAAGCTGCTGGGCCAATTTGATCTTGTCGGGATCCCGCCGGGGCCTCGTGGCATGCCGCAGATCGAAGTCACGTTCGATATCGACGCCAATGGCATCGTCAACGTCTCGGCCAAGGACAAGGCTACCGGCAAGGAACAGCAGATCCGCATCCAGGCGTCGGGCGGTCTCTCCGAGGCGGATATTCAACGCATGGTTCGCGAAGCCGAGCAACACGCCGCGGAGGACAAGAAGCGCCGCGAAGTGATCGAGGCGCGCAACCAGGCCGATGCCCTGGTCTACAGTACGGAAAGGAACCTGAGGGAGCACGGCGGCGGGGTGCACGATGCCGACCGGCGAGCGATCGAGGATGCGATCGGCGCATTGCGAACAGCAATGACCGGCGAAGATATCAATCTCATCCGGCAACGCAGCGAGGCATTATCTCAGGCCGCCATGCGCCTTGGCGAGTCCGTCCACCAGGCTGGGCCTGCAAGTGCAGGTGGTGGCGACGAGCGCGTCGTCGACGCCGAGTTCGAGGATGTGGACGACCCGAAGCGACGCGCTTCTTGAGTTCCCCCACCGGGACGGCATGGCCCCTTTTATGGAGAAATCTCAATGACCATCGATAGCCGCGGACCAGCGGACACGGGCTCGTACTCCGCCTCGTATTATGAGAGGGTCGTCGTCGAGGGCGCAGACCCCACGGCCAATGACGCGATGAGCGCCTTGCTAGCGCGCAACTGGTGGGCGCTCGCGTTGCGCGGTCTCTTCGCCATCTTGTTCGGCGTCATCGCTTTGTTCCTGCCCGACATCACGATGCTGGCTCTGGTGCTCCTTTTTGCCGCCTATATGCTGGTGGACGGCGTCCTGGCAATTGTTGCCGGGGTCAGAGCCGCTCGGCGCCACGATCGGTGGGGATGGCTGATCCTCGAGGGAGCGATCGACTTGATCGCCGGTGGGATTGCCGTCGTTTGGCCCCTCGTGACGATTGTCGCTTTCGTCTGGTTGTTGGCCGCGTGGGCGATTGTCAGCGGGGTGATATTGTTTGCCGCAAGCTTCCGGCTCAACCTCGCTCATGGCAGATGGCTGATGATACTCGGCGGCGCCATCTCCGTGGTCTGGGGTGTCCTGTTGATCCTTTGGCCGTTAACCGGGGCGTTGGTTCTGACGTGGTGGATGGCGGGCTATGCCCTGCTCTTCGGCGGCGTGCTTTTGTTTCTCGCCTTCAGGCTGCGGCGCCGGCTACGCACCTTGCCGCCGGGAATGCTTCCTCAGCAGACCTGAGATCGCTGGGGTGAACAGCGCATGACGACGGAATGCAGACTTGGTGCGGCGGATGAGACGATCGCCGATCCGGAGACGCCAGTAAGGGTCCCGGCGGAGAGTCTCGACGCCTGCCAGGCCGAACTCGCGGACGTCAAAGATCGGCTGCTGCGCGCTCTCGCCGATCAAGAAAATTCTCGACGCCGAGCGGAGCGAGAGCGCGAGGATGCAGTCAGATTCGCGGCGGCGCAGCTAGTCACGGACTTATTGCCGACGGCTGACAGTCTGTCTCGTGCGCTCGAAAACGCGCCTGCGGGGGACGATCCATTACAAGGCCAAGGCCTGCTCGCCGGGGTTGCCGCGACCGAGCGGGCTTTACGGGATGTTTTTGTGAAACACGGGATCCAAAAGATTCGACCGGCGCCCGGCGAACCGTTCGATCCCCATCGTCACCAAGCGCTATTCGAGGTTGAGGGCGGTGATTATCCCGCCGGGACTGTCGCCGAGATCCTCCTGCCCGGTTACGCCTATCACGAACGGTTGCTGCGTCCGGCATTGGTTGGCGTCGCCAAAAGTCGCGCCGCGCAGGCGCCGGGTCGGTCCGAGTGACCACCAGCTTGGAGGACTGCCAATGTCGATTAGGGATATTCTGGTCTACGCGGACCCGTCGCCGGCCTCTGGTGAGCGCCTCGATCTCGCCTTTCGCCTCACGCACCGCTTCGGGGCTTATCTGATCGGCGTTGTTCCCGAGGACGCTGCCGCCGTCGGCGACAGGTTCGCCACGATGTTGCGACAGGAAGCTCTCCAGGGCGACTGGCAAATGGCGATCGGGCTGGCTGCGTCCTGGGTCACGCGCCGAGCTCAGGCTGCCGATCTCGTCGTTCTCGGGCAACGCATTCCCGATCACTCGACCGGACTGGATGCTCCTGAAGATGTCATCCTCGCCTGCAGCCGGCCGGTGCTTGTCGTGCCCTATGCGGGCCGTCGCCTCGACCGGGTAGGCGAGAATGTGCTGGTCGCTTGGAACGGCAGCCGCGAAGCCGGCCGGGCGGTTCAGGATGCGCTGCCGTTGTTGACGATGTCGGGTGCGGTGACTGTCCTGTTGGTCGATCCGGAGGAAGATGCGGACGTAGAGCTCGCCGAAGACCTGGTCCTCCATCTCGGGAGACATGGCTTGCACGCCAAGACGCGAGTGATCCGGCACGAACTCGCGACCCTTTCGGTCTCTGATACTTTGCTGGCCCAGGTGGCCGAGCTCGATGCCGATCTCCTGGTCATGGGGGCGTACGGCCATTCACGTCTGCGCGAAATGATCCTTGGCGGGGTCACGCGCGATATCCTCCGAAATGTGAACATACCGGTGCTGATGGCCCATTGATGCACCGGTGCCGGCCGGCGCGATCAACCGTAATCGACGTTCGCGAATGTTCCGGAGCGACAGGCATAGGCCGGGCGTTCGCCACGGGTGGTGACAAATCGGTGTATGTCTGCTTCATCGAGCGCGTGGCGATCGACGATCCTGACCTGCCGCGTGCCTATCAGCAGGATCACGCCCCGACGCTTCAACTGCGTCAGAGAACGGCTTACGGTTTCGACCGATAGGGAAAGATAGTCGGCGATATCCTCGCGCGACATCGGCAGCACCATCCCATCGGCAGGGCCAGCCGATAACCGCTCCGCCATCCTGAGCAGAAAATGCCCGACTTTCTCCTCGGCGGTCGTCCGTCCGAGGTTGAGGATCAGAGCATGTAGGCGTGATATCGCGTCCACGGCGGCGTCGCGCAATTCTCGGGCCACACGAGGGTCGGAGGCGGCAAGCGCCTCCAGGCGCAAGCGCGGAAAGCGCGCCACTACCGTATCGGCAACAACTGCCTCGACGGCGAAGTGGTGCTTCCCGCTCCCGCCAAAGCCGAAGACGTCCCCGGACAGCAGCAAATCGACGATCTGCCGCTTGCCGTCTGCCCTTGCCGAAAACCGCCGCGCCATGCCTGAAACGATCCGGTACCAGTACTCGACAGGGCTGTCTTCCTTGTAGATCTCCTGGCCGCGCCGATACCGGGTTCGCGTGGCCAGCGCTTCCAAGACCTGCAAAGAACCTTCCCGGGCCGGAGCAGGCTCATGCCGCCAGACCGGCTCGTCGACGCGAACGGCAGACCAATTCCCATCCATCCCAATCGCCTTTCCTTGAGCGTCTCTGGCGGAAAGTTGACCGGTCGCTACACGCGGGGAAATTTAGGGATTATACGTAACGAGCAAACGCGTAATGCTCCCGGTCGGGCGGCAACCCCCGATGACGACGTGCCCGAGAGCGGCTCAAACCCGCTTGACCCTCAACCGCGGTGTTACTGGCGGCTTCAAGGGGCGATCAAATCTCAGCCCATGCCGAACGCCCCCACCGTCGATGACCTCGAGGGCCACTACTCCGCTTGACCCCTCGTCGACGTACAAAGTCTCTGGCTTTCGAACCCTGTGTTCGAGACCACCGAGGGCAATGTCGAAACTATCGCTCCTCGGATCGAAGGCGACGCCCAGTAGCGGCACCCATTCCGCCGCGACCTCCTCACCGACGGTGAGCGACGCATTCGCGGCGTCCGAGTCATTACCGAGCAGAGCCTTCGATAGGTGGTCGCAAAAGGCTTGCCATTCAGACTTGTCGAGCTTCCGCAATGCCATTGCTGACCTTCACCAGGGAGGTTTTCATCAAAGGGCCGTCGGCGCCTTGTGCTATGACGGCAAAACACGAGCCCCGGTGCGGCGCCGAACGAACCTCGATCCGATGCCCGAGGCATTCGGCCGCCCGCTTGACGATGAAGAGGCCGAGCCCGAGGCCGTCCGACCGTGCCGCATCGAGCCGAAAAAATGGCTCGAATACAGTCGACAGCTTGTCCGGTGGAATGCCTTCCCCGCTGTCCCGGACCTCGATGCGAAATGCCGCTCCACGCCGGCGGCAGCAGACGAGGACACCCCCGCCGGACAACGTATGATCGAGCGCGTTGCGCACCAGATTGCGCAGGATACTGTCGAGCAGCGCGGCATGGGTCATAACCTCGGCGCGTGTCGACAAGAGACGCAGACACACTCCCTTCCGCCGCGCCGGCCCGTCGAGCTGCTGCGCGAGGCGCTCCAGAATAGGCTGGAGGGGAACCGGCTCCGGTCGGATCCTGCCGGTGCTCTGGTGAAGATGTAGCGCGTCGACCAGAAGGTCCAACTGTTCGGCCAATTGCGCGCTTGCGCGTTCGCTGCGTTCGAGATGCTCCCGCGCCGGGCTGGCGGTGAGCCGACGGGCGAGCAACTCTTGAGCGCTGATAATCAGCTGCAATGGTTGGCGCAGATCGTGGCTCGCCATCGCCAGAACCGTCTCGTAGAAGTCGTCGGTGCGCAGAAGGTCCCCGGTCCCTTGGGTTTCCGTGCTCTTAGAGAAGCCGGAACTGACCGAAATCGCTGGGTCCCTCGCCTTCTCTGCCATAACCATGATCCTTCCACGCGTGCCAGCGTGACCTTGGTAGCGTTGGTATGTCCCGCCAAGAGTGCCCAGTGAACACCCAACCGGCGGAAGGCGCCTTGAGCATCGTCAATTCGCATCGGGCGGGTGCCGCTTAACCGCTACTGAAGAGTTGGCCGGAAGCCCGCCCCTGAATTTGACAACCGTCAAGGCGTCAACGAACACGGGCTGTCACGTTCACGCTCGGGTGTTTTCGGAGGCGCATAAGAAGGAGGGTGACGTGAGGTCTGACAGCGATATCAAGCGGGATGTCGAGGAAGAGCTGCGGTGGGACCCGAGCATTCATACGACCGACATTGCCGTGGCAGTGAAGAATGGGGTTGTCACCCTTGCCGGGTTCGTTCGGAACTACATGGACAAATTTCAAGCCGAGGCCACCGCGAAACGCGTGGCCGGCGTTGCTGGATTGGCGAACGACCTCGAGGTAGGCCTATCCAGGGCAGACCAAAGACCGGATCCGGAGATCGCTCGCGACGCCGTCGCCGCGATCAAAAGCCGACTGCCGCTCTCCAGCGAGCACATCAAGGTGGTCGTGGACAAGGGATGGGTCACGCTCGAAGGACAGGTAGAGTGGAATTATCAGCGCGACGAGGCGGAAAGGGCGGTCCGCCGGATCAATGGCGTCAAGGGCGTCATCAACTCGATCGGTCTCGAGCCGCGGGCCAAGCCGAGCGAAATCAAGCACAAGATCGAGGAAGCCTTCCGGCGGAGCGCCGAGATCGACGCAAGCCGTATCACGGTGGAAGCCAACGGCGGTGACGTCGTCCTCAGGGGCTCCGTGCGGTCTTGGGCGGAGCGTCAGGAGGCAGAACGGGCGGCCTGGGCGGCGCCTGGGGTCAGAAAAGTCGAGAATCGGATCACCATAAGCGTCCAGACCCGGAGCTAACCTGGGGCGCGCCCAAGCCACGCCGGTCATTCAGCCGACCGGCGCGAACATTTTCTCCGAGATGCGTTTGTTAACCAGCTGCCGGTGTTGAGACGATAGAGAGACGGCGGCGCAGCTAACGGCATACGGGGTCTTCCTCATGGAAATCGAGAAATACACCGATCGTGCAAAGGGGTTTCTGCAATCGGCGCAGAACTTGGCGCTGCGGCGCGGCCATCAGCGTCTGACACCGGAGCATCTCCTCAAGATCTTGCTGGAAGATCCCGAGGGGTTGTGCGCCAATCTCATTCGCGCCGCCGGGGGTGATCCCAAGGCGGCCCTAACCGCCGTCGACGGCGAGCTCGAACGGCTGCCGCGCGTCGAGGGATCCGGTGCCGGCCAAGTCTACATGTCTCCCGAGCTGGCGCGGGTTTTCGAGCAGGCCGAACAGCTGGCGCAGAAGGCCGGCGACAACTTCGTGACGGTCGAACGGCTGCTGCTCGCGCTGGCGGCGGCCGCGGGTACGGGTGCGGCGAAGGCGATCGCCGCGGCACGCGTCAACCCGCAGAGCCTCAACCGGGCCGTCGAGGATGTGCGCAAGGGCCGGAAGGCTGACAGCGCGTCGGCCGAGGAGGGTTACGACGCGCTCAAGAAGTACACACGCGACCTGACCGACGCTGCACGCGAGGGCAAGCTCGATCCGGTCATCGGTCGCGACGAGGAGATTCGGCGGACGATCCAGGTGTTGTCGCGCCGCACCAAGAACAATCCGGTGCTGATCGGCGAGCCGGGTGTAGGCAAGACCGCGATCGTCGAAGGGCTGGCCCAGCGCATCATCAATGGCGACGTGCCGGAGAGCCTCAAGAACAAAAAGCTCCTGTCGCTGGATCTCGGCGCGCTCTTGGCCGGCGCCAAATATCGCGGCGAGTTCGAGGAGCGCCTCAAGGCGGTGCTGTCCGAAATTACCTCCGGTGCCGAGGGCATCATCCTCTTCATCGACGAGCTGCACACCCTCGTCGGCGCCGGCAAGGCCGAAGGTGCGATGGACGCGTCCAACATGCTGAAGCCGGCCTTGGCACGCGGCGAGCTCCATTGCGTCGGTGCCACGACGCTCGACGAGTACCGCAAGAACATCGAGAAGGACGCGGCCCTCGAGCGCCGCTTTCAGCCGATCTACGTCGGCGAGCCCTCGGTCGAGGACACGATCTCGATCCTGCGCGGCATCAAGGAGAAATACGAGCTGCACCATGGGGTCCGCATCACCGATGCGGCGATCGTCGCGGCCGCGACCTTGGCCAACCGCTACATCACCGATCGCTTTCTACCCGACAAGGCGATCGACCTGATGGATGAGGCGGCGGCACGGCTGCGCATGACGATCGACTCCAAGCCCGAAGAACTCGACGAGCTCGACCGCCGCATCGTGCAATTGAAGATCGAACGGGAGGCGCTGAAGAAGGAAACCGACCCCGGCTCGCGCGACCGCCTGCAGAAGCTCGAGCAGGAGCTGAGCGACCTCGAGCAGCAATCGGCCGAGCTGACAGCGCAGTGGCAGGCCGAAAAACAGAAGCTCGCCACCGCGCAAAAACTGAAGGAGCAGCTCGATCAAGCCCGCATCGAGCTCGAGCAGGTGCAGCGTCGCGGCGACTGGACCCGTGCCGGCGAGCTCGCCTATGGCATCATCCCGGACCTCGAGAAGAAGCTCAAAGACGCGGAAGCCCAAGAGGGGCGCGGCGTCATGGGCGAGGAGGCGGTCACCGCCGAGCACATCGCGGCGATCGTGTCGCGCTGGACCGGGGTGCCGGTCGAGAAGATGCTCGAGGGCGAACGCGGCAAGCTCTTGCACATGGAGGAGGCGCTCAAGGCCCGCGTCGTCGGCCAGGACGAGGCGATCGCCGCGGTGTCGCAGGCCGTGCGCCGGGCGCGCGCCGGGCTGCAAGACCCGAACCGCCCGATGGGCTCATTTCTGTTTCTCGGACCGACCGGCGTCGGCAAGACCGAGCTCACCAAGGCGCTCGCCGAATTCCTGTTCGACGACGAGCGCGCGATGATCCGCATCGACATGTCGGAATACATGGAGAAGCACTCGGTCGCCCGGATGATCGGCGCGCCTCCCGGCTATGTCGGCTATGAGGAAGGCGGCAGCCTGACCGAGGCGGTACGCCGCCGTCCCTACCAGGTGATCCTCTTCGACGAGGTCGAGAAGGCGCATCCCGATGTCTTCAACGTGCTGTTGCAGGTGCTCGACGACGGGCGGCTGACAGACGGGCAGGGCCGCACCGTCGATTTCCGCAACACCTTGATCGTGCTGACCTCGAACCTCGGGGGCGAGTATCTCGCCAACTTGCTGGAGAGTCAGACCGTAGAGGCGGCGCGTGCCCAGGTCATGGAGGCGGTGCGCACCGCGTTCCGGCCGGAGTTCCTCAATCGGCTCGACGAGATCCTCTTGTTCCGCCGGCTGTCGCGGGACGACATGGTCGGCATCGTCGACATCCAGTTGAGGCAACTGCAGAAGCTCTTGGACGAGCGCAAGGTCACCCTCGAGGTCGATCGCGAGGCCGAGAAGTGGCTCGCCAATGCGGGCTACGACCCGGTCTACGGCGCGCGGCCGTTGAAGCGGGTGATCCAGCGCGAATTGCAGAACCCGCTCGCCGAAAAGATCCTCGCCGGCGAGATCCGCGAAGGCGACACCGTCAAGGTGACGGCGAGCCCGCTCGGCCTGCTGATCCATCCGGCGACGCACACCGAGGACGCAGAACCCGAACGCCACGCCGCGGAGTGAGCCGAGCGCCCGCGGAAGATGCCCCTCGCTCCGGCCCTCTCGCCCTATTTTCTCTGCCATCAGGGAGAAAATCGAATTGGGTGCACCTCATCGGCAATAAATCATTGTTTATCAATCCCTTGTCTAGCCAATTGCGGGGCTCTGGCAGGGGAATTCTTGGCGGCCGACAGGGGAATGGCAGCGGAGTTCAAGCCGATCGCCTCGTCCCTCAGCGGCCTTGGTGACAATGGCGCAATATAGGCTTCGATCGTGTCACCGGGATGGCGATGCACCAGGAGAAGCGCCACGATGACCGAACCAAGCCAACCGATGGTCAAGATCTACGGGACGCGCGGCTCGGCCGCGTGCTACTCGCTCCGCGACTTTCTCCATCGCAGCGATGTGCCGTTCGAATGGATCGATCTGACGAGCGGCGAAGCGGCGGGTGCCGAGGCCGGAGTGCGGGGCCCGCACGATCCCGCGCTGCCCGTTTGCGTCTTTCCGGACGGCGTCCGCTTGGCGAATGCGACGGTCCGCCAAATTACCGAAAAGCTGGGCTGGTTCCGCGATCCCTCGCGAGAGGAATATGATCTGGCGATCTACGGCGCTGGGCCGGCCGGGCTCAGTGCGGCTGTCTATGGTGCTTCGGAAGGGCTGAACACCATCCTGATCGAGCGCTACGCCGTCGGCGGGCAGGCCAGCTGCAGCCCAAAAATCGAGAATTACCTGGGGTTCCCGGAGGGCATCAGCGGCGCCGAGCTCGCCGAGCGCGCCCGCCAGCAGGCATGCCGCTTTGGCGCGGAAATCCTGATCCAGCGCGCGGGTGTTCGCGGCGAGATCGTCGCCGGCAAGGGGATCGGCCATCTGGAAGACGGGACCAAGATCGTCGCTCGCGCCTCGGTCTGCGCCACCGGGGTCGACTACCGCCGATTGGGGCTACCGAATGAGGACCGCTTGTTCGGAGCGGGGGTGTACTACGGTGCCGGGGCAAGTGAAGCCATGCTGTGCGGCCGTCAGGAGATTTATCTGGTTGGCGGCGGCAATTCGGCCGGCCAGGCGGCATTGCATTTTGCCCGCTACGCCGCAGGGGTGAACATGGTCGTTCGCGAAGATTCGCTGAGCGTCTACATGTCGGAATATCTGATCGACCGGATTCGCGCCGAACCGAAGGTTAAGGTCTTGTTGAACACCGAGGTGATTGCTTTGCACGGGGATCGCATCCTCCAGGCGATCACGCTCAGAAACAACCAGACCGGGCGGGAATGGACGGCGGAAACCAGCTGGCTCTTTCTGTGCCTCGGCGGCGTGCCGCAGACGCAGTGGGCCGCGGAAGCCGGCGTTGTTTGCGACAGCGCTGGATATATCGTCACCGGTTCCGATCTGCTGAAAAATGACAGGCCGCCCGAGAGCTGGGTTCTCGACCGCAAACCCTACGCAATGGAAACGAGCCTACCCGGCGTATTCGCGGCGGGCGACGTCAGGGCCGGGTCGATTAAGCGCTTCGCTTCGGCCGTCGGCGAGGGGGCATGGACTATTGCCTCCGTCCATCGATTCCTGGCGGACGGGTGATCGAGCGATCCGGTGGCCATGGGAGAGGCGAAATATGACACCCAAACGCTTCCGTGATCGCCGGGAAGCGGGGCGGCTGCTGGCAGCAAAGCTCGC
>Ga0137399_10001145_pt1 | contig 11800 bp, 8 predicted proteins | sample czorhiz316metaG_FD_104810 | JGI IMG/M metagenome (GOLD analysis project Ga0137399, IMG submission 104810) | Vadose zone soil microbial communities from Angelo Coast Range Reserve, California, USA - czorhiz3.16 metaG | ecosystem: Environmental > Terrestrial > Soil > Vadose zone | place: USA...
ATGTCGGGGCGCCGGGTTCGCTCGAGAGGGCGTCCGACGTGGGGAGGTCCCCGGGGCCCTTGGGGGTTCTGCTCGTCACCGCCTCAGGCGAGGTGAAACAACAGGTGCTGCTGATCTTGCGTCGACTTGATTACACCAAGCCCCTGGGCGCGAGCCGACGGATGCAGGAGGCGCAACGGTGGATCGAAGCCCTTCAACCGGATGCAGTGCTGTTGCACGTTGCTGCGTCGGACCGCGCGGTGCTGTCGCTCCTGCCGACGATCCGCGACCTGCGGAGCCCGCCGGTGGTTGTGGTCCTGAGCGAAGACGACACGTTGAAGCAGCATTGCCGGGAGAGCGGAGCGCAGGTTTTCCTGGACATGACACGACCTGAATGCGGCGGGCTGCCTAGCGTCCTGGCCACGCTTTGGTACGATCGTCGACACCCACAAAGACCGGCCCACAACCTCGAGCACATCGGCCCGCGGTCTATTGGACGAGTGTCCACTCAACGACAGAACGCCCCAGGGTGACCTTGCTTGCCAAGCGGGGGACGAGTCCCTAGTATGTACTGTGCAGAACGTGCAGTTTCCTTAGGGTTGGGCCGAGGCGTCCCGTGGCTGCAGGGCAGGGCGGGGCATCTCCTCCAGTAGAACGGTGGGCCCGCTTGGTGGTCGATGTAAAGTGCCCGCTCCGCCGTGGCGCGTGGTACCCCGTGCTCAGCGCCGGTCCAGAGGAAGCGGTCGTGGTGGTGCGTGACCGCGCAGTGATCCTCCCGCATCACTCCATTGAAATAGTGAACACGCGCCCCAGGCAGTGGGCAATCGTGTCACGGGCGTCGTTCGCTCCATACGCCGTCTGCCCGAGTTGCGCGGACCGGGTGCCGCTGCATGGCTCGCCCGCGCAGTTGTGGTGCACACGATGTCATCAGGCGTTTGGCGTCGAGCCGGCTGACGCCCTGGTTACACCGGAGGATGGCGACGCCCCAAAATCCGTCCCCCCCCCAACTGAAGACTGAAGAGCGACGATGCGCGACCTACTGTGCCGTAGGCGTGTGAGGCATCGCCACCTCACTGGTTGACCCTGCCGCAACACCCCTTGAGCAGGTGGCGGACCCAGACCTTGGGTCGAAAGGCATGTCCGTTTCCAGCAACGCAATAGCTTGACCGACCGGAGCGCCGCAGTGGCCCCGGAGATGCAGGGCAGCGGTAACAAGTGCCGGGCCGGCCACGCCCTTGCGCTGCCTGGTGGGACGCTGGATTTCCATGCCAAACGAGACTACGACATGAGCAGCGAGACTGCGCCGCGGCAGGTGCCCCCGCAACGCGGTGGGGACCGGCGGCGAGACTTCGGCCGCCGCATAACCCGCGACCGGCGACGTGACACGATCGCGGTTCAGGTCGAGCGCCGTAGCGGCACGGATCGCCGATCTGGCGGCCAGCGGCGCGCGAGAGCAGACCGTCGCACACGGCCTTCCGGGGGCTTCAGGTTCCTAGACGGCTAGTCTGCGCGGTGGCGCAATCCCCGGGACGGCCAGCGCCGCGTAAAGCGACTCTGAAGACGACTCCAGCCCCAACATTCCACGCGAACTTGGTTGCGGACGTGTCCGCCGTGACGCCGCTAGAGGTGACGGAGAACTTGACCCTGTAGAACCCGATCCCGCCGAGCAGATATCCTCGCACCGTCGAAGCAGGTTGGAAGTTGTAGGTCACGTCCACGCTGCCACCGAAAAGGTTCGTCTTGGCGTCGCAGGGCGGGGGTGAAGCCGTCGCCATTCGGGTCGGCGTGGTGGAATACCGCGTCGCGCCGCATCGGGCTATCTTGCGCGGCAAGCTGGCCGCCCTCCGGGCAGCCGCGCACGACCCTGAAAACGACTCTGTTCCGGCGAGGCCCCGCTAACCGATTGCCACTGCAATCCTTCCATACGTGGGCGCAAGCGTACTAGGCTTCGACCCGGCGTTGCTGCGCGGCATCGCGCAGCGCGTCGGCACACCGGCGTACGTGTACAGCGCGAACCTCATCCGGGCGCAGTACCACGCGCTGCACGACGCCTTGAAGGACGTGCCGCACCGCATCTGCTATTCCGTCAAGGCGAACGGCAATATCGGTGTGCTCAAGGTGCTCAAGGCGCTGGGGGCGGGAGCCGACATCGTCTCGGTGGGCGAGCTGCGCCGCGCGCTGGCAGCGGGGTTCGACGCCGACGCGATCGTGTTCTCGGGCGTCGGCAAGACGACGCCCGAGCTCGAAGAAGCGATTCGCGCGGGCGTCGGCTTTCTCAACGTCGAATCGCCGGCGGAGCTCGACGCGCTGATCGCGGTGGCGCGGAAGCTCAAGAAGCTGGTACAGGTCGGCATCCGCGTGAACCCCGACGTCGCCACCGAAACGCACCCCTACACCAAGACGGGCGAGAAGACGGCCAAGTTCGGCGTCCCGTATGACGAGGTTGTCGCCGTCGCCCAGCGCATCGTGGCCGAGCCGTTGTTCACGCTGCGCGGCCTCGCCATGCACCTGGGCTCGCAAATCACCGACGTGGAGCCGTATCACCGCGGCACGGTGAAGCTGCTCGAGCTCGTGGCGGCGTTGCGCGCGTCGGGCATCACCACGATCGAGGCGCTCGACGTGGGCGGCGGTCTGGGCGTGCGCTACCACAATGAGAAGGCGCCGACGCCCGCCGCGTTTGCGCAGGCGGTGGCGCCTCCGATCCGGCAGGCGGGTCTCGCGCTGGTGTGCGAGCCGGGGCGCTACCTCGTCGCCAACGCGGGCGTGCTGCTCACCAAGGTGCTGTACCGCAAGCACGCGGGCGGCAAAGAATTCGTCGTCGTGGACGCCGGCATGACGGACTTCGTGCGGCCCAGCCACTACAACGCCCACCACGAGATCGTGCCGCTCGAGAACGGCGCGCGGCCGGAAGAGCTGGTGAACATCGTCGGCCCCATCTGCGAGTCGGGCGACTTTCTCGCGCTCGACCGCAAGCTGCCGACGGTCGAGCCCGGGGAGTACCTCGCCGTGCTCGGCACCGGCGCTTACGGGTTCGTCATGAGCTCGACGTACAACCAGCGGCCGCGGCCGCCCGAGGTCCTCGTCGACGGGGACCGCTACTACGTGGCGCGCCAGCGCGAGACGCTCGACGACCTGCTGCGCGGCGAGGTGCTCGATCCCACGACGTGGTACCAGGGAGGATCGTGAACAAGATCCTGATCCTCGACTACGGCTCGCAGTTCACGCAGTTGATCGCGCGCCGCGTGCGCGAGGCGCACGTGTATTGCGAGATCCACCCCGCCGCACGCGGCACCGATCTCGCGTTCGTCCAGCAGTTCGACCCGAAGGGGATCGTCCTGTCCGGCGGGCCCAACTCCGTATTCGATCCCGGCGCCCCTACCGCGGATCCGCAGCTCCTGGCGCTCGGCGTGCCGGTGCTGGGCATCTGCTACGGGATGCAGCTGGTGGCGCACCTGTCAGGCGGGACGGTGCGACCGTCGCGCGAGCGGGAGTACGGTCGCGCCGAGGTGATGATCCGGGAAGCGGGCGGGGGGGGCCTGTTCCAGGGGTTCGAGCCGCAGACGTGCATCACCGTATGGGCGAGCCACGGTGACAAGATCGACCAGCCCCCCCCGCAGTTCTACGTGACCGCCACGAGCGCCAACGCTCCGGTCGCCGCTATGCAGCACGAGACCCGGCCCATTTACGGTGTGCTGTTCCACCCCGAGGTGGCCCATACGCCGCGGGGCGGGGAGATCCTCCACAATTTCCTGTTCGCGATCTGCGGCTGCACGCCCGACTGGACGCCGGGCCACTTCATCGAGCATGAGGTCGAGCGGATCCGCACGCTGGTGGGGCCGACCCAGCGGGCGATCTGCGGTCTATCGGGCGGCGTCGACTCGGCGGTCGCCGCGGCGCTGGTGCACCGCGCCATCGGCGACCGACTCACCTGCATCTTCGTGGACCACGGGCTGTTGCGCCTGCACGAGCGCGAGCAGGTGGAGCGGGCATTCCGCGCCCACCTCGGCATGGACCTCCGCGTGGTGGACGCCGCCAGCCGGTTTCTGGGGGAGCTCGCCGGCATCGACGACCCCGAGGAGAAGCGCCGCCGCATCGGGCACACGTTCATCGACGTGTTTGAAGACGCGGCGCGCCACGTACCCGGGAGTGTCGCCTTCCTGGTCCAGGGAACGCTGTATCCCGACGTGATCGAGTCCGCCTCGCCGCGGGGCGGGCCGTCGGTGACGATCAAGACGCACCACAACGTCGGCGGCCTGCGGCCCGACCTGCCGTGGAAGCTCATCGAGCCGCTGCGCGAGCTGTTCAAGGACGAGGTACGGCAGGTGGGGCGGGAGCTCGGCCTGCCCGAGGAGATCGTCGGGCGCCATCCGTTCCCCGGCCCAGGGCTCGCGATCCGTGTGCTCGGGCCGGTGACGGAGCAGCAGCTCGACCTGCTGCGGCGCGTGGATGCGATCTATATCGAAGAGATCCGCACCGCGGGGCTGTACGACCAGATCTGGCAGGCGTTCGCCGTCTTGCTGCCGATCAGATCCGTGGGCGTGATGGGCGACGGCCGCACCTATGATCGCGTGGTGGCGCTGCGCGCCGTGACCAGTCGGGACGGCATGACGGCCGACTGGTTCCCGTTTCCCACCGACGTGCTCGCGAAGATCAGCAACCGTATCATCAACGAGGTACGCGGCGTGAATCGGGTCGTGTATGATGTGAGCTCGAAGCCGCCCGCCACCATCGAGTGGGAGTGAGCCCCCCGCGTCACCCCTTCAGTCCCGAGTCGCAGACCGGGCCAGGGGCCCGCCCCCCCGCCGCCGCCACAGTACCGCGTGCGGGACCTCGGAATGCACTTCGGCCCAGCCGACGACATCCCCTTGCTCGTTGATCGCGGTCGCCAGGCTCTGTACTGGGCGTTCGCCGGGCGGAGGGGCAAACGTCCCCAGGTCCAGCATCTGGCCGTTCTCCCACACGAAGGCATGGAACTGGTGGGGCTTGCCGATCGCGTTGGGTGCGACGTTGGACGTTCCAACGACCTGCCCGCGGTTATTGATCGCCCAGGCCTGGCTGATATCGCCCCCGGGCAGGTGCCCGAGATCGGTGCGCACGCCTCCTTCCCATATGAACGCGCCACTGGGATAGTCGTTGCCAACGACCTGCCCGCGATTGTTGAGACGCAAAGGGTTGCCGCCGCTGACGGTGCCGAGGTCCTGGAGCGCGCCGTGGGACCAGAAGAAGCCCGATGCCCCAGTCGCAAGGCTGCTGCCCGCCACGTCCCCGGGGTCGTTGAGCGCTGCGGAACCTGGTAGGCTCCCCCCCGCGCCGAGATCTTGCATTACTCCCTGTTCCCACAGGAACGCGTGCCACGCGCCCGCCGCATCCTGGGCGTACCCCGCGACCTGACCACCCTGGTTGATCTCGAGCGCGCGGCTATCCCGACCCCCCAGCGTGCCGAGATCGCTCATCACCCCGTTCTCCCACAGGTACGCGTGCTCGCCCGGAGTCGCCAGCGCGCTGGTCCCGACTACTTGACCGCGGTTGTTAATCCCGCCGGCGCGGGCCGAGGGGCCGCCCAGCGTCCCCAGGTCCTGAACCGCGCCATCCGCCCACAGCACGGCCCGTTGTTGAGAGGACGTGGCCACGAACGCACCGCTCGCGTTGATGTTTCCAAACACGAACTGGCCGAATGTCGCGGGCCCGGGCGAGCCGTAGTCCTGCATGACACCTCCATCCCACAGGAAGGCATGCGGGTGGGCCCTGGCGTAGCCGTCGGTCGGATTGATCGAGCTCCACCCCATGACCTGTCCTCGGTCATTGATGCCGTACGCCTCGGAGCCGGCGGCGGGGTTGTTTGGCAGCAACGTCCCGAGATCGATCATCTCGTAGGCGCCGTCACCCGCGACTGCGTCGGCGGCAACAACGGGGGAGGCGACATCGCGTGGTTGGGTGCAGGCCGCCAGAGCCACGGCGGCGACGGTCAGAACGCGGTGGTGACGACACATAGCGGCTCCACAGGTAGACGGACGTGGAGCTGGGGGCTGCAACAACGAGGCCGCACGGCGATAGTGCGCCTGGGCGCGCCCACCTGATCGACCCGATTTGCGTGGCCGCTACAGGAATGGCAGCGGTGCGACGGCAGCCGCGACGTCGCGGTACGAAACGAACCTAAATGTTCTTGTCTTCCAGCAGCTTCAGGAATTCCCGCGCCGAGCCCAGCTTGGCGAGCGTCCCCGGCACATCCGGCTCCTTCGCGAACTGGGCAATTTTTCCGAGCACAGGGAGGTACTGGTTCGACACTTCAAGGGGGGGAGCGACGATCAGGAAGAAGTAGTGCACCGGCTTGCCGTCGATGGCGTTGAAGTCGAGCCCCTGCGGCTTGCGGCCGAACGCCACACGCAGCCGGTTCACCGCGAGGGCGCGGCAGTGCGGGATGGCGATGTTCTGGCCGATCCCCGTCGAGCCAAGGGTCTCACGGCGCTTGAGCATCTTGACGAGGGTCTGCTCCGCCTTGTCGTCGAGCTTGAGCAGTCCGACGAGCTCCTTGAGCACGTCGTCTTTCGTGCTGCTCTGGAGGTCCAGGTTGATGGCCTCCTCCGAAAAGAACTCCCGCAAACGCACTGTCGCTTGCTCCACGTGGCAAAGGGCGGCCTAACCTAATGAGTGGTTGCCTCATATGCAACGCGTCATTACGTTGTCAGCCATGCACTTCCCGTACCCCGTCGCGCACGAGGTTCCGCTCTTCCTGGCCCCGATGTCGGGGGTCTCTGAGTCGCCGTTCCGGCTGCTGTGCCGTCAGTTCGGGGCGGACGTCGTCGTGTCGGAGTTCATCTCGGCGGTGGGCGTGGCGCGCGGCATCGAGCACCTGTTCGCCGACATGCGCTTCGACGAAGCCGAGCGCCCCATCGGGATTCAGCTGTATGGCGCCGATGCCACAGTCATGGCGCGCGCGGCCGCGATGGTGACGGAGGTCTGCAAGCCGGACTTCATCGACATCAACTTCGGCTGTCCGGTCAAGAAGGTCGTGAAAAACAACGGCGGGTCGGGGTGCCTGAAGGACCTCGGCTTGGTCCAGTCCATCATCCGGACGGTGCGAAGCGCGACGCATCTACCGGTCACGGTGAAAATCCGCAGCGGCTGGGATGAAACGCAGCGCGACGCCGTGGGCATCGCGCTCCGCTGCCGCGAGGCGGGTGCCCAGGCGCTCACCCTGCACGCCCGTACGCGCACGCAGATGTTCTCAGGCTCCGCCGATTGGGACGAGATCGCCCGGGTGGTGGAGGCGCTCGACGTGCCCGTGATCGGCAACGGCGACGTGATGACCCCAGAAGACGTCCTAGCCATGCGGCGACACACCCGCTGCGCCGGGGTCATGGTGGCGCGCGGCGCGTTCGGGAACCCGTGGCTGTTCGCGCAGGCGCGGGACCTCCTGGCCGGGCGCCCCAAGCGGGCGGACCCCGCTCCCGAGGAGCGCTTCACGACCGCCCTCGAGCACGCCCGGCTCGCGCTCCGGCTCCAGGGCGACAGCCGGAAGACTGCGCTCGAGTTTCGCAAGCACTTCGGCTGGTACACGAAGGGCGTGCCAGGCGCCGCGTCGTTGCGCGAGCGGCTGTTCCAGATCGACTCCATGCAGCAGGCCGAAGCGATCTTCTCCGCCTATCTCGCAGCGACGGCGGTAGAGCGGGCGGCGTGAAGCTGGACGACCTGGAGAGCCTGTTCGAACGCCTCCCGTTCGCGACGATCGATCACCTCCGGCCCCTCACCCAGGGGCATCAGGAGGTGATTTTGTGTCAGGGCAAGACGGCGGAGCAGGTGGTCGGGATCGCCGAGCGGCTCGCGGCGGCGAGCGGCAGCTTCCTCGCCACGCGCGCGGAGCCGGGGCAGCGCGCGGCGCTCGCCGCGCGGTTTCCCCGCGCCGAGCTGAACGAGCTGGGCCGCACGGTCTACCTGCCGCCCGACCCCGAGCCGGCGCCGACGGGGCGGGGGACCATCCTCGTGGTGACGGCGGGAACGAGCGACCTCCCGGTTGCGGAGGAAGCGGCCGTAACCGCCCGGGCGTTCTCGAACCGGGTGGAGCGGCTGACCGACGTCGGCGTGGCCGGCATTCACCGCGTCTTGACCCAGGCCGACGCGCTGCGCCGCGCCGCGGTCATCATCGTCGTGGCCGGCATGGAAGGGGCGCTGCCGAGCGTGGTGGGCGGACTGGTGCGGGCTCCCGTCATCGCGGTACCGACCAGCGTCGGCTACGGCGCCTCGTTCGGCGGCGTGGCGGCGCTGCTCGGCATGCTCAACTCCTGCGCCGCGGGCGTCACGGTGGTGAACATCGATAACGGATTCGGCGCCGCCGCCGCCGCGAGCCGCATCAACCACTCGTGAAACAGACCGGCGTGCGGGCCGGGCGCGGACTCGCCGTGCTCGGCCTTGCCGCCGTCGTCTGGGCCGTGTCCCAAGCGAACCTCTGGGCGCTGCTCGCGGCGATCGGCGGGTTTCTCGCCGCGACGGGGCTCGCGTTCGCCCCGCTGGTGCGCGTCTGGCTCGCAGAGCGTCCCGCCACCCGCCCATCCGACTTCGAGCACACCATCGACTTGCTGCGCCGCGCGCACGGCGCCCGCGCCGGATGGGTCGTGGGTCTCGAGGAAGGGGATATCGAAGTGAAAGCGCAGGACGACACGAGCCACGACATGCTGCGCCGCGGTGCGGCGGTCGCGCAGCTCGCGTCGGTGGACGGCCGGGCGCATGTGGTGCGCGAGCCCGAGGGTACGTACGTCGGTGTCGGCGATTTTCCATTCGGTGCCGCGCTGTTGCTGGCCCGGTCGGACGCCCCGTCGGACGACAGCGAAGCGGTAGCCGAGGACCTGCGCCGGCTGGTGGCGAGCCTGCTCTTGGCACAGCGGCAAGAGACGACCGAGCAGCCCGCGCAGCTCGTGGCAAAGCAGCTCGCGGTGATCGTGGGGGGAGCCCAGACCCTCGAGGGGATCGCCAAGGCCGGGGCGGCGCTGGCTCAACAGTTCGTGCAGCGCGGCGTCGTGATCGCCCTGCAGGGCCTGGGGCCGACGACCGGGGAGGCCCGCATCGTGGCGGTCTCCACCGCGGCGGACAGTCGCCTCGAAGGTCTGTCGCTGGCGCCCGACGCCCCGGCGATGCGCGCCATCGCCGGGCGCATGCCGGTGGTGTCGCAGGGGCGGGAAGACGTCCTCGGCAGCGCCCTGTCGGACCGACGGCGGCAGGACCGGGCGGGTACCGCGTATCCCCTGCTCGACGGACACTTCGCCATCGGCGTGCTGGTGATGATGGGACCGCCGTTGCCCGCGGACACGCAACTCGCGGACCAGCTGCAACGCCTGGCGATGGAGCTCGGTGCGCGGCTCGCGGCGGCGCGCGCCGTACACGAGGCGGAGCAGCGGGCCGTGAGCGACCCGCTCACGGGACTCCGCAATCGGCGCGAGTTCGACCGCGCCGTGCAGCGGCACGCCGCCGGCAAGCCCGTCGCGATGGCCACCCTGATCTACTGCGACCTCGATTACTTCAAGAAGCTGAACGATACGCTCGGCCACGCCGCGGGGGATGCCGCGCTGCGACACGTCGCGCGCATCCTCGAGGGCGCGGTGCGCGACAAGGATCTCGTGGCGCGGATCGGCGGCGAGGAGTTCGCGATCTGGATGCCGCACGCGCCGCTCGAGTCGGGGCTCGAGGTCGCCGCGCGCATCCGCGCGACCGTGGAATCCGGCGCGTGGCGGTGGGGCGGGGAGGAGTACCCCCTGACGATCTCGTGCGGCGTGGCGAGCTACCCCGACACGGTCACGCAAATCGAGAACCTGCGCAGCACCGCCGACGCGGCGCTGTACCGCGCCAAGCAGAGCGGGCGCAATCGAGTTGAAAAAGCGATCGCCGCCGGCTAGGTTGGTTTCGGGAGAGGGGGCGACAGGCTTCGACGGGTTTGACGAGGGTATGGCTGCGTGCCCAGGTTGTCAGTCACCTGGTTAATCCACTGGCAAATTTCACAACTGCCAATTCAAACCTGGCACTGGCTGCGTAAGCTTCGGCTTCACGCACCTGCGTGAGTGGCAGCCCGCCTGAGGCGGCGCTCACGTATCGCAAATTCGGGCTGGCGTGACCTGGGGCCCGAACGGGTCGCGTAAGAGTTTTCAAGGGCTCGTCGCTGCCGTGGCCGGCGAGGCGCCGCGGTAGCGAGACTCAAAGAGCCTCGCCTACGCACGTAGTGGCTGTATCGGAGTCATTCTCGGACCGGGGTTCAATTCCCCGCGCCTCCATGAGACAGGGGAAACTGCCGGGGGAGAGGGAAGGCGGAAGGCCCCACCTCTCCCCCATTGACTGTGCGTTGACACACCGCGCGCAGAGCGTGCTGCCCGGCTTTGCTTGCCCGCTCGAGGCTGTCCTGTAAACGCGCCCCTCTTCCTCCGTGCACGGACGCGACACTTTAGATCAGGCCGCCAGGAACGCCCTCCTGCAGGAGCGTTTCCGCGGGGGACGCGTGCGTGGACGGGCGGTTCGCGTGCTGATCGAGTTTCCCGTGACCTTTCGGACGCGAGGGTAGCTCAGCTAGACGCGACCATCCCATCCCGTATATTGGGCGCCGTTCCGGCCGTCCGGGAAGGCGAACCTTTCGTGCGGGAGGGCGTGATGGACGCAGTCCTCGATCTCGTGCGGGTGCTGTTCGAGCCGACGGCGGTGTTCGAGCGGGTGCGGGAAAAGCCGCGGTTCCTCGCGCCGTTCCTGGCGCTCGCCGTCGCCATCGTGGTGATCAGCCTGGTGCAGCTCCCCTATACCCGGGCGGCGCTGAGCGCGCAGTTCTCGCAGATGCCCAACATGCCACCCGAGGCGGCGCAGCGCGCCCTGAGCTTTGCGTCGATCGGCATCATCTTCGCCCCCGTCATATACGCCCTGATCCTCGTGATCAATGCGCTGCTGCTCTGGGTGGTCGTATCGGTCGTCGGCGGAGAGGCGAAGTTCGGCACCCTGCTGAGCGTCACGACTTACGCGTCGATGTCCTACATCCTGCTGACGCTGGTCGGCGTCCTGGTGCTGAGGATGCGGGGTACGGAGCAAATCGCCGGAATGGAGGATCTGCAGCCGGCGCTCGGCCTCGATCTGCTCGCTCCCGGCGCCAAGGGCCTCACCCTGACGCTGCTGCGCGGCATCAACCCGTTCTCGTTGTACGGCGTGTTCCTGACCGCGACCGGTATCGCAGTGACGCACAAGACGTCGAAGGGCAGCGCCTACACGGCGGCCATCGTGCAGCTGCTGGTCACGCTGCTCGTGACCGGTGTCCTGTCGGGAATGCGCGGCGGGCGCTAGACCGTCGCCTTCGTCCGGTTGACGACGCCCTGCTCCTCGAGCGCGGCCTGGGCCGCCGCGAGCCGGGCGATGGGGATGCGGAACGGCGAGCACGACACGTAGTTCATGCCCGCGTGGTGGCAGAACTTCACCGAGCGGGGCTCGCCGCCGTGCTCGCCGCAGATGCCGATCTTCAGGTCGCTGCGCGTGCCTCGTCCCAGCCGCACCGCGATCTCGATGAGCTTCCCGACCCCTTCCTGGTCGAGCACCTGGAAAGGGTCCTCGTTCAGAATGCCGTGCTCCACGTAGAAGGGCAGGAACCGGCCGGCGTCGTCGCGCGACAGCCCGAACGTGGTCTGCGTCAGGTCGTTGGTGCCGAACGAAAAGAAATCAGCTTCCTTGGCGATCTCGTCGGCCGTGAGCGCCGCGCGCGGCAGCTCGATCATCGTGCCCACGAGGTACGGCACGCCGCGCTCCTCGGCGAGGAACACTTCCTGTGCCACCCGCCGCACGATCTCCGCCTGCCGCTTGAGCTCCTCCA
>Ga0137399_10001148_pt1 | contig 11798 bp, 13 predicted proteins | sample czorhiz316metaG_FD_104810 | JGI IMG/M metagenome (GOLD analysis project Ga0137399, IMG submission 104810) | Vadose zone soil microbial communities from Angelo Coast Range Reserve, California, USA - czorhiz3.16 metaG | ecosystem: Environmental > Terrestrial > Soil > Vadose zone | place: USA...
GACTGCCTCAGCGGCCTCAGCGGGCGAACTACCTTTGTTGACATGATGCCCGATAACATCGATCAAAATTTGCGCCGCGGGGCCGACAGTCTGCCACTCTTTCATTGCTTCCTCGATCAACGGCTCAGCTTCTGCGTACAGCTTTTCCGCCTGTTCGATGATCGGCTGCGCTCTAATGAGAAGGTCGATCAGCGCCTTGCTCGCCGGCAACGATTTCTCAATTTGCCTAATTTGTGCATCGCTGAGACCGGAAACGTGACCAATGAGGTCAATGAGCCAGTGCTTCAACATGGTCTACCTTACTGGTGGCTTTACGCATGCGCTGAACGATGTGTTGCATGCAGCTGAACGCGAACCGCTTGGCGTTCCCCTCTTTAAGCTCGCGAAGGACCATTGGTATCCCGCCAACATTATTGGTCAATCATTGCAACGCGCGGGGGACCGGTGGCACCCGGTCACCATCCGTGCTCGTTCCGGTGATGACCAACACCGAGGCCGTGGTGCCGGCGCGCAGTTTGATGTTGTCTGGAACCTTGTCGATTCGCACCGCTACCGGTATGCGCTGCGCGAGTCGGATCCACTCGAAGGTCGGCGCGACGGAGGGCAACAGTTCGAATCCTGTGCTGCCGTTTTTCTGGGCAATGCCCCAGCCGATGCTGTCGACGCGGCCCTCCAAGGGAGCGTCGGGATAGCTCATCAGCGTGACAACGGCCCGATCGCCTTTTTGGAAATTCCCCACGAAGGTTTCCCGGAAGAATGCCTGGACGTAGAAGCTATTGGCATCAATCACGGCCAGCATCGGTTGATGGGCAACCGCGGAATCCCCGACCCCCGATCGTAAATTGGTGACGTATCCATCCGTGGGGGCCCATATCTTCGTGAAGTCCAGGTTCAATTGAGCAATTTCCAGGTCCGCCGCGGCTCGGCGCAGCCGAGGATTATCCTTTCCGAGCGCGCCGAGATCGGCTAACCCGCGAGCGAGATCTTCTTTCGCTTGCGCCAGCGCAGCCGTCATCTGGTTCACTTTCGCTTTGGCTTCGCCCAACTGCGCGACGGCCACCTGATACGCCATAGACTTGTCATCGACGTCTCTTTGCGTGTTCACGTTCTCCGCGATCAACTCCTTGGCGCGTCCCAATGCGATCCGCGCGTTCTCCATCTGTGCAGCAGAACCCTCGACCCCGAACTTCGCCTCATTGATCTCTGATTGGCGTTGCTCGACGGTGCGCTTCAGTCCTTCAACTTGTTCGACAAGGGACTTGACGATGTCGCGCATGTTGTCGAACTGAGCACGTGCCAGATCCACGTTGGCCTGGAATGTGCTTGGGTCGATTTCGAAGAGAAGGTCACCCTTCTTCACCAACTGATTATTCTGGATCGGCACGCGAACGAGCGGTCCGGATAGGCGCGGAACGATCTCAACAACCAGCGCCCGCACCAGGCCGTCCCGCGTCCAGGGATATTTCACATAGTCAAGATATTTGTAGGCAATCATGCCAAGAGCTGCCAGCACGATCACGCCTGTGGTGATGATTCTCACGATCGGTTTCATGATCTCACCCCGGAATCAGAAAGATGGAGAACAGGCCGCTGTAGATCACAGTCAACGCGATCAGCACCAGCGACGGATAATAAAAGTAGCGCGACACCCGGAAACGGTTCAAAAGCCGCGCCGTGATCGTAGCGGCGACGAGACCCAGCGCGGCATTGAGCAACATCGGCGAGAAGAAGACTTCACCTACGTATAGCTCGTGCGGAATCAGGTGCATCGCCATGCCTCCGTCAGAACCGGGTCTCACGCAGGCGAGCCCAATCAATCCCGCCCGACTGCCTCGCGAAATTCACCAACTCCTCCGACACGCCACGATATGCGCCGAGCAGCCGAATTGAATTCTCGTTCTCGCGTGTAGCAATGCCAGCTGGGTCCTCGCCGGCAACTGTTTTTTCGATCTGTTCCTCAAGTCGCTCCAGCATCGCATCGAGCCGCGAGCGAAAATCGGCAAAATCCGCCGCCTCGGGATGCTGCGAGAGATTGCAGAAGATATCCTGCAATCCTAATCGCCACGCGCGTACCTGGGAAAGCAACTCGCGCGCAAGCACTTGCGATTGCGGTGTGGCGCGGATTTCAATGAGATCCTGCATGCGGTAGGCAAGGGCTTGCAGGCTCTCGACGAGCGCCTGCATCTGCCCGGTCGTGGATTGACCCAGGGCCGCCGCAGGCAGCGCACTTGCCCAGATGGCCAGCTTGCCCGGGACACTTGCCAGGTCACCAAGATGCAACACACGCCGGAGACGCTGCCACCGCGTCGGCGGGTTGGCGGGGTCCCACTGCAGCGACGAGGCAAGATATGCGCAAGCACGAAAGAAGCGGCCGAGCAGGCGGAGGAACACGTGCTCGGCGCGGAACGACACGGGGAAATACGTCGCGACTGCCAGCACCGCAAAAATTAACGGTAAGACCGCGGCGAGGTTTATGACACTGAGAAAGCTGTATTCCTGCTCGTTGGCGACGCCCATCACCATGGCAAGCAACGCGAGCCCCGCCACCTTGCCCACGGCCTGTGTTGGTCGATGGTTCAGGTAGCAGATCAGGAAGACAGCCGCGAAAATCACAACCGCCAGGCCGGCGAAGCTCGCGAGGTGAGGCATCTCCAGGATGTAGAGGGCGCCACCGAGAGCTATGCCGAATGCAACCGGCAAGAAGGTGCGCGCGATCGGAAGCTGCGGCATGACGCAAAGCGCCATCGAGAGCGAATTGGTGACAACGATGAACTCGACCGTATCCGGGATGTCCGGCACATAAATGGCGATGAGCCAAGCCAGCCACAGGCCCGTGAACCATCGTGCGACGCTTGCGAGGCGCTCGGGATCGAGCGCCCATGGCAGGAGCGGTATCGCCTCGCGGGTCGGTTCGATCTTCGCGCGGGTAAGGTTCCGGATGTCGGCGACCGTCTCAAAAAGATCGCGCGTCAACTTGTCGATTTCCTGCAGGTGACTGCGATAGAGGAGGAGCGCGGCCCGGTGGAACGGCGAAAGCGAAGCCATCTCGTTGTCGTCGAGGTTCAGCGGCGCAGAAATCGGCCCGCGCTCCGGCGGACCCCCCTCCAGCATGCGCCCGATTTCGGCGAACCGCCGGTCGAGCTCACTGGCGAATGTTGTAAGCTCTGGAATCAGCCGCTGGCGGTCGACCTCCCTCACCTCTGCAGAACTCTGCCGCCAGCGTTCCGACGTGCTGGTCAGTTGCGAAAGCCGATGGATCAAGCTCCGCCACGCGTGGCGGGCTTCCCATACTTCGTAGCTGTCGATCTCCGCGCCGTCGAGCAGACCACCAAGACGCGCCAGCACTTGGGTCGTCTGTCGCCGGAGGGCTGCCGGGCCCGCATCGTGGGTTTCACCGATGGTCGGCGTGAGATAGTGCGCGGCGAGTTGGCGATGTGCGGCCACGAGCTGGCGGACTGCATCCTCGAGGGCTTCACGGCTACTGGTCGGCCAGATCAAGAGCCAGACCAGGCTGTAGCTCAGAAAACCCAGCGCTGTTTCTTCGGAACGAGTTATAATTGTCTGGAAATCGTTCAGCGGGTTGGCGCCGCCGGCAAGTGCAATGAGCGGTACCGAGAGCCCGGCAACGTGCCAGAAATACCATCGGGAATTACCAGGCATCATGTAGGCGCAGAAGCCGGTAAAGATGGTCATGCCGATCAGGAACAGCCAGCGATCCTGAGGGAACAGGGCAATGAGCGTGACGGCCGCCAGGCTCCCCAAAAGGGTCCCGGATAACCGCAGCAGACCCTTGTTTAGCGATTCTCCGGCAGTCGACAGGGTGCAGAACGCCACGGCAAAGGCGGCCCAATAAGCATGTCCCCAGTCCATGGAAAGGGCGACGCCATAGGCAAGCACCGTGGCGAGCGCGGTCTTGATTGCCGTCTTGACCCGATCCGATAATACTCTCTGGTCAGACATGTGTGCCACCAAGCTCGGTACGAGCGCCGCGCACAAAGACTGCGCCTTCGGCGGGAACGCCTAACGCTGCATCTGAATCATCTGCTCCATCGAGACCATGTTGTGATTGAGATGAGTCATGATCCACAGTGATCCGACAATCAGCAAAAATACGATCAGCACGCCGAACGCAAGCGCCAACACATTGTTGAAGCTCTCGGCGCCAGTGGTGATGTGCAGGAAGAAGACGAGGTGAACGCCCATCTGCGCGATCGCCAGCACCATCAGTGCAATCGGAATACTGGGCTGCCAGACCAGCGACGTCCAGGAAACGAAGAACGCAACGGCTGTGATCAGCGTCGCCAGCCCAAGGCCGATCAGATAGCCGCGAATGCCTTCGGCGATCTCGCGGCCGTCGGCCCGCTCGTCGCCGGGAGCCAGGTCGCTTTCATGCAAATGCAGACCGATTTCGGTGTCGCTCATAGGGCCAACCCCATCAGATAGACCACTGTAAAAATCCCAACCCAGATGATGTCCAGCGTGTGCCAGAACAGCGCAAAGCACAGAATGCGCCTCATGATGTCGGCCCGGTAGCCCTTGGCGAACACCTGCGCCATCATGGTCAGGAGCCAGAGCAGGCCCAACGTCACGTGCAGGCCGTGGCAGCCGACCAAGGCGAAGAAAGATGACAGAAAGGCGCTGCGTGTCGGCCCGGCGCCTTGAGCGATCAAGCCGGAGAACTCGTTAATTTCCAGGAAGAGGAACGCGGCGCCGAGCAGTGCGGTCGCTGTCATGCCGCCGTAATACATGGAATCGTTACGGGCGCGGGCGCCGATACTTGCGACGCCGCAGGCGAAGCTGGATAACAGCAGGCACGCCGTCTCGATCGCGACGCGGGTGATACTGAACAGGTCCTTCCCGCTCGGGCCGCCGGCGGTCTCTCCGGACAGCACCGCGTAGGCGGCAAAGAACGCGGAGAACATGATGATGTCGCTGAGCAGGAAGATCCAGAAGCCAAAGGCCGAGATGACGCGCTTCGAGGCAAGCGTGCGCTCCGCGTGCTCGAATCTCGGCAGGCCCGCTTTCGACCGGGGGCCGGCACCAACAATGTACGGCTCGTAACCCCTCGTGGTTTCTTGTGCGATGCTCATTCGGCGGCCCCCAGCTGAGCGAGCGCCGCGCGGCGGGCGCTGCGGTTTTCCCGATCGATGCGGGCGACCTCCTCGGCCGAAACGCGATACTCGGTCCGGTCGCGCCAAGCGAAGGCCACGAAAGTCGCAAAGGCGCCAAGGAAGGATGTGGCCGCCAGCCACCAGATATGCCAGATGAGCGCGAAGCCTAGGAAGGTCGCGAACAAGGCGCACACGACCCCGGTCGCGCTATTGCGCGGCAGCTCGATGTCCGCGTAGGCCGGCTCGTCCGCGAGCACGTGCTGCCTGAGCGCGCGCTGCTTGGTCTCCCAATAGGCGTCGCTCTCCTCGATTTGGGGCAGCACCGCGAAGTTGAAGGCGGGCGGCGGCGAGGACGTCGACCATTCCAGCGAACGCCCGTTCCAGGGATCACCGGTTGTGTCGCGCAGCTGCGCGCGATGGCGGAAGCTGACCACGAGCTGCGCGATCTGCAGCCCGATTCCTGCGAGGATGACAGCGACGCCGACGGCCGCCACGAGCAGCCAGGGATGCCATTCGGGAACATCGTAATGCTGCATGCGCCGCGTCATGCCCATAAAGCCCAGCACGTAGAGGGGCATGAAGGCCAGATAGAAACCGAGCAACCAGCACCAGAACGCGGCCCTCCCCAGCCCCTCCTCGAGGCGGAAGCCGAAAGCTTTCGGGAACCAGAAGGTGTAACCGGCGAACGCGCCGAACAGGACGCCGCCGATGATGACGTTATGGAAGTGCGCCACGAGAAACAGGCTGTTGTGAAACACGAAGTCAGCCGGTGGGACCGACAGCAGCACGCCGGTCATTCCGCCGATGACGAAGGTGACGAGGAAGCCGATCGACCAAAGCATCGGCGGCGCATAGCGGATGCGGCCGCCGTACATGGTGAACAGCCAGTTGAACACTTTCACGCCCGTCGGCACCGCGATGATCATCGTCGTGATGGCGAAGAACGCGTTCACGTTGGCGCCGGCTCCCATGGTGAAGAAATGATGCAGCCAGACCATGAAGGCGAGGATGCAGATGGCCATTGTCGCGGCCACCATGGAGCGGTAGCCGAACAGCGGCTTGCCTGAGAGGGTTGAAACGACCTCGGAGAACACGCCGAACGCCGGCAGGACCAGGATGTAAACCTCGGGATGCCCCCAGGCCCAGATGAGTTTCATGAACATCATGTCATTGCCGCCGGCTTCGTTGGTGAAGAAGTGAAAGCCGAGGTAGCGATCCAGGATCAGCATGGCCAAGGTCGCCGTAAGGATGGGAAAAGCGGCGACGATCAGGAGACTGGAGGCGAGCGACGTCCAGCAGAAGATCGGCATGCGCATTAAGGTCATGCCGGGAGCACGAATCTTCAGAATCGTGGCGACGAAATTGACGCCGGTCAGCAATGTGCCGACGCCGGAAATTTGCAGCGACCACAGGTAATAGTCCACCCCGACCCCCGGCGAATATTCGATCCCGGAAAGCGGTGGATACGGCAGCCAGCCGGTGCGGGCGAACTCACCGATCACCAGCGAGAGATTGATGAGCAGAGCGCCGGTCGCCGTCAGCCAGAAGCTGACCGAATTGAGCGTCGGGAAGGCGACGTCGCGGACGCCGAGCTGCAAGGGGACGACGATGTTGATCAACCCGATCACGAAGGGCATCGCCACGAACAGGATCATCAGCGTGCCGTGCGCCGAGAATATCTGATCGTAGTGCTCGGGCGGCAGGTATCCCGGCGCGCGGAAGGCGAGCGCCTGCTGCGATCGCATCATGATGGCGTCGGTGAAACCGCGCAGCAGCATGATCATGGCGAGGAAGATGTACATCACGCCGATATGCTTGTGGTCGACGCTGGTGATCCACTCGCGCCAGAGATACGGTGCCCAACCCTTCAGCACGACATAGACCACGAAGCCGCCCACGATTCCGAATGCGACGCAGCCGGCCAACAACGGGATCGGCTGATGGAGCGGAACGTCGGCCCAGCTGAGCTTGCCAAACATGCTATTTCCTCCCCCGCTTGGATGCGCCCGGACTGGTCTCGACAACCGGCCCCGGACCTGGAGCCAGCGTCTGCATAACGACCTTGTGAAACAAATCCGGCTCGACCGCCGAGTAGACGAACGGAGCAACCTTCATGCTCTGCTTCGCGAGATCCTGGTAGGCTTGCGAGGTGAGAGCCGCGGTGGCGCCTTTGCGGGTCTCGTCGATCCAGGCAGAGAATCCGTCCTTCGGCAACGCCTGGACGTTGAACTGCATATCCGCGAAGCCGTCGCCGCTGAAATGGCTCGACATGCCGAGGAACGTCCCGGGCTGGTCGGCATTCAGATGGAGCTGCGTCTCCATGCGGTTCATCGTGTAGATCATGCTGCCGAGCTTCGGAACGAAGAAGGCGTTCATGACGCTCGCCGACGTCAGCGTGAAGTGAACCGGAGTGCCGACGGGAATGACGAGGCGGTTCACGGTTGCGATGTTGTGATCGGGATAGATGAACAGCCATTTCCAGTCGAGCGACACGGCCTGGATCTTGAGCGGCGCCTCGTCTGACTGCAGTGGCCGTGCCGGATCAAGGTCGTGCGAGCCGCGCCAGGCCACGCCTCCCAGGAGCATGATCGTCATCAACGGGATAGACCAGGTAACCATCTCGATCTGCCCGGAATAGATAAAATCGGGCCGATAGCGGGCGCTCGAATTGGACGACCGAAACCACCATGCGAAAGCGAGAGTCGCGACGATTGTCGGGACCACGATCGCCAGCATGATGGCGAGCGAGTCGATCATGATCGTCGTGTTGCCCTTGCCGACGATGCCCTCGGAAGGGAGGATGCCCGGCCCGCAGCCCGTCAAGGCGAGCAGCGCAAGCAAGCCGCCGCAACGCAGTGCGAGAGCAATCGGCGGTCGGCCTCTGAAGCGCGGCTGATCTTTGAGCTGCTCGGAGACGGAGAAGTAGCGCGGCGGCATTAGTCTCCTCCCTGTTTCGTGGAGGCGCTGTCGAGGCCCAGCACCACGACCTTCACGATCTTCGTAGGCCAGGCAGGCATCGTAAAGTCGGCCGCGACGGCGACCTTCTGCGCGCCGTTCGCTGTATAGGTGATCACGCCGCCGCCGATTGCGAACTGCACGCGCGACAGCAGAACGGGATCAAGCTCCATGACCAGGCTCCTCATTGGCTCGCGCAGCGGCCGGCGCCGCCGTCGGCTGCTTCAGTCACCCTCGAGACCGAGGATAGCAATCTGCGCTCTCCGGATTTGAACCGGAAAAGCGGGAGAAATGTAGCCGGTCGTCACCGCGACTTTTTGCGCGCCGTTGGCTGTATAAGTGATCACTCCGCCGGCGATCGCGCCGCCGATCTTCTGACCCCACAGCTTCTGGCCGGTGGCGGCGTCGAACGCATAAAAGTTGCCGCCCGCGTCGCCAAACAACACGAGGCCTCCGGCGGTCGGCGTCACGGCGCCCAGGATCGGGTAATTGGACTTCAGCCTCCACTTCCACACCCCCGAGTCGGCGTCGACGGCGTGAAGCCATCCCGCCCAGATACCGTCGGCGCGCGTGAACTTTCCGAACACGTTGAACGGATTGATGGACTTCTCTCCCGTCCACGGTTGCCCGATCGAGGTCGCTAGGACTTCGTCCCTGGTCTGCAACCTCACCGTCGTGCACCATTCGACTTGGCCGGTGAAGATGAAATTGGCCACAGGGTCGTGGGCCGGGCTGTTCCATTCCCCCCCGCCCCCCGCGCCGGGACAAAAATGGACGTCCTTCTCGGTCGAAAAGGGCTCTTCCACATTCTCGATTCTCGTCACCGGCGTCCGGTACAAGAGCTTGTTGTCGGCGCGATCGAATCCGTAGAGGAAACCGTCCTTCGGCATCACCGCCATCAATTTCTTGCCGCCCGTCGTCTGAAAGAGAGCGGGCGGGTTGGAGACGTCCCAATCGTGCCAGTCCCTGGGCACGATCTTGTAATGATTCTTGTAGGCGCCGGTCTTGGCGTCGAGGACGACGACCGAGCAGGTGAAGAGGTTCTCGCCCTCGCGCGCGCCGATGTCGTAGTCAGGGGCCGGATTCCCCACGGGCACATACAAGAGCCCCGTCGCCGGGTCCAAGGTCGCGGAAGTCCAGGTTCCCCCGCCGCTAATCGGCGCGCCGGGCACGTTTTTCCACGTCGAGTTATCGAGCGGGGAGGCACCTTGGGGCCCGCGAACGGCATCGCCCTCGGACTTGGGCACGAGGAAGAATTCCCACACGATCTTGCCCGTCTTGGCGTCGAGCGCGTACATACGCCCCTTCCCGCCCTTGAAGTCGCCGCCGGCATTGCCGATGAAGACGAGCCCCTCCCAGGCAATCGGCGCCGCTGGCACGGCTTCCGCCTTCTTCACATCCGCGATCGTCGTCTCCCACAGCCGCTTGCCGGTCTTGAAATCGTAGGCCAGCACCCGCCCGTCCTCGGTCCCGCGAAACAGCATGCCATCGAGGTACGCCGCGCCTCGATTGGTCGGTAAAATGTAGGCCGGATATTCCTCGTGCGTCCGCCAGTTCTCGGCGCAGGTCGCCGGGTCGATCGAGAAAATATCGAATTCGGTCGTGCCGATGAGCGCCCCCTCCACCATGATCAGGCCGGTCTCGAAGCTCGTGAATCGTCCGGTGTCGTAAGTGCACAGCACCTTCAGCTTCCCGGCGTTCTTGGTGTTGATCTGGCTAAGGTCGGAGAAGCGCTCGGAGGTAAGCGTCTTGTTGTAGCTTGGCCAGTCCGCGGCGGCCGGCGAGCGAGGAGCCGCAGGCGCGGGCGCCGCAGCGCTCTTGTAATTTGGGTTCGTTTCCGTCGCTACGGCACCCGGATGCGCAAAGAGCGACAGAATTTCGCCGCGCAACTCGCCGATGCCCGCCTCGACTCGGGCCTCGTCCGCAAGCGAGGAGGTGATTCCGCCCACCACGCCCGCGTCTAGCGCAAAGAGCACGATGCTGAGGAGTGCGAGCCTGCGATTCATTTGCGCCTCCGTTGTTTGCTTACAAGCTTCAAATTATCAGCAGGATTGTCCTAAATTTAGCCAGACTATTTGTAATCATCTGGGTTCCTCAGGCCGAGGGATCGCTGCGTCAGGAGCGCTCAAACGTACTGATATTGATTTTTGATTGCAGTGTCCTATGCACCGGACATTTTTCGGCAACTTCCATCAGCCGCCTGTGCTGCTCGTCGTCGAGCGCGCCTTCCAGCGAAATGATGCGCTCGATGTGATCGAGCATGCTGTCTTTCGCGAAGCTGGTTTCACAATCATTGACGTGAATCTTGTGGTGGCTCAGCCGCACGGAGACGCTCTCGAGCGGGAGTTTATTGGAGTCAGCATAAAGCCTGATTATCATCGACGTGCAGGCACCGAGGCCTGCAAACAGGAATTCGTAAGGCCCAAGGCCGGAATCAAGCCCGCCAAACTTGACCGGCTCGTCGGCCAATAAATGGTGCGACTCAGTCAATACCTCCTGCTGGAATTTCCCGGCGCGCGTCTCGCGTACTAACACATGACCTGCCTCAATTTTGTTTTCGGTCATAGTTCAATCTCCCCTAAGCTACATATGAATTTCCAATTCTAAAAGTTTAGTGCGAGCGCGTCCGCGGCCAGTCCTCATTCAGACATCATCGACCATGTCATTCTCCCCGGGTCGATGATCACGGTGCAGAGAGCTTCGCCATGATCATCATGATCGGCTCCACTCTCTCATGCGCGAGGGCCGCACGACTCAGGACCACACAAGACGGACCAGCATCATCAAGAGGCCGATGACCGCAACGCCCCACAGCGTAGTGCGCACGTAAATGACGCCCATCACATAGATCGGAAGATAGAGGATGCGTGCGACAATCCAGATCGTCGCGCCGACCGCGCCGAGCCCGCCGGCATGCCCCGTCGCGATCAGCGCCAGAGCCATGGCAACGAACGGGCCCAAATTCTCGACATAGTTGTGGAGGGCCCGGGTCGCCCGGCCCCAGACGAGGCCGTTGGGCGTCGGCTGCGCGTCGCGCGGCGAAAACGAATACGCGAGGCCAAATTCCGCGCGCGCGGTTACCGATTGAGTGAGAACATGCGCCACCCACAACAGAACGCTGAGCTCCAGGCACATCAGTTCGCTCATTGAAATTCCCCCTTCGCGGAGGCGCCGCCCTCAAGGCCTAGTACCACGACCTTGGCGGTCACAATCTTGGTTGGCCATGCGAGCATCGTGAAGCCGGCCGCGACGGCGACCTTCTGTGCGCCGTTCACCGTATAGGTGATCACGCCGTTGGAACGCGTCACGCCGCCCAGACCGGCTGCCTGCCGCGGATCAAAAAAGGACATAACGCCGCGCCGTTCCCGTTGATCTAGATCAATGTCCGGTTTGGGTCATGTGGACGGGTCATTTTTTCGCACGTTTATTTTCAAGCACGCTTAATCGTGTCCGGCGTTAGAAGAAGCAATTATCATCGACGCTCGACAAAACTCCGCGTGGTTGCCTGCGTAACGAATGGCTTGCCGCGAGATTTTTTATTGACGCAATCATTGTGCGGTCGCAGCAAGTATTCGTCTTCCGTGGGCCGAACCGAGCTGCACAATTGAGCGTCTTGAGCAACGAAATGATGGTTTCGAGGAAGCTGGGACGGTGTAGCAACGCGCGCATTAAGTACAGGAGGGCCGTGATGCCTAGCAGTCAGCCTTTGCTGCGCAAGACCCATATCACGAC
>Ga0137399_10001150_pt1 | contig 11792 bp, 8 predicted proteins | sample czorhiz316metaG_FD_104810 | JGI IMG/M metagenome (GOLD analysis project Ga0137399, IMG submission 104810) | Vadose zone soil microbial communities from Angelo Coast Range Reserve, California, USA - czorhiz3.16 metaG | ecosystem: Environmental > Terrestrial > Soil > Vadose zone | place: USA...
GACCCGATTCCGCTCGAGCGCGATGGCAAGCCGGTGTCTGGCGAGGCCGAGCGGCGCGACGCCGTAATTGATTACATCGACGCGTTGCCACAACTCCTGACGGAGATGAAGCTGCTGCGAGTCAGCTGATTCTCGTCGCAACACACGTTGGTTGTCCCCAGTGCCGCACCGGCGTCCCGAACCGCGCCGTGATCCCGGTTAATCCGACACAGCAGCGTATTCGGGCGTCCAGCGCACGTGCGCGATGCGCTCGGTCAATTCGTCTTCGCTGCGTTTCGGGGCAACGCCGTCCGCGACAGCCTGGATGGCGACGGCGTGGGCGATGTGGACGGCGACATCGGGGACGTCCGACCATGCGGGCAGGAGCGGCTGGTCGGGGCTGGTGAGGGCGGGCGAGGCGTCGCCGAGGGTGGCAGCGGCGACCCGCATCATGTCGTCGGTGACTCGGGTGGCCTGCGCGGCGGTCACCGCGAGTCCCATCGCCGGGAAGATGTAGACGTTGTTGCACTGGGCGATTGGCCGTTCGACACCGTCGCGCCGCAGCGGCGCGAACGGCGAGCCCGTGGCGATCAGCGCACGCCCGTCGGTCCATTCGTCCAATTCGGCCGGATGTGCTTCGGCCCGGCTCGTCGGGTTGGACAGCGGGAAGATGATGGGCCGCTCGGTCTTGCCCGCGAGTTCGCGCACGATCTCCTCGGTGAAGGCACCCGCCGCGGTCGACAGCCCGAGAAGGACGCCGACGTCGACGTGGTGCACAACGTCGGCCAGCTGGGCGGGCCGGGATAGTCCCCAGTTCGCGACTCGGTTCGCCGGCTGGGCGAACTTGCGCTGTTCCGCGGTCAGGTCCGTGCGGTCGTCGGTGAGCAGTCCCTGGATGTCGACGACCCAGATCCGCGCCGAGGCCTCCTGTTCAGAGAGTCCCTGCGCCACCATCTCGCGGTGGACCATGTCAAGGACACCCGTGCCGGCCGACCCAGCGCCGAGCATCACGACCTGCTGCTGCGACAGCGGGCGGCCGGCGACCTTCGCCGCTCCGTGCAGTGCGCCGAGGGCGACCGCGGCGGTGCCCTGGATGTCGTCGTTGAACGTGAGCAGCTTGTCGCGATAGCGGTCGAGAATCGGTAGCGCGTGCGCGGTGGCGAAGTCCTCCCACTGCAGCAGCACGTCGGGGAGTTCTTCGCGCACCGTGGCAACGAATTCATCGATGAACGCGTAATACTCGTCGTCGCTGATCCGCCGGTGGCGCCAGCCGAGATACTGCGGGTCCTCGAGCAGTTCGACATTGTCGGTGCCCACGTCGAGAACAATCGGAAGGGTGCGGGCCGGGTCGATGCCGCCGATGAGGGTGTACAGCGAGAGCTTCCCGATCGGGATCCCCATCCCGCCGATGCCCTGGTCGCCCAGGCCGAGGATGCGCTGCCCGTCCGTCACCACGATCACGTCGATGTCGCGTTGGGGGCGGTTTCCCAGCACTTCGCGCAGGCACTCGCGGTCCGGGTAGGACACGAAGAGCCCCCGTGGGCGCCGATAGATCTCGCTGAAGCGCTGGCAGGCTTCCCCGACCGTCGGGGTGTACACGATCGGCATCGTCTCGGGGATGTGGTCGCGCAGCACCCGGTAGAACAGGGTTTCGTTGCGGTCCTGCAACGCGCGCAGGTAGATGTGTTTGTCGAGATCGTCGCGGCGGGTCGAGAACTCGCACCAACAGTGCTCGACTTGCTCGGCGAGAGTCTTCTCAGCCGTCGGGAGCAGGCCCAGCAGACCGAACTTGCGACGCTCGGCGTGGGTGAAGGCCGTGCCCTTGGTGGTCAACGCGTCGAACAACTTGGCTTGTCCCGATTTCTCCTTGGACATCGAGAGAATCCCTTCTGCCGGTTTCCCTTCTCGACAGCCACACGTTATCCCGCTTCGGGGCTAAACATCTGTACAGCACCCATTTTCGCATTTGGAGATGCGATGTAGAGACGGCCCAAGGGCCGCTCGGGGTCAGGATTCGATGATGCGTGTCAGGTATGGCGTCATCCCGTTGGTGCGCACCGGCGAGACCGTAACGGCTGGGTCGGTGGCCTCCGCCATCTGGCCGTTCCCCACAAACAACGCGACGCTTTGGCTGCCTTCTGGGCCGTAGAAGATCAAGTCGCCGGGCAGCGCCTGCGATGGCGGGATCTTGCGGCCGACCTTGTACTGCTCGCCCGAGGATCGGGGCATCTTGATCCCGACGCCGGCGAATGCGTACAGCACCAGACCAGACGAGTCGAAGCCGACCCTGCTGACACGGGGTTCGACGACAGGGCTGCCGAGAGGGCTCAGGCCCGCGACGGCGACGTTGCTCGACAGAGGATCGGCGCCAAGGCTGGCGTCTGCGGCGCCGACGGGGGTGTTCACCGACGCGGTGCCGAGGCTGGGGCCTGCAGCGTTGCCGCCTCCATACGCGTAAGGTACGCCGCGCTGCGCAAGCGCCCGCGCGATGACGGCGTTGATCGCTTGTTGGCGGGTCGAGTCAGCCGTCGCAATACCGGGCGTCGCGCCCAACAACGCCAGAGCGATCATCACGGCGCAGATGCGTCTCATTCGAAACTTCCTTTTCTTGGGCCGTCACCGGCGCCACAACTTTTCGCGTGCGGTCTCCGGGCGCCCTTCACCGCGTGGTCGATTCTATTAACATCAGTCACTATATTCACTTCTGCAACAGCAAAGACCGTGTAAGCGCACCTTTCCCTGGTCGACGGCGGATTCTTTGTCGTACCGTGACCGCGTCGCTAACTGTTCGTAATCGAAGGTCGAATTTCATATGGCTAGTTGTGCTTTCGCCCACATGGCAGCCGTCGACCTCACGGGGACGCAGTTCCGCGAGCAAGACCCCGCCTGGTGACGCTTTACCTCGGCCCTGGCAGCCGGAGAACCAATCGCGCCCCACCCAAGGGACTGGCCTCAAGGGCGGCGGTACCGCCGTGAAGGTCGGCCTGCTGGGCGACGAGCGCGAGCCCAAGGCCCGAGCCCGACCGCGCCGCCGTTGAGCCACGCGAGAACCGCTCGAATACGGCGGCTCGTTCTTCTTCGGGTACACCGTCGCCGTTGTCGTCAACGGTGATCTGGACGCCGTCGCTGGAACTGTCTGCGCTGAGCCTGACTTCGGTCGCGCCGCCATGTTTGACCGCGTTTGTGATGGCGTTGTCGATCACCAGCCGCAGGCCCGCGGGCAGTCCCACCATGAGCACCGTCGTCGAAGAGGCCAGCGACGCATGCAGATTGGGGTAGTTCCGCATCGCGTCGTGCGCGGCGCGATCGAGCAGGTCGGTGATGTCGACCGGGACGAAGTCGTCGACGGTGGTCAATTCGCCCTGAGCGAGGCGTTCGAGTGCGGTGAGCGTCCCTTCGATCCGGCTCTGCGTGCGGATGACATCGCCGAGCACTTCTTTTCGTTGCTCGTCGCGCAGGTCAAGTGTGGACAGCACCTCGAGGTTGGTGCGCATCGCCGTCAATGGCGTGCGCAGTTCATGCGAGGCGACCGCGGCGAAGTCGCGGGCCGATTCAAGGGCGGCCTTGGTGCGCTGTTGTTCGTCGCCGATGCGGGCGAGCATCCCCTCGACGGCCTCGGCGATCTCGACGGCCTCCTGGACGCCGCGCACTTGAACCTCGTCGGGTTTGGACTGGGCGTTGATAGCGCGGGCCTGCTGCGCCAGCAGCCGGAACGGGTTGATCATGATCAGCCACATCACCCAGCCCACCAGGACGGTGCCGACAATCACGCCGCCGCAGATCAGCAACACCCGCCGGTGAAGGTCGTCGATGCGATGCTGTGTTTCGGCCAACGGCGCGCCGATGGCGATCGAGGCCACCCCCGCGGAGAAGGTTCGGACGCGGTACTCGACGCCGTTGATAGTGGTGTTGGCGTAGCCATTCTCGAACTGCGGCAATACGATTTCGCTTGGAACCGACACGGTGGCGGGCCCAACGCGGGCGGTGCGTACCAGGCCACCGTTCGGGACAGGTTGATTTGCGGCGGCGTCCTGGGCGGTGCGCAGCAAGGTGCTGATGTCACCCAAACTGCTGACCGAGTCAAGGCGGCGGTCCAGCTGGCTGTACTGATCGTTGGTCACCCCGAACCACACCCACGCGCCGAGGGTGATGACCACGGCAACCACGGACAGCGCCGCGACGATGACGATGATGCGCAGCGAGAGTACGCGCGTCAGCAGCATGTTTAGCCGTTGGCCGCGTAGCACTAGGACGCTCGCAGCGCGGAACCATACATGCTGTCATCTTGCCTGACGCCGGAGCACGACAGCTTGCTGATTACGCCATCGTCGGCGAAACCTGCGCCGTATCGTCGGTGACGTAGCGGTCTAGCTCAACGGGAGTCGCGCTGATTAGGGGGTAAACCCATGGCCATTATCGAAGCGGATGCACAGCCCCAGACACCATTCGAACGGGATGTCGCCGCCACCCAGCGATATATCGATAGCACCCGCTTCGAGGGAATCATTCGCCTCTACACCGCCCGCCAGGTCGTCGAGCAGCGCGGCACGATCCCCGCCGACTACATCGTGGCGCGCGACGCGGCGGAGGCCTTCTACGCTCGCCTGCGCGAGCTGTTCGCCCAGCGTAAGAGCATCACCACCTTCGGCCCCTACTCGCCGGGGCAGGCAGTGGTCATGAAGCGGATGGGGATCGAGGGGATCTACCTCGGAGGTTGGGCGACATCGGCCAAGGGCTCGATCAGCGAGGACCCGGGTCCGGATCTGGCCAGCTATCCCCTTAGCCAGGTGCCCGACGAAGCCGCCGGACTGGTGCGCGCGCTTCTCACCGCTGACCGCAATCAGCAATACCTGCGCTTGCGCATGACTGATGAGCAACGCGCCGCGACCCCGGCCTACGACTATCGCCCGTTCATCATCGCCGACGCCGACACCGGGCACGGCGGTGATCCCCACGTGCGCAACCTGATCCGGCGTTTTGTCGAGGCCGGCGTGCCGGGATACCACATCGAGGATCAACGCCCCGGCACGAAGAAGTGCGGCCATCAGGGCGGCAAGGTTCTGGTGCCGTCGGACGAACAGATCAAGCGCCTCAACACTGCCCGCTTCCAGCTCGACATCATGCGGGTGCCGGGCATCATCGTGGCGCGCACGGATGCCGAGGCCGCCAACCTGCTCGACGGCCGCGCCGACGAGCGCGACCAGCCGTTCCTGCTCGGCGCCATCAACCTGAAGATCCCGTCGTACAAGGCCTGTTTCCTGGCGATGATGCGACGGTTCTACGACTCGGGCGTCACGGAGCTGAACGGGCATCTTCTCTACGCGCTTCCCGACGGCGAATACGCCGCTGCCGACGCATGGCTGCAGCGCCACGGCATCCAGGACGCGATCGCCGAGGCCGCCAAGGCGTGGCAGGACGGCGCGGAGGCATCGGTCGACGCCCTGTTCGACAAGGTCGAGTCGCAGTTCGTCGACGTCTGGCAGGTCGACGCCGGCCTGCAGACCTATGGCGAGGCCGTCGGGGACCTGCTCGACTTCCGCGAGGCGGAGGGCGAGCCGGCCGACATGAGCGCAGCGGATTGGCGGAAGTTCGCCGCCCGGGCATCGCTCTACTCCGCGCGGGAGAAGGCGAAGGAGTTGGGCGCCGATGTCGCATGGGACTGCGAGCGGGCGAAGACGCCGGAAGGCTACTACCAGATCCGCGGCGGCATCCCGTACGCAATCGCCAAGTCGCTGGCCGCTACGCCGTTCGCCGACATCCTCTGGATGGAGACGAAGACCGCCGACCTCGCCGACGCGCGGCAGTTCGCCGACGCGATCCACGCCGAGTTCCCCGACCAGATGCTGGCCTACAACCTGTCCCCCTCGTTCAACTGGGATACCACCGGCATGACCGACGACGAGATGCGGGCGTTCCCTGAGGAACTCGGCAAGATGGGGTTCGTCTTCAACTTCATCACCTACGGCGGGCACCAGGTCGACGGTGTCGCCTGCGAGGAGTTCGCCACCTCGCTGCGACAAGAGGGCATGCTCGCGCTCGCGCGCCTGCAACGCAAGATGCGACTCGTCGAATCTCCCTACCGCACACCGCAAACCCTGGTCGGCGGACCGCGCAGCGACGCCGCGCTCGCCGCCTCGTCCGGGCGCACCGCGACCACGAAGGCGATGGGCGAGGGCTCAACGCAGCATCAGCACCTCGTGCAGACCGAGGTGCCGAAGAAACTGCTGGAGGAATGGCTGGCGCTGTGGAGCGACCATTATCAGCTCGGCGAGAAGCTGCGGGTGCAGCTTCGGCCGCGGCGCGCCGGGTCCGACGTGCTCGACCTGGGGATCTACGGCGACGGCGACGAACCGTTGGCCAACGTCGTCGTCGATCCGATCAAGGATCGGCACGGCCGCAGCATTCTCACGGTGCGTGACCAGAACACGTTCGCCGAGAAAATGCGCCAGAAGCGCCTGATGGACTTGATCCACGTCTGGCTGATTCACCGCTTCAAGGCCGAGATCGTGTACTACGTGACGCCCACCGAGGACAACATCTATCAGACCGAGAAGATGAAGTCCCACGGCATCTTCAGCGACGTGTACCAGGAGGTCGGCGAGATCATCGTCGCCGATGTGAACCAGCCCCGCATCGACGAGCTGCTGGCGCCCGACCGCGAAGCGCTGCAGCGGCTGATCCGCAAGGACGACTAATCGCGGGTTCGACGGACCTGCCACACGCTAAAGCAATTCGCGCAGACGGCGATTCCGCGTATCGATCGTTGCGTGCGTAGCGATGATGCGTCCGTCCCTGCACCGGGTTGGAACTTTGAGCATGTCCTTGTTCAACCGGCCGGACTTCATCGCCTGATCGAAGCCCCGCCAATGCACGGGCCGAAGAGCAGGCGGGATGATGACATTGAGACTCCGGCCGAGCGCGTCGTCTGCTGAATAGCCAACGACCTCGGGGCGCGGCCGCGCCCGACCGGCAGGTGCTCATCCCTTTCATTCTTGCCGTCGTGCTGATCGTGCTGTATGTGCGGGCGGTGTCGGCAACCGGTCCTGTGATCACCAGCGCGGGCATCGTTCTGGCGGCTGTGTTCTGTGTGCTCGGCGTCCTTCCTCTGATCGTGCTCACCCAGCTCGGCGTCATCGTCGGGCTGGGCATCCCGCTCGACACGTTCATCGTCCGCACCGTGGTGATCCCCGCACTGTTCACGGTGATCGGACCGCGGATCTGGTGGCCCGCCAAAGTCGACGACACAGCGGCTCGAAATTGACGCCCGTGTGACTCAATGTGCTTTCGTACGTTGGGCCGACCTCGGTGAACCATTCAACGCCCGAGTGCGTGACACAGGTTATGACCGCTCGACGGTCGGGGGTGAAGACAGAATCCGATGCGATGTGGGTTCCGGCGCTTGCGCGCGGGCTGATCCGTGAGGATGTGCTGCGCTCGATGCGATATTGCGACGGCTACACCGACCTGCTCGGGCCCAGCGCCCCGGCCCGGCGCAGCCTCGCTCAACGGGCAATGAACAGCCCGGCGGTAGCCGCTATCGATCAGCACATCTGGCGGCCGTTCATGGTCGCGGCGATGAGTCTGCACGGGATGTCGATCGAGGCGGACCGCGAAAGGGCCGCCGCTGCATTGCAGCTTGGCGGCCGGCAGCGGGTACTCGACGTCGCGTGCGGTCCTGGGAACTTCACGAGCTTCTTCGCGGGCCAGCTTGCCGGGGACGGGTTCGTCATCGGGTTGGACAACTCGGTGCCGATGATGGAGCGTGCCGTTCGCGATAACAGCTGCGACCATGCGGTCTACGTGCGCGGTGACGCGCTCGACCTCCCGTTCAACAACCGCGCCTTCGACGTGGTGAGCTGCTTTGCCGCGCTGCATCTCGTGCCGGAGCCGCTCGGCGTGCTGCACGAGATGGTGCGGGTGCTCTCGCCCGGTGGACGGATCGCGGTGATGACTACCTACGGTCGTGAGTCCTTCCTCGTGCGGAGGGGGCTCGAACTGGGCGCCACGATCTGCGGGGTGCGGGTCTTCGACCGCTCCACCATCCCAGCCTTCTTCGCAGCCGCCGGCCTCGTTGGCATCGACCAGCAACTGCGTGGGATCTCCCAGTTCGTGGTCGCGCGCCGGCCCGAACGGGTCACCGAGTTCGGGGCGTGGCGCGCCTCGACAGGAACGTCGATACATCGGACCGACGTAAGTAGTACGTGATCGTCAACGGCGCCACCTTCTACTCGCTTACCGCCCCGATAGAGCCGCGCGCCGAAGTGCGAGCAGGACGAGCAATGACGGCCACGGCCAAGTGACCCGTTGGCAGATTCTCAAAGGTTCCTTGCGACAGCGCCTGCGACCAGCCTTCGATCAGAAGGGGGCTGCGTGCAGGGCCACGCAGAAAAAGAGGTACGCCATGCACAACAGCGAATTCAGCAGTAGCAGAACCAGGCCCGCGACGATCAGCCAGCGCACGACTCGACGTTGGGTGTGCTTCAGCTTCGCGCGGCGCTGCTCGCGCTGTATCTCGGTCGCGGTGAGGGCGAAGCTGACATCCGTCAGTTCGTCATCCCCTGCGCTCGCCCCCGCCGCTATCTGGCGAAGGCGCGTCGCGGGGATGGCAACACCGACGCCATCGAAGCGCCGACTCAATCGTCGTGCCTGCCTCCGGGTCAGGACCCGATCGCGCATCAGCATGTGATGCGACGGGCTTGTCACGGGTGACAACTTTAGTGCGACCGGCACCGCCCCGAAGCCAACTTGCGAACATGCGTGAACTTGCGAACATGCGTGGCTGTTCGAGCACCTGCTGGCTTTGTGATTCGCGCAGATCCCGGTGTCCTACGACGATCCCGCGGCAGTCGTGAAGACGCTGCGACAGCTCATCGACGCCGGGTTCACCCATCTCGTCCTCATGCCTGCGACGCCCTGTCCCGAAGGTGTGGCGCGCCGGGTGGCCGACAACCTCATCAGGCCCTTCGTCAGCCGTTAGATTTAGCGCACCATGCCAACCGACGTCGGGCAGGCCCCGTTCCTGCTGCTGTCGATCCGCCCCGAGGACGCAGCGGCGGACGACGAATATGCGGCGATGATGCGCTTCGCCGGGCTGGACACCAAGGGGCTGCACCGTATCCGGCTCACACACAGGTCATTGGGAAAGATCGACCTCGCCGACTGGTCGGGCATCATTTTGGGTGGCGGACCGTACAACGTCAGCGACGCCGCAGACTCGAAATCGCAGACGCAGAGACGCGTCGAATCCGAGCTGTTGCCGCTGATCGGTCGCATCGCCGATCGCGACTTTCCCTTTCTCGGATGCTGCTACGGCGTCGGCACGCTCGGGTCGGTTGTCGGTGCTACCGTCGACCGCACCTGGTCCGAGCCTGTCGGCGCCATGACCATCATCCTCACCGAACGCGGGCGCCGCGATCCGCTGTTCGCCGATCTGCCCGACGTCTTCGATGCATACGGCGGCCATAAAGAGGGAGCCAGTGCGCTGCCCTCGGATCTGGTCTGCCTCGCGTACTCGGCCGACTGCCCCGTCCAGGCCTTCCGCGTTGGCGACAACGTCTATGCGACGCAGTTTCACCCCGAACTCGACGCCGACGGGATCTGCACCCGCATCGACGTGTACAAGGATTACGGCTACTTCGCACCCGAGACGGCTGAGTCACTGAAATCAGCTGCACTGCAACGCAGCGTCGAGCATCCTCCAACGATCCTGCGGAGATTCGCAGAACGGTACGCCCGACTTCGATGACGACCTGAGAAACAAGGTGCTGGCCATCGCCTGCCGCCGGCCCGCGCCGCCTACTGATATGACTGCGCCGCCTACTCATATGACTGCCGCGCACTCAGTCCCGTTCTCGTTGAGCCGTTGCGTGCGAATCGCCGGATTCGCTCACCCACTGAAGAAATCTCTCAAGGTTTGCTGGGGTACCCGGCTGGCATCTGATTATCCCTGCGCCGGTGCGTGCCGAGGACCCGGAATTCAACGCATATTCGTCGTTATGTAGAAATTGTTCCGGCCGTCAATTAAAGGCTTTACAAACATTCCTGTAGTTGACATCTCATGCTGTCGGGATTTCGCACGTGTCGAGCGAGTTTCTTGGCAATATCGCCACCCTGGCCTTTTAACGTCGCTAGCTTGGCTGGAGTGGCGAAATTCGCCTGGACAGCAAGGATTTGACGGTGAACGACACATCAACGGCGCAGCTGTTGCGGGCTGGACGATCCCGTGTTATTTTCGCAAGAAATGCGGCGAGTTTTGTCGCGAAGGCGCGCTGTCTTCAATGGCGCAAATCCAGCAAACGTCACCGTATTAGCCCTTCATCTTTGATGACTTAGCCGGAAATCTTTAGTTGCACAAATGCGATTGATTCCTGCTATTTTGTCGCGCATGCCAATTGCGGGACCACCCCTACCCGGCGGTCACCGAGTGGCATCGCCGAGCGGGGCGGCCGCGCCGCTAATCTCGGGCGGATCGGCAGGCTCCATTACCGGTCGGTTCCGCTCGCATTCGTCGATGCAGCGAGCGGCGAGGCACTCCCACGTTTTGCGGACAACGACTGTCTCTGGCACTCAACGCCATCCCGCGGCTCGTCTGCGGTGACGTCGACGTCCTCGGGAGTGTCGTCACGAGCTGACGAACACGAAAGGAAAGCGCATGTTCTCAGGCACCGTTGACGACTGGACGGCCGAGGGCACCGTCGTGTCCTGGTATCCCACCGAGGCCAGCCATGCGTGCGCCGCCAACGCGGCACCTCACCCGGCCCCCGTGAGCTACCAGCAGTCACAGCACCTTCGGTATTACCGCAGGCAGACCAGCCTTGGCCGCGATATCCCGCGGTTGTGCATTGGTGTCTGGGAAATGATGGGCATCTGCGACATCGATGTCATGACCCAAGCCTTCAACGCCCACGTGCGCCGCCACGATACGTATCATGACCGGTTCGACTTCGGTGAGAACGACGAGATCCACCGCTACGTCATCGCCGAACCCGAGGCCATCACGCTGACGCCGACGGACCACGGCATGATGACTCCGCCGCAGATCCGCAAGCTGCTTCTCGATACACCGGATCCACTGCAGTGGGACTGCTTCACCTTCGGGATCATCCAGGGAGAAGACCGGTTCACCGTCTATATCGCGATCGACCACCTGCGAGCCGACGGTATGTCGGCGGGCGTGATCTTCCTCGACATCCAGACGACGTACTTCACCACGCTGCAGGGCGCCCCGGCCGCCCTGGCGCCTGCGGCGAGCCATCGGGACTACTGCACGAGCCAGCGTGCGTACGCCGCGAGTCTGGACGAAGAGTCTCCCCAGATCCTGTCGTGGCGAGCGTTTCTCGCCGCGAGCGGAGGGGTCCTGCCGAAGTTTCCGCTGGAATTGGGCGAGGCGACGGCCGATACGCCGGGAGCCATCGACGTGTTCGATCTGATCGACGACGAACAAGGACGGCGGTTCGAGTCGGCCTGCCGCGCGGCAGGGGCACGGTTCAGTGGCGGGGTGTTCGCCTGCGCCGCCCTGGCCGAGCACCGACTGACCGGCGCGGCCACCTACTTCGGCCTCACCCCGTTCGACAACCGGCGAGACTCGGCGTACGCCACCGCCGTCGGATGGTTGGCAAGCTTCGTGCCGTTGGCGATTCAGACTGCGGATTCGTCATTCGATGACGTGGTGAGCTGCGCGCAAACATCGTTCGACGCGAACACCGCGCTCGGCGCGGTCCCCTACTACCACTTGCTCGAGATGCCGGATCCATCGTCGGGGCCCCTCCCGGTTCCAGACCGGCCGGTCCCCATGCTGTCGTATATCGACATCC
>Ga0137399_10001155_pt1 | contig 11768 bp, 9 predicted proteins | sample czorhiz316metaG_FD_104810 | JGI IMG/M metagenome (GOLD analysis project Ga0137399, IMG submission 104810) | Vadose zone soil microbial communities from Angelo Coast Range Reserve, California, USA - czorhiz3.16 metaG | ecosystem: Environmental > Terrestrial > Soil > Vadose zone | place: USA...
ACCGACTTCGCGGGACGACTCGATCCTGGCCATGGTCGATCCTCCGTCTCTCGGCCGATCATGCGACATTCGCGGCGGATGCGAGCGGCAGCCCCGCCACCAGATTTTGCGGCTTCAGGCGGACCAGCTTATCCGCGCCCATCGCCAGAATGAGATAGATCGGCCTGGCGCCGACGCGTTCGTCCACCAGTCGCGCATCCTCGATGTCCATACGCATCAGGGCAACGATGCGCTCCGCGGCAGTGCGATCCAGCGCGGCGCCGTTCCACAAAGCGTTGCCGATCCGGGTGCCCTCGCTGTCGAGGCCGACGAACCAGCGCCAGTCGCGGTCTTGGATCGAAGCAACGGTTTCGACATTGACGGCAATGCCCAGGAGATGGGCCACCCATCGCTCGATGACCCGGCACAGTCCGGCGCGCGCCTTCGGGTTGCCACCGATGTTCATGACCATCGCATGCGCGTCCGAACGTGACCAGTAAGTCCAGGCGTTTTCGTCGTCCATGACATCCATCTCACCGAACGCCTGCGGCTGCAGCATTGCCACGAGCGGCGAGGAATGCAGGTCTTGTTGTGGATGATGTTGCGCCTCGATCACTTCCGCGTCGCCCAACAGCAGCGCACCGTCATGCACAGTCGCCTGCTGGCTGCGATAGAACAGTTCGGCCGCGCGCAGCGTGTAGGGATCGTCGCAGCCATCAAGCACGTTGCGCAGGATCAGATGGCAGAGCTGCGACAGAAAGATCGGCGGCAGATCGCCGGCGCCATTGCGGGCGTGGGTCGTATAGACCGCCTCAAGCGATGGCGCCGCGATCAGCCGGTCGCGGAAGTTGATCATGAAGGTCCAGTTCTCGCGCGCATCGGCATCGACGAGCGCGGCAATATCCGCCTTTACGACCGGGCGCAGCGGATCGGCCAGCAGACTTGCATGCAGGTTGCGTTCGGCCTCGCAGGCGTCGGCCGGCGGCATTAATTCAGGCCGCGCCAGATAGGCCATGATCAATTCGGGCGTCGCAATGAGCCCGCCATGATCGGCCCGGCGCGTGAGGTGATGGCCCGAGGCGACCCAGAATTCTCTCATCCGCGATCCCTGGTCATGCGGTCAGTGTTGATCATTCCGAGGAGATCGGCCTCCTCGGCAGGCCCAATGTCGCCTTCGACCTCATGAAAGGTAAAGGCGCTGGCATGGGGATGCAACCGATCGGCGCCCGATCCTGCTTCGCGCGGCTTGAGGGTGCGAAATCGCTCGCGGATTTCGCCGTCCTCGACGCTGCGCTGCACCGCAAGCAGGGTCTGAGACGGATGGTCGCACAACGAGCCCGCGAACGCGACCTCGTCCTCGGCGGCAAGACGCGCAGCCTTAAGGTCGGGTGCGCCGAATTTCTCCAGCAACTGGCCTGCGAGGCGCTCGACCATGGCTTGCCTGTCCATTTCCGTCGCCTCGGTGACGATAGCAAGCGTGGACCAGCCGAGACTATCGATACCAAGAAAGCCCGAGCGCAACGCCACGCGCTGTTTCTGGCCGAGCGTGGCCGGGTCCTGGTTCCAGAACACAAAGGCGCCAGAAACAGCCCATTCGCCAGGTTCCGCCGCCCGCTCGAACACAAATGTATCCGACGGGTCGAGCCTGATCGTTCGCGGAAATTTCAACATGTCCGCCTCATCCGGGTTTCGGACCGCGCGCTTTCGGATCATACCAAGCCACCTCGGCGAGCGCACCCACAAGGCTGGTTCGCTCGGCCAGCCCGCGGCCGCCGGGTGGGCTGACCAGGAGGTCGCCGTTGAGGTCGATCGTTCGGCGCTCGCCGGCTTGGCGCTTGGCAAGCCGCTCCAGATAGTCCCGCGCGATCACCTCGAAACCGCGCTCGTTCCAGCGGTCGAACGCGGTCATCAGATGACGGGCGAAGCTGTCGATGATCGCGGTGGTGTCGATCATCTCAAAACCTTCGCTCAACAGGGAAACGCCGGCGGCGGCTTGCACCTGCTCGACATGGGCCATATCAGCCGCGCGCAGCATAACGCCAAACACCAGCCACGCAGGAACCTCGCCTTCGGCGCAATCCATCGGCCAACCGAGCCTGCCGCCGCCAAGCAACCCGCCATCGAACTGGATGGCGTCGGGCCAGTCGAAACTCACTTCTCGCTCCGGCGGGCAATGGGCGGCAATCGCGTCAGCCAGAGCGTTCATGCCCGCAAAAAACGCGCGGCGCGCAGATACCAGCGGTTCATCGGGTTCCAAAACCACCGCAAATTCGACCAGATCGTAGCGCCGCACCCAGACCAGCGTCCCGGCGCCCGCCTCCGCCGCGATACTGCAGCCGTGGGCAAACGCATCGCCAACTTCGCGCAACGCCACCAAAGTATAACCAGGCGGCAGATCGAGTTTCTGCTCTATGTCTGCAAGACGCGACACCATCGAACGTGTCATCCTTAATTGTTTGCAATCTGCCACTATATGTTATCCCGATCACGGTGGTCACGCGAGCAGGTCTGGGCCTTGCAGATCTTCGCCCCAGCAGGTACCGCGGAACCGTAGAACGAAAACCGTGCCCTCGGCACGCCGGTTCAGGATAATTCTTCAGGATAATTCCATGAGTGCGGCACCGTCTCATCTCCTGATCTGTAGTTGCGAGAAGACCATGCCGCTCGACACGCAGGCGATCGGTCGCGGCTGCGCGGCTGGGATCACGCAAGCAAATCAGCTCTGCGGCCTCGAACTTGAGCGGTTCAAGGAAGCGCTTGCCGATGGCGCGCCGATCACGGTTGCCTGTACCCAGGAAGCGCCGCTGTTCAGGGAAGTCGCGGAGAATTTCCCGCAGGCTGAGCTCACCTTTGTCAACATTCGCGAAACCGGCGGCTGGTCGAACGATGCGGCTGCGGCCGGTCCGAAAGCCGCCGCGCTGATTGCCGCGGCGGGCGAAGAGATGCCGCCGATTTCGCTGGTGACGCTCGAGAGCAGCGGCGTCGTGCTGATCTATGGCCGCGACGAGATTGCGATCGAGGCCGCGCAGCGTCTCGCGGACCGTCTCGACATCACCGTGCTTCTCACCAGGCCCGGTGACGTGACGCCACGGCGTACAAATGAGTTTCCGGTGCTCAAGGGCACGGTCCGCAATGCCAGCGGATATCTCGGCCGGTTTGAGCTTGCGATCGACGATTACGCGCTGCCACTGCCCTCCTCGCGCGCCAAGCTGGTGTTTGGGCCTTCGCGCGACGGCGCGACCTCGACCTGTGACCTGATCCTCGATCTCAGCGGTGGCGTTCCGATGTTCCCCGCGCATGAATTGCGTCCGGGATATCTGCGTGCCGATCCGCGCGACCGGGCCGCTGTCGAACGCGCGATTGCGGATGCCGGGGGCCTCGTGGGCACCTTCGACAAGCCGCGCTTCATTCACTTTGAAGAATCGCTCTGCGCGCATTCGCGCTCCGGCATCACCGGATGCACGCGCTGTCTCGATCTGTGTCCGACCGGTGCGATTACCCCGAACGGGAATTCGGTTGCGATCGACGCCAATGTGTGCGCGGGCTGCGGTTCCTGTGCGTCGGTATGTCCGACCGGCGCGGCATCCTATTCGTTGCCGAGCGCGGACGCGTTGATGCGGCGGCTGCGCACGCTGCTGCAAACCTACCGCAAGGCGGGCGGCAACAACGCCATGGTGTTGTTTCATGACGGCGAGCACGGCGATGCCATCATCGACGCCCTGGCGCGGTTCGGCGCCGGTTTGCCGGCGAACGTGCTTCCGCTGCGCGTCAACGAAGTGACGCAGCTCGGACCGGAGAACCTCGCGGCCGTCTTTGCCTATGGCGGCAGCGGCGTTGCCATGGTGACGCGCGCCAGGCCGAAGCACGACATTTCAGCGCTGCGTCGGGCGGTCGAGACGTCGGACAGCATTATTTCAGCGCTCGGCTTCGGCGCAGGCCTGGTGCGTATCATCGAGACCGACGATCCGGACCAACTCCGCGTCATGCTCGATGCCGCGCCCGCTGGCGTCGCCACGCAAAAGCCCGCCGGCTTTGTTCCGCGCGGCGCAAAGCGCAGCGTGCTTGAAACCACCTTTCGTGAACTTCACCTTGCCGCACCCGCGCCTGTCGATACCGTGCCACTGACGCAGGGGGCGCCGTTCGGTGGGGTGAAACTCGACGTCGAAGGTTGCACGCTCTGCCATGCCTGTGTCACCGCCTGCCCGACGGCAGCGCTATCGGACAATCCCGACCGCGCGATGCTGCGCTTCACCGAAAGTCTCTGCGTGCAATGCGGGCTTTGTGAATCTACCTGTCCCGAGAGAGTCATCACGCTTGAGCCTCGGCTCGATTTCAAGGCATGGAACGCGCCGCTGCAGGTGCTGAAGGAAGAAGAGCCGTTTCATTGCATTGCCTGCGGCAAACCCTTCGGCACCAAGAGCTCGATCGACCGCGTGCTCGCCAAGCTCGGCGAGAAGCACTGGATGTTCCAGGGTGCCAACGCCAAGCGTATCGATGTCATCAAGATGTGCGCCGATTGCCGCGTCGAAGCCGTGGTGAATGAGGGCTTCGATCCGCATGCGGCGGCGCAGCGGCCGCCGGTCATGACGACAGAGGATTATTTGCGCGCACGCGATGCGAACAAGGATGATCCGCTTGGATCATGAGGAGCCGGTCGTGTCCGCCATCAATCCAGAACCGAAAGCTCGTCCGACCTCGAAGGTGGCCGGCATCCCCGGCGTCACGCACGTCATCGCCGTCGCCTCCGGCAAGGGAGGCGTCGGCAAGTCCACCACCTCGTGCAATCTGGCGCTGGGCTTTGCTGCCATTGGACTCAAAGTCGGCATCCTCGACGCCGACATCTATGGGCCTTCGCAGCCGAAACTGTTCGGACTGCGCGGCAAGCCGCGCCTGAGCGGCGCGCGCATGCTTGAGCCGATGGAGCGCTTCGGCGTCAAGGTGATGTCGATCGGCTTTCTGGTGGAAGAAGACCTCGCCATGATCTGGCGCGGGCCGATGGTCATCTCGGCCATTACGCAAATGCTGCGTGAAGTGGCGTGGGGCAATCTCGACATTCTTGTCGTCGATCTGCCACCGGGCACCGGCGATGCGCAGCTCACCATGGCGCAGCAGACGCCGCTCGCGGGCGCGGTCATTGTCTCGACGCCGCAGGACATCGCGCTGATCGATGCGCGGCGCGGTATCGCGATGTTTGAGAAAGTGAACATACCGCTGTTGGGATTGATCGAAAACATGTCGAGCTTTTGCTGCCCGACCTGCAACCACGTCACGCCGATCTTTGGCCACGGCGGTGCACGGCTGGAGGCCAAAAGGCGCGGCATTGCATTTCTGGGCGAGATCCCACTCGATATCCAGATCCGCGAAACCTCCGACGACGGACGCCCGATTGTCGCCATCGAACCTGACAGTATTCATGCGAGGCATTACATCGATATCGCCGGCGACGTCTGGACGGCGGTCGCCACGGGCGCAGCCGGCAGGCCTGCACCTCGCATCATCATCGAGTAAGCGAACCGCCGGCACGGCTTCGTTTCGCGGCCCGCATTGGGATCTTGAACAGCCAATGAGACCGGCCCCGCATCGGCTGGCCGGCCGGGTTAAATAGGCAGAGCACCACGGATGGGTTTCTGCGCCAGAGACTCGTAGACGTGGATTGTCATATGCGGGCTGCAGCCAGCCCCGTCTCGATATGCGGCACTGCTTCGACCAGCTCGCGCGTGTAAGCGGTCTTCGGGTTGTCGAACACCGCCCGGCTCTCGCCCTGCTCGACGATGCAGCCGTTGCGCAGAACGATGGTGTGATCGCACATCATGCGAACCACGTTGAGATCGTGACTAACGAACAGGAAGGCAAGGTTATCCTCGCGCCTCAACCTGTCCAGCAGTTGCAGCACCACCGCCTGTACCGAGACGTCGAGCGCGGCCGTCGGCTCATCCAGCACCAACAGGCGCGGCCGGCAGGCGATGGCGCGAGCGATGCCGACGCGGGCCTTCTGGCCGCCAGAGAGTTGATGCGGGAAGCGCGGTAAAAGCTCCGCCGGCAATCCCACTCGCTGCGCGCACTCCTCAACTCGCTGCCGCAACGCGTCGCCCGAGCGCATGCCCGCAAGTCGCAACAGCGGATGGGCGATGCAATCGAACGCGGTGAACCGCGGGTTCAGGCTGTCATTAGGATCTTGAAAGACGAGCTGGATTTCTTTTCGTACCGGCGAGCGATGGAAGTCCCGCGCGGCCAGATGGCCGATCGATTGCCCGTCGAACAGAATGGCGCCCTCGCTGGGATCGATCAACCGGCAGATCATGCGCGACGTTGTGGTCTTTCCGGAACCAGACTCGCCGACCAGCCCGACGCTCTCACCGGCGGCCATGGTCATGGAAAAGTCGGCCACCGCCGGCGAGCCTTGATCGTATCGCTTGGCAAGGTTCTTTACATCCAGCAGCAGCGGCGTGCCCGGCGCCGGCGCCGGCCGGGGTTTGCACGCGGCAAGCATGGCGAGGTACTGACTTCTCTCCTCGTCCGTCACCAGGTCCTCGATACGCGAGGTTGCCGTGGGTGAGGCAGCCACCAGGCGCTTGGTGTAGACATGCCGCGGATTGCAAAAAAGGGCGCGGGGCGCGGCTTCCTCGACCAAGAGGCCCCGTTCCATCACCACGACGCGACGACAATAACGAGCCGCGAGACCCAGATCATGGGTAATCAGAATCGTCGCCATCCCGCGTTCAGCGGCAATCCTGGCCAAGAGATCCATCACCACCTTCTGTGTGGTGACGTCGAGGCCGGTCGTCGGCTCGTCCGCGATCAGGAGCCTCGGGGCGCAGGAAATCGCGATGGCGATCATCACCCGCTGGCACATTCCGCCGGAGAGCTCGTGCGGATAGGCGGCCATTCGCCTTTCGGGATCGCGGATCTGAACCGCGCGCAAGAGCTCGAGCGTTTCGCGGGCTGCTTGTTGCTTCGACATCCGCTTGTGGCACTGGATCGCATCGGCGATCTGCTGGCCGATGGCGCGGATCGGGTTAAGCGCGGCACGCGGGTTCTGAAAGATCATCGATATGGCGGCGCCATGCAGCATGCGGAAGTCGTCATCCGGTATTTTCGTGATGTCCTGACCGCGAAACAGAATCCTGCCCGCGGTCACCCGCCCGGCCGCGTCAAGCAGCCGCGTGGTCGCAAATCCGGTGACGGATTTGCCGGAACCGCTTTCGCCGACGAGCCCGAGCATTTCACCCTCATCGAGCGAGAGCGTCACCCCGCGCACCGCTTCGACAAGGCCGCGGCGTGTCGAGAACGTAACGTGCAGGTCTTCTATTCGCAGCAGCGGCTGGGTCATGTCCGCATGCGGGGATCGAGAATGTCCCGCATCCCATCGCCGAGCAAGTTGAAGCACAGCACGGCCAGCATCAACGCGAGTCCCGGAAATGCGACCAGCCACCATCTGCCGGTCGAAATGAAGCGTGCGCCCTCCGCGACCATGATGCCCCACTCCGGGGTCGGAGGCTTGACGCCGAGGCCGATAAAGGAGAGTCCGGCGGCGTTCAGAATGGCCCAACCGAGATTGAGTGACATCTGTACCGCCATGGCCGGAAGTACATTCGGCAGCAGGAAACGCAGCACCACCGAGATATGGCTTTCGCCGCTGGCGCGCGCCGCCTCCACCCAGCCGAGATTGCGGCGGATGTTGACCTCCGCGCGCGCAAAGCGGATGTAGAATGGCAGATTGATCACGGCGGTTGCGATGACGATGTTCTCCACCCGATTGCCGAGCGCCGCGACCATCGCCATGGCCAGCACGAATAGCGGAAAGGCCATCATCACATCGACGAAACGGCCGACTGTGCGATCCAGCCGACCGCCGGAATAACCGCAGAACGCGCCAATGACCGCACCAAGCACGAAAGAGATGCCCACGGCTGAAACGGCGATGACGAGATCCAGCCGTGTCGCAACGATCAGCCGGCTGAACGTGTCGCGGCCGAGCTGGTCGGTGCCGGCGAGATGCGCCGCGCTTGGCGGCATCAGCGCCTGCGACACATTCGAGGCGATCGGATCGAAGGGCACGATCTGCGGTCCAAAGACAGCGATAAGGATCAGAAGGACGACACCGGCCGCGGCGATTGCGGTCAGCGGGTTGCCGCGCAGGATCCAGGCCGTGTGACGAAGCGTCGCGCCAGTCATCCGATCGATACCCGTGGATCGGCAATGCCGTAGAGAATATCGACGAGCAGATTGACCACCACAAACACACTCGCCATCAGCAACACGAAGCCCTGGACGGGCGCATAGTCGGACGACAGCAGCGCATCCAGCGCATAGGAGGCGACGCCGGGCCAGGAATAGACCTTCTCCACCAGCACATTGGCGCCGAGCATGGTCGAGAATACGATGCCTGCGATGGTGATGACCGGCAGGATGGCGTTGCGTAACGCGTAGGTCACGACAATGCGCCACCAGGAAAGCCCGACCGAGCGCGCGGTACGCACGAAATCGCTGCCGAGCGAGACCAGCATCGACGCGCGCGTGATGCGCGCGAGAGGCGCAACCACGAACAATGCCATGGTCAGTGCCGGCAGGATCAGCTGTCGGAAACCCGCCCACCAGCCATCGATGTCTCCCGCCAACAGGAAATCGATCATCAGGAAACCGGTTCGCGATGGCGGCAACGAGGTAAAGACGTCGAGACGTCCGGTCGGATCGGGCGCGACACCGAGCAGGTAGTAGAAGACGTAAATCAGCAAAAGACCTGAAACGAAGGTTGGGACACAGACGCCCAGCGCACAGAACAATCGCACACCATGGTCGATGACGGAGCCAGGCTTCAACGCCGCCAGCACGCCGAGAGGAATCGCCGATACAAGCGCAATCAGCAATGCGGTGAGGGTGAGTTCCAGCGAGGCTGGCAACCGATCGCGCAGATCAGTCGTGACCGGCTGCCCGGTCATAATCGAGCGGCCGAGATTGCCCCGGCCAACATCATGGAGATAAAGCAGCAATTGGCTTGGTATCGGCTTGTCGAGTCCCATTTGCTTGCGGATGACCGCGATTTCCTCCTTGCCGGCATTTGGACCAGAGGCAAAGAACACCGCGGGATCGCCCGGCAGCACCCGCATCAGCAGAAACGTAAAGACCAGCACACCGAAGAGTGCAGGCATGGAAGACAGGAACCGCCTCCCCGCCCATATCATCGTTGCGCCAAAGCTCTTCATGAAGACCCGGCCGGTTACTTGCGGTTGAGGTCGCGATAATCGACCTGACGGTGAAACTGGTAGGTGTAGCCGTCGATCGAGGTCGCCATCACCGCGTCCTGATTAGGCTGCCAGAGCGGAATCTGCGGCATCTCGGCGAAATGGATCGCGTTGAGCTTCTTGCCATATTCGTCGTACTTGGCCTTGTCGGGTTCGAAGCGAGCTTCCTGCGCGATGGCGGTCAGCTCGGTATTTTTGATGCTGCTGTAATTCCAGCGCTGCTCGCCGGTATAGAAATTGCGGTAGAAGTAGTCGGTCGACGGCAACCAGGCGACAATGCCTTCGGTGAAGAAAGGCAACTTCTTCTCGTTGATCTGCGTCGACATCTGCGCATCGGGCAATTTCTGAATATCGACCTTGATGCCGATCTTGGCGAGAGATTCCTTGACCAGGGCCGACATCGGTTCGGCGGTCGAAGCCTGGCCGACGTTGAAGCTGAACGTGGTCGAGAATCCGTCCGGCATGCCTGCCGCCTTGAGATATTCCTTTGCCTTGTCGAGGTCGAGCTTCACCGGCTGCTGGAACGGATAAGCACTGGTTGTCGGTTTGCCATCTGTCCACATCGCGCCGAACAACGGCGTGCCGCGGCCGAACAGAGCCGCCTTGAACATGTCATCGTAAGGCAGCGCATAGGCGATGGCGCGGCGCACATTGGCGTTGTCGAAAGGCGGAATCTGGTTGTTCATCGAAATGAAGGTCACGGCATTGTATTGCGGCGTCGAAACCACCTTGAGAGTGCCCTTGCCCTCCAGGGACTGGACGTCGCTGGCCTGAAGATCAATCACGAGATCGGCATCGCCGCGCTCGACCAGGTTGGCGCGTGTCGCCGGCTCCGGCACGGACTGCACGATGACCCGCTTGAAGAAAGCGGACTTCTCCGACGAGCCGCGGTTCCAGGCCTCGTTGCGCTTCATGATCACCTGTTCGCCCGGCTTGAAGTTCTCGATCATGTAGGCGCCGCTTCCGGCCGTGTGCTCCTTGAGCCAAGCGATCGCCCAAGGATCTTCCGCCGTCGCGTTCGCCTTCGCAACCTTGGAGTTGATGATGATCGGATAGACGGTGGCGAGATTGGGCAAAGCGAGCTTGTCGGGTTTCGGCAGCGTCACCTCGAAGGTCAGCGGATCGATCACCTTGAACTGGTCCGCGCTCGTCATCGACCCCGTGAGGAGCTGAGCCTTGCCGAGCACCGGCGCCGTCACGGCACGGTCGAGCGACCACTTGACGTCTTCAGCGGTGACCGGCGTGCCGTCCTGAAACTTGGCATCCTTGCGCAGATGAAATGTGATTTTCATTGCGTCGGGGCTAACGTCATAGGATTCCGCAAGCTCACCGCTGATTTTGTCGAGATCGAACACCCACTTTCCGTTGAGTTGCTTGCGGCCAAATGAAACCAATCGATCGTAGGTACTGAGGCTCACCGCGAAAGCCTCGCGGGTCGAGCCCGGCACATTCGGATCAAGCGTGTTGACGGACGCGCCGGTGACATACCGCAGTGTCTCGGCGCGAGTCTGCGCCTGTACCGGCCCCGCGGCGAGCAAAAGCGCAATAACGGCGACCACGCTGAAGCTAGGCCTGCAATACACAACTCGCATTCTTCAATCCCCTGATTCAACAACGGCGCCTGCCTGAGAAAAGTCTCTCAGGATGGTGAGAAATCTCAAGCAAGTAACGCGCCAACCGACGCTTCCGATGGCCGGCTCAAACGCATGCCGGCTCCGATTATCCACCTTCCCCAACGGCTTGTGTCTGCCGCCCGATGACCGCCTGCGGCACGTCATATGCCTTGAAAGAACTCCAGTACCGCTCCAGGTCAGCGCGGAACAATCCACGAGTCAGACCATGCACCAGCTTGGGTATGGCGGTGGTCATCGCGTTGATCGATGAGCCGGACGGACCGAAACTCATGGTGGAAGCAAATGCAAACAGGTGAACGTTGGAAATCCAGGGCGTCTGTCCCGGCATGCGTTCCGTGAAAGCGTAATCATCGGCGAGATAGGGGAAACGGCCTAGCCGCGCGCTGCGCTCGTCTTCCGGCGGCTGGTAACGGTCGGCCCAGGTCGCGATGTTGCCGGCATAGTTTTTTAGTTCGCGTCGCTCGGCAAAATCGATTTCGGTGCCTGTGCCGCAGATGACAAAGTCGGCCGCGATGATGCCGCGTGGGGTCTGCAATTCGACTGTGTTGGTCAGCTCTTGAGCAGCCTCGATCGGCATACCCTCGTGCAGGTGGAAATTGGCAAAGCGCGCGCAGCGGTCGTAGGTCGCCTGCGGAAATCCCTCCCGCATTTCAAGGATGGCGCGCATGAAACGCCAGCGCCAGGCGTCGTCCAGATCGCTAAAGTGCCGTAGAAAACCGCGGAAGGTCAGCCAAAGATAGGGCTGCACCAACTGAATTTCCGCGCGGCGGCAAAGCAGATGCACCTCGGCCGCGCCGCCCTCAAGCGCTGTCGCCGCATTATCAAAGGCGGTCGCGCCGGCGCCGATCACGGCAACCTTCCTGCCACGCAGCGCCTCGAAGTCGATCGGTTCCGACGCGCGCGCCAATACACT
>Ga0137399_10001156_pt1 | contig 11768 bp, 8 predicted proteins | sample czorhiz316metaG_FD_104810 | JGI IMG/M metagenome (GOLD analysis project Ga0137399, IMG submission 104810) | Vadose zone soil microbial communities from Angelo Coast Range Reserve, California, USA - czorhiz3.16 metaG | ecosystem: Environmental > Terrestrial > Soil > Vadose zone | place: USA...
GGCGTCCCGGTGGCGCGACAGTCCCAGGACCGCGCGCGCCGAGAAGAAGACGACCATGATCCCCGCAAGCAGCCCGAGCGCTCCCTGGGTCGCCGCGACCTGGATCAGCTCGTTGTGCGCCTTGGCCGAGCGGCCGTTCCATTCGATCGCCCAGTATTCCGGCGTGCGGTAGCGGGGGAAGGCGGTGAGGTACCCGTCGGTTCCCACACCGAGGGCCGGCCGGTCCGCCGCCATGCGGATGCCCGCGCGCCAGAGGTGGGTCCGCGACTGCGTCGAGGGCGCGCTCAGGTCCGTGATCTGCCGGAGGCGTAGGAGAAGCTCCGGGCGGAGCTGGGTGAAGAGCGGGGTCAGGAACGCGGCGAGCGCCAGAGCGATGGCGGCGAGGACGAGGCGACCGCCCCCTTGCTTCGCGGTGCCGGGGCGCGCCCGCCACGCGAGGATGCCGCATACGGCCATCCCCGCGATGCAGGCGACCCAGGCTCCACGCGACAGGGTGGCGGCGAGGACCGGGAGCGAAACGGCCGAAAGCCCGATCCAGAAGAGGCGGAATCGCCGCGAGGGCGCCTGGGTCGCGAGCCAGGTGAGCAGGGGAAGCGTCATCGCGATGAAGGCGCCGAGGTGATTGGCGTGCCCGAGCGTCCCCGGGATGCGGCGCAGGCCCCCGAGCGTCGCGCCGCGGGTCCATGGGAACGGATCGAGTCCCAAGAGCTGGATCACCGCGTAGAGCAGGGCGAGGGCGAGCCCCGCGGCGGTCGCGCGCGCAACGCGATCGAGATGGCGCGGATCTCCCGACAGGGAGCGTGAAGTGAAATAGACGGCCGCGGTCGCGAGCGCGGTCTTGAGACCCGCCTCGCTTCCGTGCGCGCCGAAGAGGGATGCCTCGAAGCGGATCGAAGCCATCGTGGACGCCGCCGCCGAGAGGAGAAAGAGGGTGATCGCGGCCCCGAGCGGATCCTGCCGCGCGTCCGCGAGGAAGCGCCCCGGCAACCCGCGCATCCAGGAGCGCGCGCCGGAAGCCCGGAGCCGCTCGAGCTCGCGGACGAGCGGGATCGCGACCAACGCGAGCGCTCCGGTGGCGAGGAGCTCGGTCTTGGGGAATTCGAATACCTCGGAGGCGCCCCGGTAGAACACGACCGGCACGAGCGCGATCAGGGCGCAGAGGATCCGGGCCGGCCCTCCGCCGCTCTTGCCCTTCAATCCGCCTTCACTGCCGCGCTCACCATCTCACGGCGGGCGAGCCACAGCCCCGGAAGCATCGGAAGCCAAAGCGTGAATCCTCGGAGGAGGAGCGTGGCCGCCACCGAGACTTCCAGTGGCACGCCGAGCAGCCGGAGCGTGCCGACGGAGCCGGCCTCGAAGGGCCCGACCCCACCCGGGAGAAGACTCACCGTCGCGATCACCGAGGCGAGCACGAAGGTCGCGAAGACGACCTCGGCCGAGACGGTCACGCCGAGGCCGAGCAGCATGGCCCGGAGGGTAGCCGCGTCGAGAAGAATGATCGCGAACTGGAGCGCCGCCGCGGTCACGAGGAGCCGCCGGTCGTGGAGCGTCTGCCGCGGGGCGGATTTGATCGCCTCGAGGACGGGCTTGAGCCCGGGGAACCGCTGGATCCAATGCGGGACCTCGCTCGCGCCGCCGCGAGTCAGCCAGAGGAGCGTGACCGGTATCGCCGCGGTGATGAGCGATACGATCGTGACCGCCGAGAGGATCACGGGGCTCAGATGGCTTCGCAGCCAGAAGATCCCCAGACACAGAGCCACCGAGACGGCGTAGGCGAGGTAGAACCCCAGCAAGCTCACGACGACGGCCGCGGTCGAGATCCCGACCGGAACCCCGCGGCGCTCCAGCGCGCGGATGATCAGCACGGTCCCGGCGATCCCCCCGGTCGGCACCACCTGGTCGATGAAGAGCTTCACGAGGCCCAGCGGAACCAGCGATCGCATCCGGACGCGCACGCCAGAGCGGCGCAATCCGAGCCTGAAGATCACGGCGGTGCAGAAATACGTGCCCAGCTGCAAGATCGCGCCGATGAGGAGCCAGATCGGCTCGGCGCGGGTGAGCATCTCGGCGAAACGCGCCGACTCCCCGTAGCGGACCGCGACCCCGATCAGCGCGGCGAGAAGGATCGCTCCCGGGAGCCAGGCGGCGTGCACCCACGTTGGAATTCGTGTCTGGGGCTTCGGCCGATTCATGAAGCGGGGAGAATACCACCCGGCACGGCGGCCCGGTGCCCCGCAACGGAAGGGCGAAGCCTAGGGATGGCCGGAATGCCGCATCTGTTTTACCATCTGGCCTGGACGGGAGGCGCTGTGGGAGACACAGAGGTCACGGATCGACCGCGGAACGCGCGGGCGTCGTGGAGGGAAGCTATGCGAAACAAAAGGATGGATCTGATTCTGCGCATTTCACTCGTCGTCCTGCTCCTGGCCGGCACGGCGGGGTGCTCGTCGATGAGCAAGGAAAAGAAGGGCGCCCTCATCGGCGCCGCCGCGGGCGGCGCGCTCGGTGGCGTGATCGGCAACCAGACCGGCTCGACGGCGAGGGGCGCCATCATCGGCGCGGTCATCGGCGGTGCGGCCGGGGGGATCATCGGGCACCGCATGGACAAGCAGGCGAGGGAGCTGGAGCAGAATATCCCCGGGGCCGTCGTGCGGCGTGTGGGCGAAGGCATCGAGATCACGTTCGCCTCCGGTCTTCTCTACGATTTCAACTCGGACCGGGTCCGGGGTGATGCCCGCCACAACCTCGTCGAGCTTGCGCGGAGCCTCGACAAGTACCCGGACACCGATCTCCTGATCGTCGGCCACACCGACGCGATCGGCTCCGACGCGTACAACCAGGACCTCTCGGAACGGCGCTCGGAATCGGCGGGCCGTTATCTGGAATCGCGTGGCGTCCGGACGCGGATTCAGACGCGCGGGCTCGGCGAGCGGGAGCCTGTCGCGACCAACGACACCGATGCGGGAAGGCAGCGCAATCGGCGCGTGGAGGTCGCGATCTACGCGAGCGACAAGCTGAGAGAGCAAGCGAGACGCGAAGCGGCTTCGCGCTGAAATCGGCCGCCCGGCCCCATGACGATCTCCGCCGCGGAAGCGGCCAAGCGGTTTCGCCAGGGCACGCTCACGCCCCAGCATCTGACCGAAGAGCTGCTCGAGCGGATCGGAAGCGAGAACCCGCGCGTGAACGCCTTCTACGAGGTGTTCGCGTCCGAGGCGAGGGCGGCGGCCGCGGCCGCCGCCCGAGAGCTCGAGTCGGGTCACGACCGAGGCCCGCTGCACGGGATTCCGGTCGCCTTGAAGGACCTCTTCGATGTCGCGGGACACGTGACGACCGCGGGCGCGCATCCCGGATTCCGCCCGCCGCCGGCGCGGACCGATTGCGAGGTGGTGACGCGGCTCCGTGCCGCGGGCGCGGTCGTGCTCGGGAAAACGGCCACCCACGAGTGGGCGTTCGGCCTCAGCACCAATAACGAGCACTTCGGGCCGACCCGAAATCCGCATGATCTGGAGCGGATCCCGGGAGGTTCCTCGGGCGGGTCCGCGGCCGCGCTCGCGGCCGGGCTCACCCTCCTCGGCATGGGAACAGACAGCGGCGGATCGATCCGCGTTCCGGCGGCCCTGTGCGGCGTCGTCGGGCTCAAGCCCACGTACGGGCGGGTGAGCCTGCAAGGCGTGACGCCGCTCTCGCGTTCTTTGGACCATGCCGGCCCCATGGCGAACACCGTCGAGGACGCGTTCACGCTGCTGGAGACGATCTCGGACTTCCGCCGTGAGATCGCACCCCAGGCCGTCCCGCGCCCAAGGATCCTCCTGCCCGGACAGTATTTCTTCGACGAGGTCGATCCGGCGATCGTCGAGATGGTGCGCGCGGCGGCCGGGCGGCTGGGGAAGGCACAGACGGTGGACCTGGGGAACATGGAAGTCGTGACGGGCGCAAACACGACGATCCTTTTTTGCGACGCGGCAGCGTTCCACGAGGTGCGGTTGCGGGAGCACCCGGACTGGTTCGGGAGATCGGTCGCGGATCGCCTGCCCGCGGGACTCAAGTATCGCGGGATCGATTATGCCCGCGCCCGAGACGTGCAGCGCGAATGGACCGCGTTTCTCACAGGTCTCCTCGGAGAGGACGCCGTGCTCGCGGCCCCGACGACGCCTGTGCCCGCCACGGTGATCGGCGACCGCGAGGGCTCCGTTCTGGGACGGCTGATGACGCGTCTCACGGCGCCCTTCAACCTCGCGGGCGTTCCGGTGCTGGCGGTGCCTGTGGGAAAGCTCGGTGGGCTGCCGGTGGGAATGCAGCTCGTCGCGGCCCCGGGCCGGGAGTCCCTGCTGTTGAAGGTGGGGAAGGAGTGCGAGGCGAACGGCCTCGGAGCCGTCGCGGTGGCCCGTGGCTAGGTCCGCACTCGAGCCATTTCTCGCCGGCCGCCGCGCGTTGCGCCTTCTCCTCCTCGGAGCGCTCACCGCTCTCACGCTCCTTCCCTTCGCGGGAAAAGCGCTCCACATCGACGATCCGATGTACGTCTGGGCGGCGAAGCAGATCCAGAAGAGGCCGCTCGACCCATACGGGTTCGAGGTCAACTGGTACGGGTTCCCGATGCCGATGTCCAACGTCAACAAAAACCCGCCGCTCACTTCCTACTATATTGCCGGCGTTAGCGGGATGTTCGGCTGGGGCGAGCGAGCCCTTCACCTTGCGTTTCTCATCCCGGCCATCATCGTTATCATCGGAACGTACCTGCTCGCCGAACGCCTGAGCCGCCGGCCCCTCCTCGCGGGCTTCTGCGCGCTCTTCACCCCGGTGTTTCTCATCTCGAGCACCAATCTGATGTCGGACACGCTCATGCTGGCCTTCTGGGTGTCCGCGGTCCATCTCTGGATCACGGGGTTGAAGAAGCGCTCCGCCTGGCGATTGGTCACCTCGGGGATCCTGATGGCCGTGAGCGCGCTGGCGAAGTACTACGGGATGGCCCTGATCCCGCTGCTTCTCGTCTACTCGCTTCTGGAGAGACGCCGGCCGACTTGGGAGCTCTGGGCGTTCCTCGTGCCGGTCGTCGTTCTCGGCGCCTACCAATCGGCAACCCACGAGCTGTACGGGCGCGGCCTGCTCCTCGACGCGGCGTCGTATGCCACCGATCACCCCTCCCAGTGGGGGAGGGGGTCGATCGCCAAGGTCCTGATCGGTCTGGCGTTCACCGGCGGGTGCCTGGGCGCCGCGTGGATCCTAACGCTTGGGACATGGCCTCGGTGGGCGTGGCTCGCGGGAGCGGGCATCGCGGCGACCGTGTTCCTATCCGCGGCCGCCACGCGGAGCATCGGCGGAAGCGCGATGCGGGTCGGGGAGGGAAGCGTCTGGACGGCGGCGGCGCTCCTCGGAGTGTTCGCGGTAGGCGGGCTCGGCATCCTCGCGCTCGGAATGCAGGAGGCCCTGAAGAGGCGAGACCCGGAGTCCTGGCTCCTCTGCTTATGGCTTCTCGGCACGTTCGTGTTCGCCGCGGTTGTGAACTGGACGACGAACGGACGGTCCATTCTGCCCATGGTTCCCGCGGCCGCCATTCTGATCGCACGGCGAGCGGACGGGTGGGGAAGAGGCCGAGCGGCGGATTTGAGAATGGCCACGGTCGCGGCGCTCACGGCGGTGTTGGCGGTCGGGAGCGCCTGGGCGGACTTCGCATACGCGAACAGCGCTCGGGAAGCGGCGAGGAGAATTCATGACAAGTATTGGAGCACGACCCACACGCTTCGATTCGAAGGCCACTGGGGTTTCCAGTACTACATGGAGGCCCTGGGCGCGAAGGCGGTAAATCTGGCCGCCCCATCCGCCAAGGAAGGTGACATCCTCGTCGTTCCGGAGAACAACTCGAACGTGTACTGGCCCAAGGAGAATTGGTCGATTCTCGTCGAGACGATCCAAGTTCCATCCAGCAGGGGGATCGCCACGATGCGGTCCGAGCTGGGCGCCGGCTTTTACGCCGACGAGATCGGGCCGCTCCCCTTTGCCGTGGGAGAGGTGCCCCCGGAACGGTATTTCGTTTTCAGGATCGCCGCCAGGAAGTGAGCGTCGCGTATTTCAAGCGCTTAGCGGCTCCGACGAAAAAGATCGATCGGCGTGTCGATCTCAGGGCGCCTCGTTCGTCGCTACAATGGAAGCGGCGACCGGGAGCCCAGATCGCGAACCCAAGAACCGAAACCACAAGGAGACACGACAATGCGGGTCATGGTGATCGTCAAGGCCGACAAGAAATCGGAAGCGGGGGTTCTTCCCGACAAGAAGCTCCTCACCGAGATGGGAAAGTTCAACGAGGAGCTGGTCAAGGCCGGCGTGATGCTCGCGGGCGAAGGGCTCCAGGCAAGCTCGAAGGGCGCGCGCGTCCGGTTCTCCGGAGGGAAGCGGACCGTCATCGACGGACCGTTCGCCGAGACGAAGGAGCTGGTCGCAGGCTTCTGGCTGTGGCAGGTGAAGTCGAAGGAAGAGGCGATCGAGTGGCTCAAGCGCGCCCCGTTCGACGAGACCGAGGTGGAGATCCGCCGGGTCTTCGAGACGGAGGATTTCGGCGAGGCGCTCACTCCCGAGCTCCGGGAGCAAGAGGAACGAATCCGCGCGAAGGCCGCCTCGAAGCGGTAGTCAATCGCAGTGACGGCACCCGACACCCACCGCGCGATCGATGCGGTCTGGAGGATCGAATCGCCGAGGCTTATCGCCGGCCTCGCGCGGATGGTGCGTGACGTCGGTCTCGCCGAGGAGCTAGCGCAGGACGCTCTGCTCGCCGCACTCGAACATTGGCCCAAGTCAGGCGTCCCGGACAAACCGGGCGCCTGGCTCATGGCCACAGCGAAGCGTCGCGCGATCGACTCGCTGCGCCGCAAGAAACGGCTCGAGAAAAAGCACGAGGAGCTGGGTCACGAGCTCGACGCGCAACAGGAGAGATCCATGGCGGATTTCGACACCGCGATCGACGACGACGTTGGTGATGACCTCCTGAGCCTCATATTCACGGCCTGCCATCCGGTTCTCTCGACCGAGGCCCGTGTCGCCCTCACGCTGCGGCTGCTCGGGGGTCTCACGACCGAGGAGATCGCGCGGGCGTTTCTCGTGCCGGAGCCGACCGTCGCGCAACGAATCGTCCGGGCCAAGCGGACCCTCGCCGAGTCGCGCGTTCCCTTCGAGATTCCGCATGGGAATGAGCTCAACGCCCGTCTCGGGCCGGTGCTCGAGGTGGTCTACCTCGTGTTCAACGAGGGCTATTCGGCCACAGCCGGAGATGACTGGATGCGGCCTGCGCTCTGCGAGGAAGCGCTCCGTCTCGGTCGCATCCTGGCCGAGCTCGCCCCGGAGGAACCCGAGGTCCACGGGCTCGTCGCGCTGATGGAGATTCAGGCATCGCGCTCGGGGGCACGGACGGGTCCATCCGGAAAGCCGATCTTGCTACTGGATCAAGACCGGGGACGCTGGGATCACGTCCTCATCCATCGCGGTCTCAAGGCGCTCGAGCGCGCCCAGGCGCTCGGGGGGTCGCTTGGTCCGTACGCGCTCCAGGCCGCGATCGCCGCCTGCCACGCGCGGGCGCGTACCGCGGAGGAGACGGACTGGGCGCGCATCACGGCGCTCTACGACGCCCTGGTCCAGCTCAAGCCGTCGCCCGTCGTGGAGCTGAACCGCGCGGTGGCAGTCGGGATGGCGCTTGGTCCGGCCGCGGGGCTCGATCTCGTCGATGCTCTGACTTCGGAGCCGGCGCTCAAGGGCTACCACCTCTTGCCGAGCGTGCGCGGCGACCTCCTCGCCAAGCTCGGCCGCTTCGACGAAGCCCGCGCGGAGTTCCAGCGAGCTGCGGCCCTCACGCGCAACGCGCGCGAACGCGGGCTCTTGCTCGATCGCGCGGCCGCGTGCGCGCGTGGATCGGCGGTGTGACCCGCAGCAACCCACGGGGATTGACGCTGTTCACTGAAGCGGGCGGCGCGCCCACGGCGGCGCTCTCCCAAAGGAGGCTCCCATCATGACCGCACCGAACATCGTCGCGAAGTGGTCGACCTGGGCCCCGAAGCTCCGGAGCGCGCTCCGGATCGTGGCCGCGTTCATGTTCATGCAGGCAGGCACGATGAAGCTCTTCGCCTTTCCGATCGGGATGCCTCCGAACGGCGGCACGGCTTCGTTGATGTCCCAGGTGGGGATCGGCGGCATCCTCGAGACGTTCGGCGGAGGCCTGCTCTTGCTCGGGCTGTTCACCCGCCCGGTGGCGTTCCTACTGTCGGGGGAAATGGCGGTGGCCTATTTCCAGTACCACTTCCCGAAGAGCTTCTGGACGGTCGTGAACGGCGGCGATCCCGCCGTGCTCTATTGCTTCCTCTGGCTCTACCTCTCGGCCGCCGGCCCCGGACCGTGGAGCCTCGACGCCAAGCGGGGGAAGTAGGTCATCGCCGCCACCTCAAGAAGTTTCGACGTCGTGCCGATGACGTATCATGCGGTTCTCCTCTCTACGCTCGCAGTCGATTCTGTTCCTGCTGCCCATGGCCGCCGCCCTGATCGCCTCGGTCGCACTCACGGCGAGGGACCTGGTGAAGATCACCGACCATCTCCAACACCTGGGCACCGCGGCGTCCGACTTCGTGCTCGCGGAGCGTTTCTCGCTCGCATGCACGAGGTCGTCCCGAGAGTGCGTGAGCTTCGTGGACAGTCGCTCGTCCGCCGACGAGGAAGAGATGCTGGCCGAACGTGCCATCGCCACCGGCACGCTCGCCCAGTGGAGGAGGGCGGTCAACCTCGGAAGCGCTAGACCCTCGCCGGAGACCCTAAGGCGGCTCGACGGGGTGGAGAAGCGGTTCAGGCGTGTGAATGAGATCGCGGATCATGTCGTCGCGCTTGCCAAAGCGGGTGATCTGCGGGCGGCGGGCTACGCCCTCTCCCATGAGCTGGCCCCTCTGGAGGAGAGCGGCCTGTACCGCGAAGTCGAGCAGCTCGTGATGATCGAGAAAGCCGACGTCACGGGCGAGCTGGATGCACTTCGCGGCAAGGTGACGAGCCTCGGGGTGGTGCTCCTGGCGCTCGGGGTGCTCCTGCTTCTCGTCGCCGTTGGCACGCCCGCTATGCTCTCCCGCGCCGTGTTGAATCCGCTCTCGTCCCTAACCGCGACGGCCGAGCGCGTGCGCGGAGGGGACCTGACCGCCCGGGCCCCGATTCGAAGCAGGGATGAGCTCGGGACTCTGGCCGAGGTCTTCAACCGGATGATCGAGGAGCGCGGCCGGGCCGAGTCGCACCTCCGCAACCAACGGGTGCGGGTGGAAGCGGAGGTCGTGTCCGGGACGGCGGAGCTCCGGTCGGCCAACGCCGCCCTGTCCGAATCGGAGCGGCGGTACCGGCTGCTCTTCGAGTCGAACCCCCAGCCGATGTGGGTCTACGACCGCGAGACGCTTCGATTCATGGCTGTGAACGATTCCGCAGTGGCCCACTACGGGTACAGCCGCGAGGAGTTTCTGGAGCGCAGAATCCAGGACATCAGGCCCGAGGAGGACGTGCCGCAGCTCCTGACCACCCTCGCGAAACGGGAACCTGGACTCCGCTACACCGGAGTCTGGCGCCACCGGACGCGTGACGGGAGCCTCATCAGGGTCGAGATCACGTCGCACGACGTAGAATTCGCGGGCAGGCCCGCGGTCCTGGTCCTCGCCAAGGACGTCACCCAGAATGAAATCCTGGAATCCCAGCTACGCCAGGCCCAGAAAATGGAGGCGGTGGGACAGCTTGCCGGCGGCGTCGCGCACGACTTCAACAACCTGCTGGCCGTGATGGGCGGCTACTCCCAGATGCTCTCCATGTCGCTCCCCCTGGGGAGCAAGGAGCAGAAGCAGGCGGACCAGATCCACCAGGCGGCGGACCGCGCGGGATCGGTGACCCGGCAGCTCCTCACGTTCAGCCGCCGGCAAGCCGTCGCCCCGAGTCCCCTGAACCTCAATGCGGTGCTCGTGGACATCCATAAAATGCTTCATCGGCTGGTGCGCGAGAATATCGAGCTGGTTCCGGTGCCGGCCAAGGATCTCGGGCTCGTGCTCGCCGATCGCGGACAGATCGAGCAGGTACTCGTGAACCTCGCCGTCAACGCGAGCGACGCCATGCCGTTCGGCGGAAAGCTCACGATCAGGACCGAGAACCTCGACGTGAATGAGGTCGACGCGGCGGCGCGTCCGGATGTTCCCCCCGGGCACTACGTTCTCCTCACCGTGTCGGACACCGGATCCGGCATGGACGCCAAGACCCAGGCCCGGATTTTCGAGCCGTTCTTCACGACCAAGGACGTGGGAAAGGGTACGGGGCTTGGGCTCTCGATCGTCTACGGGATCGTGAGGCAGGCCAGCGGCTCGATAGAGGTCTACAGCGAGCCGAGCCTTGGCACCAGCTTCAAGATCTACCTTCCCCGCGTGGACGCGAAGCTCGAGGAGCGCGCGGTCGTCGCAGAGGAAATTGTCGTCGGAGGAAAAGAAACGGTGCTCGTGGCTGAGGACGAGCAACTGATCCGCACGATGGTGAGGACGATTCTGGAGGACAGCGGCTACAAGGTTCTGACGGCCTCCGACGGTCACGCCGCGCTGCAGCTCGCCAAAGAATATGAAGGCCCGATCGATTTGCTCGTCACCGACGTCGTGATGCCGGAATTGGGAGGACGGAGGCTTGCGGAGAGGATGCTCGAGGTCCGGCCCGGGACGCGCGTCCTCTATGTCTCCGGGTATACCGACGACGCCATCCTGCTTCACGGCGTCCTCACCCGGAACATGGCCTTCCTGCCAAAACCCTTCGCCCCGCGAAACCTCCTCGCAAGAGTCCGGGAGCTCCTGGACGAGTCGGTGCCCCGGCCCGCGTAACCTGCCTGCTCGGGCACAAGGTATTCTCACCATGCTACATAATCCCGCCCCGCGGCCACCATCAGGGCTACAATCCGAGTCAAATCGCCCCCGTAGACCGTAGCACCGTAGCAATGCTTGTCGGGGCTCAGGGGGTGAGAAACCCCATTTCACCAGAAGAAACAGGTATACGATCGGACGGCTTCCTCCGATCGGAGCATGGACTTCCCAACTTCTGAACGGGAGATCGAATCGTGCCTACCCCGCGTGCATGGAGCCTGGCCGGGCTCGCCGTGATCGCTGTTTATCTCACCCCGCCGTCTTCATCCGCTGCGCGCCCGGCGGCATCTTCACCCTCGGCCGAGCTTTTCAAAGACGCGAAGGGGAAAGCCGATGCCGAGGTGAATGTACTCGTGACCAACCATTACATCCATGGTGTGCCCTACGGTTTGGCCCAAGGTCTTGGTCCAGGTGCAGTTCCGCGCCTTGCCAGTATCCTGCGTGACCAAGGAATGAAATCCTACTGGAGAACCACGGTGCAGTTTCTCAATTTCGTCGGCGCGCCCGCTTCATTTCCGATTCTTCGCGAATTCATAGTGGACCGATTTGAAGGAGAAGTCGACTTTGACACGTATGCTGCGATCTCAGCCGCAATTGTGACCATGGGCCCACTAGCCCGAATCTCGCAGCCAGCGTTTCAGTTCCTAAACAAGGGGATAGATCCCAGCTGGTGGAACGTAGTGAAATGGACATTCAGCTACACCAAGTCCGAGAAGCGCAACATCCAAATGAGCCGCAACTGCCTCAACGCACTCGCGAGCTCTGGCATGGACGAAGCCGATCATGTGTTGACCGAACTGGTCCGTACGAGTTCCCAGAACCGTTACTGGGGAGAGCTGCACGATATGGTGGACGCAGCCCTCAAGAGTAATCGCGAGATCA
>Ga0137399_10001157_pt1 | contig 11758 bp, 10 predicted proteins | sample czorhiz316metaG_FD_104810 | JGI IMG/M metagenome (GOLD analysis project Ga0137399, IMG submission 104810) | Vadose zone soil microbial communities from Angelo Coast Range Reserve, California, USA - czorhiz3.16 metaG | ecosystem: Environmental > Terrestrial > Soil > Vadose zone | place: USA...
ACGAAGCGGCCGTTCTTGTCGTACTTCACGACGCGATTGTTGCAGTAGCCATCGGAGATGAAGATGTTGCCCTGCGGATCGAACCCGACATCGCTCGGGCGGCAAAGGATGTACTTTTGCGCCGGCGGGTTCGGACCGGACGCCGATACCACGGGGCCATCGACCGCCGGTGGCCTGCGGCCGATCACCATCAGCACCTTGCCTTCAGGGCTGAACTTGGTGACCAGGTTAGTGCCTTCATCCACTGTCCAGATGTTGTCGTCTTTATCGACACGGACCGAGTGCGCGAATTCGAAACCGTAATAGCCCTTGCCGATTTCCTTGATGAAGTTGCCGTTCTTGTCGAATTCGAACAGGCGCGTCGTGTCGCGGCGGTGATAGACGAAGATGTTGCCCTTCGAGTTGGTGGCGACGGCCACCGCTTCGCCCAAGTACTCTCCGGCCGGAAGCTTGAGGAAATTCGGGACGGAGGTGAAGGGGATTTCCGCCGCGCCCGTGATCGTCGCTTTCTGCTGGGCGGACGCGGAACCGGCGAGGATCAGGACCGCGGCGCACGTGGAAAAAAGATGTCGTGTCATGGACGGGAGACTATACCAGGGCTCCCGTCCGTTCAATCGCATCCTGCGAGTCTCTGAATGTGCCCGAGCGTCAGCGCTGCGCGTTTGCCAGATCGCTGGCAGCCGGGGAAAGACACGCATCTTGGCCGATCGCGGGCTGAGGCTGCGGCGGCGTTCAGCTGCGAGGCGAGCTGCGTCAGCTCCGCCTTGCGCTCGGATCCCGGCCGTCTATCGCGACGAACGGCTGCTCGCCTGGCACCGCGCGCCCATTTAGTCGATCGTGCGCCCAAACTGAACGTGCCGCTGCTTTAAGGTACCCGCGCCGCGCGGTCACTTCTACACAGTGCTTTGTAATAAAAGCTTTCAGTCGCCAGGCGTGCTCTCTCGCATCCCGGCGGAATCCGATTTGCACCGCGCCACGCGTCACCCACATGTCCGGAACCTCAGGCCAGGCATGCGACTCCAGCGAGAGCTTCGGCCGTCGTCTGCGCCTCGAGCGCGAGCGGCGTCAGATCGCGCTGACCTCGATCGCCGAGAACAGCAAGATCAGCGTGTCGCTGCTCCGGGATCTCGAGCGAGACGATGTTTCGAAGTGGCCGCCCGGGATCTTCAGGCGATCGTTCATGCGCGCGTACGCGCAGGCGGTCGGCCTTGACGTCGAGGCGACGACGCACGAGTTTCTCGAGCGCTTTCCCGATCCCGATCCCGATGGCCTGAACGCGCCGCAATCGACGCTGCCCGCGTCGCCACTTCGACTGACCCTGGCGGACACCGGCGCGTCGTTCGCGCCCGGCCGGATCCTCGCGCCGGCGCGCGTCCGCTGTCTGGCGATCGCGTGCGATGCGGCCGTGATTGTCACGCTGGGTCTCGCGATGGGCCTGGTGCTCAACACGCTGTGGATGCCGTTGTGCCTGGCGATGATCGGGTATTACGCGGGCGGCATCCTGCTGCTGGGCAACACGCCGGGGGTCCGCCTGTGTGCGCCCGGGCGCCGTCCAAAAAGTCTGATAACGCGACACCAGGACGTGGCGCCGGATTTGGTCGTCTGCCCCTTGGGCCCTTCGGTCCAAATTGCAGCGGCCGGTGACTGCCACATAACTATCAGCGACGTGGACGCAGAGCAGGCGACCCAGCGGCCGCAGGCATTACCAGCCGCGCGGACGCGAAGATCACGCCTGGCCATGCCGTGCGCCGCAACTTCGGTATCCTGCGAGACAGTGTACGCATCGACCAGGACTCTGGCGCGAGCGCACACACGTTCCCGGCCAGCACCCAAGCGCCCAATGGGCGAGCTGCGCGCAGACGCGGTGAATGCCCGAAGCCGCGGAGCGGTCGACGCGAAGCGACGAGGCATCGACGGCGCCGAGCACAGCTCCGTCCTATGAGTCGTGATGGCCGCGCGATCGGTGCCTCACGGACTCTACACAACCGCGCGACAACCTTCTAAGTCGCGAGCCGCTAGGCACCCTGTCGGCCGGACATCGACTGCCAGTTGTCGCTCGTTCATCGGTTGAATCTCTGTTACGCGTCGATCGCGTAGGACACTTCGTTTGGAAGACGGACCACCGCTGCTCGAAGCGATTGATCGGAACACGCCCCGCCGTTCGCCTTCGTCGCGTGCCGCCATTCTGCTAGGCTGCTGAGCCGACGCGGCCACCATCTCGACTGTTGTTGTCATGGTCCTGTCATCATCGGTCTGCCACGATTCGCTCCATTGCGGATGCGCGGAATTCCACGCGCCTTGTCACCGCAAAGGAGCTGAATCATGACAGTTTCCAAAGTGGCCCTGGCCAGCATCTCGGCAATCGTGTTGAACGCATCGGCGTTTGCTCAATCCCCATCATTGCAAGCGAGCGGGGGGAGCTTTTGCTCACGCACGGCGAAAGCGGCGCGGACAGCGTGCGAGAACGACGTCCGCGACAACTACTGGACGACGGTCGGCAGTTGTCTCAACACGTCGAACGCCGCTCGCAGGAGCACGTGTATCGAGGAGGCGCGACAGGCGCAAACGGAAGCCGCGCAGAAATGCGTGGCACAGTTCGACGCGCGCATCGACCTCTGCGAGGCTGTCGGAGAGGCGCCGTACGATCCGGAGTTCGTTCCGCAGAACTTTGTCAATCCTCTCGAAATCGGGCGATCGATCGCGCCGAACCGGTTCTTTCCGCTCGTCCCTGGATCGAAGTGGACCTACCGCCGCAACACCGAAACGGTCATCGTCGAGGTCGTCGGCGAAGTCGACAAAATCCTCGGCGTGCCGTGCACCGTCGTCCGCGACGTCGTGACGCAGGACGGCAAGACGCTCGAGGACACGATCGACTGGTTCGCGCAGCAGGTGGACGGCACCGTGTGGTACTGCGGAGAGCTGTCAAAAGAGTTCGAAGACGGTGAGCTCGTCAGCCTGCACGGATCGTGGAAAGCGGGACGAGATCTCGCGCGACCCGGCGTGATCATGCCCGGCGCGCCGCACGTCGGCGATGTCTATCGGCAGGAATTCGCGTTGGGCGACGCCGAAGACGCTGCCGAGAACAGGAGTCTCTCCGGTTCGGCGACCGTGCCGGCGGCCTCGTGCGTTCGCAGCTGCCTGGTCACGCGTGAGTTCACGCCGGTCGAGCCCGACCTCAGCGAGCTCAAATACTACGCGCCGAACATCGGCCGCATTCTCAGCGTCGACCGCAGAACCGGAGAGCGGCTCGAACTTGTGCGCTATCGCATTCCGTAATCCGAAACTTCTGTATATCCGTCTGCTAGCATCTCGCGTCGACGGCAGACGGATATCGATCCATTGGAATCCGCCCGCGATGCCGACGGGAAGGCCGAGCCGCGCGATCGCGCGGCCGCGCGCTTGAACATCAAGGTCGCCGTCACAGGTGAACACCGTGAAGTGGTGCGCCAGCAGTCGCGCCGCGCGATTGCCCCTACGGCTGCGATTCCCTCCACGCGATCGATGTCGATTTGGTCCGGTCATCACCAGGCGCGCGATCTTCTTGACGAGCCGCTTCAAGAAGCGTTAGATACAGCGTGGTCGAGTCCGGCTTCCGAACGCGGACCCTGGCCTTTGACCCGAATCCGGCCGGTGGAGAGCTGTATCCGATGCGAAAGTGGCTCAGATGCGCGTTGACTGCGAGTCTCGGTGTGACGTTGGCCGTGATCCCCGCTGGAGGTCAGACCCGAACGTATCGTGCGCCACGCGCTGCCGACGGCAAACCCAACTTCAACGGCATCTGGCAGGCCCTCAACGAGGCTTATTGGGATATCGAGGCTCATGCCGCCGCCCCGAGCCCGGTGCTCGAGCTGGGTGCGGCCCATGCCGTCGCCGGTGGCCTGAGCATCATCGACGGGGGGACGATCCTCTACAAACCCCTGGCGCTCGCGAAAAAGCAGGAGAACTACGCGAACCGACTCAAGCTCGATCCAGAGATCAGGTGCTATCTGCCTGGCGTGCCGCGCGCGAACTACATGCCCTATCCCTTCCAGGTCATTCAGGGCCCGAAGTACATCATGATGATCTACACGTTCGCGGGGGCGGTGCGCACCATCTATATGGATGAACACAAGGAAGCCCCCGCCGACAGCTGGATGGGATGGTCGAACGGACACTGGGAAGGCGAAACGTTGGTCGTCGACACCACAGGTTTCAATGAGCAGACCTGGTTCGACCGCGCTGGAAATTTCCACAGCGACGCCCTGCACGTCGTCGAACGATACACCGCCGCGAGTCCTGACCATCTCCTGTATGAAGCCACGATCGAGGATCCGAACGTGTTCACGCGACCGTGGAAAATCAGCATGCTCCTCTATCGTCGATTGGAAAAGAGCGCGCAGATTATGGAATTCAGGTGCGTGGAATTCGTCGAAGAACTGATGTACGGGCATCTCCGCAAGAAGCCGAGCGAATGACCAGGTGATGGGAGATTCCAGATGAACCATCGATTTCTCGTTCTGTTGAGCGGTCTCGTCGTTCCGGCCGCCGTCACATGGTTGTCGACGATGCCCGTTGCAGGCCAGGCGCGATCAGTCGGCGCGACAACGAGCGGAAGCTCGGCGAAGGCCTACACCGCGCCGCGTACTCCAGACGGTCAGCCGGATCTGCAGGGCATTTGGACGAACGCCACGTATACACCTTTGGAGCGATCGAAGGACGTGACGAAGGAGTTCTACACTCGCGAGGAAGCGCTCGAAGTGGCCAAACGAGCGGCCGCGCAGGAGGCGGAGCAGACGGAACCCGGCACCGTCCCCGACGTGCATTATGACTTTACGCAGTTTGGACTGGATCGGAGCCAGGGAGCGATGGCCTCGAACCTGCGGACGTCGCTGATCGTAGACCCGCCGGACGGAAGACTTCCTCCGTTATCCGCGGAAGGACAGCGAAGAGCCGCCGAACGTGCAGCGGCGCGAAAGAGCAGGGGTGGCCCCCACGATGCCGTACAGAACGAACCGCTTGGTGCGCGTTGTATCCTGATGGACCGCAACGGGCCGCCAATGCTTGCCGGGGCCTACAACAACACCTATCAGATCATGCAGGCGCCTGGATACGTGATGATTCTCACCGAGATGCTCCACGACGTCCGCATCATTCCGCTCGACGGACGTCCGCACCTGCCGCCAAATGTCCGTCAGTGGACGGGGAGCTACCGCGGTCATTGGGAGGGCCAGACGCTGGTCGTCGAAACGACGAATCTCACGGACAAGTTCGCGTTCCAGGGTTCGAGCGAGAACATGCGCTTGACCGAGCGCTTCACGCGCGTGGCCGAGGACACGATCCGCTATCAATTCACGGTCGAAGATCCGTCGACGTGGACAAGACCCTGGTCCGCAGAGGTACCGTGGAAAAAGGATAGCGGTCCGATATTTGAGCACGCGTGTCACGAAGGGAATTATGGGTTGTACAACACCCTCGTGGGCGCTCGGGCAGAGGAGAAGCGAGCTGCCGAAGAAGCCGCGAAAAAGAAATCCCCGAAATAAGGAGGACCTTTCAATGCGAATGAGACGAGCTGTTGTGGGTGTGGGGATCGGTCTGCTGCTGGCCGCAGCGCCAGTCATAGCGCACCATGCATTCTCCGCGGAATTTGACATCAACAAGCCGTTCAAACTTCGGGGAACTCTCACGAAGTGGGAAATGATCAATCCGCACTCGTGGTTTCACTTCGATGTGAAAGACGAGACCGGCACAGTGGTGACGTGGATGATCGAAGGCGGCAGCCCGAACCAACTGATCAAACAGGGTGTGACGAAACATACGCTGGCTGTTGGAACGGAAATGGTCATTGAAGGCTATCAGGCGAAAGACGGAACCAATAAAGGCGTGGGCCGGGATCTTGTGCTCGCCGACGGGCGAAGGCTGTTTCTCGGCGGGGAGGCCAACTCGTCAGACAAGAAGCCGGGCGGCAAATAACCACGAATTTCCCACCGGATGCCGTTCGGCGTCCCCGCACGCCGTCTGATGGCCACGCTGCCTCTGTGGCCAGCCGACCTGCCTTTTTGACACGTCTTGCGCGGAGCTCACTCTTCACCAGATCGTCGACGGCATTTCCGTCCTCGTTGCGGTTCTGACACCTGATGGAGCGGTCGAATTCGTCAACCGCCAGGTCGTGGACTACTCCGGCAAGACGCTCGAAGCATTGAAGGAATGGGCGAGCACGGACCCCGTTCACCCGGATGACCTGCCTGGCGTGATTGCCGTCTGGAGGCGGTCACTCGAAAGCGGGCAGCCGTACGACGTTGAACTCCGCCTACGGGGCGCGAATAGCGTCCACCGGTGGTTCCATGTCCAAGGTCTCCTGGTGCGGGACGAGGAAGGACGCATCATCCGTTGGTGCGTCCTGCTAACGGATATCGATGAGCGAAAGCGCGCGGAAGAAGCGTCTCGTGAGAGCGAACTCGAGCTCCGCCAACTGATCGACAGTGTTTCGATCTGCTATCGCAAGGACGCGCGGGACCACGCAGGAAGCTGCCGACGTCTTTTTTCCGGGCTTTGCCCGTGCGGTTACTGACGTTGGAAAGGAGCGCGGCTGGCCGGCGATGACGCGTGCGGCGTTCGACGCGCAGCGAGGTCCACGAGGCGCGCTGCTCATTGGGAGCCCGGACGAAGTGGTCGAGACGCTGGGCGGCATCTCGCGGATCGGCTTTCAAATGAACGCGGCCTCGCTGCCTCATACGACGCTCATGAAGGCCATCGAAACGATCGGTACGCGCGTCGCGCCGCTGGTCCGCGACGCCTCAACTAAAATTAGCAGGCCAGCGTCCGTCCATGCTGGCTGGGGAGGCAGCATGGGTCACAGAGTCGACGACGCGGCGTTGGACACACTCTTCCGCGAGGCGCGCTCGTACACGAAATGGCAGCCGCGGCCGATTTCGGATGAAACGCTTCGAGATCTCTACGAGCTGTTGAAGTGGGGGCCGACGAGCGCGAATGCGGGACCCGCGCGGTTCGCATTTCTTCGATCGAAGGAATCGAAGGAACGCCTTCGCCCGGCGCTGGCCCCACTCAACGTTGACAAGACGATGACCGCTCCTGTGACGGTGATCGTGGCCTATGACTTGAAGTTCTACGACCAGCTGCCGAAGCTGTTCCCTCAGAACCCTGGGATGGCGAAGCTCTTTGAGAGCAATCCGGAGATGGTTGAAACGACCGCTAAGCGGAATTCCAGCCTGCAGGGCGCATACTTGATCCTGGCCGCGCGCGCGCTCGGTCTCGATTGCGGGCCCATGTCTGGCTTCGATCATGCCAAGGTGGACGAGGAGTTCTTTGCCGCCGGCAAGCCGTGTTTCGGCTGCGATCAGGAATTCTTCCCTGAAGGGCACGTCAAGACGAATTTCCTCTGCAACGTTGGGTACGGGGATCCAGGCTCGCTGCACCCGCGACTCCCTCGTTTGCAGTTCAACGAGGCGTGTTCGCTCCTGTAGACGCTGGGGGGACCTGTGAACGCTTCCGATCCGCAAGTGCCGCCGCGTCCCACGGCGCGGTCGCCCGAAGAACGCCTCTTTCCAACGCTCACAACGGAGCAGATCGAGCGGATCGCCGCGCATGGGCGCCGGCGCGCGATCGCGCGCGGCGATGTGCTCGTCGAGGTTGGCGACAAAGTCGTTCCGTTCTTTGTCGTTGTCAGCGGCGAGATTCAGGTGCTGCGGCCATCAGACGGTACGGAGACGCTGATCGTTCGACACCGGCCTGGGCAGTTCTCGGGCGAGGGCAACATGATCACAGGCCGCCGGGCGCTGGGGCGCCTGCGCGTCAGCGAGCCGGGTGAGGTGATCGAGCTCGATCGCGAACAGCTGCTCGCCCTCGTACAGACCGATGCCGAGTTGAGCGAGATCCTCATGCGGGCGTTCATCCTCCGCCGCGCCGAGCTGATTGCCGGCGGCTTTGGGGATGTTGTCCTGATTGGCTCGACGCACTGTGCTGGCACGCTGCGGGTGAAGGAGTTTCTGACACGCAACGGTCATCCGTATCAGTACATCGACCTCGATCGTGACGCCGACGCGCAGAATCTGCTCGACCGCTTTCGTGTGAGTGCGGCCGATGTGCCCGTAATGATCTGCGGCGCTGGCGGCGTCCTGCGGAATCCGAGCAACCAGCAGATCGCTGAGTGCCTTGGCTTCAACGACGCCATCGATCAGACGCACCTCCGGGACCTGCTGATCGTCGGCGCGGGTCCGGCCGGCCTCGCCGCTGCGGTGTACGGCGCGTCCGAGGGCCTCGATGTCCTCGTCCTCGAAGCGAACGCGCCCGGAGGGCAGGCCGGCTCGAGTTCCAGAATCGAAAACTATCTCGGGTTTCCGACTGGGATTTCAGGACTGGAGCTCACCGGACGCGCGTACGCGCAGGCCGAGAAGTTCGGCGCCCAAGTCATGATCGCGAAAGGTGCCACGAAGTTGGCCTGCGATCGGCCGCCCTACGTTGTGCAGATGGACGACGGGGCGCGCGTCGCTGCGCGCGCGCTGATCATCGCCACCGGCGCCGAGTACCGCAAGCCAGCGCTCGAAAACCTCTCGCAGTTCGAAGGCGCGGGCGTCTACTACGGCGCCACGCCCATGGAAGCGCAGCTGTGTGTGGGCGAGGAGGTCGTCGTCGTCGGCGGTGGCAACTCCGCCGGTCAGGCTGCGGTGTTTCTCGCGCGGAGCGCCAGACGCGTGCAGATACTGATCCGCGGCGACGGGTTGGCAAACACGATGTCGCGTTATCTGGTTCGCCGCATCGAGGACAACCCCGCCATTGTCCTGCGTACGCGCACAGAGATCGTCGCTCTTGAAGGAGACAGGCATCTCGAACGGGTCCGGTGGCGCGACAACCTGACCGGCAGCCTCGAGGCCGGCGACATCAGGCACGTGTTCGTGATGACCGGGGCCGTGCCGAACACCAGCTGGCTCGACCGGTGTGTCGTGCTTGATGAACACGGATTCATCAAGACGGGATCGGAGCTGTCGCAGGACGATCTCGCGGCAGCAGGGTGGCGGCTGCAACGGCCGCCCTATCTGCTCGAAACGAGTCGTCCGGGCGTTTTTGCGGTCGGCGACGTGCGGGGCGGAAACGTCAAGCGCGTCGCCTCCGCCGTCGGCGAGGGATCAATTGCTGTCGCCTTCGTTCATCAGGTGCTTCACGAATAAAACGCCGACTACTCTAAAACGCCGGAAACACGCCGCCGCACCCGCCTTCGCCAAAGGCTATTGGGCCGGATGCTGAGCGACAAGGACGCCGCGACATCGAACCGCGTCATGAACGCCATGCTCCAGATGGAGAAGCTCGATCTGAACGGGTTGCAGCAGGCGTACGACGGGAAAAGATGGCGGGGAGCGGCGCCCCGGCTCATGGTTACCGCCGCTTTGACCTGGCTCTCTTCTTCTTCGGTCTCGGTTTCCTCTTCGATGTGACGCGTGTCGCGTCGGCCCTCGAGGCCAGCATATCAGGCAGCTCGTACGCTTCCTGAAGCCAGTCGGTGACGGGCGGTTCCACTTGGTCGCGATGCGTGATCTTCAGGATATTCGCAACCTTGGTCTTCGACTTGCGATCGGCCCGGCGTACTTGCGGCGCCTTCAACTCGCGACCCAGGAACACGCAGACTTCGAGGCCGCTCCTCTTCGGACGGACGAAGAAGTAACACGACTCGCGTGAAAACATGATGCACGTGCCGGAGGCGTAGATCCGCTGATCTCCAAACGTGACGGCGGTCTCGCGCAGCCGCGTCCAGGCGTCCTGCAGCTCCTCCGAGAGATCCTGCGTGAGCGCCGCTTCGGTCGTCGTCCAGCAGTCGTGCTCCTCTCCTTGCTCGATCCACTGCTTGCAGTGGTAGCACTCTCGACCGGCCATGCCCCAATTGTAGTGATGGACCCGCGCCGCGCGAGGACTCGAACGTTCTTGCCGTCAGTTTTACGAGTTCACTGAGCTCGGCGCGCCGTCTCAGGCGTCTCACCAGAGGCGCCACATGAGCGGCGCACAATCAATTGCGTCTGCAGCAGAATGTCGCGGACAGGAGTGTCGGGGCGACTGACCCGATCGAGCATTGCGGCGAACGCGGCCGCACCAATCTCGCGTGTCGGTTGCCGCAACGTGGTGAGTGGGACAGGCAGGAGACTCGCGTAGTCGAGGTCGTCGATTCCGACCAGTCTCACATCCGCGGGTATGGAAAAACCGAGCTCGAGGATCGAGTGCATCAGACGCGCGGCTGTCCAGTCGTTGGCGCAAACGATCGCTTCTGGTTTCGACGCCATCACGGTGCGGACGCTTTCCAGGTCGGTTGGATCGAGACGATGTACGAGCTCACGTTCGATCGGCGAGTTCGACGCGTACAGCGCCTCGCGGTAGCCCGCTTCACGAGCCTCCACGGTCGCCGCGGCATTCTCCACTGCGACGAATGCAATCTGCCGCGATCCCACGCGCAGCAGATGTTCAGTGATCTGATAGCCGGCGCGGCGGTTGTCGATGCCGACGAGATCGTGCACACCGCGGTCAGGGTAGGGGACGACGGTGCGATCGAGCAGCACGAGAGGAATACCCGCATCGTCGAGTGCTTGCGTGATCTTTCGATTGACGGCGTCTTTACCCGGTGTCAATTCGAGAGGTGCGAAGAAGACGCCCGACACACGACGGTCGATATATTGCCGGCATAACTGCCAGGCGCGTTCTTCCTTGGACGCGGCCGCGCTCGTCAAACTGCCCAACAGCAGCGCATGCTGGCGCGCGAGGGGTGACGCCATCATGCCCTGACAGATCGGTTCGAAGATGTCGGTCTCTCCCAGATCAGGTATCAGGAGTCCGAAGGAGAGTGTCTCGGCGACGCTCCGCGCTCTGACATAGGATCCGGATCCCGCCCGACGCTCGACCAGCCCCGCGAGTTGCAGGTCCCTGACGGCTCGTCCCACGGTGATTCTCGAAGCGCCGAACGTGCGCTCGAGCTCAGCCTCACTCGGCAGCCGGTCGCCCGTTTTGAACCGGCCCGACTCGATTTGACTCGCAAGCGCGTCGAACACTTTCTGGTACTTGGGGGATTTTTCGATGTGAGCCACGCGCAAATGATATAGCAGCTTGACCGGGCAGACAACATTGTTGTGAATGCACAATATGCGACATTTTTGCGCTTTTTCTCTTTCGTCGTTGACGCAGACGTGCCCGGTTGTTATCGTGATCGTCAGTAGTTGATATGACAGCAAAGGAACACCCAATGCCGCCCGCGCCGACCAAGCACTTCCTCGTGGTCTCGGATTTTGACCAAACACTCAGCTTCAACGATTCGGGTCAGATACTCAGCGAACTTCTCGGCATGACCGACTTTCGCCAGAAGGTCGATGGCCTCGCGTCGAGCAACCTTGTTCAGCAGGGGGCCGAGCTCGCCTACCTGATTCGTCACGACCCCGCATTTCGAGGCGTGCGTAAAGAGCACCTGGCCGAGGCGGGCCGGCTCGTACGCTTACGCAGTGATATTCCGGCGCTGGTCGAATTTCTCAAGCGAGGTCTCGACGGCTTTCAGTTTTCCTTCTTCGTGATTTCAGCAGCGCCGCAAGAGGTGATTCAGGCGGCGCTGGCCGGCGCCGTGCCCGTCGACCACATCATCGGAACGGAGTTCGACTACGACCCGCATTCCGGCGAGGTGCACGCGATTCGGCGCGTGCCGGCGGGGTACGGCAAAGTCGCCGCCCTCGAGCAGCTGGAGGAGCGGCTCGCGTCGCCGCCAGACCGCACGATTTACATCGGCGACGGGAGTTCCGAT
>Ga0137399_10001158_pt1 | contig 11756 bp, 8 predicted proteins | sample czorhiz316metaG_FD_104810 | JGI IMG/M metagenome (GOLD analysis project Ga0137399, IMG submission 104810) | Vadose zone soil microbial communities from Angelo Coast Range Reserve, California, USA - czorhiz3.16 metaG | ecosystem: Environmental > Terrestrial > Soil > Vadose zone | place: USA...
ATCCGCCCGCCGTGAGCGACGCGCGCCAGCAGGTCGCGCCCCAGGTCGTCGGTCCCGAACGGATGCGCATAGGACGGCGGCGTGGCGCCGAGCTTCAGGTTCTGCACCGCGGGATCCGCGAGCCCCGGGATCCATGGCGCCGCGAGCGCGATCGCGGAGATCAGGACCAGCAGCACGCCGGAGGCCACCGCCGCGCGGTTGCGGCGCAGGCGCCGCCAGGCGTCGCCCCACAGGCTGGAGGGCCGCTGCTCCAGAACGCGCGGCAGGCCGGGCGCGACGGTCGCGGGCGGCGACAGGCCGAGGCTCACGACATCTCCACGCGCGGATCGAGGAAGGTGTAGGCAACGTCCACCAGCAGGTTCAGCACGATCAGCAGCAGCGCGTAGAACAGCACGCCGCCCAGCACCAGCGTGTAATCGCGATTGAACGCGGCATTCACGAGGTAGCGCCCGAGTCCCGGCACCGCGAAGATGGTCTCGACCACGATCGAGCCCATCACGATGCGCGCGGCCGCCGGCCCGAGGAACGAGACCACCGGCAGCACGCCGAGCTTGAGCGCGTGCTTGAACACCACGCGCGCTTCGCTCAACCCCTTGGCGCGTGCGGTGCGGATGTAGTCCTGGCGCAGCACTTCGAGCATGCCGGCGCGCGTGAGCCGCGCGATGTACGCGAGATAGGCGACCGCCAGCGTCGCGACCGGCAGCACCCGGCTTGCCGGGCCGTGCCACAGCGCGGGCGGCAGCACGTAAAAGCTGAGCGAGAGCAGCAACACCAGCGCCGGACCGAGCACGAAGTTCGGGATCGAGATGCCGGCGAGCGCGAGGCTCATGGCGCCCACATCGGCGACCCCGTTCTGCCGGGTCGCCGCCAGCACGCCGAGCGGGACCCCGAGCAGCACCGCGAACAGCAACGCCCAGCCCCCGAGCTCGGCCGAGACCGGGAACGCCTCGAACAGGATCTCGCGCACGGTGCGGGTCGGATACTTGTAAGACACGCCGAAGTCGAGGCGCGCTGCGTTGCCGAGGAAACGGCCGTATTGCTCGGGCAGCGGGCGGTCGAGCCCGTACTGGTGCAGGATCTGGGCGCGAGCGAGCGGCGGGATCTCGCGCTCCGAGCGGAACGGACCGCCCGGCGCGAGCCGGATCAGGAAGAACGTGACGGTCGCCACCACCCACAGCGTGGGCACGATCAGCAGCAGGCGGCGAGCCAGAAACGTGAGCACGCTAGTGGAGCATCCGTGCTCGAGCATCCGCGAGCGCCGGGGCGCCCGCCTTCCAGTCGCGATCGATCCAGACCTGCTTCAGCGGATGCGTATCGAGCGCGGTGGGATAGATGCCGTGGACGTACGGCTTCACCAGATCGTTGACGGTGTAATGGTAGATCGGCAGGATCGGCGATTCGTCGAGCAGCAACGCCTCGGCCTGACTCAGGATCGCGAGGCGCTTCGCCGCATCCACCTCACGCCCCGCCTGACGCAGCAGCGCGTCGTAGCGCGGATTGCTCCAGCCGCTGCGATTGTTGCCGTCGCCGGTCACCATGCAGGCCAGGAACGTGTTGGGGTCGAGGTAGTCACCGATCCACGAGCGGCGCGCCACGTCGTACTGGAGCTGCGTCGTGGCCTGCAGGTACGAGCCCCATTCCTGGTTCGAGAGCTCGACCGAGAGGTGCAGCTCGCGCGTCCACATCTGCTGGATCGCCTCCGCGATGCGCCGGTGGTCCTCGCTGGTGTTGAACATGATCGAAATCTTCGGGCAGCCGCGTCCCTCCGGATAGCCGGCCTTCGCGAGGCACGCGCGCGCCTTCGCCGGGTCGAACCCGATCGGCGGCGGCGGCGTGTAGCCCGGATAGCCGCGCGGCGTGAAGTTGCCCCACGGATCGCGCGTGTTCTTCAGCAGGTCGTGCGCGATCGCGTCACGGTCGATCGCATAGTTCAGCGCGCGGCGCACCCACACGTTGTCGAGCGGCTTGCGCGTCACGTTCACGGAATAGAAGTAGACCGACTGGTACGGCTGGTGCTGGAAATCGGCGTACCGGAACAGATACGGAATGAACGGCGCCGGGATGTAGTTGGCGGTGGTCCAGTCGATCACCCCCGCCTTGTAGAGGTTGACCGACGTGTTCAGGTCCTCGACCGAGTACGCGACGATGCCGTCGAGCCGCACCGACGCCGCGTCCCAGTAGCGCGGATTCTTCCGGAACTCGAAGCGATCCTGCTGGCGCCACTCCGCCAGCGTGAACGCGCCGTTGCTCACGATGTGCGCGGGGCGCGTCCACTGGTTGCCCCAGCGGGCGAGCACCTGCCTGGGGACCGGCAGGTAGGTGTAGAACTGGGTCAGGAACAGGAAGTACGACGTGGGATCGTGAAGCGTCACGATCAGCGTGGTGTCATCCGGCGCGGCGATCCCGACCTGCGTGGAGTCCGAGATCTGCCCCTTGTTGTAGGCCTCGGCGTTCAGGATCGGATAGAGCAGTCCCGCGTAGCGCGCCGCGTTCGTGGGTTTGAGCACCCGCAGCCACGACCACACGAAATCACGCGCGGTGAGCGGCGTGCCATCGCTCCAGATGAGATGGCGGCGCAGGTGGAACGTGTAGGTGAGGCCGTTGGCGCTGGTTTCCCAGCGCTCGGCCTGCCCCGGCTCGGGCGCGAGCGTCTTCGCGTTCGGCACCGTGAGCCCCTCGAACAGGATCCGCGCCACGCGCCCGTCGGGCTGGCCCACCGCGAGGCCGGGATCGTAGGTCTCCGGCTCGGCGCCGTTGTTCATGCGCAGGATGTTCTCGCGCGGCGGGGTCACGCTCCCGAAGTAATGCCCGGCCGAGGCGACGCGCGCGGCGGGCGGGCGCTCCGGCGCGCACGCGGCGGGCGTCAGCGCGAGGACCGCGGCCAGGGCGGTGACTCTCGCGCCGTGCGGGGTCGCGTAGCGGCCGCGGGACCAGCGCGAGCGGGCGATCACGCCCGCAGTATAGCAGCGTGATGCGCGCGGGCCTCTAGTCTCCGGGCGCTCCCATCACCGCGGGACCGGCGGCCGGAGACTCCTGCCGCGCGCGCACGCTCAACCGCTTCTGGAATCGATCGAGGTAGGTGTAGACCACCGGCGTGATGTAGAGCGTGATGAGCTGCGAGAACGCGAGCCCGCCGACCACCGCGAGGCCGAGCGGACGGCGTGATTCCGAGCCGGCGCCGAGCCCGAGCGCGATCGGCAGCGTTCCCATCAGCGCCGCCATGGTGGTCATCATGATGGGGCGGAAGCGGATGATGCAGGCCTTCACGATCGCGTCGCGCGGCGAGAGGCCCTCCTCGCGCTCGGCGTCCAGCGCGAAGTCGATCATCATGATGGCGTTCTTCTTCACCAGCCCGATCAGCATGATCACGCCCACGAACGCGTAGACGCTGAGTTCGGTGCGGAAGATCAGCAGCGTGAGCAGCGCGCCGAAGCCCGCGAACGGGAGCCCGGAGAGAATCGTGAGCGGGTGGATGAAGCTCTCGTACAGGATGCCGAGCACGAGGTAGATGACCAGCACCGCGACGATCAGCAGGAACAGCAGGCCCTGCTGGCTGGACTGGAACGCCTGCGCGGTGCCGGCGAAATTCGTCGAAATGGTGGAGGGCAGGGTCGCGCGCGCCGCCTTTCCGACCGCATCCACCGCCTGGCCGAGCGCCACGCCCGGCTTGAGGTCGAACGAGATCGTGACCGCGGGAATCTGGCCGGCGTGATTCACGGTCAGCGGCCCGACCGACGGCGTGAGCGCCGCGACCGCCGAGAGCGGCACCAGCGCCCCGGTGCTGGAATGGATGTTGAGCTGCTGCAGCGCGGCGATGTCACGCTGGTACTGCGGCAGCAGCTCCAGCACCACCCAGTATTCGTTGTTCGGGGTGTAGATGGTGGACACCTGGCGCGACCCGTAGGCGTCGTACAGCGCCTGCTCGATCTGCTCGGGCGTGACGCCGAGCGCCGCGGCGTGGTCGCGGTCGATCTGCACGTTCACCTGGGGATTCTTGATCAGGAGGTCGCTGGTCACGTTGTCGAGCAGCGGCTCGTTGTGCAGCTTGGCCTCGAGCGCGGTCGCGCCCTGGTACAGGGCCACGATGTCGGGGCTCTGGAGCGTGTACTGATACAGGCTCTTCGCGAGCCGCCCGCCGATGCGGATGGTGGGCGGATTCTGGAGGTAGACCCGCATGCCCGGGACGGTGTTCAGCTTCGGCTGCAGGTCGCGAATGATCTGGTCCACGCTCTTGTGATCCGGGCGTTGCGGGCGGGGCTTCAGGCGCATCACCAGGCGCCCCTGGTTTCCGATGCCGCCACCGCCTCCGGCTCCGACCGTGGACATGAAGGCCGCAACATCCGGATGGCCCAGCACCAGCGCCGCCACCTGCTGCTGATGCGCCGACATGTCGTCGAACGACGTGCCCTCGACGGTCTCGGTGGTGGCGATGATCTGGGAGTTGTCCTCGCTCGGAATGAATCCCTTCGGCACCGCCATGAACAGCAGCACGGTTCCGACCACGATCAGTCCCGAGACCATCATCGAAGCGCGGCGGTGATTCATCACCCACTCGAGACTGCGCCCGTAGGCGGCCAGCGTGCGCGCGAAGACGCGCTCGGAAGCCTGGTAGAGCCGCCCGTGTTTCTTCTCGTGCGAGGAACGCAGGAAGCGACTCGCCATCATTGGGGTGAGCGTGAGCGAGACGAATCCCGAGACCAGGATCGCGCTGCTGATGGTGACCGCGAACTCGTGGAACAGGCGCCCCAGCAGGCCGCCCATGAACAAGACCGGAATGAACACCGCGGTGAGCGACAGCGTCATGGACAGAATGGTGAAGCCGATCTCGCGCGCACCATCGAGCGCGGCCTGCATCGGCGGTTTTCCCATCTCCATGTGGCGGACGATGTTCTCGAGCATGACGATGGCGTCGTCCACCACGAAGCCGACCGAGAGCGTGAGCGCCATCAGGGACAGATTGTCGATGCTGTAGCCGAGCTGCTTCATGACCGCGAACGTGCCGACCAGAGAGAGCGGCAGCGCGAGGCTCGGGATCACGGTGGCCGAGAAATTGCGCAGGAACAGGAAGATCACCAGGATCACGAGCCCGAGCGTGAGCAGCAGCGTGAATTGCACGTCGTGCACCGAGCGCTTGATCGAGATCGAGCGGTCGTACAGCACGTTCAACTCGACCGAGCCCGGCAGCTGGTCCTTGAGCTGCGCGATGAGCTGCTTGACCCCGTCCGCCACGCCCACGGTGTTGGTGCCGGGCTGGCGCTGGGTCGCGAGCACGATCGCGCGCGCCCCGTTGAACCAGCTCGCCGACTTGTTGTCCTGCACGTCGTCGAGCACGCGCGCCACGTCGCCGAGCCGCACCGGCTGCCCGTTCTTGTAGGTGACGATCAGCTTCCGGAAGTCGTCCGCGCTCTGGAGCTGGCCGCTGGCCTGCACCGTCCAGGCGCGGTGCGGCCCCCACAGGATCCCGGTCGGCAGGTTCACGTTCCCGGCGTCCACCGCGTTCGCCACGTCGTCGATGCCGATGCCGCGCGCGTTCAGCCCCTGCGGATCGAGCTGGATCCGCACCGCGTACTTCTGCGCCCCGAACACCTGCACCTGCGCCACGCCCTTCACGGTCGAGATGCGCTGCGCGAGGAAGGTCTCGGCGTACTCGTCGAGCTGGGAGAGCGGCAGCGTCTTCGAGGTGAGCGCGAGGTAGAGGATCGGCGAATCCGCCGGGTTCACCTTCTGATAGGTGGGCGGCAGGATGCCGGTCGGGAGCTGGCGCAGCGTCTTCGCGATCGCGGCCTGCACGTCCTGAGCGGCGGCATCAATGCTGCGGTCCAGCGTGAACTGGAGCGTGATCGAGGTGCTGCCCTGGCTCGAAGACGACGTCATGATGTCGAGCCCGGCGATGGTCGAGAACTGCTTCTCGAGCGGGGTGGCGACCGCCGACGCCATGGTCTCGGGGCTCGCGCCCGGCAGGCCGGCGTTCACGTTGATGACCGGATAGTCCACGTTCGGCAGATCGCTGACCGGGAGCTGCTGGTAGCCGAGCAGCCCGAACAGCAGGATTCCGATCATGACCAGCGTGGTCATGATCGGCCGCTGGATGAACAGCTCGGAGAGATTCACGGCTGGGCTCCGTTTGAGAACGTCTAGTCGTTCGACGCGGTGGGCGCCGGTTCCTTCCACGTCACGCGCGCGCCGGGCGTCAGCCGGAGTTGCCCGTCGGTGACCACGCGCTCGCCGGCGGTGAGCCCCTCGGAAATCACGCTCCAATCGTCCGCGGTGCGCGACATCCGCACCGGACGGACGGTCACGGTCGAATCGGCGTTCACCACGTAGACGAACGTGCCCGACTGCGCGTTCACCACCGCCGGGGACGGCACGCGGATGGCGTGGCGTTCGACGAACAACACCAGGCGCACGTTCACGAACGCGCCCGGCCACAGCGCGGCATCGCGGTTCGGGAACTCGGACTTGAGCAGCACGGTGCCGCTCCCGGCGTCCACCGTGTTGTCCACGAACGTGAGCTGGCCTTCGATCGCCGTGGAGTCCACGCCCGGGTGCGTCACCCAGGTGGCGGGCCGCGTGGCGCGGTAGCGCTGGACTCGCGGCAGCTCGCTCTGCGGCACCGCGAAGCGCACCAGGATCGGACTCAGCTCGTTGATGGTGAGCAGCGGTGAGTCCGGGGCGTTCGCCTTCACCATGTCGCCGACGTGGACCAGCAGCTTGCCGGTGCGGCCGGAGATCGGCGCCCGCACCGTGGAGTATTCGAGATTCAGGCGCGCGGCCACGAGCGCAGCCGAGTCGGCATGCACGGTGGCCCGGGCCGCCTCGGCGGTGGCGCGGCTGTTGTCGTATTCCTGGCTCGAGATCACCTTCTGATCGATCAGCGCCTCGGCGCGTTGGACGTTGGTCTGCGCCACGCTGAGCTGCGCCCGGTCGCGCGCCAGCACGCCCTGTGCCTGCGCGAGCGCCGACTCGAACGGCCGCGGATCGATCTGGAACAGCGGCTGTCCCTCGCGCACCTCGTCACCCTCGCGGAACCGGACGCGCTGCAGCACGCCGCCGACCGGGGAGCTGAGGGTCGCGGTCTGCCGCGGCTCGACCGTGCCGCTGGCGAGGATCGCGTACGGCGTGTCGCGCTCCTCGACGCGCGCCACCGCGACCACCATGCGCGGAGCGCGGCGCGGCGCGTTGGCGCCGCAGCCCGTCGCGATCCAGGCCAGCGAACCGAGCGCGATCGCGAGCCGCGCGCGCGACCGGGAAGAGCCGGACCTACCGCGCATGAGTCTTCCTTCCTGAAGGTGGAACGGGAGTGACGAGCGGCTGCAGGCGTCGCATCGCGCGGATGATCGCCCCCCGGTCCTGACTGGGAATCCCGGAGAACAGACGTGCGAAGTGCGCGCGGGTTCCGACAAATGCGGTGCGCAGGTGCCCGTGTCCGCGCGGGGTGAGCCGGAGCATCATGCGGCGGCGGTCCCTGGGGTCGGTGCGCTGCCGGACCAGTCCGCGCCGCACCAGCGAGGACACCAGCCGCGAGGTGGCGGCGAGCGTGAGTCCCAGGTGGTCCGAGAGATCCGACGCCGAGGCACCGGGATTGGCATTCACGAAGCCGAGGCTGCGCAACTGCGTCATTGAGAGACCGGCGGGACGCAGGCGCCGCAGCTCGCCTCTCAGCATGCGAATCACGAAGATCGCGGTGTCGAGCACCACCGCGGCGCAGGTCTCGGGCGTGGTGCCGCGCCGGGTCCCGGCGTCCCGGAAAGTTACTTGCATGCTGCAACTATATCAGCGGTTTCGCGCGCGAAAGAAGCCCGCTTCCGCGCTCGATGCCGCGCTCGTCGCGTGCCTTTCCGCGTCCGGCATCGGGCGGCGGGGCGGCTCCGGAGGCCGCGGACACGCGATCGCGCAACCCCAGAGTGGGCCCCGAGTTCGCGCCCCGGGCCGGCTCGAAATTTCGTTCAACCTGCGCCGGGCACGGCCGATAACCCCCACAGGAAATGCTCGACCGGGACGGTTTCCGGGTGCGATCGGAACCGCCGGCGGCGAGCCCTGAAGCGTCCCTTCACGCCGGAGCGCAGGGGTGACCGCGCGTCCGCTGGGAGAGATCGGTCGTGTCGGACTCCACGCGTCCCTCGATCCTCGACATCACGCTCGCGCTCTCCCGTCTGGCCGATCGCGTCTCGGACTCCGAGATCCCGGTCATCGAGCCGTATGTGACGTTCACGCTGCGGCGCGCGCTCGCCGAGCTCGAGCTTCACATCCCGGGCCTCGATCCTCCGCCCGACCCCGAAAGTGCCGACCACTTCCGCCGCTCCGCCGAGCACGCGCTCGAGGACGGCGATGACCACGAGGCGCTGAGCCGCGCGCTGCGTGGACTGGCCTGCGCCCCGCACGATCCACAGTTGTTCTATCTCGCGGCTTCAGCCTGTTTTGAAATGGGAGCGGTGGAGGATGCGTTGCGCCTCCTCTACCACACGTTGTGGATTCATCCGGGCCATCGGCTGGCCCGCACCGATCTGGAAGCCCTGACGGCGTTCCTCGACGGAAGCGAGGACGGAGAAAAAGCGGCTTGAGGCTGTTGTACCTGGTCGACCAGCTCGACCGCTATTCCCTGACCGACGCCGATCTCTGGACCGCGGACCTCGCGACGAGATGGGCCGAACGCGGGCATCACGTCCACGTGATGTGCCTGCAGCCGCTCGACGCATGGCAGGAACCGCGTGACGCGCCGGGCGTCATCATTTCGCGCCCCACCCCCGACACGTTCGAAGCCGAGCTCGGCGAAGCGCTGCGTGAAGAGCCCGACGTGGTGCACGTCTCCACGCGCGACCCGCTCGGCGCCCGCGTGCGCGAGATCCTGCGCGAGCTGCCGATGCTGCTCGACATCCACGACTTCTGGCCGATCTGCCCGAACGACGATCTGCTGCAGCGGCCACGCTACGATGCCTGCGCGCTCCATCATCCCGACGAACATTGCGGTCCCTGCGCCGGCCTGCTGCGCCTGCGCGCCATGGAGGCGCGCCGCGAGCTGGTGGACGCCGCGCGCATCGTGGTGGCGCATTCGCCCGGCCAGTGCCTGAGGCTGATGGCGGGGCTCGGCCGGCCGGTCGAGCATGTCGGCTACGGTGTCGATTCCACGCGCTTCCGCGCGCGCCCGGCGCCGCCGCTCGAGAACGACGTGCTCACGCTGCTGACGCTTCCGCCGCGTCCCCGCGTGCTGTTCCTCGGGCCTCCGACGCACTCGCGCGGGGCGGCCCATGTGCTGGACCTGCTGGTGGCGTGCCGCGCGCGGCTCCCCGATCTGGAGTTCGTGATCGCGGGGCGCGACGCCACGAACCCCGACTGGCATCACATGCTGCTCAAGCAGGCGCACGAGATGGGGCTGTCCGATCACGTGCGCACGCTGATGCGGGTTCCGGACTCCGATCTGCCGGCGTTGTGCGCGGCGAGCGACGTGGGCGCGGCGCCGTGGGTCGGGCACGAGCCCGGCGGCCTCAGCGTGCTGCAGGCGATGGCCACCGGATTGCCGATCGTGGGCAGTCCCAAGGGCGCGGTCGGCGAGCTGGTGCGGCACGGCCTCGACGGCCTGCTGATTCCGCCCGACAACGTCTCGGCGTTCTCGCGCGCGCTGTGCGGCCTGCTGAGCGACGAGATGGCGCGGATCGTGCTGGGCGAGAGCGCGCGGCTCTACGTCCTCGAGCACCACGGCCGCGACCGCGCCATGACCGCGCTCGAAGGTCTGTACGATCGCCTGCGCGGCACGCCGCGCGCGCGCGTCGCGGCGTAGCTCCACCGCCGCGGCATTCTGGCCCCGCTCCGGCGCTTATGCCAGACTGAGTCATGCGCTGGTCGTTTACCGTGGGTCGCATCGCCGGCATCCGCGTCGAGCTCCACGTCACGTTCCTGCTGTTCGTCGGGGTGATCGCGGTCCAGAACGGCCTGCTGAACGGCCATCTCGACGCCGCGCTCTCGGCGGTCGCGATGATGCTGATGGCGTTCGCGTGCGTGCTGCTCCACGAGCTGGGGCACGCGCTCACCGCGCGCCGTTTCGGCATCCGCACGCTCGACATCGTGCTGCTCCCGATCGGCGGCGTGGCGCGGCTCGAGCGCATGCCCGAGCGCCCGCAGCAGGAGATCCTGGTCGCGATCGCCGGTCCCGCGGTGAACCTCGCGATCCTGCTCGCGCTGCTGCCGCTCCACGTGGCGCGCTGGCCGCTGGCGCTGGATGAGATGACGTCGCGCCCGCTGCCGTTCGTGTTCCTCGTGAATCTCGCCATGCTCACGTTCAACCTGATCCCGGCGTTCCCGATGGACGGTGGCCGCGTGCTGCGCGCGGTCCTCGCGACGCGCATGCCGTATCCCCGCGCCACGCGCATCGCCTCGACCGTGGGGCAGGCGATCGCGATCCTGCTCGGGCTCACCGGACTGCTGCTGAACCAGATGATGCTGTTGTTCATCGCGCTGTTCGTGTTCCTCGCGGCGGGCGAGGAGCGTGCGGTGGTGGTTCAGCGCAGCCAGTTCGCAGGGATTGCAGTGCGAGCCGCCATGATGACGAAGTTCGACGTGCTCGCGGCGCGCGATCCGATCCGGCGCGCGATCGAGCTGCTGCTCGCCGGGGCTCAGGAGGATTTCCCGGTGCTCGACGGGGCGGTGCTCGCCGGCATGCTGTCGCGCGACGAGCTGGTGCGCGCATTGCGCAGCGAGGGGATCGATCACCCGGTCGAAGGCTGGATGAGCCACGAGGGCCCGGCGGCCCAGGCCGGGGAGTCGGTCGAGGCCGCGGTGGCGCGCATGCGCGCACATCGTCGGCACGCGCTGCCGGTGCTGCAGGACGGGGAGCTGGTCGGACTCCTCACGCTCGAGAACATCGGCGATCTGATGCTGGTGCAGAGCGCGATGCGCGGCAACCCTCCGCCGCGGGAAGCGCCGCGTGTCTAATCCCGAGCGCGGCCGCGAGCCGGCGCCTCGCCACCTGCCGGTGGCCCGTCTCTCGGCGGCGGCCGCGCTCGCGGTCGGCGCCTACCTCGTGGTGCACGAGCGCAGCGAGTTGCACTGGCGGGCGATCGCGCCCGGCATCGAGTTCGCGACCATGCGTGGCGAGCCGTGGTGCCGCCAGGGTTCTTCGGCGGTCGCGGTGCTGCGCATCGATCCGGCGCGCGCCACGATTCGCGTGGCGCATTTCTCGCTCACCGAACGCAAGCGTCCGCTGAACATCGTGGAGTGGCAGCGCGAGACCGGCGCGGTCGCGGTGTTCAACGCCGGCCAGTTCTATCCCGACCTGTCTTACATGGGAATGCTGGTCTCCTCCGGCCACATGGTCTCGAACCAGCCGCATCCGGCGTTCAAGGCGGCGCTGGTGGCCGACCCGATCCTGCCACGCGGCGGCACTGCCACGCGCACCATTCGCGTGCTCGACCTGACGCATGATTCCATCAACCCGCGCGCGCCGGCGTGGCGGGAGCTGGCGCAGTCGTTCATGGTGGTGGATCGCGATGGAAACGTGCGGGTGCGGAAGTCCGATCACGTCGCGAACCGCACGCTGGTGGCCGAGGACCGGCGCGGGCGGCTGCTCGTCATCACCACCGAAGGCGGCTACACGCTGTGGGACTTCGCGGCGCTGCTCAAGCACTCGCCGCTCGCGGTCTCGCTCGCGATGGCGATGGACGGTGGCTGGGAAGCCGAGCTGTGCGTGCGCACCCGAGATTTCCGGTACGCCAGCTTCGGGCGCTGGGAGGCGAGCCACGAGAACTCCGACGCGCCCGGCGCGC
>Ga0137399_10001159_pt1 | contig 11754 bp, 7 predicted proteins | sample czorhiz316metaG_FD_104810 | JGI IMG/M metagenome (GOLD analysis project Ga0137399, IMG submission 104810) | Vadose zone soil microbial communities from Angelo Coast Range Reserve, California, USA - czorhiz3.16 metaG | ecosystem: Environmental > Terrestrial > Soil > Vadose zone | place: USA...
CTGGAAAGTACTTCTCGGCCGCCGTTTGGGTAATCACCACCCGGTCCGGCGCGTTGAGCGCTGCTCGGGGATCGCCGGAGATAACCTCAACTGTGAACACATCGAAGAAGCTCGGTTCGGTGTAGAAGATCTGCTTTTCCAGGATGAACTCCGTGCCTCTGCGCACCGCGCGCTGAGCCTGCATCATACGCACCGCAGTCTCAACTTCCGGTATCTCGCGGACGAGGGCATCGGCAAGCGGGACCGGACAGGGCGGGATCGTCCATTCGTTGTTCCCCACACGGCCGTTCCAGACCGTGCGATAGATGCGGTCGGCCTTATCATTGAACCTGTCATAGGCCAGCTCATCCTCCGCCCAGAGCGTAATAATCAGGCAGGCGGCTACGCCGATCGCGAGGCCGAAGATGTTGATGAACGAGTGCCCCTTATGGCGGATCAGATTTCGAAAGGCGATTTTCAGATGGATCGAAAACATTGGTTTTATCTTTTATTCGTAGCGCAGTGCATCGACGGGGTTCGCGAGCGCTGCTTTGACGGCGTGAACGCTTAACGTCAACAGAGCGACCGTCAGAGCCAATCCGCCGGACAAGAAGAAAATCCACCATCCGATCTCGATGCGATACGCGAAATTCTCCAGCCAACTGTTCATCGCGAAGTAAGCGATTGGCCAGGCGAAGATATTGGCGATGAGTACAAATTTGATCAGTTCCTTCGAGAGCAGGCCGACGATACCGGAAATGGAAGCGCCGAGCACTTTCCGGACGCCGATCTCTTTCCTGCGCTGCTCCGTCGAAAAGGACACGAGGCCCAACAATCCGATGCAAGCGATAAAAATGGTAAGGATGGAAAAAACGAGAAAGAGCTTCCCGAAACGATATTCGTCCTCGTATTGCGACTCAAGACTTCTGTCTAAGAACCCATATTCAAAGGGAGCCGTGGGTGATACGGCCTTCCAGTCCGATTCTAACAACTTGATGGCCCCTGCCATGTCGCCGCGGCCGATTCGCACGACAACTGCCGAGCGCGAAACAGGGTACACGTTGGATGAGATGTGGAAGAGCGCAAACGGCGTGACGGGCGACCGCAATGTGACGAAATTGAAATCCTTCATCACGCCGATCACCTGGAACGCGCCGCCGCCGCCCGGATAGGCGAGGGTTTTGCCGAGAGGGTGCTCCCATCCCAAATATTTCACTGTCGCTTCGTTCAGGATTACTCCGGACGAGTCCGTCGAGAACTTTTTGGAAAATCCCCGCCCCTGAATGATCGAGATCCCGAGAGTGCCGACGAAATCCTCGTCCGTCGCATACGAGATGAGGTCGAACGGCTTGTCGCGCTTGCCCTCAGCCGTGAAGCTGTCCTCGTAGCCCCCGTTTGGGGGCACGCCGGAGGAAATAGAAGCGCTGACGACCTCTGGATGTATTTTGAGCCTCTCTTTGAACACATCGACCTGGTTTCCGAGACGATTGCTCTCGTTGGAGATGATCACGACCCCGTCTCTCTTAAAACCCAAATCCACACTTCCGACATAATTCATTTGTCGTTGCACAAGAATGGTGCAAGCGATCAGTCCGATCGTGATCGTAAACTGGAACAGCACCAAAATGTTTCTTAGCGTCCAATGCCTGGTACTGACGCGGGTCGCAGGTTTGAACGCATGCAGCGGCCGGAACGACGAGAGATAGACGCTGGGATAGCTTCCGGCAATGAGCGCCACCAGGAGCGTCATCAGGACAACTGCAGCCGGAAACCATGGCGGATCCAGAAGATTAAACCGGAGGGCCTTGCCTGAGAGAAGGTTAAAGGGCCCGATCAACGCCTCGACCAGAAGAAGCGCAAGCGGCATCGCCAGGCCGCTGTACAACAACGACTCGACAAGAAATTGAGCAACAAGCATTCCCTTCTCGGAGCCGAGAACCTTTCGCATTCCCACCTCCCGTGCTCGGGTCGACGAGCGTGCCGTCGCCAGATTCATGAAATTCACACATGCGATGAGCAGTATGAAGCAGGCAATTGTCGCAAAGAGATACACATTGAGGCGATTCCCCGTCGGTCCCAGGCGGTTGCCGACGTTCACCGACCCGAGATAAATATCGGTCAGCGGTTGGAAGACAAATCGCCACCGCCAATTGTTCTTCTCGATTTCGGCGAAGGAAATTCCGCGTTTGTTCAGTGACAGCGACTTCTTCACCGCTTCCTGGGCTCGCGCCTCAACGTCGGGAAGGGAGGCGGATTCTTCAAGCTTCACGTAGGTGGCCATCTGCATCCACATCCAACTCCAGTCCCGCCATGCGACTTCAGGATGCGACCTCATTGAAGTCAGCATATCGAATTGGATGTGCGAGTTGTGCGGCGGATTTTTCACTACCCCGGTTACGCTGAAGAGATTCTCGTACGTACCATAGAAATTATGAGCCTTCTCTCCGATAGTCAGAAACTTGCCCACCGCCGGTTCGTTCCCGAAATATTTCAGCGCAGTCTTTTCCGTCAGGACGACGCTGTTCGGGGCCTTCAGCGCGGTTCTTGGATTTCCCGCCACCATCTGGAAACCGAAGAGATCGAACAGATTGGAGTCGGCGGCCACGATGCCGTTTTCAGAGAAAAATTTATCTTGGGAGCGGACCACCGTGGTTGCCATGTTGCGAAGCCTCGTCGCGGCGGCAACCCCGGGTACATCGCGCGCAAGCTTGGCGGCGAGCGGCGGGGGCGTGCCGGGACCGATGCCCTCGCTATTCTCCGACTTAAAATCCCAGTTCATCCGATAGATATTTTCCGCACCGGGATGAAAGCGGTCAAAGCTGAGTTCATCCCGGACCCATTGCAGGATGAGGATCGTGCAGGCAAGACCCACTGCCAGCCCGGCGATGTTGACGAATGAATACAGGGGGTGTTTTGTCAGGTTCCTGAACGCAATTTTGATGTAGTTTTGTATCAATGTCTTCTCCTCTGGGGTCTATTCATATCGCAATGTGTCAACAGGGTTCGCGAGTGCTGCTCGAATTGCCTGGCCTCCCACCGTTACTTGGGCAATCGTGAGGGATACTAATCCGACGGCAACGTACATCGGGACACCAAGATCCGCCCTGGAAGAAAAATCGCTTAGCCATCGATCGAGTAGATAATATCCCAACGGCCAGCCGAGGACGTTTGCCACCAAGACAAACTTCAAAAATTGCCCGGAGAGAGATCCCGCAATGCCTAATACTGAAGCTCCGAGCACCTTACGAATCCCTATTTCCTTTGTCCGGTAAGCTACACTCGATATAGCAAGACCATACATTCCCATGCAGGCAATGAAGAACGCGATTCCGGTCCCCACACCGAGCGCATTTCTCAGCTGCTGCTCCGAACTGTAGAATTGGTCAATTCTTTCCTCGACAAAGAAGAATTCGAACGGAGCGTGCGGCAACAACCTTTGCCATTCTTGCCGGATGCGACCGATGATATCTCCGAGATCTCCCCCTGCCAGCCGAAGAGATAGACATCTGTAGATTGGCGTGCCTGTCACACACACAAACGCGAGCGGCCGGATCGCCATGTGCATTGACTCGAAATTAAAGTCTTTGACCACACCAATCACCGTAATGGTTTGGCCATCAGGTCCCGTGACTCTGGCTCCGATGGGGTCAGCTACGCCCAGAAGTTTAGCAGCAGTTTCATTCAAAACTGTTCCGCTTGAATCCGAGGGATGATCATGCGAGAAAAAGCGCCCCTCCTTCATCGTTAACCCATAAGTTTGGGCAAAATTTTCATCAACGATGTAGTATGGAAGATTAAGGGTCTGCCCGCCGGCCATCTGCGGGAGGTGAAGGGAAAATGCGTTTTCAGCCTTATAGGTTGGTGTATCGAATGAGAGGCTCGCGGATTTTACGCCCGAAATCCCTTGGAGCCGGTCTCTCATCAACTCCATCCTTGCCAAGCCGGCGGGGTTCCATGCTCGTGGGACAGAATTGATCGCGAGGATGTTCTCCCGTGGAAACCCTAAATCCCTTTGTGACATGAACGTAATTTGTCTTGAGATTCCAAAAACAACAATCAGGAGAACAGTCGCGATGCCAAACTGCACGACGACAAGTGTCGAGCGGAGAAGAATAGTGGATCCTTTGAATCTCAACATGCCTTTGAGGGCGTTCACAGGCTTGAAGGACGCACTGAAAATGCTCGGGTAGATTCCTGAAAGCATTCCGACCGACAGCGAGATCGCCAGCAGAAAAAGGATCGTTGGAAAATTCCAATGTTGTTCCAGCACCGCCGACTTCCCAAATAGCCTCAGGAAACCACTGAGGCTAGCCTCCGTCATGGGAGCACAAACAAGAGCGGCGAGCGACGAAATCAAGATAGACTCACAGAAGAATTGAACAATCAGTTGAAGTCTTGTAGCGCCCACAACCTTACGCACCGCTATTTCTTTGGCTCGTGAGATTGAGCGGGTCGTTGTCAAGGTCACAAAGTTAATGCAGGCGATAAGGAGAATGAACGCCGCAACCCCGGCGACCAAAACAGATACCCGACGGGCATGATTGTTATTCTCATTGAGGTACAAGTCGGACACCGGCTCGAGTCCAAGCTGAAGTATCTTGTGGTATTGTTCGGGGGCGTACGTGGTTATGAAACTGGCGAGTTTATTTCGCAATCCGTCTACAGAAAAACGGGGAGAAATCTTCAAGAACGTCATGAGATAACGATTCTCCCATGAACGCGTGGCATCGTACCCAATGAAATCACCGTAGCGATTAAAGGGAACAATCAGATCGTCTTGATCACCACGGAAATTGGTGATGGAATTATACGGGAGGGTCTTTCGGACAGCCGTCACGATATATTCTTGCTGTCCCCCGCCCGGCAGATCGAAGCGCATTGTTTTCCCAATCACTTGAGTCGTTCCGTATATTGTCTGAGCGAGCTGGTCAGTTATGACCACAGAACGGGGCGCTATGAGTGCAGTGCATGCATCTCCCGCCAAGAGTGGGAAGCCAAATAACGACAGCACCGAAGAGTCGGCGACCATCACGTCTTTTCTAAAATTCTGGTCGCCGACGTGAAGGGTAGCGGAGATGAGATAAAGTCGGGCCTGTGATTCAACCTCGGGGTATGCCGTTGCCAAAGTTGGTCCTACGGGCGCGAGTGTAGTCATGGAAAGGCCCATTGCCTCCTCCCTCCAAATACTCTTGACTCGAAAGATCCGGGCCACGTCCGGGAAAACGGTGTTGACGCTGAACTCGTTCTGCACATACAGAAACGTCAGGACGCAGCATGAAAAAGATAGTGCAAGGCCCAGAATGTTGACGAACGAGTGTTTCTTCTGGCTCAACAAACTCCGCGATGCGAATTTAAAGTAGTTAACTACCACGAGGGGCCCTATGCGTGGGTTTGGATGTTTTCATGACGAGTCTGAACTACAAAAAACGAGCAATGTCATCAAACACGAACCTGGTCTTTGATATTCTCCGTTACGACATGCCCATCGAAGAGGTTGATGATTCGGTGGCTGAACTCGGCGTCATGCGCGGAATGGGTCACCATCACGATTGTTGTCCCTCCTTCATTCAGATCGGAGAGAAGCTTCATGACTTCGTTCCCATGGGCGGAATCAAGGTTTCCTGTCGGCTCGTCCGCGAGAATGAGCTTTGGCTCGGCAATGATTGCACGGGCGACCGCGACGCGCTGCTGCTGGCCGCCGGAGAGCTGCTGCGGAAAATGGCCTTTCCGGTGGATGACCTGCATGTGTTCCAGAACCTTGTTGACGCGCCTCTGCCGTTCCGAAGACGACACGCCAAGATAAAATAGTGGAAGCTCGACATTTTCGTATACCGTGAGCTCGTCAATCAGGTTAAAGCTCTGAAATACAAATCCGATGTTGGCCTTCCGCAAGTTCGCCCGTTGACGTTCCGCAAACTTCGAAACTTCGTGGTCCATGAAAAAATACTCTCCGTCGCTTGGATTGTCCAGCAGACCGAGGATATTCAAGAGCGTGGATTTCCCGCAGCCGGATGGTCCCATGATCGCGACAAACTCACCGTCGTTGATCTCGACGTTGACGCTGTTCAGGGCGGTTGTCTCGACTTCATCGGTGATATACGTTCGCTTGAGGTTCGCTGTCTTTATCATGGAGCTCTCCTTTAGTTCAACACAAGTTTGTCATTGTCGCCAAAACTGTCGTACGCCGACGTGATAACCTTCTCACCCGGCTCCAGTCCCTCCAGTACCTCAAATGCCTGCGGATTCTGTCTGCCGAGCTTTACGGATCTCTTGACCGCGAACGCCTCGGATTTGTCGATGACGTAGATCCATTGTCCGCCGGTTTTCTGGTAGAACCCTCCTCTGGGAACAATGAGCGCTTCGGACAGGTCGCCGAGCTCGAGGCGTATCTGAAGGGTTTGACCCCGCCGGATTCCGCGAGGAGGCGCTCCGGCGAATTCCAGATCGACATCGAAGCGCCCGTTTTGAACTTCAGGGTACACCTTCGTGATTTTCAGGGCGCTGGTCGTGCCTGTCAAATCGAAATCGCCTGCTTGACCGGGCTTGATCCGGGCGATGTAGAACTCGTCAATCGACGCTCGCACTTTAAAGCTATCCAGCACATCGATCTGTCCGAGCCGCTGGCCGGGCGACTTCGATTCCCCAATCTCCGCATTCAGCGACGTCAATTGGCCTCCGATGGGAGCCTTGATGACAAGATTATCCAGATTCCGCCTCGTCATTTCCAGATTTTCCTGCAGCCGTTTGATGGACGACTCGAGCTGCACTAATTGCGTGGCACGCAAAATCGAATCCTGCCGGAAATTAGCCCGTGCGAGAGCTCTCCGCCCGAGCCAGTACTGATACTCTTCCCTCGTCTGCTTGAATTCCTGTTCGGCGATGAGATCTTTTGCGGAGAGGGCTGAATCCCGTCGGAAAAGGAGCCGGGTCCTCCCGACCTGATATTCCACGTCCGAGAGTTGGGTCTTGACGCTGATGGTATTTTGTTCAATCGAGAGCCGCCTGTTCTCTGCATTGTTGATTTGCTCGTACGAGAGCGCCTCGCGGTACATGACATCGAGCTGTAAATTCGAGTTTGCCAGCTTGAGGATAGGATCGCCTTTCTTGACGAACGTACCCGCCTCGATGTAGCGTTTCTCCACCCTCCCCCCTTCGATCGCGTCCAGGTAGATGGTTGCAATCGGAAGAATCGTGCCATTGACGGTCGTGAATTCCTGGAACGGTGCCCTCGTGACGGTGGAGATCGATATTTTTTCCTTCTCTACATTTAATCGTGAGCTTCGATCGCTGAAGATGAAGCTGTAGATTATAACGAAGAAGAGCAGGGCGCCGCCGAGAGCGAAGACGATTCGCCGGGGAGTCCAGAGTTTCTTGTTGAGCTTTCGATCCATGCCTGATTGACTCAAATCGATGCGAGGCTCCTGTTCAGTACCCTTTGATTTCTGGTTTTCCATGCCTCGATAGCCCTTTGCAATATCCGGGCCAACTGAAAACCACGAAAACATCAGAAAAACGAAGAAACTTATTCCAAGGGTGTACGTTATCATTACAATGGGTGTCTGTTATCGTACATGCCAGCGCTAGACTTCTCTCGGGGTCCTGCCAAATAGTGACTCCTTTGATTACGTTATGAATGGCATATATTTTGTACATTTCTACTGTTCACCTCCATATCTGATACTCAAATCCGAATTATAGAGCCATCCGTTCGTGAGCGAAAAACTGGGAAAAATACTGGTCATAGACGATGACAGGGATGTTCTCCTGGCGGCAGAGCTGTTCCTCAAGCAGCATGCCATCGATGTTCACACCGAGAAAAACCCCACCCTGATTCCGGGCCTGTTGAAGGAAAACAGCTACGACATCGTACTCCTTGACATGAATTTTACGCGCGACATCAGCAGCGGTCAGGAGGGATTCTACTGGCTGGATCGGATTCTGGAGATCGACCCGCTCGTGGTCGTCGTTCTCATCACGGCATTCGGAGACATCGATATGGCCGTCCGTGCGATCAAAGCGGGCGCAACCGATTTCGTCCTCAAGCCCTGGCAGAACGAAAAGTTGTTGGCCACACTCTCTGCGGCGATGACGATACGGCAATCGCGCGGCGAAGTAGAACAACTTCGTTCCCGGCAGCAGCAATTGGGCGAAGATCTTGACAATCGCTTTCATGGATTCATCGGACGGTCTCCGGCGATGCATCAGGTGCTGGGAACAATTCAGAAAGTTGCGAAGACTGATGCCAATGTCCTGATCCTTGGGGAGAATGGAACGGGAAAGGAACTCGTGGCGCGGGAACTCCATCGACAGTCAAACCGCTCGGAGGACGCATTCATCACCGTGGATATGGGCGCGCTGCCGGCTGGGCTCTTTGAAAGCGAATTGTTCGGGCATGTCAGGGGTGCCTTCACAGACGCATGCACCGACCGCGCCGGCCGGTTCGAGACGGCTTCGGGCGGCACGCTCTTTCTCGATGAAATCGCAAATCTGCCGGTGGCACTCCAGGCGAAACTTCTCGCCGTACTCCAGAATCGGGAGGTTACCCGCATCGGTTCAAACAAAGCCAAACCCATCGACATCCGGGTGATTTCCGCAACGAATAAGCCGCTCAAGGAACTGGTGGAGGAAAAACAGTTCCGGCAGGATCTTCTGTATCGGATCAACACCGTCGAGATTCATTTGCCGCCCCTCCGGGAACGGAGGGAAGATATTCCTCTTCTTGTTCAACACTTCGTCTCACAGTATTCGAGCAAGTATCAGAAATCCCGGGTGCAGGTATCACAGTCGACTCTCGCGATGCTGGAATCGTATGACTGGCCGGGGAATGTCCGGGAGCTCGAGCACGCGGTTGAACGTGCTCTCATACTCAGCGACGACGGCCTCCTGCGGCCTGAGGATTTTTTCCTGACGGCAACGAAGAAATCGGATGAAGCCGCCGCGGAATCTGGATTTAAACTGCTCGAGGTTGAAAAAGCCGTCATCATGAAAGCTCTCAACAAGCACGGCGGAAACATCACTCAGACTGCCCGCGAGCTGGGGCTCACGCGCACGGCGTTGTATCGGCGCCTTGGGAAGCATGATCTATAAGTCGTTTCGGCTTAAAATCGTCGCGAGGATATTGTTGCTGGCGGCTTCGCTCTTTCTTCTCTTTGTCCTCATTGATCGGACGACGCTCTATGCGACAACAACGTTTATGGCAATATTTATCGCCTACCAGGTCTTTTCCTTGATTCGGTACGTTGAGCGGACCAATCTCGAGCTGAGCCGATTTTTGCGATCCATCCGGTACTCGGATTTTTCTCAGAGTTTTTCTTCCCGGGGCCGGGGTTCATCCTTCGACGAGCTGAACGCGGCATTTACCGAAGTTGTCGAAGAATTTCAGAAAGCCCGGGCGGAGAAGGAGGAACACGTTCAGTATTTTCAGACGGTCGTCCAGCATGTTGGAGTGGGGTTAATCGCATTCACGCCGGAGGGCGAAATCAAGCTCCTCAACACGGCGGCAAAGAGATTGCTCCAGGTGGATCAGTTAACGAATCTCGAATTGTTGCGGACGCGCGCCGGTGACCTCGTGGACACCCTCCGTTCCCTGAAATCCGGAGACAGGGCGATCGTGAAGGCTGAACTCCACGATGAGCAGTTACAGCTCATTGTGTACGCGAAGGAAATGAAACTCCGGGACGAGCACCTGACGCTGATCGCCATTCAGAACATTCGAACCGAGCTCGATGAAAAAGAGATCGAGGCCTGGCAAAAACTAATTCGCGTCTTGACGCACGAGATCATGAATTCCATCACGCCGATCTCATCGCTTGCGTCAACGGTGAACGACATGCTCAAGCCCGGACCATCAAACGGGGAGCTGCAAAGAATGCTGACATCCGAAACCGTCGACGATATTCGGAGCGCCGTTGAAACCATTGAAAAGCGAAGCCAGGGACTCCTCCATTTCGTTGAGGCGTACCGCAAGCTCATGCGTAGTCCGTCGCCCAAATTTCAAATTGTTCGGGTCGCGGACCTGTTCGGACGAGTCGAGCAACTCATGCGTCACCATTTCTCGGAAGGAAAAATCGCATTTTCGGCCGAGATCGAGCCCGAGAGCCTCGAGGTGACTGCCGACCCGGAACTCATCGAACAGGTTTTGATCAATTTACTTCTCAATGCGGTGGAAGCGACACAGGGTCAGAACAAAGCGGCGATCGGGCTTTCCGGCCGGATGGGAAATCAAGGGCGAGTGCTCCTCGAAGTCTCGGACAATGGTCCCGGAATTCCAAAAGAGGTTCAGGATAGGATCTTCGTTCCCCTGTTCACCACAAAGCCCAGTGGCTCCGGCATCGGACTAAGCCTCTCCCGCCAGATCATGCGCCTGCACCGGGGAACAATTTATGTGAATTCAGATTCAGGAAAACGAACAACGTTCGTGCTTCGGTTCTGACATTGAACCGAAGAATTGGGGGACCAATCTTACGTTCCACCTCTTGAGGCCCGACATGATTCAAAAGAAATGCATGCTGTTCATTTTCTTTTTTTCACCGACCGCAGCCTATGCTCAACAATTCTTACAGGATTCCACTCTGAATAACCTGGTGCATCCCGCAGGGTATCTCACCTGCAAGCTTGGCGACTTGGGCGGAGTCAAGAAAGTGGGCACCGGTAAGCAAACCATGATTCTGATTCCAGGCCTCGGATTCGGGGGAAATGTCTTTAAGGCGTTCATGGATCAACACAAAGACAAATACACCATGTACGAGGTGACCCCGGCCGGCTTTGACGGGACGCCCGCACCGCCCATGCCCGACACATCGATAAAATACGCGGCCCTCGCCTGGACAAACGGAATTGTGACGGGAGTTTTGAATCTTATCAAAAAAGAGAAGCTGGACAGACCCGTTATTCTCGCGCATTTTGTCACGGGGACGCAGGTCGCCCTGAATCTCGCCTTGAACTATCCCGATAGGATCGGCAGGGTGATCATTATAGGCGGCTCTCCGTATCGCTTCTACGCGAGTCAGAAAAAAGACGGCACGTGGTCAGATTGGGAGAACGAAAAAAAATACACGCCGGAGCAAAGAGGAAGGTTGGTTGAGACTTTCTGGGCTCCCAAATGGTTTAAGACGGTCACCAAAAAAACCTGGGACTCCAACATGTGGACACCCGGCGACTATTGCCTGGATAGCACCGCAGGAAAAGACCTTTTCGATGCCTCGGCGGCAGTCCCGCTCCAGGTGATGATTCGTTATCTCATCGAATGGATGGCCTACGATGTTACGGGAAAATACAACGCGCTGAAAGTCCCGACCCTGGTTATCATGCCCGATTTCTATGGAATATTGCTTACATCCGATTCTTTGACCAAGCAAGCGGTCGTAAACCCTTCAAAGATATATTTGAAATATTTTCATCAGGAGCCCTGGATAGAGGCAAAGAAAGTATCAGGCAACCCGATGCTCACGCTGGTAACGATACCGAACACGCGGCTTTTCACGTGGTACGATAATCCGGGAGCAACCGATCAGGCAATATTTAATTTCCTGGGAGAATAGGGAGCATGCTCACGACCACACAATCCAAGGTCACCATCATGGTGGGTTTCCCCTACCTCCAGATGGGTATTTTCACGTAACTATCGTTCTGCCATTTGATCTTCAGCGGCATTGCGGCGTCGCTCATGTCCTCATCGCTTACATCTTTGCCGGTGCCATAGTTTATCTGGGCGAACGGGTTCTTGTTGACGTTCAATCGCACGAGCAGCCGGCTCCCTTTGCTGAGTCTGCGAGA
>Ga0137399_10001160_pt1 | contig 11750 bp, 9 predicted proteins | sample czorhiz316metaG_FD_104810 | JGI IMG/M metagenome (GOLD analysis project Ga0137399, IMG submission 104810) | Vadose zone soil microbial communities from Angelo Coast Range Reserve, California, USA - czorhiz3.16 metaG | ecosystem: Environmental > Terrestrial > Soil > Vadose zone | place: USA...
GATTCGTACTCATCAAACCCGAAAGTTTTCAAGACGTCGATGGCGAATTCCAGGCAGTTCACCACCTCGTCTTCAATCTGGTCCGCGGTGCAGAAGATGTGCGCGTCGTCCTGCGTGAATCCGCGCACGCGCAGCAGGCCGTGCATCACGCCGGAGCGCTCGTAGCGATAGACGGTGCCGAGCTCGCCCAGCCGGACCGGAAGGTCGCGGTATGATTTCAATGAGTCCTTATAGATCAGGATGTGGCCCGGACAATTCATGGGCTTCAGGCGGTACTCGGCGTCGTCGAGCTCCATGGCATCGAACATGTTCTGAGCGTAATAGCCCTCGTGGCCTGAGGTATGAAACAACTGCCGCCGGGCTACGTGCGGCGTGTACACCAGCGAGTAACCGCGCTCGATGTACTCCGACCGCATCCAGTCCTCCATCTGTTTGCGGATGATGCCGCCCTTGGGATGCCAGAAGATCAGACCCGGCCCGGCGAGATCCTGGATTGAGAACAGGTCGAGCTGCTGTCCCAGCGTGCGGTGGTCGCGCTTCTTGGCCTCCTCGATGCTGTTCAGGTAGGCGTCGAGATCTTTCTTCGAGAAGAACGACGTCCCGTAAATGCGCTGCAGCTGGGGGTTTTTCTCATCCCCGAGCCAGTAGGCGCCCGCGATATTCAGCAGCTTAAACGCCTTGATCTTGCCGGTGGACGGGAGGTGCGGCCCGCGGCAGAAATCGAGGAATTTGCCAGTTTTATAAATCGAGATCCTTTCATCGGGCTTGGTGAACTGCTCGATGAAGTGACATTTCATGAAGTCCCCTTCGCCTTTGAACCTCTCGAGGCCCTCTTGGCGAGGCAGAAACTCGCGCGCGTATGGAATGTTCTGCTGCGCCAGCTCCTGCATCTTCTTCTCGATCTTCTCGAGGTCTTCGGGAGTGAAGGGCGTCGGACGGTAGAAGTCGTAGAAGAAACCGTTCTCGGTCGCCGGGCCGTGGCCCAGTTTCGTCTCCGGGAATAGTTCCAGCACGGCGGCCGCCAGCAGGTGCGCCGAGGAATGCCGGTACACCTCGAGCGCTTCGGGGTCCCTCTCGGTAAGGATGCGTAGATCGGTGTCTTTTTCGAGCGGCCGGGTGAGGTCGATCAGGTCGCCGTTCGTCTTCGCCACCAGCGCCGCATCCGCCAGTCGCGGGCTGATCGACTTGGCCACATCGAGCGCGGTCGCGCCCTTGGGAACTTCCTTGGTGCTTCCGTCGGGAAGCTTGATATGAATGCTGTCCGGCATAGTTAGCAGCTCGTACTCGACTGAATCTCTTGAGTTTAACGGAGGGGCAGGAGAGGGTCAAACAGGCCGTGTCCGGCCACGGGTCTGGGGCGATCGCGTCCCCGCACTGGGTCTAGGTCTTCGGTGACCTACTCGGCGCGGGGACCGGTTGCTACCGTGAGGCCAGCGTGACGAAAGGAAAGCTGGGCACCACACATGGCGAAATCTTCATTCAAGCTCAAGATTCTGTATGGCGAGGGCGACGCGGAGATCCTGGCGTCGCAATCGGATTCGATTCAGAAAGCCGGGCACCACGTGACGACCGCGGTTGGCCGCAAAGCCGTGGAACAGGCCCTGAGGAGCGATGCTTTTGATCTCGTCCTTCTGGGACCTACCCTCACCCGCAATGACCGGCATCACCTACCCTACATGGTGAAGAAATCGCACTCGGGTACGCGCGTCCTGGTGATGCACGCCGACGGCGGACGGCATCCGTCCGTGGATGCCGCCACTGATACCGGGCGCAGCATCGAAGCCATTCTGGAGACGATCTCTTCGATGATGGCGCAGGAGAAACTGGTCACCCCTCGGTAAATCAGGAATCGTCAAGCGAGGGGGCGGCTGACCGCCGCCCTTGGCGATTTCGGGCCGTTGACGGCAAACAAACCTGACACCGGTGACGCGTTCGGTTACCATAGATGGCAAATCCTGGGTCAACAGCATCCGGGGTCCCCCGCATCCCACTCACGTATGAAGAAAAAGCTCGGTTTTCTTGCCGTCCTTTGGATCGCCTCGCTGGCTGGCGCGCAGGACAAGGCGACGATTCTACGGCCACCCAAGGGCGCCTCGGTGGCGATCGTGGTCTTCGAGGACCTGGAATGTCCCGACTGCGCGCGCGCGGCGCCGCTGGTGGAAGAGGCCGCCCGCACCTACAAGATCCCCGTCGTGCGCCATGACTTCCCGCTCCCCATGCATCCCTGGGCCTACGATGCGGCGGTGCTGGCGCGCTTCTTCGATACGCATTCCAGGGCGATCGGCAACCAGTTCCGCGATACCGTCTTCGCGCATCAGCTGGAAATCACCAAGGACACGCTCCGGTCGTTCGCGGAGAAGTTTGCCGCCGCGCACAAGATCGATCTGCCATTTGTGGTTGACCCCGAGGGAACGCTCGCGGCCCTCGTGAACGCCGACCGCCAACGTGGGATCCAACTCGGTCTTCAGCACACTCCCACCCTGTACGTAGTCAGCCGCAAGCGTTCGGGAACACCGTTCGTAGAGGTGGTCGATCGAAGCCAGTTGTTTCAGTTGATCGATACCATGAAAAAGGAATAGCGCTCGCGCACGAGGGCAAAAATTGCCTGCGCAGGCTCCGCCGTGGCCCTTGTAATCATGCGGTAAACTGCTGATAATGCAGTGGTTAACGGTGGCTAGGTGGAAATCCGTAGATATTCCTCCGGGAGATAAAGTACAATGAAGACGCGTTTGATCTTTGCGGCTCTATGCACTCTGCAGTTTCTCCGCTCAACAGCGTGACCTGCCTGCACCAGTCCTGCGAGTTTCAGCGCTACATCTAAGAAAAAGGAAACAAAGCAATACCATGGAAACAGGAACAGTAAAGTGGTTCAACGACGCCAAGGGTTATGGTTTCATCAGCCGCCAGAATGGTGAGGATGTGTTCGTGCACTTCTCGGCCATCCAAGCGGGTGGGTTCCGCAGCCTGCAGGAGGGTCAGCAGGTTCAGTTCGATGTGGTCAAAGGCCCCAAGGGCTGGCAGGCCGAGAACGTGAAGGCTGTCTAAACCACTTTCACAAGAGAAAATCGAATCGAGGGGCGGCCGAAAGGCCGCCCTTTGTATGGGCTGCGCTTGTCAGTTCCGCGGATTCCATTCATCATCAAGGGATGGCATTTCCTCTGTTGAGTTTCATGCTTGTCATCAGCACCGGCGCGTTTGCGGGAATCGTGGATGATGTCCGCGGGGCAATCGCGCAGAACAACTTCTCCGCAGCGGAATCGCAGTTGAGCAGCTATAAGGCTCAGCGCGGGATCAGTCCCGAATATCTCGAAGCGCTCTCTTGGATGGGCCGGGCCGCGCTCGGCATGCAGCAGTACGCGCAGGCGGAAGGCTACGCCAAGCAGACCCAGGCTTTGGCCGTCCGGCAATTGAAGAGTCGAGCTCTGGACTCGGAACCGCACCTGCCGATCGCGCTGGGCGCCGCCCTTGAAGTCCAGGCGCTGGCGCTGGCAGCACGCGGGCAGAAGACGGCCGGCATCGCGCTGCTGCGTAACTCTCTGCGCAGGTATGGAAGTACATCGATCGCCGCGCGCCTGCACAAGGATCTGAATCTGCTCACCTTCGTCGGACAGCCTGCACCCTCGCTCAAAACCGGTGAGTACCTGGGTTCGCCGCCTGCCTCGTTCTCGCAGCTCAAGGGCTCGCCTTGGTTGCTGTTCTTCTGGGCGCACTGGTGCGCGGACTGCAAGGCAGAGGCGCCGATTCTGGCACGGCTGCGCTCCGAGTTCAAAAGCCTGATCATTCTTGCTCCGACCCAACGCTACGGCTATGCCGCCGATGGCGAGGACGCCACTCCCAAGACCGAGTTGGCCTACATCAAACGGGTGTGGCAGCAATACTACGAAGGATTGCAAGGAGCATCTGTGCCGGTGAGTCAAGAGAATTTCAAGGTGTACGGGGCGAGCACCACGCCAACCCTGGTGCTGGTGGATGGCAACGGCAAGATCGCATTCTACAACCCGGGAGCGCTGCCTTACGAGGAGCTGCGCGCGGCGATCCAGAAAGTGTTGGAGAAGACCTCTCTGGAAATGCCCCCGCCAACCCTGCCCTTCAATCCAAGTCCCGCGAGGCGCTCTTGGGAGCCGCCCCGATCGATTGACCTCAAAAGTGGAAGCGGTACTTCAGTTGGAACGCGAATTCACGGGGATTCGTGAAGTGGGATCCGCCGAAAGTGTTGCTGTTGTCGAGCCTGTAGTGGTTGTTGCCGACATTCAACGCGCTGAAGCGGAGATTCCAGTTCTCCCCGAAGGATTTGCCGAGCGCCAGATCGACCGTGGTATGCGCCGGCAGGTGGCCGGGACCATCGCCATCGAGGAATCCCGAACCGTAGTTGACGTTGATCGCACTCCACGCGCGCCTCGGAAGGTTCAGGTTAAGCCCCGTACTCACAGTGTCGCGCTGGTCATGGTCGAGGAAGAAGGATCCTCCGCCGGGAGGTGAGAAGTCGGTGAGGCCTCCGGTGACCGCGCCGGCACCTTCTGCATATTGGTGAGAAAAGGCAAAGTGGAACTGGGCGCGCCCGGCGATGCGTGCAGAATTGACGGTCGCTTCCCAGCCATGGATCCGGGCCCGGTCAACCGTCAGCGGGAAAAAGATATTGGAGTTGCCGAGCACGTCGTGGTCGAAGAAGTTCTTCGCAGCGGTACGGAAGTTGGCGACATCGAAAGTCCAGCCCGCCAGGGGAATGGTGAGTCCGAATTCCCGTTGCTCGTCCCGCTCGCCGTGGAGGGGAAGAAAGCCGCAGCCCGCGTCGTTGCATTGGCCGAGGAGCGGTCCCGAGACCGTGAGAAGAGGAGGGGCCTGGTAGTAGCGTCCCCAGAACGCGCGGGCGACCCAGTGGAGCTTCGGAATCAGGAGAGCCCCGCCCAGGCGCGGGTCCGCGGCGTTCTCGCTGACCGGGTGATTGCCGCCCAGCAGCGTGTTCGTGCCGGTTGCGCCGAAATGCGTGAGTCGGACTCCACCGTTCAACGTGAGCCAGTTCGTGAGCTTGTATTGATCTTCAAGAAAAATCGCTGCCACGTTTCCCCACAGGGTTTCCCGGGTCGACGCCACCGCTACCGTGCCATCGCCTGCATGGACTGCGAACAACTGATTGTCGCGCTGCCCGAAAACCTGCACTCCGGCGCGTGCATTGTGGCGGCCACCGGTGTAGGCGGCGGAAACCACTCCACCCAGGTAGTTCGAGCCGCGATCGTCCTGAGGAATGGCAACCGCCGGGTCCGGCGCACCGGTGTAGTCTCCCCGGTAGTCAGCGCGGTTGTAGTGGTAGAAAGGTGAGACGGTGAGCACCAACCCGCTCCCCACCGTGTGTAGCCACGAGAGATTCACGAAGGTATCGCGCTCATTTTCCACGTCCCGGAAGCCCGCCGCCTGCTGATCCCGGTCGTTCGGGACCTGGTAGTGGTCGCCGCGTACTGAGGTCACCAGCCGCAACTGGTCGGAAGGCGACTGGTTGAAAATCAGCGAACCGAAGCCGCCCACTCCCGCCGCCTGATTGTGGAGGTTCTCGGCGCTGGGCGTTTCCAGTCCCAGATCCGTGCGATACCCGGACAAGCTTCCGTACCAGGCAAAGCGTTCGCTGTGATCTCCCAAGCTGATCTGGGGGTTGGTGTTGTTGTAGCTCCCGTACCCGAGCACGAGTTCTCCCTGACGGTTACGTTCGAAGCCGGACCGGGTGACCACGTTGAACACGCCGTAGGTGCGGTCTCCATACTCGGCGTTGTAGCCGCCCCGCTGAACTTCGAGGTAATCGATGTCCTTGGGATCAAATTGCGGCCCGACGTTCGACGCGATGTTAGTGTTCGGCACCGGGACGCCGTCGAGCAGCCAGGAAACCTGGTGCCCGCCGCGAATGTGCAGCTGGTCGTGGACCATATAGGCGCCCGGCGTGTAATTGGTGATCATGGTCAGGCTGTTGGTCCCGTCCGCCCCGGGCGTTTGGTTGATCGTGGATCGGCTGACCACGTTGGTGCTGGTAGAGGATTCGGGGTTGACGCTGGGCGCCAGATCCTGCACCTCGACCGTCGCGGCGGCGTGCGCGACGACTAACGAGAAATGCGGCTTCGCGTCGCGACCGGAGGTCAGACCAAACGTCTGCTCCTCGGTGGCGAAACCCGCCATCTCCACGCGGACCCGATACTCACCCAGCGGAACACTCTCGAAATCAAATTCCCCGGCGGCGTCGCTGGTGGCCGATTGTGTCCAGTCGGAGGTGGTCGAGCGCAAGCTGACCGTCGCACCTTGCACGGGACGATGTTGCGGATCATGAATCAGTCCATGAACCGAGCCAAAAATTGTGGCGCTGGCAGCGGTCGAGAACAGGAGCAGGGTCGCGGCAAGCGCTGTCAGAATCAGATTTCTTCGCATAAGTCCCCAATGATCTGTCTGAAAAGCATGTCTGAGTCGAGCGAGACTGGATGAGGATTGCCGGGTTCGCAGGCGTTGCAAATGCGCCAGGACTGCGCGCTCGCAGGTCGCCAACAGCCGTCCATCCCTCGGGGGGGAACTCTCGCTTGCTAATGACCGGGCTTTAGAGGAGGGGAGGCGCGCGGACAGAACGGGAGAGCGCCAGATCGAAAGAACGAACGGGGATCAGAGACGCAGAGATCAGAGCGGCTGCGAGCTCTAGCGCGCGGGTTCGTCCCTGCAGGCCCGTTTGTGCCCATGGGGAGCGAGCCGTCGAGCGGCAGCACTCGTGATCGCAGCAACACTGGCTGGAATCGAGGATCTGGTCGGCCGGACTGGTCTTGGCCGCTTCAGGGTGATGGGCCGCGGGGCCCGCATGGCGATGACAGCCCGGCATGCCGTCGGCCGGCGCAGCCGGAGCCGCTTTGCGGTTGCAATGCAGCTTGGGAGTCTCGATCGACAGCGCCGCCGCGAAGGGACTGAAGATCCCCACGAGCAAGACGGCGAGCAACAGCCTGGCGGTGATACGATCCATGTTCCCCAAACGCAGAGAGCAGGCAGACGGGCGACTGGGCCGAGGGAGGCAAAAACCGGCTCCGCGTTCGCCAAGCATAGGGCAGTTTGAGAGGGAGCGCAACTTCCTCCTGGGTGAGATTGGGTGAGATGTCGTAGCACAATAGAAATGTCCTCCTGTGTGAGCTGTGTGGGCTAAGGCGCTCACCCCTTGGCTGGACGGGGGAAACTGCGTTTTGGGCCTGTTTCCGCGCCGGAACGCTCAGCCGAGTCCCCGCGCCAGTTCGGTTTTGGCGACCGGGAGGCGCGGCCGCCGAAGTCCTCCTCCCGTCCAGGTTGAGAGCCTAAGTTCCCCCGTGGTAGCATCCTGAGTTTTGGCGGGTGATGTTGGGCTGGCCTGTGTTGCGTCCTAATTCTTCTTTTCGGGCCGAGGCTTCTCTGCTCCCCAAGCCTGCTGAAGGAGCGAACCTGTGAAAGTTTACGATGGTGCAAATGTGCGTAACGTGGCCCTGGTGGGCCACGGGCATGCAGGCAAAACCTCGCTCGTGTCGGCCGCGCTCTACACCGCGGGAGCGACGCAGCGTCTCGGCCGGGTCGATGACGGGTCAGCCACCACGGACTACGACGAGGAAGAGATCGCCCGCAAGATGTCGATTGGTGCGGGCATTGCCTTCGCGGAATGGGGCAAGACCAAAATCAACCTGGTCGACACTCCCGGGTTCAGCATGTTCGTGCACGAGGCCAAGACCGTCATGCCCACGGTGGAAGCGGCACTGGTGGTGGTGGACGGCGTTGCGGGAGTGGAAGTCGTCACCCAACGAGTGTGGGGCTATGCAGAAGAGATCAACCTTCCGCGCGTGATCGTGGTCAACCGCATGGACCGCGACCGCGCCGACGCCGAACGCGTGTTGGAATCGCTGCATAGTGCGTTCGGGCGCGCGGTGGTTCCGCTGCAATTTCCCATCGGCAAAGAAAAGAATTTCGCCGGCGTCGTCGATCTCGTGAAGATGAAGGCCTACACCTACGAACTCGGCGGGAACGGAAAAGGGAAAGAAGGTGAGATTCCGGCGGACCTGGCGGCGGCTGCACAGGAGGCCCACGAGAAACTGGTGGAATTGGTCGCCGAAGGCGACGACCGGCTGATGGAAGAGTTTTTCGAGAAGGGCACCATCCCCGAGGAGCATCTGATTCCCGCGCTGCACGACGCCATTCGCGAGGACAAGATTTTTCCCGTGTTATTTACGTCGGGCCTGGGCAACGTTGGCGTGGACAAGCTGATGGACTTCCTGGTGGACTACACCCCCGCGGGTACCGAACACACCGCCCTCCACGGCGCAGCGGGGGGCAACGGGCAGGCTCCAGAGCGACACGTAGCCGATTCGGATGCCTTGTCGCTTTTTGTCTTCAAGACGGTCTCCGATCCCTTTGCTGGACGCATCTCCTATTTCAAGGTGTACAGCGGGGTACTCAAGAACGAAGCCGCGCTCCAGAATTTCACCCGCAACTCGCAGGAAAAGCTGGCCCACATTTCGGCGATGCAGGGCAAGAATTCCATTGCGGTAAACGAACTGCACGCGGGCGACATTGGTGCGGTGGCAAAGTTGCGCGACACCTTAACCGGCGACACGCTGGGTGACAAAAACGCGCCCATCCAATATCCCAGAGTCAACCTGCCGGAGCCGGCCATCACGTTTGCCATTGAACCCAAGAGCCGTGCCGACGAAGACAAGCTCGGCCCGGGTATCCACAAGCTCATGGAAGAAGACGCCATGCTGCGTTTCTTCCGTGACCCGCAGACCAAGGAGTTTCTGATCGCGGGTACAGGTCAGCAGCACATTGAGGTCATCGTTTCCAAGCTGAAGAAGCGCTATCACACCGAGGTGAACCTGAAAGCGCCCAAGGTGCCCTACCGCGAGACCAATCGCGGAAAGGCAGACGTGCAGGGCCGCCACAAGAAGCAGACCGGCGGGCATGGGCAGTATGGCGATTGCAAGATCAAGATGGAACCGCTGCCGCGGGGCGGGGATTTCGAGTTCGTCAACGACATCTTCGGCGGGTCGATTCCAAGAAACTTCATTCCCGCGGTTGAAAAGGGCATTCGGGACGCGGCTGCCCGCGGATATCTGGCAGGCTTCCCGGTCGTGGACTTCCGGGTCATCCTGTACGACGGCTCCTATCACGACGTGGACTCGAATGATCTTTCCTTCCAGATGGCCGGGCGCATCGCCTTCAAGAAAGCGATGGAAGTTGCCAAGCCGACACTGCTGGAGCCTGTCATGGCAGCGGAAATCACCGTCCCGGACGAGTTCGCCGGCTCGATCATGGGTGACCTCAACAGCCGTCGCGGCCGCATCCAAGGCATGGATAACAAGGCTGGGAACACCGTGGTCAAGGCGGAAGTACCCATGGCCGAGATGCTGACCTATGGCGCCGACCTTACGTCGATGACGCAGGGACGCGGCAGTTTCAACATGGAGATGAATCACTACGACATCGTGCCCGCGCAGTTGCAGGAGAAGATCATCGAGAAGGCGAAAGCCGAGCGCGGCGAAGTCAAGGAAGACGAGGAGTAGACGGATTACTTCGAGGCCTCGATTCTCGAGTTGTGCTGCAGCTGCGGCGATTCCGGCATGGACACCAAAGTCTCCGAGGCGCGATCCAGGGTGAAGTAGTTTTTTTTCTTCGTGCAGCTCGACACCCCAAGAACCTCCTCTTCCTCGGGAGAGAGTGATTCGGCTTCCAGCACGATTTTCCCCTGCGCATCAAATCCCAGCACGTGAAAATTGAGGGCGCACTCTCGCCCGTAGGCCCTGGCCAGTGCCCGGACCAGATCGGGTTGCTGGAATGTCCCGTAACGCACGTCGTACAGCAGAACGCTATGCGCGACTCCCGGCTGCTCGTAGTGCCACTCCCCGAGTTCAGCCAGCAACCGCCGGCTGTCGGCTGACCAGTCCAGCAAGCGCAGCGAGTTCCCATTTTCGACGTCGGCGGGTTCCTGGAGAAACCGAATTTTGAAGTCTCCATTGTCTGCGGCAACGTACAGGCGTGAGTTATTGACGCACAGCGGGCCGGTGTATCCGGAGGTCCGTTGCGGGTACAGGGCAGTCGCTTCAACCTCGGCGTAGGCGCGATGCTTGCCATCGGGAGCCACCAGGGTGTCGCCCCGCACCGTGCGCGAGGCAAACGGCGGACGATCGCCACAGGTCACCAGCGTGGGGTCGGTCGCTTTCGGTGTGTTTTCCGGGGCTGGCGGAGCGGCGGTATTCTGTGTCCAGGCAGAAACGCCCAGGGCTAGAACGCCAACCAACAGAAGCAGGCGGCAGGTGACGGGTCCAGGCACGGCAGGATTGTAGACCACCAATCTGCATTCCGTCTGCACAGCGCATCGTTGATTTTTGCACCACCATCGGGACCGGGGCGACCGTACGGCATGCAACTCAGGCTGGATCACGCCACCATCTGCGGCTCGAATCTCGAGGCGATGCGCCGGGCGTTTTGCGAAGTGGGGCTGATTACGACCTACGGCGGTCCGCACGCGAACGGAGTCACCCACATGGACCTGCTCCCGTTCGAGGACGGTTCCTACCTCGAATTGATCGCCCCGATGGCGCCGTTGCGCGGGGCCTCCGGGATGATGTCAGGGTGGGCGAAGCTGATGGAAGCTGACGCCGGCGCCGGCGCATGGGCCGTCCGGAGTTCCGACATTCACCGAGAGGCGGCTCGCCTGAGAGCCCTCAAGGTTGAGGTCCGCGGCCCGGAGGTAGGCAGCCGGAAGCGGCCGGATGGCACCATCCTCGAGTGGGAGACCGCCATCCCCGGTCCCGGACCAGCCGGTTCGGTGCTGGCTTTCGTCATCCAGGACAGGACGCCACGCAGTCTGCGCGTGCCCGTGCCCTCGGCGGACTCGCCGGGCGGAACGTTGAGTGGCGTGGCGGTTGTGCTGTTGGGCGTCCGCGAACTGGAGACATCCGCCGCCCTGTTTCGGACTGCCTATGGCTGGGACGCACCCTTGCTCGAGCAGCATGCGGAGCTTGCCATGAAGATCGCCTATTTCCCGGGCACGCCGGTCATGCTGGCATCTCCCTCCGGCAATGACTCCTGGCTCGCAGACCGGATCGCCCGCTTGGGGGACTGTCCCGCCGCGTTTCTACTGGGAACGTCGGACCTGGTCGCGGCCAAACCCCAATACCAACTGGGGGCGGCCGATGTCTGGTTCAGGCGAGACCTGGCCTGGTTCGATGAGTCCCGGCTGGGAGGAATCAAGCTCGCGCTGATCGCGCCTTAGAACCTGGCGGATTGCTTCGCCGCCACTTTCGCTTTACTATCGCCGTAGCGTGGCCAGTTTCAAGAACACCGACGATTTGAAACAGCGGCTGGTTTCGGCAGCCCCGGTCGAGGACGATTCTTCGTTTGAACTCAAACTGCGTCCTCAACGGCTGGCCGAGTTCATCGGACAATCCAAAGTCAAAGAGAATCTGGCGATCGCGATCGAGGCGGCTCGCTCGCGCGGCGAAGCCATGGACCACGTCTTGCTCTACGGCCCTCCTGGCCTCGGCAAGACGACGCTGGCGAACATCATTGCCAATGAGCTGGGCGCAGCCTTCCAGCAGACCTCCGGCCCGACGCTTCAGATCAAGGGCGACCTGACCGCCATCCTCACCAATCTTCAGGACAAGCAGGTCCTGTTCATCGACGAAGTGCACCGCCTGCAGCCGGCGCTCGAAGAGATCCTTTATTCGGCGCTCGAAGACTACAAGCTCGACATTATCATCGGCCAGGGACCGTCGGCCCGC
>Ga0137399_10001163_pt1 | contig 11747 bp, 7 predicted proteins | sample czorhiz316metaG_FD_104810 | JGI IMG/M metagenome (GOLD analysis project Ga0137399, IMG submission 104810) | Vadose zone soil microbial communities from Angelo Coast Range Reserve, California, USA - czorhiz3.16 metaG | ecosystem: Environmental > Terrestrial > Soil > Vadose zone | place: USA...
ACCAATAGGCTGCGATAAATTGTCTCGTGCGACACGTGATAAAACTCATCTTCGGGATGCGTTCTCATCAGCCAACCGGCTGTCTGCTCGGGTGACAATTCAATCTGAGCTTCCGCACCACTGCCCGCCGTAACACTGGATTGTTCGCCAACTTATAACGCTTCGGTCGACGAGCTCGCGTCCAGGCCTTCTCATCGGCCAGTGCCGCTCGGTATCGATCATAGCCGCCATTCCCAACTGTTCAACGTGACATGGCGCACGCGTGAACCTTTGCTTCATCCGCTCCGAAATCGAACGGATGCGAATCCAGATCAAGCGGCAACAAAGAGAGATTCTTGCCCTTCGACGTGTTTGCGGCCGGGTCGATGCGCTGTTCGCCCGCGTCATTAAGTTTGTCGACCGACTTGGCGACTTCGCCTAAACTTTGCGACTGGTGGTATCTGATCGCACAGCGGAGGAGATCGAATGAATACCCAGTGTCCATGCGGCGCCGTGCATCTGCGCGTTAGTGCCGAATCGGTTGCCCAGTTTTGGTGCCATTGCGTCGATTGCCAACGCGTTCACGGGGCGGCCTACGTGGCCGAGGCCATATATCCTGCTGATGGCGTGGAATTACTGAGAGGCGAGACGATAGTGTTCACATTGAAAACAACACCTCGCGTATCGTGCGCAAATTGCGGATCGCGGCTGTTTGCTGAACTTGACGAAATCGGTATGCGCGGCCTGAACGGTTACCTATTGAAGGAGGCGTTCAAGCCCGAAATGCACATCAATTGCCGAGAGGCGATAGCTCCCGTGCATGATGGTCTGCCCCATTACCAAACAAAACCCGCGACATTCGGTGGCGATGACGTGCTGATGAAATGGTGATCGCGGCTGACTAAAATCCGCCATGGATGTGCGCCCTAAAATCTCCAATTCGAGGTTTTTGGCGAGGTGTAGTCAGATCGTTCGGTTGGTCCGAACCCGAGTTTTTAAGGTACTCAAAAGTAGGTCGCGCGCCGGATTGCTACTCGACAGTCGATGACTTGTGCGAAAAACGGGATAGGGTGGCTCGCCACGCGTTCGTGATTCGGAGGGGCCATGACCACACGGCGGCAAAGAACCTTGGACAGTAACCTGCCAGCAACGGGTGGAGAGGGTCGACCAGCCTTGGATAAATATCCTGCTCGGCGTTTCCCGATTCAGCAAATCCAGGAACTACAAAAGGACCTGAACGCTTTTAATGAGCGAATCGCGGATTTGGAAAATGAAGGTCATAGGGGGCATGCGATGGAAGTGTTGAAAGCAAATGCAATAGATTTCGCGCGCCAGATCGATGAACTTCGCTGCTTGTTAGTCGAGTCCGCTCCGAAAGACGCGCTTAAACGACCTTTCCGAAAATTAAGTCACCGGTAAACGAGGCGCATTGCAAACTAAGTGCGCTGTGCTAGAAGCCCGGTTCTTAAAAAGGAACCGAAATGGCTAAGAAGAAAAAAGTAGTTAGACGAGTATGGACTGCAACAGATGTGCGTGAGTTGAGAACGCTTGCAAAGAAAAAGATCGGCGTTACGAAGATTGCTAAAGCGTTGAAGCGAAGCGTTGCTGCGACGACGGTCAAAGCATCGATGCTGGGCGTATCGCTGGATACACGCGGTTAGAAATTAAGTAAGCACGCCTGTCGCAGTTCCCGGCCAAGGTGGAAAGAACAACTAGCTGAAACAACAGTCCGCCTTTGGCGGCCCGTTTTCGTAGTCGCACTGTGGATAGTCGGGATAAATGGTCCCAACTTGCGAAATGATCTTGAGCCCCGCTGCGCCTGGAGTTTCAATCGTAAGGCAAGGTCCTTGACGGATCAGCGTGCCTCAGGGCATTTGCAATCGTCATCCGCTTTGCACAGCCCCTGCCGGTTTGAGCCGGCAGGGGTTTTGTTTTTGAATGGCGATTAGCGCGTCGCCTTCTCGGCCTCTTTTTTGAGGCTTAGAGAAAATCCCTCAGCCGCGCGAGCTCGTGAATATGTCTTGCTGACAAGACGGCGCTGACTAACTCTCCCTGCGGAGCGGTATGTATCTCATACAGGTGATGCTGACTTGTAGGCTTGGCCATGAACTGCCGGATGCAATCGTCCAGAGTGCCGTCAACTATTAAATATGGACGGTCAGCGGTGCTGGCGCGCTCACTCTTGATTGAAGACCATTTTCTGAGAGTTGCGGGAGCGTCGAAATCGATGTGATTCTTGTCGTCCATAGTGGACTCCAAACGCTTTGACGCAGTCTAGGCGGTTTTGCCGATACCGGAAGAGAGTACCCGTTTCTCGCCAGCCATTAGCCGGTCGTGCTCGCCTCTGCGAGATATTGAGGCATTTTAATTTGATTGAGACGTTGCCTACCGATTTGTTACCGGAAGAGAGCCGCACGGCGTAGCACACGATAGTAGTTGCGGCACCGCGTAGCGCGCCAGAACGCGTGCAGGCGGAGATCCCGTCTGTTCGCTGGTGCAGTCGCCGCGGCTGTCGCTGGCGATCGATGCGCTGTTGAGGGTTTACGATCAAGTCGTACCGGATGCCGGAACCGCCGAAGATCTTCCCGCATCGCTGCTGTCCGCGAATGCGCAGGCCGTGGTCATTCCCGACCCCGCGATGAATGCCGAAGCGTGCTCCTTTATGTGCGAACAGCTCCACGCCACGGGGTTTGTCGCCGTCACCATGTTGAGCGGCCCCGCGGACCCCATCGGTACCGACGAGCGGCCGGTGGTCGTGGCAGCCTGATGACCGGCTGACATCTGAGTGTAACAGAAGCCACTTAAGGTCACGCACCTTGGGGCGTGACAGTCTCGTGAACATGAGGACGTGAGTTGACGCCGGATGCGCAAAATGCCGCGCAGAGCCGGAGCGTTCGGTTGTGCCGTGCGTTGCTGGTCGGCTTTAGCTTCGCAGTCTTCGCACAGTTCGGCTGCGCACAGGCTGCAATCGCGCAGGAGCAGCGCATCGATTTCGACATTGCTGCCCAACCGCTCGATCAGGCCCTGAATGCCTTTGGCGCCGTCACGGGCTTGCAGATTTTCTATGAAGCCGCCCTCACGTCTGGTCGCCGATCGAGGGCTGTCAAAGGCGTCCTTGACCGCGAGACGGAGCTTCGGGTCCTGCTGGCGGGATCCGACTTGACAGCTCACGCGATCGCAACCAACACGATCTCGATCGCGCCCTCGACCGGTGTGAATGCCGAACTGCAGCGGGCCAAGCAGGCCTCCGTCGCATACTTTGGTTTCATGCAAGCCGGCATCATGAGCGCGCTGTGCCAGAACGCCGAGACTAAGCCGGGAGCTTATCGGATCGCGATGCAATACTGGATTGATAGCTCCGGACGAATCGCGCGGTTCAAGCTGATAGCGTCATCGGGTGATGCGGAGCGCGACAGCGCGATCAAGCAGGTGATGCAGACCATCGTCTTTCAGCCGTCGGTTCGTCATATTCCGCTGCCTGTGACGTTGGCGATCGAACCGAATTCTGGTGAAGAGCCTGCAGGATGTGCGCCGAATGATCGCATCGACCCGACGCGGGTGCCATGATGTCGGATTCGGTATGGGCTTCACTGCGGCAGACAATCACGCTCCATTACGAAGAAATCAAGACGCGGCTGACCCGCTCCCTCGGGTCGAGGGAGCTCGCCGACGATGTGCTGCACGAAACCTTCTTGCGCCTGCACCGAAGCGAGGCGATCGGTGCAATTCGGCAGCCGCAATCTTACATATTCAGGATCGCGTTGAATATCGCGGCCGACAGGCGGCGCGAAGAGCGTCGCCGCGCTTCGCATGCCGAAATTCTGGCCGCGATCCGGCTTCACGAAGAGCAGCCGAATCTGTCACGGGAGATTGAAGCACGCTCCGACGTCGAGGCGTTGAAGCGGGCGTTGGCGCAACTGCCGCCCCGTCGCCGTGCGATCCTCATCGCCGCTCGTGTGGACGGGTTGAGCCATGAGACCATCGCGGAGCGTTTCGACATCTCGCGGACGATGGTGCAAAAGGAGTTGCGCCGCGCGATCCGTCACTGCGTCGAATACCTCGAACAAAGCGCCGTCGAAGGTGAGCTCGCGGGCGTGATCAAACGTCTCCCAGGTAAGCAGAGCAAGCCGTCCGCAAATGACAATTGAGTCATGAACCAACCCCAATTCAAAGGCCTGCAAGACGAGGCGCTGGAGCGGCTTGTGCACGCGACCTCCGGTCATGCGACTGTTGGCGATCTGCATGAGCTGGAAGCGTGGCGGGAACGCAGTGTCGCGCATGCCAAAGCGTATCGCAGCGCCATAGCGATCTGGGAGGCGCTCGGAAGTGCGGCCGGCGAGAGCACGACGGCGCAAGATCGCGCGATGATCGCCGGCCAGGTTATGGCGCGCAGCCAGGTTTTGAGCCGTCGAAGCGTGCTGGTCGGCGGCACGATGGCGGCCGCCGCCGCGGCCTCGGTCGGCATTGCGATCGTCCGCCCGCCGCTCGGCCTGTGGCCGTCCTTGTCCGATCTGATGGCCGACTACCGCACCGATGCCGGCGAGCAACGCACGATCACATTCGCCGAAGGCATTTCCGTTGCAATGAACACGCGTACCAGCATGGTTCGCCATCCGGCCGGCAGCGGAGAACGCATCGAACTGCTGGCCGGTGAGGCTGTGTTCTCATCCGCGCTCAAATCGAGCGGGGCGCTGACTGCGGTGGCCGCCAATGGCCAGGTGATTGCCGCGGCGGCGCAGTTCAATCTGCGCTATGACGGGGATGCTGTTCGTGTCACCTGTCTTGAAGGTTCGGTGCGGGTCGAATGTCGTGACGAGACGGCGGGGCTTCGCGCCGGAGAACAGCTCGCATACTCGACCCGGGGTATCAGCTCGGTCGCCGCCATCGATCCGGCTGCGGTCACCGTTTGGCGGCAAGGGTTACTGATTTTCTGGGATGAACCGTTGACCCGGGTGGTCGATGAGGTCAATCGCTACTGGCGCGGCCGCATTATCCTGCTGAATGGCGATCTGGGGCGTCGCCGCGTGACCGTGCGGATCGAATTGTCGCGCATTGGCGAGGTGATTTCCTACATCCGCAGCGTTTTAGACGCCGATGTGCGGACGCTGCCCGGCGGCGTCGTATTTCTGACGTAGCAAAAGCGTCACAAAAAATATCGCGTCGGGTGGTTAGCTGGCGGCGTCCCGCCTTCGTCTCACAAGCAGAACATCAATACGCGGCGATTTGCGACGCAGACCCGCCGTTTTTCGTTGTATCGGAGGCGCCGTGTCGTCCCCGATTTTGCTGGTTGAGTGGGGACCGTGCCGATGCCGTCAACAAAGTCACAAACGATAGTCGAGCGGCGCCTCAGGCAAGTCGGCAGGGCAGGGGGTGTTGCACCTCAGCGCCTTATGACCAAACGAAGCGGCGGCTCGCTCTATCGCGTGGCGCTTCTTGCGGGCGCGAGCGTAGCAGCTCTGCTGGCAACAAATCTTGGAGCGGAGGCACGGTCACTCGGCAATTCGAGCGCCTCGGCAGTGACGAATGTAACGGCGCAGCAAATCGCGGCCGCGCAGCAGGCGCAGGCCGCTGCCGCCAATGCCCAGAGCGCTCTCGCCCGAACCACGCGCGCGCTCCAGGCGATGCAGGCGACCCAGGCGGCTGGGCGCGATGCGGCGCTGCAGGCCGCGGGCAACGTTCCGAACGGCTTGGCAACGGGAGGGCTCAAGGTCGCGCCGGGTGCTGCAACGGATTCAGCCTTGTGGCAGGGCGCGAACCTGCCGACCCAGACGCAAGCCGGCGGCCGTACCCAGGTCGAGATCAAGCAGACCCAGCAGAAAGCGATCCTGAACTGGGACACTTTCAATGTCGGGCGCGACACCACGCTTTACTTCAATCAAAGCGCGGGAAATGCGGTGGACGGCAGCAACAATTGGATGGCGCTCAACCGTGTGCTCGGTCCGACAGCGCCGAGCATGATTCTCGGCGCGATCAAGGCCGAAGGACAGGTCTACGTCATCAACCAGAATGGCATCGTGTTCGGTGGCGCCTCGCAGATCAATGTGGGAACGCTGGTGGCGTCGACGCTCAACGTCGCCGACGCGATCTTCAAGGGGGTGCTGGCAGATGCATCCTGGTCGTCGAGCGAGGCGCCGGTGTTTGCCGCCCCTGCGAGCGGATTCGTCGGTGACGTTTCCGTCCAGGCCGGCGCGCAGATCGTGGCACAGGGTGGCGGTCACGTCTTTTTGCTCGGTCAAAATGCGAGCAACTTCGGCGATATCCAGGCCGACGACGGCCAGATCGCGCTGGTAGCCGGCAAAAGCGTCGTGATGCGGGCGAGTGACGCGACCAATCTGCGTGGTTTCGAGTTCGAGATCAGCGACGCGAGCGGTGGCACGGCAACCAACAGCGGCTTGATCAGTGCGGCGCGCGGCAACATCACGCTTGTGGGGTTGAATGTCGCGCAGAGCGGCCTGGCGCTGGCCACGACCTCGGTGTCGGCCAACGGTTCGATCACGCTGCACGCGCGGGACTCGTTTTTCTACAGCTATAACGACTACGCTGTCGGCTATAATAGGACCGGCGCCGTCATCTTGGGCGAAGGCAGCGTCACGTCCATCCTGCCTCAGCTCGACGATACCTACACGATCGCGGCCACCAAGCTCACCGACCGCTCGACCATCGACATTGTCGGCGGTGCGATTCAGTTCCGGCGCAACGCGCTGGCGCAGGCGACCAGCGGCGATATTACCGTCAATGCCACGTCGAATTCGCAGGCGGTGGGAAGCATTGCCGATGCAACGTCGCGCATCTACCTCGAGGAGGGGGCATGGATCGACGTGTCCGGTTCGGTGGGAGTGGCGGCGGAGGCTGCCAGTAACATCATCGCGGTCGAGTTGCGCGGCAACGAGCTTGCGGATTCTCCGCTCCAGCGCAGTTCGGCTCTTTACGGCAAGAAGATCTACGTCGATATGCGCGCCTCCGGCTATTTCACCGACGACGTGATGAAAGGCGTGGAATGGTATGCGGGCGAGCCGGGCAAGTGGTACGGCACGCCCTTGGCCAATGTCTCCGGCTATATCGGGCTCGTGCGACGCGGCATCGGCGAACTGACGACGGCTGGCGGCACCATCAACTTGCAATCGCATGGCGATCTGGTGACCAAGGACGGATCGCTGCTGACCGCCTCGGGTGGGTCGATTCAATATGCTCCAGGTTACATCAAGACCACACGATTGGTCGGTGCGGACGGGCGCCTGGTCGACATTTCGGATGCCGATCCGTCACAGAACTATCTCGGAATTGCCGGCCAGTTTACCCGCGAACATTCTCGCTGGGGCATCACGGAGACCTGGACGTCGCCATTGTCCGGCGGCGGGCGCTACGATGCAGGTTACACGCAGGGAGCGGCGGGCGGCACCATCGCGCTGTCGGCTCCACGCGCCGAGTTGAATGGTGGCGTTAATGCTGCGGCGGGCATCAGTGACCATGATCGCGGGAGTGCGGCAATCGGTGGAACGCTGTCGCTTGGCAACGATTCGGCAAGCGCGAACAGCGCTGTGCGCGTCGGCGACGTGCTGCTGACTGCTACAGCGCCGCCTGCCGCGACGTCCGCGGACTTCAACTCCGGCCCGCTCACCGCGTCAACCTTGGTTCTGTCGACCGACACCTTGACCGATGGCGGCTTCGGCAGTCTGACGCTCTATAGCAGCGGTACCATCAATGTCGCGGCCGATGCCAATCTGGTGTTGCCGGCGGGCGGCGCGGTAACGCTCGCAGGAGTGAATGTCAAAGTGGATGGTGCCATCACCGTCCATGGCGGCACGATCCGCCTCTCTAGCTTGGCACCTGCGTATCAGGCGTCGCTCGATCCTGCGTTGTCGCGGGACATCATCATTGGTGCCACCGCAGTGCTGGACGTCAGCGGATTGTGGACCAACGCCCTGCTGGATCGAACGGTCGGCGTGCCGCTGGCGAAAGATGGCGGGACCATCGAGCTGCTTGCGCCGGGATATGCCGCCTACAGCGTCGCTCAGCCAAACATCGACCTTGGTGTCGTCTCGCTGGCGACGGGCAGCCTGCTGAATGCCAATGGCGGCGGGCAGGTGACTGCCAAGGGTACGTTGGTGGCAGGCAATGGCGGCTCGATCACGCTGCGCGGCAAGGAACTGCATCTCGACGGAACGTTTTCGGGCGACGCGCTTGGCGACGGCGGCACGTTGTCGCTGACCGCCCGCAAGATCCAAGTCGGCGGCGCAGCCGGCTCGGATGTGCTGATGATTGATCCGTCGCTGTTCACGCGCGGCTTCGCCAAATATACGCTCAACGGTTACGACAGCTTCATTGTCGCGCCGGGTACCGTCGTCAAGGCAGTGCGGCCATCCTTGACGATATCAAACTATGCGGCGTTGCCCAGCGGGTCGTCCCCGACTTTTGATACCCTGGAAACGCCGGAGGGACAGCGGCAAGCGGTTGATCTCTCCTTCAGCTCCGTGCGTACCGTCTATGTGGTGGACTCGCACGGCCCCAGCCAGGCCGGCGTAAGCGGCGATCTCAATGTCGGGACCGGCGCGCTCCTTCACGTCGATGCCGGCGGTTCGGTGGCGCTGCAGGCTGGCCGGCTCATCACCGTCGGCGGTACGGTCGAGGCGCATGGCGGTGCGATCGATATTTCTCTCGCCGGCAGCTCCGCCGTCAGTGCCGATGCCAGTCGGTCGATCTGGTTGAGATCCGGCAGCCTGCTCGACGTCAGCGGCATGACCGTGCTGGATTACGATCCGTTCGGCCGCCGATTCGGCGAGGTTCTTGCCGGCGGTACTGTCACGTTGAGCGACAACGCTCGCGGTGCCATCATCACCGAGGATGGTTCGCTGATCGATGTCTCGGGCGCCAGCAGCGTTCTGGACCTGCCGTCCCAAACCTTCGGGATGGTCAAGACGTCGTTCGCTCCGGCGACGGTGTACAGCGATGCCGGGACGATTAGCTTCAGCGCGCTGAACGGCATGTCACTGAACGGCAGCTATCGGGGCAATGGCGGTGGTCCGACCTCCAGTCGGGCAACATTGTCGCTGTTCAGCGGCAACATGACAGCGCCGGACACGAATACGGGTGTGATCGAGATTCTCGCGAAGGCACCGGTGACGCCGGTGGTCGCGCCGGGCGCCAATCTCAGTATCGGCAACACCGCCTCGGTCGCTGCCGCCTCTCTCGACGCGGCCGGTTTCGACGGGATCGCGCTTCGGGCGGGCAATCAGGTGACGGTGGAAGGCGGGGTAGCGCTGACCGCCCGCCGCAGCATCACGCTCGATGTTCCAAAATTCGCAGTGCGCACCGGAATCGGCGGGACCACGGTGACGCTCGCTGCTGGTTATGTCAGTCTTGGCAATTCCAGCCGCAACAAGCAGACCCAGGCGGGGACGGCGACCACCGGCGCAGGTATCTTGCAGGTCACGACCAATCTGCTCGACATCACCGGAGCCCTGTCGCTGCAGAACATCGGCTCTGCCATGTTCGATGTCGCCGGCGACGTTCGCCTCAGCGGCGTATGGAAAACGACGACCGACAGCCAGACGCAGATCAGCACGTCGAGTGTGGTCGGCTCGTTCTCCGTGGCCGGCGATGTCACGTTGAACGCAGCGCAGGTCTATCCGACGTTGCTGAGCAACTACACGCTGAGCAGCACTGGATCGATCACCATCCTTTCAAACGGCAACGCCGCGCCGGTCCCGATGTCGGCGGGCGGAACTCTGACATTGTCGGCACCGACCATTGTTCAAGCCGGCGTGGTTCGGGCGCCGCTCGGCGCAATCAAATTCGACGCCGGCACCACCGGCACGGTGACGCTCGCGCCCGGCAGCCTGACCTCGGTCTCGGCTGAGGGGATGCTTCTTGACATGGGCCGCGTGCGCAACGGCGAGATCTGGTACTATGGCGATGTGGCGCTCGACGCCAACATGCTCATCGATCTGACCGCTCCTCCGGAGAAACGCATCGAGATTGCCGGCAGGCAGGTCGATATGCAGGCCGGCGCCAGGCTTGACGTCTCCGGTGGTGGCGATGCCGCTGCTTTCGAATGGGTGCCGGGCACCGGCGGCTCGCGCGACATTGTCGCATCGGCGCCCGGCGCTCCGGTTTATGCCGTGATCCCGGGTTATTCAGGACAGGCGAGTCCGGTCAACGCCCCGGCTGCCACCAATACCGGTCTCAAGGTCGGCGATTCCGTTTATCTGTCCGGCGTGCCTGGCCTCGCCGCTGGATGGTACACGCTGTTGCCCGGCTACTACGCGCTGATGCCAGGAGCGTTCCGCGTCACCACAGTGCAATTGTCGGCGGACTTGCCGGCAAGTCTCTCGGCGCGCCAGCCCGATGGCTCTTATCTGGTCGCGGGCCGCTATGGCGTGTCGGCGACCGGCGCGATGGATTCGCGCACCTCGCTGCTGCGGGTGATGTCAGGCGACGTGGTGCGGATGTACTCGGAATACGGCGACTATCGCGCGACCACATTCTTCACGCAGTACGCGCAAGACAATGATTTGCCGGTTCCGCGGCTGGCGGTCGATGCAGGTCAGGTGATCATGAACGCCGGGCAGAAGCTGACCCTCGACGGATCCATCAACTTCGCGGCCGGCGAAGGTGGACGAGGTGGTCTGCTCGACATTGCCGCTCAGTCGATCGCGATCATCGGCGAGGGCGATGCACCGGTCGCCGGCTACGCGCTGAGCCTGCGCGGCGACCAGTTGTCGCGGCTTGGCGCGGAAAGCCTGCTGATCGGCGGCAAACGCACGCAAACCGCGTCAGGTACGACAATCACGCCGGTTGCGGCCCAGGTGCTCGTTGCGAATGATGAGGCGACAGCGCTCACTGGTCCGGAAATCATACTGGTGGCCGGCACCACCATCTCCAACGGTCAGGCGGTCGACGGCACAGGCGTGGTCACGATGGAAGCCGGCAGCGTGATCCGCGCGACTGGCGCGCTGAGCGGCGGCACCAGCGGTTCGATCACCATCGGCGACTCGGCTGCGACAACAGCCGGCGGCACCGGCATGGGTGCCCTCCTGATCGCCAGCGCGGCGGAGTCGATCTCTGTCGCACGTTTCGACATCGCGGCCGCGAGCGGAGCGACGAAGGGTTTCGTGAATGTTAAAGACGGCGCCACGCTTAGCGCGAGCGGCCGGCTCGTTTTGGATGGCACGGGTGATGTCATCGTTGCGGGCGGCGCGGTTTTGCAGGCGAAGTCGCTTGAAGCGGCGTCGAGCCGCGTCAGTTTTGGTGCAGCCCCCTCCGGCACCACCGGCCTTGTCGTATCGCCAATCACGCTCGCCACCTTGTCGATGGTACGCGACCTGACGCTGCGCAGCTATGGCACGATGGATTTCTGGGGAGCCGTGTCCATTGCGGGTGAGGGACTGGCCAATCTTACCCTCGACGCTAGCGCCTTGGTTCAACGCGCGGCTGGCGATGTATCGATCGGCGCGGCCTCGTTGAACATACGCAATTCGAGCGGCGTCGTCGCGAACGACGATCCGGCTGCGGCTGGCACCTTGCATCTCAGCGCGCAGACCCTGACCATCGGCACGGGGCAAAGTGCTGCGCGCGGCTTCAGTAACGTGACGCTCGCCGCCGACCGCGAAATCATGTTCTCCGGCAGCGGTGGTTTCACCGCAGGTACGGCCGCGCGGATTGCTGATCTCACGCTTGCAGCGCCGCGGCTGACGGCGACGGCCGACGCCCATCAGGCGGCCGTCGCGACCGGCACGCTGACGACCGAGCGAACTTCCGCGCCGGCGGAT
>Ga0137399_10001164_pt1 | contig 11744 bp, 11 predicted proteins | sample czorhiz316metaG_FD_104810 | JGI IMG/M metagenome (GOLD analysis project Ga0137399, IMG submission 104810) | Vadose zone soil microbial communities from Angelo Coast Range Reserve, California, USA - czorhiz3.16 metaG | ecosystem: Environmental > Terrestrial > Soil > Vadose zone | place: USA...
AGCGCGCCCCGTGCCTGTGTTCAAGCCCAGCAAGGAGTTGCGCGCGATGGTGGCGGAAGCGAGCGAGAAGGTCACGCCCTGAACGATTGCGCGCGCCCGTGCTACGGCCCAGACTAACCGTCTGGGCCGCTTTGTTTTGGGCGGGGTACTGACTGCTCACACCCACTTACGGAGCCTGCCGGTGCGTCAGCTGCTCATGGTGCTCATCGCCGTCCCGTTGTCCGCGCAAACCGTCAGCTACGAGGTTTCGGTCCCGTCCCCCGCGGCCAAGCTGTTCCACGTGAAGGCCGAGTTTCCGGCCCGCGGACGCGACACGCTGTACCTGTCGTTGCCGGCGTGGAGTCCGGGCGCCTACGAGATCCAGAATTACGCGCGCTACGTGCGGCACTTCGGCGCGAAGAACCCCGCGGGCCAGCCGCTGTTCTGGGATCGCTTCGACAAGGACACATGGCGCGTCACCACCGGCCGGAGCGATCGCGTAACGGTCGAATTCGACTACCTGGCCGACACGGTCGACCTGTCGCTCGCGCGGATCAACGGTGAGTTCGGCCAATTCCTCGGCACGAATCTGTTTCTGTACGAAGAAGGGCAGCTGCAGCGCCCCGCGCAGCTGCGGTTCGCCCTGCCCGCGGGCTGGCAGGTGACGACCGCGCTGGCGGGATCGGGAACGGGGCCGTACAGCGCATCCGATTATCACGAGCTGGTGGATGCGGAAACGTTCCTCGGCAAGTACAGCCTCGACTCGGTGCAAGTCGACGGCAAGTGGATCCGGATCGCCGTCTGGCCCGCCGACGCCTACGCGGCCGCCGTCGCCCGCAACATGCGGAGCGACGTCGAGCGGATCGCGAAGACCGAGAACGGGCTCATGGGCGGGCCGCCGTACGAGAACTACACGGTGTTCTTCAACGTGATCCGGGAGCCGATCAACTTCGGCGGCGGGCTGGAGCACAGCGCGGCGCAGTTCGACATCATGCCGCAAGGCGCGTTCGCGGACCCGGCCGGCACCTTCGGGGACTTCATAGTGCCGCTCATGTCCCACGAGTATTTCCACTTGTGGAACGTCAAGCGGATCCGCCCCGCCGAGATGTGGCCGTACGACTATCACGGCGAGCAATACACGCCGCTCTTGTGGTGGTCGGAGGGCGTGACCGACTACTACGCCGATCTCACCAACGTGCGGTCCGGACTGTGGACGCCCGAGCAGTTCCTGAACAACGCCGTGAAAGACATGCAGGAGGTGGAGTCGGCGCCGGAGCCGTGGAGCGAGGAAGACGGCAGCGCCGCGACGTGGATCAACGAAGTCTTCGTCAACAGCTCTCAGCTCTATTATCCCAAAGGGGCCCTCACCGGAATGCTGCTCGACGTCTCGATCCGGGACGCGACCGACAACAAGAGCAGCCTGGACGACGTGATGCGGGCGCTGTACACGCGGTTTTACCAGAAGCACAAGGGCTTCGGCACCGCCGATCTGCTCGGGCTGTTGCGGGAGTTCGGCGCGCCCGACGTGGACGGGTTCTACCAACGCTACATCAACGGCCGGGAGCCGCTGCCCTACGAGAGCGTGTTGCCGAAGGCCGGGATCGCCGTCGTCCGGAAAACCAGCTCGGTCCCGTTCCTCGGCGTGAACGCCCAGCCGAACGAGCACGGCAAGCTGGTGGTGCGGGACATCGTCCCCGGAAGCGCCGCCGAGGTCGCGGGCTTGGCACCCGGGGACGAGCTACTGAAGGTGGGGGACATCGAGACGCGGCCCGAGGGCGACTGGGCGTCGACCTTCCGGCAGCAGTACCGCGGCAAGGCGGGTGCGCCATTCACGATCGTGGCGCAACGCGGCGGTCAGACCGTCACGCTCACGACCCAGGTGCGCGAGCGCACCAGCACGGCGTTCACGCTGAACCCGGCGGCCGCCGCGACCCCGAAGCAGACGAAGCTGTGGCGTGGCCTCACGACCGGTTCCACGGGCGGGTGAGGACGGCTATCTTCTCAGGCGACATGGCGCGTCAAACGTCGTCCGGTACGATTCGCGTGCGCTTCTTCGCCCGCTATGCGGAGCTCGTGGGGCGGGCCGAAGCCGCGGTGGCGGTGCCGCTTCCCGCCACGGTCGGCGATGTGGTGCGGCACGTACGGGACCAGCTACCCGGAGCGCACGACATCCCGGAGCGCCCGCTCACCGCCGTGAACCTGCAGCACGTGAAGCTGGACGCCAGCGTGCGGGACGGAGACGAAGTGGCGCTGCTGCCGCCGATCGCAGGAGGGTGAACTATCGCGCGGCTGACCCCGGGGCGGCGCCCCGGGGTCAGCCGAGCCCACGGCCATGACCTATCTCACCCGCTCGCTCATTCCCCTGGACGTCCTGCTCGCGGAAACTTCAGCCGCCGAGTGCGGCGGCACGTGTGCGTTTCTCGGGACCGTGCGCGACGGCCCGGAGGAGCACGGCGTGACCGCGATCGAGTACTCCGCTTACGAGGAGATGGTCGAGGGGGAGCTGGGTCGCATCGTCGCGGAGGTGGGGGAGCGCTGGGCCGGCGCCCGGGTCGCCGTGCGGCACCGGCTGGGGCGGATCCCGGCGGGCGAGGCAAGCATCGCAATCGTCACGGCGGCGCCGCACCGCGCGCAGGCGTTCGAGGCGTGTCGCTACGTGATCGAAGAGGTGAAGCGGCGCGTGCCCGTCTGGAAAAAGGAGCTGCGCGCGGATGGAACCGAGGTGTGGGTGGACCCCTCCGGCCGTCCAACTACGAGACCCGCCCATGTCTGACCTGCTCCGCGACACGTTCGGTCGCCCGCTCGCGAGCCTGCGGGTCTCGGTCACCGACCGCTGCAACATGCGGTGCCGCTACTGCATGCCCGAGGACGACTATGTCTGGCTGCCGCGCGAGTCGATCCTCACGTTCGAGGAGATCGCGCGGCTGGTGGGGGTGTTCGCCGGGCTCGGTGTGCACAAGGTCCGGCTCACCGGCGGGGAGCCGCTGCTGCGCCACGATCTCCCCACGCTGGTCGAGATGATCGCGCGCGACGCGCGGATCACCGACCTCGCCATGACCACGAACGGGGTGCTCCTCGCAAAGCACGCCGCCGCCCTGCGGGCCGCGGGCCTGCAGCGTGTGACTGTGAGCCTCGACACGCTGCGCGCCGAGCGCATGCTCGCGTTCGCGAAGAGCGCGCGGCACGCCGACGTGCTCGAGGGTATCGTCGCGGCGCAGCAGGCGGGCTTCGCCCGGCTCAAGCTCAATGCGGTCGTGATCCGGGGATTCAACGACGACGAGCTGGCGGATCTGATCGAGTTCGCCCGCGTTCATGACGCCGAGGTGCGGTTCATCGAGTACATGGACGTAGGTGGCGCGACGCGCTGGTCAATGGAGCAGGTCGTGCCGCAGCGCGAGATGCAGGAGGTGCTGGCCCGGCGCTACGGGGCGATCGAGCCGATTGCGGCTGACGGCCGCGCCCCCGCCGAGCGATTTCGGCTCGCCGATGGGACGACCTTCGGCATCATCGCGTCGACCACCGCGCCATTTTGCCGCGCCTGCGACCGCAGCCGGCTCACGGCCGACGGCACCTGGTTGTTGTGCCTGTACGCGAGGAGCGGGGTCGATCTGCGCGAGCGGCTGCGCACGGGAGCGACGGACGCTGAGCTCGCCGCGCTGCTGCGCGAGACGTGGCAGCACCGCGCCGACCGTGGCGCCGAGGAGCGGCTGGCGGTCCGGGACCGCGGCGCGCTGTACGCGATCGCGGCCCTGCGCGCCGACCCACACCGCGAGATGCATACCCGGGGCGGCTGACCACCGTCCGGTCACCTCAGGACTCCCGCATGCTCAACAAGATCACGGTCGTCGGCGCCGGCAACGTCGGCGCCACCGCCGCCCAACGCCTCGCCGAACAGGAGCTCGCCCGGCGCGTCGTCCTCGTGGACGTGATCGAGGGCGTGCCCCAAGGCAAGGCGCTCGACCAGTGGGAGTCCGCGCCCATCGAGGGGTTCGACACGCGCGTGATCGGCGCCAACGACTACGCCCCCGCCGCGGGGAGTGAGCTCGTCGTCGTCACAGCGGGAATCGCCCGCAAGCCCGGCATGAGCCGCGACGACCTGGTCCGCACCAACGCCGACATCGTAAAGCAGGTCTCCCTCGAGATCAAGCAGCACTGCCCCCAGGCGATCGTCGTGGTGGTCTCCAACCCACTCGACGTGATGTGCTGGGTGACGAAGCAGGTGACGGGGTTCCCGCGCGAGCGCGTGCTCGGCATGGCCGGCGTGCTCGACACGGCGCGCTACCGCGCCTTCCTGGCCGAGGCGTTGGATGTCTCGGTGGAGGACATCCAGGCGATGGTGCTGGGTGGCCACGGCGACACGATGGTGCCGCTCGTCTCCTATACCACGGTTTCGGGAATCCCGGTCAGCCAGCTGCTCGACCAGGCGACGCTCGACAAGATCGTCGACCGCACCCGCAACGGCGGCGCGGAGATCGTGAGCTTTCTGAAGACGGGCTCGGCGTACTACGCACCGTCGGCCGCGGTCGTGCAGATGGTCGCGGCGATCGTGCGCGACAAAAAGCGGGTGCTGCCGTGCGCCGCATGGCTCGAGGGTGAGTACGGGCTCTCGGGAATCTACTGCGGCGTGCCGTGCAAGCTGGGACGGAAGGGGTTGGAGCAGATCATCGACGTGAAGCTGTCACCGGAAGAGCAGGCGGCGTTGCAGAAGTCGGCGGATGCCGTGAAGGAGACGATGGCGGCGGTGAAACTATAGAACAGCACCCTTGATGTAGTCCCGATTCAACCTCGCAATAAAGTCGATCGAGATCTCCTTGGGGCACGCCGCCATGCACTCGCCGTGGTTCGAGCAGGCGCCGAAACCCTCCGCGTCCATCTGCGCCACGAGCTGCATTACGCGGGCGTCGCGCTCGGGTTGCCCCTGGGGTAAGAGGCCGAGGTGGGAGACCTTCGCCGCGACGAACAGCATGGCGGACGCGTTCGGGCACGCCGCCACACACGCCCCGCAGCCGATGCACGCCGCGGCGTCCATTGCCAGATCGGCGGCAGGCTTCGGCACGAGGATCGAGTTCGCCTCGGGCGCGCTGCCGGTGCGCGCCGTGATGAACCCCCCGGCCTGCACGATGCGATCGAACGCCGCGCGGTCTACCACGAGGTCCTTGACGATCGGGAACGCGCGCGCCCGCCACGGCTCGATCCAGACTTCGGCGCCGTCGGCGAAGTGCCGCAGGTGCAGCTGGCAGGCCGTCGTGGCACGCTGGGGGCCGTGGGGCCGCCCGTTGATCACCATGCCGCACGCGCCGCAGATCCCTTCGCGACAGTCATGATCGAACGCGATCGGCTCCTCTTTGCGCGCGATGAGCTGCTGGTTCAGCACGTCGAGCAGCTCCAGGAACGACATGTCAGGGCTCCCGTCCGGCACGTCGTAGCGGACGAACCGTCCCCGCGCACTCGGGCCCGCCTGGCGCCACACGTGGAGCGTGAGCTTCACTTGTAGCTCCGCTGCGAGAGATGCACCGCCTCGAACGCGAGCGGCTCGCGGTGCAGCACCGGGGCCTTCCCGACGCCGGTGAACTCCCAGGCCGCGACGTGGCTGAAGCGCGCGTCGTCGCGCTTCGCCTCCCCCTCGGGCGTCTGGTACTCCTCACGAAAATGGCAGCCGCACGACTCCTCCCGCTCGAGGGCATCGTGGCACATCAGCTCGGCGAACTCGAAGAAGTCCGCAACGCGCCCGGCGTGCTCGAGCGACTGGTTCAGGTCCTCGCCCCGCCCGCCGACGTACACGTCCTGCCAGAATTCCTCGCGCAGCACACAGATCCGCTGAATCGCCTCCTTCAAGCCCGCGGCGTTGCGGGACATGCCGCAGCGGTCCCACATGAGACGGCCCAGCTCGCGGTGAAACGTGTCGACGCTGCGGCGGCCGTTCACTAGGAGGAGCCGGCGCGTGCGCTCGGCCACCTCGGTCTCGGTCTGCCGCGCCGCCGCGTGACCCGCGTCGACCTTGGGGAGCTTCGCCTGGGCGAGGTAGTCGCCGATCGTATAGGGAAGAACGAAGTAGCCGTCGGCGAGCCCCTGCATCAGCGCGCTCGCGCCGAGGCGGTTGGCGCCATGGTCGGAGAAATTGGCCTCGCCGATCGCGTACAGCCCCTCGACCGTGCTCATCAGATTGTAGTCCACCCACAGCCCGCCCATCGTGTAGTGCGGGGCGGGGTAGATGCGCATCGGGACCACGTAGGGGTCCTCACCCGTGATGCGCTGGTACATCTCGAACAGGTTGCCGTAGCGCTCGGCGATCACCGGCCGGCCGAGGCGCCGGATCGCGTCCCGGAAGTCGAGATAGACGCCGTGCCCGCCCGGGCCCACGCCGCGGCCCTCGTCGCACACTTCCTTGGCGCGCCGGGAGGCGATGTCCCGGGGCGCCAGGTTGCCGAAGCTCGGGTACAACCGCTCGAGGTAGTAGTCGCGCTCGCTCTCGGGAATCTGGTCCGGCGAACGCTGGTCGCCGCGCTGGCTCGGCACCCAGATGCGACCGTCGTTGCGGAGCGACTCACTCATCAGCGTGAGCTTGGACTGGTGGGCGCCGGTGGCGGGGATGCAGGTGGGGTGAATCTGCGTGAAGCACGGGTTCGCGAACGCCGCGCCGCGCTTGTGGGCCCGCCAGATGGCGGTCACGTTGCAACCCTTCGCGTTGGTGGAGAGGTAGTAGACGTTCGCATAGCCGCCGGTGGCGAGCACGACGGCGTCGGCGGTGTGGGTGGCGAGCGTCCCGTCCACCAGGCTGCGCGTCACGATGCCGCGCGCCCGCCCGTCGATCACGACGACGTCGAGCAGTTCCGTGCGCGGGTACATCCGCACCTTGCCGGCCGCGATCTGGCGCGACAGCGCCTGGTAGGCGCCGAGCAGCAGCTGCTGTCCCGTCTGGCCGCGCGCGTAGAAGGTGCGCGACACCTGCACCCCGCCGAAGGAGCGATTGGCGAGCAGGCCACCGTACTCGCGCGCGAACGGCACGCCCTGGGCCACGCACTGGTCGATGATGTCGACGCTGATCTGGGCCAGCCGATAGACGTTCGCTTCGCGGGACCGGAAGTCGCCGCCCTTGACCGTATCGTAGAACAGCCGGAACACGGAATCGCCGTCGTTCTGGTAGTTCTTCGCCGCGTTGATGCCGCCCTGCGCCGCGATCGAGTGCGCCCGCCGGGGAGAATCCTGGAAGCAGAAGCACGACACGTCGTAGCCGAGCTCGGCGAGCGACGCCGCCGCGGAGGCCCCTGCGAGCCCGGAGCCCACGACGATGATGTGGTGCTTCAGCTTGTTGGCCGGGTTGACGAGCCGGATCTCGGCGCGGTGTCGCTCCCACTTGTCGGTGAGCGCGCCGGCGGGAATCTGCGGGCGGAGCTCCACGATCAGCGCAGCCAGCCGGCGAGCACGGCCGCCGGGATGGCGACGTACCCCGCGACGATCGCCGCCGCGATCACGCCGGCCGCGCCGCGGCGCCACCGCTCGGTGGGTGCGCGATGCAGACCCAATGTCTGCAAAGCGCTCCACACACCGTGGTAAACGTGCAGGCCGACGACGACCATCGCGACGCCATAGAACGCCGCGACCGGCCACAACCGGAAGCTCGCGACGACGTTGTGGTAGGCGTCGGCCGGGATGAAGCTGGGATTCACCCGGCCGAACGTGAAGTCCAGCAGGTGGTAGATCACGTACAGCAGGATGATCACGCCGCCCCAGCGCATCGTGCGGGCGGCATAGGTCGTGTGGGTCGACTCGAGCCGCTGATAGCCGATCGGGCGTGCCCGCCAACTCGCCCGCGTCACGGCGATCGCCGCCCAGATGTGGGCCCCCAGCGCGAGCAGCAGCACGACCCGGACGACCCACAGCAGCTGGCCACGCCCCAGCAACGGCGCGCCCACGGTTCTCAACCCCTCGGCGTACGCGTTGAAGTGCTCCGGACCCTGAAATACCTTGAGGTTGCCGAGCAGGTGACCCACTACGAACAGGAACAGGATCACGCCGCTCGTGGCCATGATCGCCTTCATGCCGATCAGCGAGCGCGCGAGACTCGGTGTGGCCGAGGGCTGAACCGCGAGTGGCTGGGCCATGGAACGGTCGGATGATACCTGCAGTCCGGCCGTGCAAGCAAGCCGGTCGGGGCGTAAACTCCAGTGCCCCGGCTCGTCGTTGCCACCGTCCACGAGGGAGCGTCCGATGGCCATCCGATCTTCGATCATCGTCTCCACCACGTTCGACATACAGGGCCGCCGCATCCGCGAATACAAGGGCGTCGTGCGGGGCCTGATCGTGCGGGCCCCGACCATCACCCAGGGCATCCTCGGCGGCCTGAAGAGCATCATCGGCGGCCAAATCGGCGCCTACACGGAAATGTGCGAACAGGCCCGTCAAACGGCGTACGACCTGATGATCGAGCACGCCCAGCAGCTGGGCGCCAACGCGGTGATCGGGATGAGCTTCGACGCCTCGGAGGTGGCGGCGCGCGCCTCGGCAACCGAAGTGCTCTGCTACGGCACCGCCGTGGTGCTCGAGTAGCGCGGCGCGCCAGGTGCGACCCACCGTCGTCATCGTCGGCGCGGGCTTCGGCGGCCTGCGGGCCGTGCGCGCGCTCCGCAAGGCGCCGGTCGACGTCGTCCTGCTCGACCGGCACAACTACCATCTCTTCCAGCCGCTCCTGTACCAGGTCGCCACGGCCGGCCTCGAGCCCGAGCAGATCGCCAAGCCGGTGCGCGCGATCCTGCGGCGGCAGCCGAACTTCGAGTTCCGGATGGTGGAGGTCACGGGCGTCGACTTCGCGAGCCGGCAGGTCGCGACCGACCGCGGCCCGGTGCCGTACGACTTTCTGATCCTCGCCGTGGGCGGCGAGACGAACTACTTCGGCATGGAGAGCATCGTGCGCCACGGCTTCGGCCTGAAGGGCGTGGTCGATGCCGTGGCGATCCGTAACCACGTGCTGCGGTGCTTCGAGCGCGCCATGCTCGAGCCCGATGCCGAGCGCCGGCGCGCGCTGCTCACCTTCGTGGTGGTGGGCGGCGGCCCGACGGGCGTGGAGATGGCGGGGGCGCTGTCCGAGCTCATCCGGCTGGTGCTCGTCAAGGATTACCCGCGGCTGAACATCAAGGACGTGCGCGTGTTGCTGCTCGAGGCAACCGACCGGCTGCTCGCGGCGATGCCCGAGCGTTTGCGCGAGGCCGCGGCTGAGACGTTGTGGCGCAAGAAGCACGTGGAAGTCCGATTCGGCGCCGCCGTTCAGGACTTCGACGGCGCGCGCATCACGTTGAAGAGCGGGGAAGTGATTCCCGCGCGCACCCTCATTTGGGCCGCGGCGCCAAAGCGGTTGCGCTCACCGCGACACTCGGGCTGACGACGGCACGCCAGGGGAGAGTGGCGGTGACAGCGGAGCTGCAGGCGCCCGATCATCCGGAGGTGTACGTCATCGGCGATGCCGCGTATCTCGAGCACGACGGGGCAGCGCTGCCCATGATGGCGCCGGTCGCGATTCAGATGGCCGAGACGGCGGCGGCGAACATCGTGCGCCGGCTGCGCGACGAGCCGCCGCTTGCGTTTCGCTACAAGGATCCCGGCTCGCTCGCCACGATCGGTCGCAACAACGCGGTCGCTTACCTCGGGGGAGTCGCGTTCAAGGGGTTCGCCGCCTGGGTGGTCTGGCTGATCGTGCACATCATCCAGCTCATCGGGTTCCGCAACAAGCTGTTCGTGCTGATGAACTGGGCGTGGGACTACTTCTTCTACGAGCGGGCCGCGCGACTGATCACGAAGGAATGAGGGGGCGCCGAGCGGACGCGTCGCACGACGCCGTCCCAACCACACTCCACGCACCACCGACGCTGCAGCGCGGGGAGCACCCGGTCGAAGAACCGGTTCCGAATCGCCGTCATCTCGCCGGCGCAGTGCGGGCAGAACCTGCCTTGCGGCAACAGCAGGTACGCCACCACCGTGACGATCGCGATCCGCATCACCACGGTGGCGAGCAGGACGACGACGATCAGCATGCTCAATCTTAGTGCGCGCCCCGGCGGGCAGCTACACCTCCGTCACGCTCCCCCGGCTCCCTCGTCCTCCCGCCCCCGCATGAACTCCAGGATACGCCGCTCCAGCTCCGCCAACTCGACCGGCTTCACGAGCACGCGTTCCCGCGGCACGGGCGTGTTGCCCGGCTCGGCGAGCTGTGAGATGTCCCCCGACAGGAACAACACCCGGGAAGCGAGCGCCGGTCGGGTGTCTTCCAGCGTGGCGAACAGCTCGACCCCGCCCATCCGCGGCATCCGGAGGTCGGCGACGATCACGTCGGCCTCCCCCCCGGCGCCCGCCAACCGCGCCAGCGCCTCGGCCCCGTCTTGCGCCTCGTCCACCCGCGCGCCCCGGCGGCTCAAGAACTTGGCCATCGGGCGGCGCACGGCTTCTTCGTCGTCCACGATGAGCACGTGCAGGCCCGCCAGCGACGCGACGGGACGCGGCACGGCTACCGGCTCGGGAGCGGCGGTCGGAGCCGTGGCGGTGGCAGACGTAGCCGAGGACGTCTCCGCCGGGGCGGCAGGGAGCCATACGACGAAGCGCGCGCCCTTTCCCGAACGGGACTCGAGGGCCAGGTCACCGCCCGCTTCTCGGGCGATTTGACGCGAAATGTAGAGTCCCAGGCCCGTGCCGCGGCGCGCCTTAGTCGTCGCAAAGGGCCGGAACAGCCGCGGCACCATGTCCGCGGAGACACCGTGCGCGTTGTCTTCGACCGCGACCGAAACTCGGGCCCCCTGGCACCAAGTATCCACGGTGAGCTCGCGGGGCGGCTTGATCGCACGCAGGGCGTCGATCGCGTTTGACAGGAGATTCACGATCACCTGCTCCAACTTGATCGCGTCGCCTTCGACCGCGACCAGCCCCGGATCCAGCCGCCCGCCCACCGCGATCTCGTCGAGCGCGAACCGGTAGGACACCAGGTCCATGGCGCCGCGCACCACGTCGTTCAAGTTGACGCGCGTGACTTCCCGCTCCGTGACGCGGACGAACCGCAGCAAGCCGCGCAGCAGCTTGGCGGCACGACGTGCCTGCCGCAGGATCTGGAGCATCTCGGCGCGTTGCGGCTCCGCGAGGGCCGAATCGGCGATGCTGTTCTCCGCGTGCGCCGCGATGGCCATGAGCGGGTTGTTGACCTCGTGGGCCACGCCGGCGAGCAGCTCCCCGGCGGCGGCGAAGCGGCCCTGCTCCTCCGCGCGATCGCGCAGCACGCGTGTCATTTCGTTGAAATGCTGCGCCAGCCTGCCCAGCTCATCGCTGCCGCGAACCGGTACCCCCGCGGTCAGGTCACCTTCAGCAACCCGGGCGAGCCCGGCTTCGAGCTCCGCGAGCGGCCGCCACACGCGCCGGCGCACCAGGTAGACCGCGGGAGCCACGCCCAAGGCGCCGAGGGCGAGCCAGAAGATCGCATCGCGCAGCACCTCGCCCGCCGCGAGCTGGAGCGCCTGTTGTCGATCCACCAGGTCGCGCCGCGCCTGCTGACCTGCCGCGAGCATTTGTTGGTCGGCGATCTGTGTGAGGCTGTCGAGCGTACGGATCCGCCGGGCGGCCCCGGTCCGTGCACCACCGCGCTCCAGCAGCGCCACGTCCTCGGCCAGCGCGCTCGCCACTCGGGACACCGCCTCTTCGGACCGCCCCAGCGGCACGCGCAGCGCCGCGGGCACCGCCGCGTACGACCGTCCGGCCGCCGGGGCGGTCCGAAGAGGCGGCGTCCCGAGGGG
>Ga0137399_10001165_pt1 | contig 11739 bp, 8 predicted proteins | sample czorhiz316metaG_FD_104810 | JGI IMG/M metagenome (GOLD analysis project Ga0137399, IMG submission 104810) | Vadose zone soil microbial communities from Angelo Coast Range Reserve, California, USA - czorhiz3.16 metaG | ecosystem: Environmental > Terrestrial > Soil > Vadose zone | place: USA...
GGCGAAGAGTTGAACCTGATCGACAAGGATCGGTTCGAACTCGCCTGGATCGTCGACTTCCCGATGTACGAATACAACGAGGAAGACAAGAAGGTCGACTTCTCGCACAACCCGTTTTCGATGCCGCAGGGCGGTCTCGATGCGCTTCTCGGGCAGGACCCGCTGACCATCAAGGCGTTCCAGTACGACATCACCTGCAACGGGTACGAGATTGCCTCCGGCGGCATCCGCAATCATCGGCCCGAGGCGATGGTGAAGGCGTTCGAGATCGCGGGCTATGGCGAGAAGGACGTCGTCGAGCGTTTCGGCGGCATGTACCGCGCCTTCCAGTACGGCGCGCCGCCGCATGGCGGCATGGCTGCGGGGGTCGATCGTATTGTCATGCTGCTGTGCGGCACGACGAACCTGCGCGAAATCTCGCTTTTCCCGATGAACCAACAGGCCGTGGACCTCTTGATGGGGGCGCCTTCGGAAGCAACGCCAAGACAGTTGCGCGAGCTTCACATCCGAACCAATTTGCCGGGCAAGGGGTAGAGCCTGTTCGGTTCTGATTGAAAATCAGAACCGGGCTCCAGTCTTTTGTTTTGACGCGTTTTCTTTACGCGAACCGGTATCCACTTCGCTCGAAAACGCTACGGCTCACAGCCCCGTCGAAGCCTCGATCTGAAATTGCGCCAGCGCAAGGAGCGGGTCGGTGTTGAACGCCTGCATGAGCTGCAGCGCCGGCACCTTGCCGAGCGGCACAAGCTTGAGGGTCAGCGTTTGCCGCGGGGTCTCGACAAAGCGGACCAGCGCCTCCACGGCAGCCACCGCATCGGGATTGCCTCCCACGATTTTTTCGCTGGCGGCCTTGATGTTTTCCATGATGGCTTGCCGTGCGGCCGCGCGACTGACGTTCTGCGTGCGGGCGTATTGCGCGACTGCCAGATCGACACCTCCGGTATCGCGTAACGAGAGCTCGATCGTCCCGGCCTCGATCTGCGCGGCCATCATCGCCGCCTGCAGCGGATTGATCGAGAACATCTCGCGCGGCACGTTGCCGAGCGAGAGGCGTGCCGACGCGGTCAGCACACCGCCAAGTTCGACCATTACCGGGTCCAGCACGAAGGTGTGTGGCCCTTCCGCCCATGCCGCTCCGAGATCGAGGTTGATCGCCGCCGAGTGCATGCCGGACGCGACCAGCATTTTGAACGTTTCGGGGTCGCTCGCGTCGAGAGGGCCGGTCATCTTCGCGCTCAGGCGTACCTTGCTCGGAATTGGCCCGACAAATTGGCCCCAGTTCAGGTCCAGGGTTTCGACGTTGACCGGTGTGGTGCTGTCTTTGTAGGGCGCGACAACGCCCTTGATCTCGGCGCCTTCGAGCAGCAGGAACAGTCCGACAAGCTGGTCTGGGGAGGGTTTTTGCGACGGGTCTGAAAATTGCGATGACATGCGCAGCAGGCTGGCGATGTCGAGCGATTTGAGCGCGAAGCGTCCGACCTTGATCGGTCCTTTCGGAGAGCGTGCGTCGAGGCCTTCGATTGCAAATTCGCCGATCTTGCCGTTTTCCAGGTTGAACCGGATCGCCGCGAGCTTGAGCGGGCCACCCGGCGTCTCGATCGTGAGGCCGCGAATCTCGGCATTGCCGACGTGCAGGCCTTCATTGAGGCCGGCCATTTTCTCCAGCATATCGCGGGTTTGCGCCGGCGTCGGCGTCGTCCCGGGCGGCGGCGCGGACTCGATCATCGCCATAAATCGGGGAAATTGCAGTTTCGACGGGCGCAGCCCGACGTCGTCGACGGTCATTCCGTCCATGCGCATCCGTACGCCGTTCGGGAACGCCGCCGTATAGGCGCCCACGGTGATCTGTCGATGGGCGCGATAGTACTTGTCGTCATTTGCCCGGGCCGGATCAAGCATCGCAAGCATGGCAGTTGAGTCGAAATCATATGCCGCCATGCCGGCGAACTCGCCGCCGATCGTTTCGGTCTTGCCGCCCTGCTGGATGTTGGCAGTGAAGCTCGCCCGATCGACCGTCGTCGCGGCAATCCTGCCGTCCTTGATGTCGCGTAGCGCGACATTCGAATACGTGTAATCGACGACTTGTGCCCCGGAGGCGCCGGGCATGCTGACCGTTGCGGCGACGCTGGGGGCCGTGATGGAGGAGGCGGTGACGGCCGCGAAGTGCTCGAGCGCGAATCGGTAGACGTCGACGGCGGACGGCGAAGCCAACGGTCGCTGCGCGCCCGCCGGGCCTGAATAATCTTTTATCGCGATCTGCGGCGCCTTGTAGGTGAAGCGCAAGCCCGCCTGCACGCCCATCGATGCTTCGACCTCGATGCCGGTGGCCTCGATGGTATCAGCGGAGAATCGCGTCGGATCCGGCTGGCTGACACCCAAGGCCGTAAAGTTGGCGATCTTCACCCTCACCGACGGCTGCGTGGCTGATTCGCTGGCGATGTCGGCGACCGTGATGGTGCGGCTCAACAGGTCAAACGACACCTTGCCGTGACTCGCTTTGCTGCCCGTCGCACGTATCTGCGCGAACGCCGCCTCGACCTCACTGGCGGCCCGGCGCTGCACATAGAACTCGAAGCCGAAGAAACCACCTGTCGCGATGACAATGGCAGCGACCAGGCCGATCAGTATTTTTTTCATCCGTGCAACTCCGTTTGCCGATTGCGGCCAAAATGCCATATTGTCGCTCGCGATGGTATGGGAGTGTGACAATGGCTTTGACGATTTATAACGATCGATGCGCTGCAGACCTCATGGCAGCGCCATCGGATGTTGCGTCGGAGCTTTCGCCCGTGCATCACATCCGGCCCAGTGTGCCGGAAAACTGACCTCTTCTGGACCTAACCAGCGAATCAAGAACTCAAGCGGAAGCCGCGGGGGAAATCTATGTCGTCCTATTCTGAAGATCTCCATTCCTCGGCGCTCGCCTATCACCGGTTGCCGCGGCCGGGTAAGCTTGAGATTCAGGCGATCAAGCCACTCGCCAACCAGCGCGATCTCGCGCTTGCCTATTCGCCGGGTGTGGCCGCCGCTTGCATGGCGATATCAGCCGATCCGGCGGAGGCGGCATCGCTGACGATCCGCGCCAATCTCGTTGCCGTGGTCTCCAACGGCACCGCGGTGCTCGGCCTTGGTAATATCGGCCCTTTGGCATCCAAACCTGTCATGGAGGGCAAGGCGGTTCTGTTCAAGAAGTTCGCCGGCATCGACGTGTTCGACATTGAAATCGCCGCCGACACCGTCGAACGCGTGGTGGAGACCGTGGCCGCGTTGGAGCCGACCTTCGGCGGCATCAATCTTGAGGACATCAAGGGGCCGGAATGCTTCGAGATCGAAGCGCAGCTCAAAGCGCGCATGAAGATCCCGGTATTCCACGACGACCAGCATGGCACCGCCATCATCGTCGGCGCCGCGATCACCAATGCACTGCTGCTCAACGGCAAGAAACTGAAAGACGTCAAGATCGTCGCCTCCGGTGCCGGCGCCGCGGCGATCGCCTGTCTCAATCTTCTGGTTTCGCTCGGTGCGCAGCGCAAGAATATCTGGGTCTGCGACATCGACGGCGTGGTGCACGAAGGCCGCAACACGCTGATGGACCGCTGGAAGTCGGTCTATGCGCAAAAGACCGACAAGCGCGTGCTGGCGGAAGTAATTGATGGCGCCGATATTTTTCTCGGCCTGTCGGCTCCCAATGTGCTGACACCAGACATGGTAAAGGCGATGGCGGAGAAGCCATTGGTGATGGCGCTGGCCAACCCGACGCCGGAGATCATGCCGGATGAGGCGCGAAAGGCACGCCCCGACGCGATGATCTGCACCGGGCGCTCCGATTTTCCCAATCAGGTCAACAACGTGCTGTGCTTCCCGTTCATCTTTCGCGGCGCGCTCGATGTCGGGGCCACCGCGATCAATGAGGAGATGAAGAAGGCCGCGGTCGATGCGATCGCGCAGCTTGCGCGTGATCCGCCGGTGGATGCGATTGCACCCGGCTTCGACAGCGGCGAGGCGCAGGGGTTCGGCCCGGGCTCGCTGATCCCGAGCCCGTTCGATCCGCGGCTGATCCTGCGTATCGCGCCTGCGGTGGCGAAGGCGGCTATGGCGTCCGGTGTTGCCACCCGTCCGATTGCGAACTTCGAGGATTATAGCGCGCAACTGGAGCGTTTCGCGTTCCGCTCTGGTCTGGTCATGAAGCCGATGTTTGCCAAGGCGAAGACCCAGCCGGTCCGTGTGATCTATGCCGAGGGCGAGGACGAACGTGTCCTGCACGCGACGCAGGTTGTCCTTGAGGAGAAGCTGGCGCGGCCAATTCTGGTCGGGCGCCCTTCGGTGGTCGAAGCGCGGATCAAGAGGTTTGGCCTCTCGATCAAGGCCGGCCACGATTTCGATCTGATCAACCCCGAGGACGATCCGCGCTATCGATCCTACGTTCAATCCTATATCGATCTCGCCGGCCGGCATGGCGTGACGCCCGATGCCGCGCGCACGATCGTACGCACCAACGCGACGGTGATCGCGGCACTCGCGGTGATGCGCGGCGAAGCCGACGCCATGATCTGCGGCGTCGAAGGCCGCTACATGAGCCATCTGCGCCACGTACGCGAGATCGTCGGCTTTCTCCCCGGCGTCAGTGATTTCGCCGCATTGGCGCTGATGATCACCAGTAAGGGCGCCTACTTCATCGCCGATACGCAGGTGAGACCGAATCCGAGCGCCGAGGAGCTTGCGGAAATGGCGGCGCTGGCGGCGATCCATGTCCAGCGATTCAATCTCAAGCCCAGGATCGCGTTCGTGTCACATTCCGATTTCGGCAGTTACGATACCGACTCATCGCGCAAGATGCGCCGCGCCACCGCGCTCCTGAAACACAACCATCCGGAAATCGAAGCGGATGGTGAAATGCAGGGCGACACCGCGCTCTCGGAAGCCGCCAGGAAGCTCATTCTGCCTCACTCGAATCTGGAAGGTGAGGCCAATATCCTGATCATGCCGAACCTGGATACGGCCAACGTGGCGTATCAGATGATCAAGGCGCTAGCTGATGCGCTTCCGGTTGGACCGATTCTGATCGGCCCTTCGCGTCCAGCGCATATTCTCACCCCCTCGGTGACCGCACGCGGCGTTCTCAACATGACCGCGGTTGCCGCTGTCGAAGCCCAGGAGCGGGCCGGCCGCCAGCAGCCGACCTTGTTTGGTTAGCCTTGGTTTGGCTAGCCTTGGTTTGGCTAGCATTGCGCGTATTCCGCATCGCAATCAGATTGGTGCAGATTGCGCAGTCTTATCTTTCTTACGCCAACTGGATTCCACTGAGCCGGAAAATGCCCTGGATTCTGACTCAACCGGGTTGAATCAGATTCTGGCGCTATCTCTTTGTTTAGCATGATCTTTTCGGAAAACCGGTTTCTATTTTTCCGGATCATGCCCTCGCGTGATGGTTCAGAAGTTCTCTTCATTGGTGCAGCGCGTACCTGCAAGTCTGAACCAAAGCCACACTAGCATCATAATTTCCAGTGTTCTGTCGAATCCGAAGTTCACAAAACCAAAAAGAAGATGCTGCAAGGTGATGCGAACTCCGAAGCAGGTACCTTCGTGAAGAAATCCGGCGACGGCGCTTTCGAAAAGATTTGATAGTTTGAAAACCTGACACGGAACGCCCATAATCACCATCGCCCCGCCCTATAGCGATCCTTATCCGCAGTATTCAGTGAGGCCGACCATGCCAGCGTTTGTTACTTTCGGGCGCGTTCTGTTCGCCGTGCTCTTTATCTATTCGGGGGCAATCAAGCTATTCGGCATTCCGGCCACCACGGAGCTTATCGCAGCCAAGGTTGCAATTCCGGCCGTGCTTGTTCCCTATACGTCGCAGCTGGAAACGATGACGGGAATGTCGACGCAGCAAACGCTCGCCATCGCCGTTGGAGTCTTCGAGGTCATCAGCGGATTGATGATCGCGCTCAATTTCGGTGCGCGGTTCTTTGCAATTCTCTTGATCTTCTTTGTGGCCGCGACAGTTTTCTACGTCCACGATTTCTGGAATCAGTCGCCGCCGGAAAATGCCAAGACCCTCATGGACGCCCTGAAAAATCTGTCCCTGATCGGCGGGCTGTTCATGATCGCGGGATATGGCCGGGCGTCGGAAAGGGCGGAACCGGCCTATGGCGATGTCTGAACCACGCGCCGCCACGGCGTGACGCTGACGCCGTCGTCGATGTCGAGCATTTGGGCGTCGCCGGCTCTCAGGCCATGCGCGGCCAGGATGTCCTGCGGTGAGCGCGCCGGTACACCTGGAAAGCATGGCTCACCGCCCGGCAGCCGCACCCGCGGCGCCTGTGAGAGCCAGAACGTGTCGTAGCGGTCCATGAACATTCCGAACACATCCGGTCCGCCGATAATCGCGACGGTGCCGGAACGCACGCCGGCATGATCGCAGGCCGCTTCGAACGAAGCTCCAGCCGGATTCCACAGCGTGGCATTGGGGTTGGACGGATCGGGCGCGACCGCGCCGGTCTTGCGGGTCACGATGATCCGCTTTCGCCGCGGCGAATTCGGCTGGTCCTCATGAGAATGGCGGCCATGCACGATCAGATCGGCGCGATCGAGCGCGGCGGTGAAGAATCTCTTGTCGCCGTCGAATTTCAGTTCGTCCGGCATCACATGATCAGCGTTTGCCAGCATGCCGTCCGCCGACACGATGACATAGCCGTCAATGCGCAGCGCCGGCGTCACGCGGGCGAATTTATTCCGAAATCGTCTGCACCACGCTGGAGACGGGCCGAGAGCTCACGGTCGGCAATTTGGCGTCCTTGAGGATTTCGTCGTCATACTGCGCGATGGTCTGCACCGGGGCCTTGGCCTTCATTTGAACGACCTTGTAGCCCTCGGCCTTCAGCTTGTGCAGCAGGTCGGGGAGGGCTTCCGCAGTGTGCTTGTGGAAATCATGCATCAGGACGATGTCCTTGCCGAGCTTTTCGAGCTTCTTCATCACGACGTCGATCACCTGTTGCGGTTTGCTCGCCTTGAAATCGAACGAGTCGAGGTCGCAGGAGAACATCGCGATGTTTCGGCTGCCGAGATAGGTCACCATTTCGGGCGGATGCTGCAGCGCCGGGAAGCGGAAGAATGGCGCGGGCGAAACGCCGCCCAAGGCCCATTTCACCGCGCTGAAACCTTTTTCGATCTCGTCTTTGCGCTGCTGCTCACTCAGTTTCTTGTTGGTCAGGGTCGCGTGCGACCAGGTATGAGATCCGACGGTGTGACCGGCCGCAGCTACCTGCTTGAGGATTTCCGGATAATAGGTCGCGTGCTTGCCGATCGAAAAGAAAATGCCGGTCGTGCATTCGTCGGCCAGCGTCTTTAGCACCGACGGTGTATTGAGCGGCCAGGGGCCATCGTCGAACGTCAGCACCACTTCCTTGTCGCGCAGGAAATCAAGTTGCTTGAAGTGCTCGAAGCCGAATCCCGGTCCGCCGGTGGTGTCGATTTCGACGACGCGTGCGATCCCAAGCGCATTGGGATTTGCGCAAGGGGCTTTTGCGGGCGCTGGGGCCGCCGCAGCTGCCTGTGGAACTGCCGCGCCCTTGGTGGCCGCGGCTTGCGACCATGCCACGCCGGACGCACACAGCGAAAATGCGCCTGCCAAGATCAAACCTGCTGCGATCCGCATCGTGTTCCCCTTAAATTGATCCCGTGCCGGGCTCTGGCTTTTTGCCTTCGCCCGAGCCATTTCCTGCCCTTGATCATAATAGCGTAATTGCAACTGCGCCGCCACGGCAACGGCCGGTTAAGGTCGACTTGTCGACCGAATATATCAGGTCCGTGGAGCGCGTCAGGTCTCCGCAAGCGCCCGCCCAATGGCGGTCTTAACTCGCGTATCTGACGGTTCGATGGTCTCGGGGAACGCCTCGGCGATGTAGCCGTCGCGGCCGATCAGATATTTGTGGAAGTTCCAGCGCGGGATATCCTTCGGCCGCGCTTCGGCAGCCCATTTATAGAACGGATGCGCATTCGGGCCCTTGACGACGGCTTTTGCCGCAATCGGAAAGGTAACGCCATATTGGTGCTGCGCAGTCTCAGCGATCTCGGTCGCGCCGCCAGGTTCCTGTGCGCCGAAATCGTTTGAGGGAACGCCGATAATCATCAAGCCCCGATCGTGGAACTCGGTCCACAATTGCTGCAATCCAGCATATTGCGGCGTGAAACCGCACAATGACGCCGTGTTAACGACCAGCAGTGGACGGCCGGCATAATCGGCCAGCCTGATATCGCTCCCCGCCAGCGCGGGAAACGAAAAGGCGTAAGCAGTGACCCGACTCATCGCAGCCTGTGCCAGAACCGTCCGTGTCGAGACCGGAGCCGCGATCCCGACCAATGTCGCCGCGATGAATGTCCTGCGGTCAATCATAGCCACCCCTGGGTGCAATTCGGGTGGATCGACGATAGCCCAACAGGCGTGCGACGGCTTCTCAACAAGCCGTTATGGCCGAACCGGCGGAAAAGCGCACCACGGCAGCGGCAGCAGCGGAAGGTAGTACCGGTTCCATTGGCATATCGTTTCGGGCCCGCCTCGCTTGAACGCGTATTTTATCGGCTCGGCCTGGCCGACGGCGATATGCAGCCCGAACAAAACAGCGGCGATGGGGTAGGCCCATTTGTGCAAGCGCAAATCGCTCATGCGATCGAGCAGGATTGCTCCTGCGAGAATGATCAGGGGATCCGTGAAAATGAAATATTCGGATTTCAATCCGCGCCGCACGCCGAGCGCGTCTATACCAACCGCAGCCAGCAGAAGCACGAGGGCCTGGATCGCGGTGTGCCTTTCGCCACGTCGCCACGCCAGGATGATGCCGGGGGCGATCAGCCAGGTGAGGAACACGGTGGGACGCGGCGAGGAGTGCAGCACGAAGGTGTAGCGCGCCAGAACCGATGCGACGCCATCAAGCAGCAGTAACAGAACTCCCAACAAATTCGAGCCGCTGGCGACATCGGTGGTGTTGGCATCGGCAAAGGTCAGCATTTTTTCCAGCGGATTGAATACGGCAATCACATTGCTGGTGTTGTATTCGAGATCGAGCGCCAGCAGCGCAATCGATGCGCCGGCGGCCATCGCGAACATCGAGGCGAGCGTCTCAGCCGCGCTGACGCGCCAGATCGCAGCAAAGGCGATCATGCATCCGCCGATCATGGTCAGCAACACCGCCTGATAGGCGCCGAAACGACCCAGCAACAATGGATGGAAGTGCGCGGCGTCGAGCAAGCCGCGGTCAAAGCCGATAGAGATCAGCGGCCACGCCGCCCATACCGCGGTAATCGCCGCGACGGCCACGATTGCTGTCGCCTGCCAGCGCGATCGCGCATTGTTCCAGAACGCGACGCTCGGGCTTGTCGCGCTTCCGAACGGCAGGATGAGCAACGGTAGCGTGCCGATCAGCAAAATTGCCTGCACTTTGTTCTCAAGACCAAGCACGCACAATCCCGCCGCGATCGCCATCGCGAGCGGACGCGCAACGCTGGCACGGCGTCCGACCACGATCAGGATCAGCAGCGCAAAGATGACGGGACACGCGGCAATAAGCTCGCTGCGCAGAATGCGCGAGTGCATGGCGATGCCACCGGAGAAGGCCAAGGCGAGCGTTGCGAGCATCGCGACGCGCCAGTCGCGGACCATGGGTCGAACAAGGACCGCAAAAATCAGCACGCAGCCGCTCGCGATCAGCCAGGCGAGCAGGCGCCCGGCGCGAACGGCGCCGGTCATGGCGGCATCGAATGCCGCGGCATTCGATGCCGACGGCATGGTTGCCAGCGAATACGCATCGAGCAGGCCGAGCGCGTGCAGCAGCTGGAACCAGAACCTGACTGACAGGATTGTTATATAGGCGGTGTGATCGAAGAACAGCTGCGGCTTGCCGTCGTTAAGGGCAAGCGCATTGTAGATCACCATGAGATCCATATCGGCGTTACGCCAGTAAATCAACGCGTAGCCGAACAGAAAAAAAGAAACCGCAAGGCCGGCAACGATTGCCGTCAATCCCCAGCGCCAGCCGAGGAAGATCAGCCGGTCGAAGACATCTTTCGCCGCGTCGATCTGCGGCGTGTTCGGGGAGGAAGACTGGTTCATGCCGGCGGTCTTTTAGCTCAGCCACCGGTTCAAAGCGACGGCGACCGAAAGCGCCAACGCGGAACCGTCTGGAGCCTTTTCGGTTCTGATTGAATCAAAACCGAGGCTCTATCCCGGGATCGCGTCCGGGACAGGCTTTCGCTCACAAGCACTCTATCGCAGCGAGACGATGAAATCCGTTCCTGCCCCGGTTTCACCGCCGGCGATGCCCTGATCGGAAACGATGATCGAGCCGCCCGTCGAAAGCGCCTCATTAATTCGCGCCATTGCATCCGCAGGGATGGTGAGGCGATCCAGCGCTTCGGCCGGGCTGTCCGGAACGGGTGTTGCTCTGATCGCGGATGCGCCTGATATCTTGCGCCATCGCGACCCGCGTTCGTCCTCGTCGCGCCGCTCAGCGTACCTCGCCGGCGCGGGAAGCGAGACCACCGACCAGTGTAGGACGTTGATGTCGTCCTTATCGGCCTGCGCGGTAAAGACGTGCGTTCCCAACGGCCGGTCGCTCGGCGCGATCGTCACCGGTGCGTCGAACAGCGGCTCGAAATTCTGCCGCGCATAGAGCTTTGAGTCCTTGCGGCTGACGAACACCGAGATCTGGCCGGTACGCTTCGGTGCCGTCACAATTGCCTTCTCGGTATCGAGTTGGGGCTGATCTTTTTTCGCGTCCGGAGCGGCGGCGCGGATATCCGCTGGCACCTTGACGTTCTCGCCAGTCTTTTCGCCAGTCTTCTCGCCTGCCTGGGGCGCATCAAGTTTCGACGTCTCGATCTTGACGTCATCCGCTTTCGCTTCGATCTTTTTCTCGCCGGTGTTTTCCTCGGCCTTCATGCTTCCGGTTGTTGCCGATACCTCGGGTCTTAAGGCATCACGGCCTGCGGGCGCGCTGACAGCAGCCTCACCCGGGATCGTGTCAGAGACGTCAGTCGCAGCCGATTTGATTTCGGCCGCGGCGGCGTGGTTGCGCGGTGACGGGTTGCCAGCCGATGACGTTGCATCGGTCATCGTGACCGGGCCATTGGTGGCCGGTAAGGCACTGCTGGCATCCGCGGTGCGGGTCTGCTCGCGCCACGGCGTGGATGCCGGCGGTTCGCCCCGCACGGGCTTTACGCCATCGTCGTGCCCGACCGTCGGTCTCAGCTCCAGGCTCGCTTCCGAAATCGTCGGCTTGATAATCACATGAGTGTCCGCACCCTTGTCAGCTTTCACAGCAGCTGGCGCATCCGGCCCCGGCGCGTCGGCGGCAGTCGGCTGCGGCACAACCCTCTGAGCCACCAGAAGCGGATGCGAGAAACCGGCAGGCATCATCTCGCCGGGCGTGACGAGCACCCGCGCGCCCATTTTGGTCCAGCCCCACATCTTCACCGCAAAGGCCATCGGCATGCGGATGCAGCCATGCGATGCCGGATAACCGGGGAGCACGCCGGCATGCATGGCGACGCCGGACCACGTGATCCGCTGCATGTAGGGCATCGGCGCGCCGCTATAGATGTTGGAGTGGTGCAGCTTGTGCTTCTGGATGATGCTGAACACGCCCATCGGGGTCGGATGGCCGGGCACGCCGGTCGAGACCCCGCCCTGCGCGACCCGCACGCCATTGGCGTAGAGCGTCACTTTCTGCGTGGAGATGTTCA
>Ga0137399_10001166_pt1 | contig 11738 bp, 8 predicted proteins | sample czorhiz316metaG_FD_104810 | JGI IMG/M metagenome (GOLD analysis project Ga0137399, IMG submission 104810) | Vadose zone soil microbial communities from Angelo Coast Range Reserve, California, USA - czorhiz3.16 metaG | ecosystem: Environmental > Terrestrial > Soil > Vadose zone | place: USA...
ACGATCGGAATCTGAAAGCGACGGTGAAAGTCACGCCTGACGGAGAGCGAACCCCCGTTGCGGGATTCGAAACACACTTTGAGCGTGCGCCGCAGAGGGGTCCGCACAAAACTACACACGAGGCAATAACACCCTGAGCCAGCAGAAGCCAACGTTGTTTATCATCGCGGGGCCCTTGGGCGCCGGTAAGACAACTTTCTATGAAGCCTACTTGAAAGAGGCGTTCCCCACTCTGGTTCCCCCCATCAGACACCAGCAACAACTGTTTTTCAATGAGCGGCGTTCTTTTGCCGTCGAAGACATTCGTGTGGACACGCAGTTGCTGGACGAAGCCAAGGCCGCAGGCTACTCCACGAAGGTGTTTTTTATTTCCACGGAAGATGCGAATTTGAATGTCGGACGGGTCTTGGTGCGCATGAGTCGGGGCGGACAAGCCGTGCCCATATCAAGTGTGATTGATTCCTACAGGGAATCGCCAAAGAATCTTCCCGAAGTCCGCAAACACACCGATGATTTAATCGTGTACGACAACACCGCGCATCGCCGTGGCTACCGCGTAGTGGCGCATTTCATTGGCGGCGAACTGAGCAAAGTCGCGCAGACGATACCGGACTGGGCCGCCAGAGTGCTTGGCAAGGAACTGCACGCGGCAAAGCACAAAGAGAAGCCAGGCCGCGGGCGCTGACCATCTTGCGGATCGCCACACCCGCGTTTTGGTGCCAGCAGGATTGCACCCCTGGGAATGGCGTTAGTGGCTGGAGGCTCATGCCGCTGACCTCCGCCCGAAGCGACCAGATTCGGAAAATGCGTCGGGGATGCACCTGCAAAACCTACAAGACCCAGTTCTGTAGGTTTTGCAGGTTCGTGGTCAGCAGCTTTTCTTATTATTTCATTCAAAGTGGGAGTCGAGGTCCGATGTGTATTCGTTTCAGAGTCTCGCGCAATACGAGAAGCCGTTGGTACCAAACCATCAAAACCTACTGTTGGGATCAGGAATTCTGGACGCGCAACTGATGCTGAGCGACATCGTTCGCCGCTTGTGATTCGAAGGAAGGCACCGCTCGAACTGACCAGCGCACGCCAACGTTAACGCGAATCAGAAGAGGAGCTTGAGGGTGAGCTGGATGGAGCGTGGGCCGCCGATTTGGTAGAGGGGTTGAGGCCGTCCTTTCAGACCGCCGGTGCCGAACTTCCCGCGAGCATCTGTGTCGACAGGCCGCTACTGTAAAATCGATGGCGAGATAAGCATCGCATTTGGGATGGTACTGTTCGGATTCCGCTAGGTGTTCCGGGACGCCTAGAGGGATCTCAGAAATTTACGCGAACTCCCAGCTGAACCTCGCGCTTCGCAAACGCCGAAGTAAATCCCAGCGGCTGGCTGGGCGACGCTGCTTCCGTCCCGCTCAGGTTAAACGGCGGGGCGATGACGCCCACAACGTTGTTGACGCTCGCAAAGTTCGTCCGGTTGAAGATGTTGAACCCCTCGGCCATCAATTGCGCGCTGGCCTTTTCCGTCAGCTTGAACTGACGGCTCAAACGCATGTCGAAGGTGACGTAGTCCGGACCAATACCCGTGTTGCGGCCAGCTCCCGGCGGACGGTCATTGGTGGAGTGCCGGTCGTTGTTGACGTTCGTCCCCGCCAGCAAATTGAAAGGATGCTGACTGTTGTACCGGACGATGGGAGCCAGTTGAAAGCCAGAAAGAACGCGGTTTTTCGAGGGACTCTCCAGTACGGCCGCGAACACCACTTTGTGCCTCTGATCAAATGTGGAACGGCCGCGCTCTCCGGCGAGATTCGTCTGGTCCATGGGACCAAAGTCGCTGTTGAAATCGGTCACCTCGTCGATGGCTTTGCTGTACGTATAGCTTCCGAACAAAGAGAAGTGATTACTGAAGCGCCTTTTGATTTCCAGAATCCCTCCGTGGTAAGTCGCCGATCCCGCTGACGAATACTGGTTGGTCTGGAGAAGACCAAAATTCACGAAGCAGGTGACAGCCCCGGTAAAAATATTCTGGGCGCCGCCAGGGCACGACGTTCCAGCCCACTGCCGAATCGGAATCCCAGCGGGCCCAATGGGTGCGAACGGAGCCGGCAGCAGGTTGGTGTCAATCGCAACAGGGAGTCCAATGGTATGAACGTAGATGTAGCTAGCCGAAACGGAAAACCCCTTGGCAATCTCTCGTTCGATTCCAAGCTCTGCCTGTTGCGAGTACGGGTTCCGGTAGTCCGGCTGGCCGCTGAAAAGCACAGTAAAAAACGGGTTCGGGCCGGTGTGAGTAATGGTGATGGGCCGCGCACACGATGCGCAGGAAACCCCTGGGGTTGGGAACACGCTCGATGGGTCCGTGAACTGGGTCAGATCAGCCGGCGTGATGCAGGCCGCATTCCCAAGCGCCTGCGTCGTGCACTGAACCTTGCCCTGCGCAAACAACGTTTGAAAAATGGTCGCCGAAGAAGTGATAGGTGTGTTGAGAGGCACGAACACTTGGGCAATCTGCCGAAAACCATTTACATTGCCCAGAGTTTGCGCCACATCGGCAATCGGTCCATAGACTTGAGAGTAGAAAATCCCGTAGCCACCGCGAATCACGGTCATATGGTTCTTGAACGGGTCCCACGCAAAGGATACACGGGGGGCAAAGTTGTTCTTGTCCGTACTGAGCGGTCCAAACTGGGCGTCGATTTCGTACCGGAGGCCGTAGTTGAGCGAGAAGTTCGGCCAGGTGTTCCAGGAGTCCTGCCAAAAGCCAGCACCAAACGGCCGCGGGTAGTTGTAAACGGGATTGCCAAAGCCCTGCTGATAGAACTGGGGTAGGCCAAAAGCAGCCGACTGAAGTGAATTGATAGCTGCAGGATTCGCCACTGTAAGTTGGCAAGCCGACGGCGTCAACAGACACGGGCTGAGCAAGTTGCCGGGGAGACTTCCAAAGACAAATCGTCCCGGGAAGAAGGTGTGTGACTCGGTGTGGTCGCCACGGTAGAGAAAGTAGCCGCCAAATTTTATCGTGTGATGGCCGCGTACCATGGTGAAGTTGTCCGCTAGTTCGTAGCGGCGACCGATGGTTAAGCTGGGCAGGAAGATGTTCGTCCCCAAATTCGCAAAGCCCGGAATGTCAAGCCCAACTTGTCCAGGCTCATTGGGAATCACGTTGAAGTCGTAATAGTTCCATTGCACCCGGGCTTCATTCTGCGTTCTCGGGCTGAACAGATGGTACCAGGCGGCCTGGAGGGTGTCGTCGTAGTTGTGGATAGAACTGCCGCGCGAGTAGCCGGTCAGGGATTGCACGTCGGGGTTCTCTTCCCGGTCATGCCCGAACCGGTAATTTATAGAGAGCTGGTTAGACCCGTTGAAATGGTGATCAAAGCGGCCGGAGGCCAAGTATGTTCGCGTTATGAAATCAAACAAACCTCCGTTGTTCTCAAACTGGTTCACGAGAAAGGCACCTCTGGGACTAGCCGGATTCAAGGTTAGAGCACCGCTGAGTATGGCCGCGCAGGTATGGGCGGGCAGGTTCGTGGTCGGGCTCGGAGAGGGCAAACCCAAACTAGCCGCAACGGCGGCGCCGACGGGACCGCTCAGACACGGCACCGTAGGGTTTCCCGGTAGGTTCGCCAGCCCATTCGGCCCGGTTAGAATTGCCCCCTGATTGTTCCCTGGATCGCTTTGGGGGCGGAAAATATTGGTGTTTGTCAGAAGAGGAACCGCATTCTGCGCGTCCTGCCTCAGGCCTTCGAACGCTGCGAACAGAAAAGTCTTGTCTTTGTGAATGGGGAAGCCCACGGTCGCGCCGAATTGCTGGCGGTTGAGCGAGTCTTTGATTGGTTGCCCTTGACTATCGGGATTGGCAGGAACGAACGCGTCGCCGGGCTGTAACGCCTGGCTGAAGGAAAACGGATTGCGCGCATCCATTACATCGTTGCGGAAGAAACCGTAGAGACTGCCGTGTAGATCGTTGGTGCCAGACTTGGTCACAATGTTGACCGCCGCGCCGCTCGCTCCGCCCAATTCCGCCGAATAGTTGCTACGATTGATCTGGAATTCCTGCACCGCATCCTGGCTGACAGTCAGCCGGACGCCTCCGGTATTGTCGTTCGCTTCACCGCCATCCACAGTTACGCTGTTGCCCCTTCCATTGCTGCCGTAGAACGAGAGCCCGCTCTGGGGTGTCTGCCTGACTCGGAAATCTGTGTCCGAAGCCAGGCGGGTGGAATCGGAGACGCCAGGCATCAGCAAAGTGAGAGTGAGATAACTGCGCCGGTCAATCGGAAGATCGGTGATGTACTGCTGCGTGACCGTATTGGCCTGGCTTGCTCTCTGCGTCTCTACCCCCGGAGGTTCCGCGTTGACTTCAACCATCTCCGATCTTGAAGCGAGCTTGAGGTAAAAATTCACAACGACGGTCGCGCCCACTGTGAGAATCACGCCCTTTTGGACTTCCGTCTGAAAACTAGCAATTTTCGCAGTCACGTCATAGGTCGTCGGCGGGACTCCCGCCAGTCGATACTCCCCGCTCGTGTCGGTTTCGGTGGCATGCTGGATGCCTTTGTCAGTCTCCACTGCGAGGATCCTCACCTTTGGTATGATTCTTCCTGACGAGTCATATATCGCTCCAGTAATATCTCCTGAAGCGCCCACGCCCTGCGCGTGCACCACGCCAGTGGCGAACACCAAGCAGACCAAAAGCCATGTCCCCTTGATTGGCTTCATAAGTCCTCCTTCCGAATGTGCGAACTTCCGGGGTATCGATGCCAGTGTAGTATCGAAGACGTTGACCTGACTATATCACTTCAAGACAAGCGCATACGCCTTCCCTGTGGTGAGGATCACCAAGCTGCTGCCAAGCGGGGTCACGCCATCTTCGGCGTAAACAACCATTATACCTTCGAGCGTTCCCGAAGCAGGCGCCGGGAACCACTGACGATCCGGACCGTAACCGCCTTGGGCAAAATACTACACCCCCGAGGAATCGGTGATCACCACCTTTTTCTGAAGCCAGCGCGCGAAGATCTGGTGGTCAACTGCAACGCCTCCAGCACCTGCGCCATAAAGAGCTCCCAACAATTCACTTCCCCTCACTACAAAACCAAGCGCAACAATGTACTCGTCTTGGGCGGAGACATGGCTGAAGAGCGTCTGCTCGGGGAGGAAACTCACGCCATCGTTGGAGAGACTGTACCGGACCGATTGATCATTATTCATTCTGCAGTCCCATCAGATACCAGCTCGTTCCGTTGATTGTAAATTTCTTCACGTCGTTCACGGCATGATCGATTTTGAGGGCCACTCCTTGAAGTTGAAAGTTGGGGAGTGTGTTAGCCGTCGCGCGGTAGGTGGTATGTGGATCGTTTTGCCAGTCCGTGAAATACGGCACCCACTCTCCATTGTCTCGGAGGAGGACATTGGCCCCGTTGAAATTCCCGGAGCTGAAGAGTGCGTACCCCTGAATAGTGATAATGTCTGTCAATCTGGCCGAATAGGGTTCTGCGGAGCCATTCCAAGTAACCCCATCCGGACTGGAAAAGCACCCCGGTTTGCCGTCGGGACTGGCCAGAGGACCGCTGGTGCAGACCATGTGGAGCGAACCATCGGGCAACTGCTGGACATTCACGTTGTTCACAATAACAAAATCCCCGTTCGAGATGATGTGGTCGCGGTTAGCAAAGCTCAGGAAATCGCTCGTGGTGATACTGAAGATTTGGTCGAATGGAACGTCTTGGCCGTCCCAACCCCCATAAAACATGCGCCAACCTCCTGGTTGTTCAAGTGACCAGGGAGCATAAATGTTTTGGTAAGGGCCAGTCGTCTGAGCGGCAAGCAGTGGCATCCGGACGTCGGGCACCCAGGTCAATGTGTTTTTTTGCCAGTAAACTGGATTGAATGGCCCGGCGCTCACTCCCTGAATTTCGATCGTGCCCGCTGGCGCCTGGCCCGGAACCTCCTGTAGTACTGCTGTATCGGAGACAGGAGTAACAGCCAGCGCCAATGTGGCACTGTCCGAGTGGCTTCCGCTGGTGGCATCGAACTGGATGGGGAGAGCGCCAGTCGGTGTTGTCGGCGGAATGAATATCAAAGCTTGCCCGCTCCCCGAAGCTGGCAAAACACGCGGAGATGCCGGTAACACCTTCGCGCCGGGTGGCAACTCTGTGATCACAACATTTACTGCACCACTGAACCCATTCTGCCCAACAACTGAAATCAATACTGGCGGACTGATGGTTCCCACAGTCACGGAGATTGTGGAAGGACTTACAGTCAACCTGAAGTCCTGGCGAGGAGGCGGACCGGATGAGCCACTTCCGCTGCAGCCTACGACAAGAAATGCGACAAGCGACACCAAGCAGCCTCGAGCGATAAAGCTTCTTGGAACTCTCAATATCCTGCTTGTCGCCAGCATTCCAGACTCCTTAGCTCATCGGGCGATTCGTACTTTGCGATGTCGAACTCATTTAGTTCACAGTTACGAAGACAGCGGTCGAGTGCTGCAGCGTTCCCGATTTCGCCGTGACGGTGACCGTATAGTTCTGGGGCGGTGGGCCTGTGGTGACGGTGCTGCTGCCGCTGTTGCACCCTGTGGGTACAATTATTGCGACCAGCGTCAAAAGGCACAGCGCCCAGTTTCGCTGCCGTTTCTTGTCGAGGCCCGTTGCCAGCACACAGCCGAGCAGTCCGAGTGGAAGCCAGGCGGCAAAGAGCCCATGTCCACCCTCGAACATCGACAGCGGCTTTACCTCCGCCGTCAGCGCGCCCGCATTGATTGTGAGTGTCGAGACGACGGGATAGGACCCAGGTGTCAGAGTCGCCGCCGAAAGGGCACAAGAAGGCTTCGGTGAAGGGCCATCAATTGCACAAGCGAGCGCGATCGAAGTGTCGAAGGAATTGCCCTCAGGATAGACAGAGATGGTCGTCGAACCCGATCCTCCTCGCCTCACGCTCAAACTTGCGGCGTCGGCGGCGAGGAAAAAGTTTGGCCCAATATCAAACGTGGCCTTCAAGTCTTGATCGGCATTCATAGTCAAGTCGCAGCCCGGCGATAAGAAATCTTGAGTGCACGCTCCATGCCAGCCACCAAAGACGGAACCTGCATCCGGAGTGGTCTGGAGATTGACCTGCGTGGCTGTCGGCAGACTGGCCGTACAGGTGCTCCCACAGTTGATCTGATTTGTTCCATTCCAAGATGCTCCGGAGATTGTTCCGCTTCCCGCTCCGGACTTCGTCAACTTTAGACTGAACATCGGGTCCACGCGTGTAGAAAGGCTGGCGCCGTTGTTCCCGATCACGAGATCGGATTGGGTGGCGCTGACACTCGCCGTGTTGTTTGCTGAGCCCGTCGCCGTGGGAACCACCACAATGGTGGCGACGGGCGCATCGCCGGACACGAGTTTCGCGACGTTGCACGTCACCACGAGATTCGCCTGCGTGCAGCTTCCTTGCGCGATAGCGGCGGACACAAAGTTCACGCCTGCAGGCAGTGTGTCTTTCAACGCCAGGTTTGTCGCATCTTGCGGTCCCGAGTTGATCACCGGAATGGTATACGTTAGGTTTCGCGTGACCGACACCGGCTCCGGCGTGGCGCTGATCTGGACGGACAAGTCCGCGCCCGATGTGGCGCTGGTGTTCAGCATCACACTTACGGCCGCTTCCGTGTAGTCTGTGGTAACAATATCCGGGAGCTTGTCGCCATTCAGGTCGGCCGCAAGGAGATAACCCGGGCCGGAACCAATATCAAAAGTGAATTGAGTTGGGAATGTGCCGTCTCCTTTGCCCAAGTGCAGATAGAAGAGGGGACTCCCATCAAAAACAGTAGGTGCGGCAATAAGATCCACGTTTCCGTCCCCGTTCAGGTCTCCGGAGAGGAGGAAGGAACCTCCGGACCCCACGGATGTCGCTGTTTGGAAGGTGCCATCGCCATCGCCTAGCATGATAATCATATCGAAGGAGGCGGGAAAAGCACTGCATGCATCAAGGCAGCTCTTCGATCCTCGGGCGAGCGCAATATCGAGCTTGCCGTCGCCATTGAAATCGCCTGTCGCAAAATCCCGAGAGATCTCTCTACAAAACCGGCCGCAGCTGGGGAGAGAAGGGAGAGCGAGGGGCGGCTGAAACGTCCCATCCCCATTTCCCCGCAGGATGCTTTCCGACGTCAGCAGGTCCGCTTTTCCGTCGCCGTTGAAGTCCCCCACCAGAACGGGCGCGCTTGCGGCGATGCTTTTTTCTGCCTGAAACGATCCATCTCCATTGCCCAGAAAAACGCTTCCTCCGGGTGCTGGACAGGCCGGATCAATCTGCGTCCTCAGCACAACAAGGTCTGTCCTGCCGTCTCCATTCAAATCGCCTGCGGTCACGGAAAGGCGTGCGGAATCCACCGTCACAGCTTGCCGAGCAGCCTGAAATGTCCCGTCGCTGTTCCCGAGTAACAGATTGACGCTGCTCTGCGTACAAGTCGGAAAAGTTGTTGCTGGCGCCAGGATGTTTCCGGGGATTGCGACCACGAGGTCGGGCTTGCCGTCGCGATTCAAGTCCGCCACCACCATCGAGGTCGGATTGGCGCCGCCCACGTCAAAGTTCTTGGCTGGCTGAAATGTACCGTCGCCATTACCGAGCAAGATGCTCACGTTGGCGCTTCCGGAATTCGCCACGGCAAGGTCCGGCTTTCCGTCGCCGTTGAAATCGCCGACGACAACCGCCGACGGGGACATCCCCACCGGATAAGTTTTTGGCGGCGCGAAATCGACCGCACCGCTCTTCGCCGGATAGCTGAGCGAGATGAGAAGCACGAATGAAATTGCAAAATTTCGATTCATTCCACGCATGGCGAAACTCCTTTCACAGTCTGCAGCCCACTAAGCGTTCAGCACCGTTCCTCGGTTTTCTTATTCCCTAAGATCGTCTAATGTTTGCTGTACTTGTACTGAGAAAAGCTGAAAATCCGTAAAGCGATGCCGACGGTAAAATCGATGACCGCGAAGATCCATATAGACATCGCTAGTCGATGGTAACCAGATCTCAATCTTGCCTTCATCGAAATGGACGGGGCGATACTCGATGTCCTGATGTTGCCGGCGAAGGCGCATCTCCGGTATCTCGTCCGCAATATCGCTCTCCAAACGCGCTACTTGATATGAATCGGCGAGAATCCAAGCTCTGCCACGCAGCCTCAGACCGAATGCGCGGCCGCCGATATTCAAAACACTGATGGAATTGCGGCTGTCGGCGCGTTCTTCGAATCGGACCTGCCAGGCCGGTCGCTCTTTCCACTGACCCAAACCTTCGCACGTCATCCTGAAGTTCTTGGCGTAACGTGGATGAAAAATCAGAACGAGGCTGGGCGTCCCCACGGTGGCAATATGATCAGGGAATTGATCTGGGTTCGATCCGCCGTTGCGATATTCGTCAACGTTCATGTACCCGTTAGGCGTCTGCGCGATCGAAACCAGGTATCTGAAATTCCGGATTTCCGGGCGTCGCAACTGGCCTGAGTGATCCACGCTTTGATGCTCAACGACCTCCGTAGCGGTGAACTTATCAACATTGCCGACGAGCTCTTGGATCCTCTTTCCGGCCTGTGACAGCACATCGGTCAGCGGACATGCCGCTCCTGGCGCGACTTGAGGTATGCCACGATCAATATCCGGGGGAAGCCAACGATCGGCCTTCGTCCGCTGATCACGTGGCGATGCTAATGGCTTATCGGCTGGCTTTTCAACCAACGCTTGCTCGCCTTGCCTTCGTTCTGATGCGCCCTCCTCTTGGGCCATCACAATTTTGGGTCGAAAGATGCAAAGGAGCACTGCAAGAAGCAGAATAGGGCCATCCAGCGCGCTGATTCTCATGAAGAACGCTTTGTTGGTCATAACGCGCTTCCACGAGCCGCCACGGCCTTTGCTCCTTTTGTCGCCAGTGCACCCGACCGCGATAATGCCGGCGATGAGATCAGAAATCCCAATTCGATTCATTCCACGCATGGCGAAGCTCCTTTCACAGTCCGCAGCCCGCAGAGTCATCCACACGGTCCCGGGGGTTCGACCCCGGAACCGTGTGAGCGAGTCCTTCAGTCTCCGTCATCGGTGAATATCCTTCTCGCCTCGACGATGATCACGACGGGAAGGAATGCCCCGTTGGGCAGTTGCAGAGACTTCTGAGCCATGCGGATTTCCCGCTCGTTGTTGTCGAAAACGATCGACAGAACGGATGTCCGGACCAACTGTCCTGACTCGTAAAAATTGAGGGTGGTGGTGCCCGTGCAATCCGGATTCACTGCATAGGTTCCGGTGAAGGTTTCGTCAGCGAAACCACCACCCACGCTGCGAGATTCCGTCCCGCTGACATTCCCCCCCGCGTCCAACGTGGCTCTGCCGATCGCGGCAATGGGCGCCGGAGCCGTGCCAAGGATTACGACTCCTGTGAGAGTGAACCCGTAATTCCCAGCGCTGTCCGTCAGTGAGCACGACCGGGCTTGCGCCGATGCAGGCGTGCCTATCAGCGCAGCGAAGAAAATGACCCCGAAGAGAATTCGTGTCATGTTTAGCTTCATTACTGTCCTCCTCTTGTCTCCATTGTTCGGAAAGGAGACTGCGTTTGTGTACGTCACTCTTGCGCAGAACGAAATGGACTTCAATGCCCTGTGACTCCTCTGGAGGTGAATCATTTGTCCCCCAAGCAAATGTTATTCAAATCACTCAGCTACCTGCGGGCCAACCGGGCCGAGAAAACTCGCAATTGAGGGAAGGCCCATGCGGTGATAAGCTCCACGACACAACGAGGGGATCGACCGGACCCCGATGGACAATACGGCTTCTCACACCCAGCCTGTCCGTTTCGGCTCATTTGAGCTGGATTTGCGCGCAGGGGAACTGCGCAGACAGGGCGTGAAACTTAAACTTCAGGAGCAGCCTTTTCAGATTCTCGCGATGCTGCTGGAGCAGCCCGGCCAGGTAGTTACTCGGGAGGAGCTGCGCAGCAGACTCTGGCCTGTGGATACCTTTGTCGATTTCGACCACAGCCTGAACAAAGCGATCAACAAGCTTCGTGAAGCCCTCGGCGATTCCGCGGAAAACCCACGTTTCATAGAAACCCTGGCCAAGCGCGGCTACCGCTTCATACGAGACCTGCAAGGCAGCCCAGGACAGATCCGGTCGTTGCTGGTGCTCCCGCTGGAAAATCTCTCTCGCGATCCCGATCAGGAATATTTTGCGGATGGGCTCACGGAAGAACTGATCACGAAACTGACAAGAATCGGCGGGCTGCGGGTTCTATCGCGGACCACGGCAATGTATTACAAGGGTGTACGGAAACCGTTGCCGGAGATCGCCCGGGAGTTACAGGTAGAAGGGGTCGTGGAGGGAACGGTACTGCGCTCCGGGGAGCGCGTTCGCATATCTGCGCAGCTGATCCACGCCCCTACGGACACGCACCTGTGGGCGGACAGTTATGAGCGAGACCTGCGCAACGTCCTGACCTTACAGTCAGAAGTAGCACAAGCCATTGCAAGGGAAGTACAGGTGAAGCTAACACCGCAGGAGGAGGCACACTTCGCGGAAGTGCACCCGGTCGACCCTGAGGCATACGAAGCCTATCTCAAGGGTCGTTATTACTGGAACAAGCGCAGCAGGGAAGGACACGGAAAAGCAGTTCAGTACTTTCAGCAAGCCATCACAAAAGACCCGTCCTATGCCGCGGCCTACGCCGGTCTTGCCGATGCCCAGTCCATAATGGGTTTGTGGGGTCTCGTCCCCCCG
>Ga0137399_10001167_pt1 | contig 11737 bp, 10 predicted proteins | sample czorhiz316metaG_FD_104810 | JGI IMG/M metagenome (GOLD analysis project Ga0137399, IMG submission 104810) | Vadose zone soil microbial communities from Angelo Coast Range Reserve, California, USA - czorhiz3.16 metaG | ecosystem: Environmental > Terrestrial > Soil > Vadose zone | place: USA...
CGCGCTCGAGCGCCTTGTCACACGCGTCGGCCATCGACAGCACCGCGGCCTTGAACACCTCGCGCCCCGCCATCTGGATGAAGTAGGAATGGTCGGTGAGCAGGGCGGCATCGGGCGGGTGCGCGGCGCCGCCGCCGGGCCGATACAACAGCTCCGCCAGCGTGCCGTCGGATTTCAGGTAGCTCGACAGGATGCCCCGCTTGCCGGCGCTCTTGCGCACCAGCGTCGCGCCAGCCCCGTCGCCGAACAGCACCGCCGTGGCGCGGTCGGTCCAATCCATGATCGAGGTGAGCTTCTCGGAGGCGACGACGAGCACCTGTTCCGCTTGCTCGGAGGCCACGAGCCCTTCGGCGACGCTGAGCGCATACAGGAAGCCGGTGCATGCGGCCTGGACGTCGAACGCCGCGGCGTGCTTGGCGCCGAGCAGGGCTTGAAGATCGCAGGCCTGTGAGGGGAGCAGCCGGTCGGGCGAGCAGGTGGCCACGACGAGAGCGTCGATATCGAGGGGAGTGAGGCCGGTTTCCTGCAGCACCTGCTCGGCAGCCGCCTTGCCCATGCAGGCATTGGATTCGTCGGGCCCGGCCACCCGGCGCTCGCGGATCCCGGTGCGCTCGCGGATCCACTGGTCCGAAGTATCGAGGATCTCCGAGAACTCGTCGTTCGTCATCACGCGCTTGGGCGTGTAACGACCGGTTCCCACGAGCTCCGCGATCGGGCGCTTCACCGCGCGGCGCCCCCCCCTCCGGCGGCCAGCTCGGCGCCGATGTCCTGATCGAGATGGCTTTCCACCATCTGCGCTGCGACCCGCACGGCGTTCATGATGGCGCGCGCAGGCGAAGCGCCGTGACAAATGATCACCACGCCCTTCACCCCTAGGAGCGGCGCGCCGCCGTACTCGGAGTAGTCGAGGAACTTGAAGAGCTGCCGGGCTTCCGGCCGGCCCAGCACGTCGGGGAACGCCTGCTTCATCATGCCCATGAACATCCGGCCGGCGGACTCGTAGAACTTGAGGACCACGTTGCCGACGAAGCCGTCGCACACGACGACGTCGATCCGTCCTTTCTTACATTGGCCCGCCAGGATGTCGCGGCCCTCGACGTTGCCGACGTACGTGATGCCCGGCGTCTGCTTGAGCAGCTGGTGCGCTTCCTTGACCACCGCGTTGCCCTTTTCGTCCTCTTCACCGACGTTCAGGAGGCCGACGCCCGGCTGCGATCGGTCCAACACGTCGCGGACATAGACCGAGCCGAGGTGCGCGAAGCCGACCAGCTCGCGGGCGTCGCAGTCCACATTGGCCCCTCCGTCGATGACCAGCACCGGGTGGACCGCAGTCGGGAACAGCGGGCCGATCGCCGCCCGCTGCACTCCTTCGTGCAGGCGCAGCAGCAGCGTCGCGGCGGCCATCACGGCGCCGGTGTTACCCGCCGAGATGAAGGCGTCCGATGTTTCCTGTTTCTGCAGCCCGAGTCCGACCGCAATGGACGACCGCGGCTTGCTCTTCACGGCGGCGAGCGGCTTTTCGCCCATGCCCACGACTTCCGGCGCCTCCACGATCTCGAGCCGGCTGCGATCGACATCCCCCTGAGCCTTGAGCGCCGCCTCGATGTCGGCGGTCCGCCCGGCCAGCTGGATCCGGAAGCCCGGCGGGAGCTCGCGCAGCGCCAGCACCGCTCCCTCAACTTCTACGCGCGGCGCGTTGTCGCCACCCATCGCGTCCAGCGCGATCCGAATCACCGTCAGGCGTCCTCGACCGGCACGCGCTGCTCGTCCCGGTAATAGCCGCAGGTCGGACAGACCCGATGCGGGCGCTTCAGGTCCCCGCAGCGCGGGCAGGGCTGGAGCGCGATCGGGGCCGCCTTATAGTGCGTGCGGCGCGCGCGCTTCTTCCGCTTGGAAGTCCTTCGTTTCGGTACGGCCATTAGATGGTCCTTTTCAGTCGCGGAGCTTGTCTTTGAGAGTGGCCAGCCCCTTCCAGCGCCGATCCTCGGCCGGTGGGCAGCCACAGGGGCCTGCGTTCAGATCCTTTCCGCAGCGTGGGCACAGCCCGCGGCAGTCGTCCCGGCACACCACCCACCGGGGCACGGCGAGCATCAGCTCTTCCCGCACCGCCGGCCGCAGATCGATCTCGGTCGCCTCGGGCTCCAGCGGGTACGAGCTCGGGTCCTCCAGGGCGTCCGGATCCGCGGAGAACAGCGCGTCGATGGTCGCCACGACCGGCACAGGGACAGGCACGAGACAGCGCCGGCACTGCCCGGCCAAGCGGCTGGTGAGCGAACCGCGCCAGTAGAATCGCCCTTCCCCGGCGGCATGCAAACGGCCTGCCACGCGTACCGGTTCAGCCAGCACGACGTCGAGGCCCTCGAACAGGGGATCATTCCCTGCGAGCTGGCCCTGCGTTCCGACCGGACCACGGGCGAGCTCCCGCAGGTCTACCTGTAACATGAGCAACCGAAGCTAAACCCTTGTGGGACTTGCGTCAAGCGAACTGCTACCGACTGCCCCAAAGGTCCCGCAGCTCGCCATCCGGGAAGAAAAACGCCACCTCGCGGGCGGCCGTGTCGGGGGCATCCGAGGCGTGGATTGCGTTTCGCTCCTTGGACTCGGCATAGAGCTTTCGCACCGTGCCGGGCTTCGCCTCCGCAGGGTCGGTCGCTCCGATCACCTCGCGCAGACGCGTGACGGCGTCGTCGCGCTCGAGCACGAGCGCCAGAGCGGGCCCCGACGTCATGAAGGTCACCAGCGAGCGGTAAAAGGGACGCTCCCGATGGACTTCGTAGAAGGCCTCGGCCTGCGCGGTGCTGAGCTTGATGAGTCGGGCGGCACGAACGGCGAACCCCGCGCCTTCCAGGTGCGCAACGATCTTTCCCGCGAGGGCTCGCTTGACGGCGTCGGGCTTGATGATGGCCAGTGTGAGCATGTGAAGGGGCTAGGGGCTAAGGGGCAAAGGGGCTAAGGGGCGATGAGGCGGCGGACCACGTCGGCGCGGGTTAGGAACCCGACGACTAAGCCCTCCCGTACGACCGGGAAGCGGTCGACGTCTTTCGAGCTCATGAGGTTGGCCACATCCGCGAGCGTTTGGTCCTCTGCGAGACAGAGGACGGACCGCGCCATCGCCTCCCTCGCCAGGATGAGCTGCGGATCGGCCGAGCCGCGCTGCAGCTGGGAGCGCGTGGGTGCGTGAAATTCTCCCGTCTTGGTGCGCTGCACGAAGTGGGGGATCAGGAAGCGCAATAACTCGCGATGGGTGATCATCCCGATGAGCGAGCCGCCGTCGTCCACCACGGGCAAGGCACGGATGTCGTGCTCCACCATGAGGCGGGCGACATCGCCCAACGTGCGCTCCGGCCCGACGGTGATCGCCTGGGCGGTCATAACGTCCCGGACCGTGAGCTGACTCGGCAGCTCCACTGCGTCGAGCGCCGCGAGCGCTACGACCTGCTCCGGCGTGCGCGCCGCGAGCAGCGCGAGTACGGTATCGGGATGCGCCAGCGTTCGGGCGAATGCCCCCACGACCTGGAGGTAGAGGGCGGCGTCGCGAATCGGCGCCAAGATGAAGATCACGACCCGCGCGGTGCGGTGGGGATCCTTTTCCCAGCGGATCGGGGTGGTGGAGATGCCGACGGCGGTCACGAGGCCCCGCACTGCCTCGGTGCGGAAGTGGGGCAGAAACGCGTGCTCCCCGACGCTCACCATGTCCTCGGGCCAGGTGTGCCGGATCACCGCGTTGAGGCGTTGGGGGTCGGCCACCGCGCCCGCTGCGATGAGACGCTCGGCCAGCCGCTCCGTGGCTTCTTTGACGGTGGCGGCGCGGAGTGGCACGATGATGTGCTCGACCTTGAGCACGTCGCGCAGCTTCACAGCCGCTCTTTCAGGAGCGGCACGACATCGGCCGGGCGCTTCATGACCGCGATGCCCGCCCGCGCGAACGCAGCCATTTTCTCGGCGGCCGTGCCGCTCGATCCCGAGATGATCGCACCGGCGTGGCCCATGCGGCGGCCCGGCGGTGCCGTTTGCCCCGCGATGAAGCCGACCACGGGCTTCGTCATCGCTTGCTGCACGAAGTCGGCGGCGTGCTGCTCGTCGGTGCCCCCGATCTCGCCGATCATGACGACCGCATCCGTGTCCGGGTCGGCCTGAAAGGCGGAGAGGCAGTGGATGAAGTTGGTGCCGATGAGCGGATCCCCGCCGATCCCGACGCAGGTGGACTGGCCCAATCCCTGCGTGGACAGCTGGTGCACGATCTCGTAGGTGAGGGTTCCGCTGCGCGACACCACGCCCACCCGGCCGGGGCGGCAGATGTTGCCGGGGATGATCCCGACCTTGCTCTTGCCCGGGGAGATGAGCCCGGGGCAGTTGGGACCGATCAGGCGCGCGCCGCGCTCGTGCAGATACGGCAGGACGCGCGTCATGTCCAGCACCGGGATGCCCTCCGTGATGCACACGATGAGCGGAATGCCGGCGTCCGCGGCCTCGAAGATCGCCGAGGCGGCGACCGCGGCCGGGACGTAGATCACGGATGTGTTCGCCTCGGTCTCGCGTACCGCGTCGGCGGCGGTGTCGAACACCGGGACCACGCCGTCGAACAGCTGCCCGCCTTTGCCGGGTGTGACGCCCGCCACCACCTTGGTGCCGTAGCCGATCATCTGCCGCGTGTGGAACGATCCGTCGCGGCCAGTAATGCCCTGCACCAGCAGGCGGGTCTGCTGATCGATGAAGACGCTCACGCGGCCTTCGCCTTGGCGACTGCTTGCTTCACCGCTTCGTCCATGTCGGTGAGCGCGGGGAAGCCCGCCTGAGTGAGGATCTGTACCGCAAGCTCTTCGTTGGTGCCGGTGAGCCGGATGACCAGCGGCACGTTGAGCGGAAACTGGCGTGTGGCCTGAACGATGCCGTTGGCCACGTCGTCGCAGCGGGTGATGCCCCCGAAGATGTTGAACAGGATGGCGCGAACGCTCGGATCCGCCGTGATGATCTGGAGGGCCGTGACCACTTTTTGAGGGTTCGAGCTCCCGCCGATGTCGAGAAAGTTGGCCGGCTCTCCGCCGTAGTACTTCACGAGATCCATGGTTGCCATCGCGAGCCCGGCCCCGTTCACGCAACAGCCGACGGCGCCGTCGAGCTTGATGAAGGTGAGTCCCGCCTCGCGCGCCGCGACCTCCGAGGGCGCTTCGGCGCTCACGTCGCGCAGCGCGGCGATCTCGGGGTGGCGGTCCAGCTCGTTGTCGTCCACCACGATCTTGGCGTCGAGGGCGGCGACCGCACCCTCGCGCGTGGTGACGAGCGGGTTGATCTCGGCCAGCGACGCACCCACGGCGTAGAAGGCCGCGTACAGGCGTTGCATGATATCCGCCGCGGCGCGCGCCTGCGCGATGTCGCGGTACAGCTGCAACGCGAGCCCCAGCGCCTGATGCGCGAGCAGGCCATAGCGCGGGTCAACCACCAGCCGATGGATCTTCTCCGGTGTCTTGGCGGCGACCTCTTCGATGTCGATGCCGCCCGCGGCGCTCACGATGAGCACCGGGCGCTGCGAGGTTCGGTCGACGATGACGCCCAGGTAGCTCTCGGACGCAATGTCGGCGGCGGGCGTCACGAGCACCCGCCGCACCGGGAGACCCTTGATGGTCATGCCGAGGATCTTGGCGGCGTGCGCGGCGGCTTCCGCCGGATTCGCGGCGAGCTTCACGCCGCCCGCCTTGCCCCGCCCGCCGGCGTGCACTTGGGCCTTCACCACGACCGGGCCCGCCCCGAGCCGTGTGGCAATCGCGCGGGCTTCGTCCGCCGTCGTCGCGACCTCTCCCGGAGGCACCGGGATGCCGTGCCGTCGCAGGATATCGCGCGCCTGGTACTCGTGGAGGTTCACGCTCCGTCCCTCGTGATGGTGGTGCCGGCATCCCCTTGCAACGCCGCGAGCCCCTGCGCCAGCTCGGCGATGATGGCGCGCTGCGGACCCGGACGCGCGCGCACGAAGTCCGCCGCCGCTTCGACCTTGGGACGCATGCTGCCGGTGCCCAGCTCCTTCCCGGCGAGCAAGTGGTCTGCCTGACCGAGGCTCAGACGGCGGATTGCCTTTTGCTGCGGCGTGCCGTAGGCGTGGTACACAGCGTCCACATTGGTGAGAATCAGCAGTACGTCAGCCGCGATCTCCCGCCCGAGGATCGCCGCCACGCGGTCCTTGTCGGCCACAGCGTCGAGGCCCTCGAGCCGCAGGTCCGGGTCGTCGTATACGGGAGGCCCGCCGCCGCCGCACGCCACGACGATGTGGCCTGCGGCGACCAAATGGTGAATCATATCGCGCTCGACCACGGCGCTGGGCCTCGGGCTCGGGGCGAGCCGGCGCCAGCGGCCCCGCTGCTCCTCCTTCACGGGAACGCCCCGCGCCTGGAGTCGGGCCACACGCACCGGGTCGAGGGCGTGGCCGATCGGCTTTGTGGGACTGCGCAGGTTCGGGTCGCGCGGGTCGCACAGCGTCTGGGTAATCAACGTGACAACCTGCCGGTCGACCCCGGCGCGCGCCAGCGCGTTTTGCAGCGACTGCTGGATCATGTACCCCATCCAACCCGCGGTCGCGGCGACGAGCACGCCCAGCGGAAGCGGCTCCACCTGATCGGCGGCGATTTCGTTGCGAGCCAACTCGTCTCCCACCTGCGGACCGTTGCCGTGGACGAGGGCGATGCGCCACCCCTCACGCGCCAGATCCACGATCGGTGCGAGGCTCGCCCGGGTGTGGCGGAACTGGTTGGAGATGGTGGGCCGCTCCCCGGGCGGAGCGACGGCGTTGCCGCCGAGCGCGACCACGATGGTACCGGGGTTCACGGCGGCGCAACCTAGCGGCGCTCGGGGGCGGGAGCAAGCTTGCGGCGCCCCAGGCCGAGCAGTTCCTTCAACTGGGCATACAACTGGCCGAACCGCTCCAGGTCGCCGGCGGCGAGGGCCGCGTCGGCCCGCGCCGCGAGCCGTTGTGCCTGTCGCCAGCGCGCGGCGAGCGCCGTATCGGCGGGGGCGGGCGCGTTGCCTCCCGAGGTGATCAGGTTGCGGAACGCGGCCGCCACGCTCCTGCCCTGCCCGCGGTGCTCTCCCCACGAGAGGAACACGGTGTCGATCCCGGTGGGCGCACTGGCGGCGGCCGACTGGCTGAAGAGCGCCTGCTCGAAGAAGAGGGCGCGGGCCACGTTCCAGAGTCTGGACACGCCGGGCGCCGTCGTGTTGGGGGAGCCGACGAGCACGGGCGGCAGGCGCGGGGCCGGGTTCGGCCGCCACACCGACAGGCGGGGCCCGTCGGGTGTCATGGTCGCCGTCACGAGCGCGGCGAGCGTGCTTCCGGCTTCGAACGCTTGGCCCATCCAGACGCGGGGTGCGTCCGGCGCCCCATCGATGGTTGGGGCCACGACCTCGAACGGCTCTCTCGGTCGCCGACCCCAAATCGTGGTGTCGCTGCGCCAGCGCTCCACGAGGGCCGTCGCCGTGCGGAACGTTCGCGCGGGGAACGGGGACTGCGTGCGCAGGGCCCGCGGCAGGCTGTCGAGCGGTCGGATCAACGGCGCCAGCAACCTCGCCCACGCGGCCGCGAGCGAGTCGGCACCCGGAGCGAGGTACAACCGTGTGTCACCGCTGGCGGCGTTCACCGTACCGAGCAGACCCGCGCGCAGGTAGCGCAGCGAATCGCCCACGCCTCCCCTGTCGTCCACCGGCCGCGCCAGCGGGAACGCGTCCCCTTCGAGATACCCGTACGCCACCCACCACAGGGCGCTGTCGGCCAGCACGGGAACGGGGTCGGCGAACGAAGCGAACGGGGCCAGCCGCGCCAGCCGCTGCCGGACGTCCCGTCGCCACAGGAGCACGAGGCCGTCGGTCTCGCGGCGGGCCAGTGCGGGGCTCTGCAGGGCCCAGGCGAGGGCCGTTCGGCGCCACCACCCTGCCAACTCGATTCCCGAGTGCCGCAGCGCCGGCCAGCTATCGGGAGCGGCCACCGCGAAGTCCGTGAATCGCGGGCCGAACCAGGTGGTGGAGTCGCGCGTCGCGACCGCCGCGAACGCGAGCAGCGTGTCGTCCTCCACGGCCGCGACCGGCCGCCCGACCCGGGCCAGCGGGCCGCGGTGCATCACGGCCCAGCCGGGCGAGGGCTGCTGCAGCACGACGCTGTCCACGTCCGGCCTGAGCGCGACGAGCCACGTGGCTCTTCCGTCGCCGACGGAGTGTGGCCAGAGCCCGGCGGCCGCGGGTGTCGATTGCGGGCGAACGAACTCCCGTCGCGACGCGGTCGCGGCGAGAACCCGCTGGGGGTCCCAGATGGGCACCGCCATCGTTGCCGCCTCAGGGCTCGGGAAGCCCGGTGGTGCGCGGTCGTCGAGCGTCGTGACCCCGAACGCGAGCCCTTCCAGCCGTCGGCGTTCGGCCGCGAGGGCCGTGTCAGAATCGGCCCCGCGCCTGCGCGTCGCGGCGGGAGAGCCCGCCAGCGAGCCGGGAATGAGCGCGAATCCCAGCAGCGACGCGGCGAGCAGTGCGCCCCAGGCGGTAACGAGCAGGACCGGCCGTTCGCGCAGGCCCCACACCAGGCTCACCACGGTGGTGGCGGCACCGACGCTCGCGACGATCGGGGCGGCGGCGATACGCGCGTCGAGCGCGCGCCGGGCGATTGTTCCGTGCAGGCCCGCGACGGTCTCGGCGGGATCGAGGATCGCACCCCACGTGAGGGTCAGCGCGAGCAATGCGAGCAGCACTCCGAGATGCGCCCGGGCGTGCGCATTGGCGTACGGCAGCCAGCGACGGAACCGCAGCGAACCGATCCCCACGTACAGCAAGGCGACCACCAGGGTCGCGGTGCACACCGCCAGCAGCGCGAGGTCCAGCAGCCGCTCACTCCACGGCAGCTGTCCCAGGTAATAGCCCAGGTCCTTGTGAAGCACGGGGTCCGTGACGCCAAAGGTCGGCGGGCGCGACGCGAGCGCCGCCGGCATCCACCAGTCCCCCGTGCCGAGCGTGAGGAGGAATCCGAACACCAGACCGCAGGCAATCGTGCCGGCGAGCAGCAACGGCTGGGGGACCGCCTCGACGATCTCCAGGTCTCCGAGCCGACGCGAGAGCTGCATCGAGCCGATGGAACGGTACACGAACAGCAGATTTGCGGTGGCCCAGGCGACCGCCCCGATGAGCAGCATCCCGGACACCAGCCGGGCGAAGTCCCGGGCCGTGAGATACGCGCTGCCGCCGGGGAGACTCGCGCCCCAGGCGCGCTCGGCGGTCTCGAGGGCGAGCCAGCGTCCCCCCACCAGCACCGCGACCAACAGTCCCACTCCGACGAGCAGCGCCCGCCGGCGGACGACGGGCTTCACGCGCCGGGGCTCTGGGCGGCGAGCCAGCTCTCGACTTCGGTCCGGTAGGAGGCGAGCGCCGCGTCGGTGGCCGCTTCGAAGCGGAGCACCAGCACCGGCTGCGTATTCGACGCGCGCAGCAGTCCCCAACCTTGGGCGAACGTGATACGCACGCCGTCGAGGGTGGAGACCGGGTACTTGTCGGCGAAGTGCTTCGCGGCGCGGCGCACGATCTCGAATTTCCGGTCGTCGGCGCAGTCGACACGCAGCTCCGGGGTGGCGACTGTGACCGGAAGATCGGCGAGCAGCCGCGACAGGGGTCCTCCCACCTCCGCCACATAGCGCAGCAACCGGGCGGCGGCGAACAGCGCGTCGTCGAATCCGTACCAGTCGCCGCCGAAGAACATGTGGCCGCTCATCTCGCCCGCGAGCGGCGCCTTGGTCTCTTTCATCTTCTGCTTGATGAGGGAGTGGCCGGTCTTCCACATGGTGGGCACGAGGCCCGCCCGCGTCAGCTCGCGCGGTAACACCTCGGAGCATTTCACGTCGAAGATCACCGCATGGCCCGGACCCATGCGACGCGCCAGGTCGCGGCCGAACAGCACCAGCAGCTGATCGCCGAACACGGGGCGACCCTGCTCGTCCACCGCGCCGATGCGATCGCCGTCGCCGTCGAAGGCGATCCCCAGCTCCGCCTTGTCGCGCCGGACCGTCGCCTGCAGATCGCGAAGATTCTCGACGACGGTGGGATCGGGATGATGATTGGGGAACGTGCCGTCGGACTGACAGAACAGGGGGACAACCTCGGCGCCCAGACGCTGCAGCGTGTCCACCGCGATGACGCTCGCGACTCCATTGCCGCAATCCACCACCGCTTTCACCGTGCGTGGCAGCGGGCCGTTGCGCTGCACGATCGCGTCTCGATACCGCGGCAGCACCGAGCCGTCCTCACTGCGCCCGCCACCGGACCGGCCGGGCGTACGTCCCTCTTCGATGAGACTCCGGAGACCCTGGATGTCCGGGCCGGCAACCGCCTCGCCACCGAGCACGCACTTGAAGCCGTTGAACTCGGGCGGATTGTGCGACCCGGTCACCTGGACGCCGCCGTCCACGTTGAGTACGTGGGTCGCGAAGTAGAGCGCCGGCGTCGGTAGCTCGCCCACGTCCACCCCGTGGCCGCCGACGGCTTCGATGCCGGACAGGAGACCGTGCGCGAGCGCGGATCCGGAGGGGCGGTTGTCCCGTCCCACGGCGAGCCGGGGCGCGCGCCCCAGGCGCTCCCAGGCGAGCGTGGCGACGGCTTGCCCGATGGCGCGCGCGCCCTCCGGCGTGAGCTGGTCGCCCACGGTGCCCCGGATGTCGTACTCGCGAAAGATGGCGGCGGGGAGCGTCATGGGGCCCCGGGCGTCAGCGACCGGTCGACGTTTGGAGCGGCGGCGCCGCGGCGGTCGCCCCCGGCGCGACGCCCAACCCGTCGCCGCTCGTCTTTGCCAGGTCGAGGAGGCGATTCGGGCGAATGCCGAGCAGCAGCAGGCCGGCAACCGACACCGCCACCGCGGCACCCGCCCACCGACCGATGCGCATGCCCGCGTGGGCCTGCTCGAACGGCTCGGGCAGCATGTACATCGCCATGATCACCGGGAGATAGTAGCCTGCCGAGATGACGCTCGTAAGGACGAGGATCGCGGCGAGCGGGAGCTGTCCCGCCGCGGTGGCCGCGAGCAGGATGTACCACTTGCCGATGAATCCGGCCGTCCCGGGGAAGCCCAGCAGGGACAGCATGCACACCGCGAGTGCGAACGCGAGCCACGGGCGCCGGGTCCCGAGGCCCGCGAGATCATCGATCAGCACGTCGCGCTCACCCTCGCGTCCCTTGGCGGCGAGGAGCGCGAAGGCGGCGAGCGTCGTCAGCGTGTATGCGACTAAATAGAACAGGAATGCCGCCGAGCCGGCGCTCGTCCCGGCGGCCACGGCGACGAGCAGGTACCCGGCGTGCGCGATCGACGAGTACGCGAGCATGCGTTTCAGCGTCCGCTGGGCCAGCGCGACCAGGTTCCCCACGACCATGGTCGCGACCGCGAGCCACCACACGATCTGGTGCCACGCCGGCACCCCGGGGAACGCTTCGCCCAGGACGCGGAGCAGCGTCGCAAACGCGGCGGCCTTCACGGCGGTCGCCATGTAGCCGGTGACCGGCGTGGGCGAGCCGTCGTACACGTCCGGCGCCCACATGTGGAATGGAACGGCTGCCACCTTGAACCCGAACCCCACGAGCAGCAGGGCGAGGCCGACGCGGAGCATTGGACCGCCGGCCAACCCGAGCGTGCGGACCTGCACCCCGATCTGGCTCAGGTTGGTGGTGGCCGTCGCGCCGTACACCAGCGCGATTCCGTAGAGCAGAAAGCCCGACGCGAATGCGCCCAGGAGAA
>Ga0137399_10001168_pt1 | contig 11729 bp, 11 predicted proteins | sample czorhiz316metaG_FD_104810 | JGI IMG/M metagenome (GOLD analysis project Ga0137399, IMG submission 104810) | Vadose zone soil microbial communities from Angelo Coast Range Reserve, California, USA - czorhiz3.16 metaG | ecosystem: Environmental > Terrestrial > Soil > Vadose zone | place: USA...
ATAGTTGAATTGCACGAACTGCCCCAGAGTCAGGCGCCCCGCTACCACGTGCTGGCCGCCGACATACAGAAGCACTAGCCCGGCCAGGCCGGCGACCGTGGCGAAGAGCGGCCAGAGGGCGCTGTTGATACGCGCCCAGGCCATGTTGGCCTGCACGTATTCCTGGTTGGCCGCCCGGAACGTGTGCGCCTGGGCATCCTCCTGGACATAGGCCTTGACCACCCGGATTCCGGAGAGATTCTCCTGGGCACGCGACGAGAGGGCGGCGAACTCCTCCTGGACCCGCAGGAACCGCCGCTGGATGACGGGACCGAGCAGCGTGAATCCGAGGGTCAGCACCACCAGCAGGGAGACCGAGAGCACGGTCAGCTGCCAGTCGATCAGCGCCATCAGGACCACCGCCGCCACGAAGATCACGATGGTATTGACGATGTTGCTCAGTCCCATGCCCAATAGCTGCTGGACCGCGGCCAGGTCGTTGGTCGCCCGGGCCATCACATCGCCGGTGCGAATCTCCTGGAAGAAACGCTGGTCCAACTGCTCCAGCTTGGCGAACAACTCCTCCCGGAGCTCGGCCTCGATCCGACGGCTGGCCCCGTTGATGGCGAATCGCTGCGTGAAGCGCGACCCGGCGTCAGCCGCGGCGGCCGCCACCAGGGCCAGCGCGATCGGCACGACCTGACCTGCATGGCCACGGGTAATCAGGTCGATCCCTCGACCCAGCAAATAGGGTTGGAGGAGGGCGAACCCGTTGGCCGCCAGCGTTCCCAGCAACCCGATCCCGAGGGCCGTCCGATGGCGCCACAGCGCCGACTTGAGGCGTGCCGAGGTCAGCATGGCCTCTCCATCGTACCCAGCAGCCGGATCAGATCCTGGGCGTGATCACGTGAGAGAAACTGGACGATTCCGGGCGCACCCCAAGGGTACGCGGCGGTGGTGGTTGCCGATGCCCTCCGCGATGACCAGGGCGATCCGGTCGCGTTCCTGTACGGCCACGTGCGGGAGTTCAGGGCCGAGGCGGTGGCCATCGCCGCGCGCATGAACCTCCTGGATTCAGACGGCGCCTCGCCCGCCCGCTAATCGCTTCAGGCTAGGGAGAAAATGAGGGACGAGACCCCCTCCCCACCCTCCCCGCAAGGGGGAGGGAGAGTTGCACATGACCTCCTGGACCCCGGATTGAAACCACGCGCAAGTTCATCGGCGATGGATCGAGCGAGGCAGCCCTAGGCGGGCTAACCTCCGGCCGCCGTCTTCTTCACGTCCAGTTGGGCGAGGTAGGTCTGGTCTGGCTTACTGCGCACGTCCGACCGCACCTTGCCGTCCTTGAGCCGGATGACGCGGTCGGTCTGCGCCGCCACGTCCGTGTCATGGGTCACCAGCACGAACGTGACGTCATACTCCTGGTTCATCCGACGCATCAGGGTCACGAGTTGCTGGCTGGTTTCGCTATCGACCTCCCCGGTCGGTTCGTCTCCCAGCACCAGCGACGGCCGGGTGATCAGCGAGCGCGCGATGGCGACCCGCTGCTGCTCACCGCCCGAGAGCTGGTCGGGCCGGTGGTGCATGCGGTCGCCCAGGCCGACTTCCTCGAGCAGGGCCTGGGCCCGGGCCTTTCCGTCCTTCCCGTCGCGGTGATACCGGAGCGGCAGCATCACGTTTTCCAGGGCATTGAGCCCAGGCAGGAGGTTGAACTCCTGGAAGATGAAGCCGATCTTCCGGCCGCGCAGGTCGGCCCGCTGGCGGTCGCTGAGCTGGTGCGTATCCTGGCCGTCGATCGCGTACTCGCCCGAGGTCGGCTTCAGAAGCAGTCCGAGGCAGTCGAGCATCGTGGTCTTCCCGCTACCGGACCGGCCGACGATCGAGATGAACTCCCCGCTCTCGACGGTGTAGGTGACCCCGTCGAGCGCCTTCACCACGCTGGTGCCCTGCTTGTAGTGCTTTTTCAGGTCTTTGACTTCGATGCTCGCCATGCTGGTGCTCCGGCTTACTGCGCTCGTAGCGCCCGAACCGGGTCCATGCGGGCCGCCCGGAACGCCGGGATGATGCCGGCCACCGCGCCCAGCCCGATGGAGAAGACCAGGGCTACGATCACCAGCCGCCAGGTCACCAGAAACAGGCTCAGCGTCGGCGCGCCGAGGTTGACGAGCGTGGTCAGGCCCCAGCCGAGGAAGAGCCCGATGGCGCCGCCGATCGCCCCGATCACGACGGCCTCCAGCAGGAACTCCCGAAGAATGTGACCCACCCGCGCGCCTACCGCCTTCTTGAGGCCGATCTCGCGCACGCGCTCGGTGACCGCCATCAGCATCGTATTAACGACGGAAAGTCCGCCCACCACGAGTGCCAACAGCGCCGCGCCGGTCGTAACCGCGGTGAAGATCGCCGCTCCGGCGTTGAAGGAGGCGACCAGCTGGCTGGGCTTGGTCGCCTTCACCCCCGCGACCTCCCGGTTGATCCGGTCGGCGAGTTGGTCGAGGTTCACGCCGGGCTTGCCATAGACGGTGATCCCGGTGGCCAGCTGGCTGGTATCCACCGAGCTGCGGATGGCGGCCGGCAAGCTGTCTTTCAGCAGGAGCTGGGCATCCGTCAGGCTGACAAACGCCCCGCTGTCTGGCGCGGTCTGGGTCTTGTTGAGGATCCCCACGACCGTAAAGGTGTGGTTGACGAAGTCGGGCCTGGCATCGGTCGGCCGGATGGGAAGGTCCAGCGCGTCGCCCACCTTCTTCTTGAACTCGCTGGCAAAGTCCGCACCCAAGACCACTTCGCCCTGCGAGGCATTGGTGATCTCGCGCCCGGTGGCCAGTGACACCTTGAACTTCGAGTAGTCGTTGGCCTTCGGGTCGCTGCTCGAGATGTAGTCGGGGATGCCGAAGCTCACCCCCGCGTTTCCGCCGGGCTTCGCGCTGACCCCGATCTCGGGAAAGGCAATGGCCACCCCGCTGACCTGTTCGATCTCCGTGACTTTGCTGAGCGGCATCAGGGCACCGCCGAAACCCTGCGAGCTGGAGGACTCGTCGGCCACCTGCACGTTCGAGCTGAAATAGGTGGCGCCACCGGCCAGGAGCGCGTTGAACTTTTCGGCCATCGAGCCCATGGTGACCAGGGCCAGCACGCCGATCACGATCCCGCTGATGGTCAAGAAGTTCCGCAGCTTTCGCCGCGTCAGGTTGCGAATGATTTCCACAGCTCCCCTCCTCGTCGAATACGCAGGTCTTCACCTTACCGGAGGCGAGGCCAGAATGAAAGTTGGAACGGCAGGCCTTTTCGACTGACAACCGTCACGACCTGGCAACGACAGCCATCGCTTTCGTCGCGCTTTCCTTTTCGTTAACCTCCAAACCACCCGCTGCTTGGTCTACGCAGGCCGGGTCTCTGTCTCGACGTCGTAATGAATCGCAACGAGGTCCCGTTCAACGAGAAACCGCGTATCCTCCGGATAGAAGACCGCGATTTCGTAGCGGGGACCAGCGAACGCCTTCACGGCATCCAACGTCTCCCACAGCGTGAACATCATGAACTCCGTGAGTTCATCCACATCGCGGCGGAGCATCCAGACGCCACGATTGCCGGGTGTCTTCGTATAGCCGGATACGCCGGTGTCGCGCAAGTAGTCTGCGTAGGCGTTACCGTCTTCCTTCCGAACGGCGCCCTTCCAGATTCGAGCGATCATCATGTCTCCTTGTCAGGCTCCAACCGCCATCACAGCCATCATCCCTGGCCGGGCAGCATCCTGGCTGGGATTCTCGGCCCCCGCCAGCTCGGTCAGGGTGCAGTCTTCACTACGCTGGACGGCTGCCTGGCGGCACGGTCAGTCGGTCAGTCGTGCCCGCTCGGCGATGTCACGCTCGGCGAGAGCGGCTTCGTACTCTTCTAATGATTTGAACTCCTCAGCCGCCTGCAGCACCTGCTTGGTGGCGGTCTCCCAGTCGCGGGGCAGGGACTTCAGGAGCGGATAGCCGTTCCGGCGGCGATACGCCACGTAGATCAGGACCGCGACTCCAATCCAGATCGGGCCGACAATCCGAGCGGTGTCGTGCGTCAGGATCACCATCACCAGGAAGAACAACACCCCCAGGAGGCCGAGTGTGCCCAGGAGGGGAAACCAGACCGGCCGTCCCCGAAACCTCATCTGGATGTTCAAGGGCATCTGGTACGGTCGTGGCGTGTACGGATCGTAGAGTCGCAGGACTAGCAGCGAGATGAAGACCAGCAGGTAGCCGGTGGTGGCGCCGAAGGCGTAGAGGTCGGCCAGGACGTCAATAGCGGCGCTCTTCCCGGGCGGGCCGGGCGTGAAGAACGCGAACAGGGTCTGCAGGATCGCCACCCCACTAAACACCAGGATGGCTCGCGCCGGGGTCGCGTACTTGCGGTTGATCTTCGCAAACCAACTGGGGAGGAGCTGGAACTGGCTCATCGAGTAGCTGAGGCGTGAGGCGCTCACCACCCCGGAGTTGGCCGAGACGTACACGATCAAAGCACCGATGGCGGCGGTGAGGGGGGCGGCCACGATGCCCAGCACCGGGATGTGCCCCGCGATCAGCGCCACAGGGTCGCCCTCATGGCCACGAAACTCCGAGGGAGGGACCATGCCCATGGCCAGCACCGAAAACGCCATTGCGAACAGGAGCACCGAGATCACGAGGCCGATCGAGGTGCGCGGGATGATGGTTGCCGGCCTCCGGGTCTCCTGGGCAACCTGTGAGATGGTTTCCAGCCCGACGAAGGCAATGATGGCCAGCGATGAGCCAAAAGCAAGCCGGGAGAGGCTCGGCTGGTTGTAGAGAAACTGGTTGGCGACCAGATCCGGCTTCCACACCAGGACAAAGCCCGCCACCACGATCACGGCCTGGGCGATGATGGCGGCTGTGCCGGCGATCTCATTCAACCCGGTCGAGATCCGAATGCCTCGGACATTCAGCCAGGTCAGCACCACGATGCCTGCCAGAGTCTCCAGTAGCCACAGCCAGGCCAGGTGGATTGGACCCAGCGTGACCGTGAAATCGAGCGCGTGATGGCCAAGCGTCAGCCATGGCAGGAAGTAGTTGAAGTACCCGAACGCGACCACCGCGAAGAGTGAGATATCGATCGTGTAGTCGAGAACGAGGGCGGCGCCAGCGACCAGCCCCCAGAAGTCGCCCAGGCCGCGCAGGGTGTAGTACTGACCACCCCCGGCGAGCGGGTAGGCAGACGCGAGCTCGGCGTAGCACAGGCCCACCAGGGCAAAGACCAGGCCCGCCGCCAGGAAGGCGACCGGCGCCAGGCCGAGGGCGGCCAGGGTGATGATCCCCAGCGCCGTATAGATGTCGGCGCCGACTGCCGCGTAGCCCCACATGTAGGAGCCCCAGACGCTGACATCGCGCCGCAGCTCGCTCTGATGGATGCCGTCCGGTTGCGCTGGGCCCACCAGCTGCCCAACCTGACTGGTCCGGCCGCGTCTGTCTTCCGTATACCGTACGGAGATCCGTACGGAGTCGCGAAATTTCCGTACGGCTTGCCAACCAGGCGGCGGCTTTACGGAACCGAATACGCAGGCAGCCGGCATCGTCTACCATGGCTGCGAAGGGTTCGAGTGGGACGACAGATGTCATCGCCGGTCCTCTCGCGGGTCGTGCTCCGGCCCTACGCATTGGCCTCTCGCCCCCAGGAACTGCCGATCGCGGCGGCCTGCGTCCTGGCGCTGGTCCTGGTCTTCGTCGGCGATGTGGCCACCCCGATCCAGGTTGCCGTGAGCGCGCTGGGCTTGATCCCCCTCGTGACGGCTATGTGGCTCCTCTCTGGGCGGCTGGCCCTGGCGGTGGGGATCATTGCCGTCGGCCAGCTGCTCGTCACCGGCGTCCTGGGCACCCTGAGCGCGGTGACCGTCGCCTCCGACGTGACGGCCTATGTCGTGCTGGCTCTCGTTTGCCGGTTGTACGCCCGAAGCCTGGCAGAACTCCTGTTCGGCGCCACTCCTCCCAGCCGCCGGCGCGCCACCAGCCCGCCGTTTCTGTCGGTCACGCTGACCGTCGGCGGCCGGGGCGGGCCGGCCGGGGTACGAGACAGCCTGACCAAGCGCGAGCGAGAAGTCGCCCGCCTGGCAGCCCAGGGATACACCGCGCGCGAAATCGGCAGCCAGCTGCACATCGGAAAGCGGACGGTGGAGACCCACCTGGCGGGCGCCTACGCCAAGCTGGGTGTCCGGTCGAAGCGTGAACTCATACAGTCCGGGACGGTCTCGGCGGTCAGCCCGATGGCGGACGCCTGAAGACCGGCTGAGTCAGCGGCCTTGACCGTGATCTCTGGCCAGCCGCCCAACAGGGTGACGTGGGAGCCGTTTTCATGGTACGCTATGAGCAGATGCCGTTCGCTCAGAGCGAAACCCACGAGCTGATCCAGGAAACACTTGGCCGCTTGCTCCGCGCCCGACGGGAGGCGGCCGGCCGAACCCTGACGGAGGTGGCGGAGGCCGCCGAGCTCTCGCCGGCATTCCTTTCCGAGGTTGAGCGCGGGCTAAAGGACGTGTCCACCGACCGGCTGGTCCACCTGGCGCACGCCCTGGGCGCCTCCGCCGCTGAGGTCTACCTGGACCTGGGCCGCGAGCTGGGCGGCGGCTCCGCGACGACCGAGGCGCGCGCCTGGCCCCACGATCCTCGGCTGCAGCTCAGACGCGCGGTGGCCACTCTGCCGCCGGCGGCGCTCCGCAGCGTGGCCGACTTCAGCGTCTACCTCGCCATGACTCAGAGTGGTCCGTCAGGGCGGCGGATCGGCTTCCGGATGGAGTAAGGAGGAGATTTCCAATGGTTGTCGGCAACGTCGTGATCCCGAGTGTCATCGAGCGGAGCGGCCTGGGCGAGCGGGCCTACGATATCTACTCGCGCCTGCTCAAGGACCGCATTATCTTTGTCGGCAGTGCCATCGATGACGGCGTGGCCAACCTGGTGATCGCCCAGCTGCTGTTCCTGGATTCGGAGGATCCGGGAAAGGACATCGACGTCTACATCAATAGTCCGGGCGGGTCATTGACGGCCGGCCTGGCCATCTACGACGCGATGATGTACGTCCACCCGTTTGTGCGAACCATCTGCACGGGCATGGCGGCCAGCGCCGCCTCCCTGATCCTGGCGGCCGGGGCCCCCGGCCGGCGGATGTCCCTGCCCCACGCCCAGATCATGCTGCATGAGCCGAGCGGCGGCTCCCAGGGCACCGCCTCGGATATCGAAATCCACGCCAAGGAGATCCTGCGACTGCGCCGCACCGTGCACGAGATCTACGCGCGCCACTCCGGCCGGCCGATCGAGCAGGTGGAGCACGACATCGAGCGCGACTTCTTCATGACGCCAGTGGAGGCCAAGGAATGGGGTCTCATTGACGCCATCGTCGAGCACACCCCCCGAAACGCGTCGCCGAATGGCCACACCGACGCCACGCTCACCGACCTGAAGTAAGCGCTTCTACACCCCCACCCTGACCCTCCCCCTGAGGGGGAGGGAGAAATAGCGGCCCCGCCGGGGGGAGGGGGAAATGGGTCCCGTCACCGGAAGGGAGATCGGCGTTTATTGTGCCTGGCCGCCGAAGCCGGACTCGGGGTGCACCACGCCATTCGTGGTGTCTTTCGTCTGGACGTCGGAGTAGCTGATCTTCCAGACGCCGAGCTCATACCCCGCTGGACACGTGGTATTCGGGCCTGCTGGCGGCTGCAGTGTGAGCTGGTTCATCACCGAGCCAGTCGCATCTGCGACAAATGACCCGCTGGCGACGACCGGCCCGGTCACGACCTGCTGGTTGGACTGGTCGAGGCGGGTCGTGCTGTTGCACGCATAGTTCGCCGTCGCCGAGGCGCTCAGCCGGTAGTCGATCCGCTGTCCCGACTGGAGCCCGACTTCGTTGAAGAGGACCGTATCCGCCCAGGGATTGTTGTTCTGGGCATTCGCAATCTTGGTCACCGAAACCGGCACCTCGACGAAATGGGGCCCTGGGGTGGGCGTAGCCGTCGGCGAGGGAGTTGGAGATGGGCTCACGCTTGGCGCAACTGGCGACGAAGTTGCCGCCGATTGCAGGGGCTGACCGGCGCAGCCCGCCAGCATCAGGGTTACCGCGCCCAGAAATGCAGCCCGCATACACATGGAACACCCCGCGGAAGGCCAGAGTTACGGACGGTCCAGGAATTCCTTGACAAGCGCCTGGAAGTGATAGACGCCGTTCTCGCGCAGGGCGGAAAATCGGCCGCGGTCGTAGGACCGGGATTTGAGGCCGCGTTGCACCATCTCACAGAGCACGATGTCCTCCTGCTGGATCTCGTCGGAGAAGGCGATCGTCTGCTGCATCGACTCCCACCCCGGCCCGGTCCCGGGCTGGGCGAAGAACCACTCGAAGACGGTCAGCGTCTTGTCCACGCCCAGCGGCAGGATGACGTTCGAGCTCATATTGTCCTGGTAGATGTTGAACATAGTGTTAGGGAAAATCCAGTAATAGAGGGCGTTGTCTTCGCTGCCTGGCAGCCGGAGGTAGCGCCGATCGCGCCCGATCTCCTCCCCCGGCTTCAGCTCCCGAATGGGGGCGTGCTGCTTCGAGTAGTAGCGGAAGGTCTCCACCCGGTAGGCGTCGTAGTCCAGCTCTTTGAACAGCCCCGGATGGGCGATGGGAACATGGTACCCCTCCAGATAGTTGTCGACGTAGACCTTCCAGTTGCAGTTGATGACGTAGTCGCGCCGCTCCACCAGCTCCATCCGGTCCACGTCGTAACCGGCGGCCACCACCTCATCCGGGATTACGCCGAGGATCTCGCGCAAGGCGGGCGCCTGTGGATCGAGGTTGGCAAAGATAAAGGGCCCCCACCGATCCACCCGGACCGGCTGCAGGCAGAAGTCGTCTTTCCTGAAGTTCTCGGTGCCCTCCATCTCGCGCGCCACCTGCAGCTTGCCGTCCAGCCCATACGTCCAGCCATGGTAGGGGCATTGCAGACTTTTGCGGTTGCCCCGGCTGAGGACCACCTGGGCGGCCCGGTGCCGGCAGACGTTATAGAAGCCGCGCAGCGTCCCGTCCAGGCCGTGCGTGATCAAGATGGGCTCATCCAGGACGGTGGCCGGCTTCAGATCGCCCACCCGGGTTAGCTCGTCGGCGCGGGCGACCAGCTGCCAGGTCCGTGCGAAGATCCGCTCCTTCTCCTGCTCGGAGACCTCGGGGTCGAGATAGGCGGAACTCGGAAGGGTCGAGGCTCGAGCTACGGCCGGGTCGACATCGACGGTCTTCACGGGATGCCATTGTGACGCAAGCAATAGAAAAACGCTCCAGCCTCGGGCTGGAGCGTTTCGCGACGCGATCGATCGGGACTACATACGCCGCGCGCCCACCATGGGTCGCTCGGCGCCGATCCCCTCCGCCGGCCATCCCGCCGTGTTTCGATGCGATCGGCCGATGAGGTAGAACCAGACACCGATGGCCAGCACGATTCCCATCGTAACCGCCACCGTGATTTCGAATGGTCCCCGGTCGAGGCCCGACGATGGCCCGGTCACGCCTGCGGTGAACAGGCCCGGCCAGAGCGAGAAGACGGTCGCCGCGACAACGTAGAACTCGCACAGCAGCATGACGATCCAGGCGCCGACCATGCCTCCCGGAATCCGGTAGGGCCGCGCCGCGTTCGGGTACTTATTGCGCAGCACCACCAGTGCCGGGAACGCAAAGATGTAGGAGAACGTGGTGGTCGAGATGGCGAGGGTCAAGACGACGCCAAAGAGCGCCGCCAGGTTCCCGCCGGCGAAGAGGTGGTTGACGATCACGTTGGCCAGCAGGAAGACGGTCGCCAGGATGCCGGAGAGGACGTTGACCCGCACCGGCGTCCCAAATCGCGCCGAGAACCGGCCCATCGCCCGGGGCCCCGACCCTTCCAGGGCGCCGATGGCCATCAGGCGGTCCGACGACATCAGCCAGACTGTCCCGCTGGTGAGCAGGGAGAACACGATCGCCGCGCCGACGAGGAAGTTCAGGATGTTGGCGCCGGTGCCGCCGAGGACATTCCCGACCACGGTCTGGTAGGCGGCGACAAACCCACTGACGTTGGTCAGGTCTCCCTGGCTCACGACAAGCAGCACCCCGATGATCGTGACCGCATAGGCGAGGATGCTGATGATCCCGGATCCAATGACCATCCGGGGGATATCCTTCTTCGGATCCTGCATCTCCTCGCTGGCGTTGGTGGAGACCTCATACCCGACAAAGGCGAAGACGAGTACCCCGATCACCCCGATGAAGACCGAGGAGGTCGGCTGCCAGCCGCTCAAGCTGCCGGCGAAGCCTTTGCTGACCCCGGTGGCGACCACCAGCACCCCAAAGAGCGCGATGAGAAGGAGCCGGACGATCGTTCCCAGGTTTGGCACCCACTTCATCTGGCGCAGCGACAGGATGTTCCAGATGACCGCCACCCAGATAAACGCCGCTCCAACCAGGAACTCGAGCCATCCGGTGGCCGCGATGCCGCCCAACGGTTTGCCCCAGAACGTGTCCATCGCCGCGATGGCGGTCACGGCCAGTGTCCCGCCCAACCAGATGGGGTTGCTGAGCCAGTACATCACGGCCGTTACGGCGCCGGCCAGGTGGCCGAAGGCGAGGCGCACCCACTCATAGACCGCCCCTTCGACCGGGAAGGCCGTACCCAGTTCGGCGGTGAGGAGGCCGTACGGGATGAAGAACGTGACGCCGAGGAAAAACAGCCAGAAGACCGCTTGCGCACCCTGGGATGAAACCGCGCCGAGCGTGTCGAGGGCGACGATCGCCGCGACGGTAAAGAAGATCAGGTCCCAACGAAAGAGCGATTTACGAAGCTTTCGCTTCTCCGCGAGAATCTCTTGCGAGACGGGCGCAGTTGCCAACGAGTTCCCTCCCTTGCGTGTGGAATTACCTCCTTCTCTGGAGGCTCAATCGCGATTACACCCTCCCGAGGGAGGCTTGTCAAGACACAACTTCCAGGCCCAAGAAGTGAGGACACGTCGTGTCACACAACTGGTAAGTGGCGAATACACTTCCGTATACTCGCGGTCGTGCCCGACCCCTTCGACGCCATCATCGTGGGCGGCGGACACAACGGGCTGGCGGCGGCAGCTTACCTGGGGCGGGCGGGGCTCCGGACCGTGGTGCTGGAGCAACGGGGGGTGCTGGGCGGCGCCGCGGTGAGCCAGCAGCCCTGGCCGGGATACACCATCTCCACCCTCTCCTACGTGCTATCGCTGATGCCGCCCGAAGTCCTGGGCGAGCTGGAGCTGCGCCGCCACGGCCTCCACCTGTACCCGCTGGCGGCCGACTATTACGTGCCCTTCCCCGACGGGTCCCACCTGCTGCTGACCAAGGATCCCGGGCAGGCCTTTGCCGCCATCGCCCGCTTCTCCCGGAAGGACGCCGACGCCTGGCCCCGCTTCTCCGCCCTGCTGGCCCGGGTGGCCCGGCTGGTCCGACCGCTGCTCCTGATGACGCCGCCCGCGGTGGGCGCCAAGTCCCCCGAGGACCTCCTCGAGCTGGCCCGCTTCGCCTGGAAGCTGCGCGGCCTGGATGTGACCGGCACCGGCGAGTTCGTGAAGGTGATGACGCTCTCCGTGGCCGAGCTGCTGGACGAATGGTTCGAATCGCCGCAGGTCAAGGCGGCCCGTTGCGTGTCCGGCGCCATCGGGACCTACGGCGGCCCATACACGCCGGGCACCGCCTACGTGCTGCTGCACCACTACCTGGGCGAGGTCGACGGCCAGATGGCCGAGTGGGCTTTC
>Ga0137399_10001169_pt1 | contig 11728 bp, 10 predicted proteins | sample czorhiz316metaG_FD_104810 | JGI IMG/M metagenome (GOLD analysis project Ga0137399, IMG submission 104810) | Vadose zone soil microbial communities from Angelo Coast Range Reserve, California, USA - czorhiz3.16 metaG | ecosystem: Environmental > Terrestrial > Soil > Vadose zone | place: USA...
CGCACCACTGGTACGGCCAATGGTTGATGTATAACGGAAAGATGGGGGAATCTCTCCGTGAAATCTCAAAAGCAGCCGAATTGGATCCGCTTTCTCCGGCCATTCTGAAAGATCAGGGCTTGACCTTGTATTACGCCCGCGACTACGACGGCGCGATCGAATATGCAAAAAAGACGCTCGAGTTGGATCCGAACTTTGCGGCTGCGCACCGGCTTCTCTCACTTGCCTATCAAGGCAAAGGACTGTTCACCGAAGCGATTGCCGAAAACCAACGATGGGGCGAAATGACCCGAAACGATCTCGAAACATCTATCGCGCTCGCTCAGTGTTACGCGGCCTCTGGAAAAAGATCTGACGCATTAAAACTTATTGATAATCTGAATCCGGAGACACTTTCGACTGGAAATCTGGTGCGAGGAATTGCCCTTGTGTACGCTTTGCTCGGAGAAAATGATCTGGCATTCACATGGTTCGAGAAAGCATATGACAAGAAGGCTGAATCATTGTCCAGTTTGAAAATTGATCCCAAGGTGGATCGGATTCGGGCAGACCCCCGATTTACGGCTCTTCTGCGGAAGGTGGGTCTGGAAAAATAATTTGGATTGGAGTATTCTGTAGGACATGGAGCAAGGGCCGCAAAATTGTACACCTACACGATTTTCAACGTTGAAAAAAAGCAGAAGGGGATAGTCTGATGTCCAAATACGTAATAGTTGACAGGGTAACTTCTCCGCCCACGGTTAGAGGCCGAGTGGACAGTACACCGTTTGGCTCAAAGACCGAAGCGACAACCGCGGTCAAGTTATATGCAAAGCTGTACTTCGAATTAAGCAAACTTTCGGGCAAGCCGATGAGCCAGGACAAGATTTTAAAGCTCTTCCACGTGCACAAAATATCCGAATAAGAGCGGATTTTTCTCGACCGCGACGCTCGGTTTACTTTCGAATTATCGTTCGTTGACAAGCAAGCAGGTTTTTTCTACCTTATAGACGCTTTTCGCGCGAGGAGGGGGAGCTTTCATTCCACGGGAATCCGGGCACCCATGATAGGCAAGACGATATCCCACTATAAGATCCTGGAAAAGCTAGGCGAGGGTGGCATGGGTGTGGTGTATAAGGCCGAAGACACCAAACTACACCGGCCGGTCGCATTGAAATTCCTGCCCGCCGAGCTGACGAGCGATGAAGGGGCAAAGCGTCGCTTCATTCACGAAGCCCGTGCGGCATCCGCACTCGATCACCCGAACATCGCCGTCGTGCACGAAGTGGATGAGACAAACGATGGACGCTCGTTCATCTGCATGACGTACTACCCTGGAGAAACGCTTCAGGATAAAATCGGGCGCGGGCCTCTTGAAATCGGAGAGGCGCTTGGAATCACGATCCAGATCGCCGGCGGGCTTCGGCGTGCACACGAAGCCGGAATCGTTCACCGCGACATCAAACCGGCAAATATCCTCTTGACTGAGGAAGGCGTCGTAAAAATCGTCGATTTTGGATTGGCAAAGCTCAGCAGTGATGTCCGCAGTTCGAAGTCAGGCCGAATGGCGGGAACCGCGGCGTACATGTCACCGGAACAAATTCAGGGCTTAAGTGCCGATCACCGTACGGATCTGTTCTCGCTCGGCGTTGTTCTGTACGAAATGCTCGGCGGCGTGCGGCCATTTTCGGGAGCGCATGAGGCCGCGATATTCTACTCGATTGTGCATCTGGAACCGACACGGATTTCAAGAGTTCGTCCCGAGGTGTCTCCTGTGCTGGAGAGCATCGTAGACCGGCTTCTCGAGAAGGATCCGGTTCGTCGTTATCAGGCCAGTAGCGAGCTGCTCATCGATCTCCAGTCCGTTCAACCACGCGGAGGCCCCGTTTCAACAACCTGGACGGGTCGGGTCCTTCGAGCCGCTCGGTCACGGTCCAGAATGGTTATTTCTGTCCTGGCTGCGCTGTTCCTGCTCGGTTTGATCGCGCGGTTTTCAATAACTCGGCTCACCCGGCCTTCCTTCCTCTTCGAGCCGTCGAAATATGTCCTCGTCGCAGACTTTGAAAATCAGACCAACAATAGCTTCTTCGATCATTCCTTGACCAGTGCCATGACGGTGGCTCTGCGCCAGTCGCCGCGCCTGAATCTTTTTCCTTCAGAGCGCATACCCGAGGCGCTCCAGCGGATGCAGCTTCCGCCGGACCATCGGCTCGATGAAGCTACAAGCCTTTCGTTGGCGCGACGTGAAGGCGCACAGCTGGTCGTCGCGGGTACCGTCAGCCAAATCGGCACCAGTTACGCATTGGCGTGTAAAATTATCGATGCGGGATCGGGTGAATTGCTCCACTTTTTTCACCGCGAGGAATCACACGCGGAAAATCTCATTTCCGGGATGGATGAGTTGTGCAAAGATATTCGCGAACACTTGGGTGAATCTCTGGACCAAATCTCTGCCTCCGCCAAGCCGCTGGAGAGCGCGACGACCCCGTCGCTTCAGGCGCTCGAGCTCCACTCGCGGGCCATGGCCCTCGAAGGACAGGGTAAGTACCAGGACGCCGCAGTGCTAGAAGGACAGGCGGTTGCCATCGATTCGTCGTTTACGATGGCTATCAGCGAGTTGTCGTACATGCAACGGAAGCTCGGCAACGACAGTATTGCACTGTCGTATCACCGGCGGGTGCTCCCCCTGGTCAACAGAGTAACAGACAGAGAGCGATTCCTCATTCTTTCAATCTACTACGGTCCCAGCTTCGAGCTGGATTTCCCGAAGGCGCATGAGAGCCTGCAGCAACTCATTGTACGATACCCGAACAGTGCAGAGGGGCATTCCGTACTCGGCTGGTTAGAGATGTATGATGGGAATCCCCAGGCGGCCATCGAAGCATTCAAGCGATCGCTCGCGCTCGATACCGTCTCCTATGCTGCCTCCATCTACGACAATTGGGGATACGCTCTGGCGCTCGCGGGGGACGGCAACGGAGCACAACACTTCTACAGGAAAAGCAAGGAAATTCGCCCGACATACTTCACAACCGATACGTACGTCGCACAGGCACAATGGATGAACGGAAATTTGGACTCTGCGGAGCAGACCCTACGCGCAATTCTGCCTGTCGCAGCTCCTGGGCAAAAAATCACGACTTGTATGCAGCTTGCGTCGCTCTACGAATTCGAGGGAAAATTCCAAGCCGCGCGCGCTCAGTGCACTGATGCAATTGCCATCTGCCGAAGTGAACGTAAACCATATGAAGAGGCATACTTCCACTATCTGCTCGGCGAGCTTGCGGCAGAGTCCGCGGATCGGAGTCTATACCTGAAAGAGATGAAAGAGGCGGAGCGCCTGTGCGGCTCACCGTACTTTGAGTTGCCGCTGATCGGGGCAAGCTTCGGGCGAAACGGCCGCTTGCAAGATGCCCGGCGCATCCTGCGCGAGATTACGTCGGCAACAAGCTCTGACCCTTATTTTCTTAGGCGGCAGCAGGATTATATTCATCTCGTCAATGGGGAAATTGGGCTGCGGGGGCATGCGCCGGCCGAGGCGGCCAACGAGTTTCGCGGTGTTTCCCGCGTGCATGCGGGGGACCCGATCTATCTCCTGGCACAATGGGGAATCGCAAGGGCCGCCGGGCTTCGGAGTGATACCAGCGCTCTTTCGTTACACCGCAATCTTCTCCAGCGCAGGGGAGAATCCGTGATGGCGTGCGTGCGCAGCATCCGGACCGGTGGTTTCTGGACCCGGCAATTGTGGCCCAATGTCGACTTTGAGCTGGGACAAATTCTCTTCCGAAATAACAATTTTACCCTCGCCGCTGAGCACTTTCAACGTTGTATGCAGTACTGGAGCCGTGCCGATCCCGACGATCGCCGCGCTCGTGATGCGGCAAAAATACTTGCACAACTCACGAAGGGTCAGTAAACCCTTCACATCCGTCATCAACGTTATGGAGGATTAATAACATGCGCGTATCCATTGTGTTTGTGCTGGGGTTCATCGTCTGTTGGGGTATCATCTCGTCAGGTTTTCGTGGAGGAGAGCCAACGAAGACCCAAAGCACGACGGCCGCGCCCGAGTCGGCCAAAGCTCCGGCAATATCAGTCCCAATCTATTCGGCAACGGTAACCTGCTGTTGTGACACGAACGGACATGCGTATGACTGCGGAAAGTATACGATGAGCGGCTTGCTGCCTGTCGAAAAAGCCGCCGTACTCCCCGAGACCCTCAAATTTGTCACCATGCCAGCGGCAGGGGAGGGGATGATGAAGCAAGAGAAAAGTAAAGCGCTCACCATCCGGTCGATCACGCTTGTCCGGGAAAAGGAACCGATGCACAAGGGCCGAATGGAGAAAGAGTGACGCATGGCTTCGAACGTGTGAAAGCCGGAATCGCCGAGGGCGTAATCGGCGCTACGCCGAGAATGGCCCCGGAGAAGCAGGGTTGACTAATTTCCCGCGTCGGCGAGAATTCGCTTCTCCGGGAGCCTTCCCGACTCTGACGGAACACCGCCTCGATAACAGCCTGAAGGCGTTACTTCTTTTCTTCGATCGGCACTACATCAAACTTGCCGGAACTCTCTACAAAGAAAATGGTCTCCGAGTCCTCAGCACCACGTGTCGAGTGACGATCAAGGGCAGGATAGGAAAAATACGATCCGGCTCCTAACCTTTTTTCTTCTCCATTCTCAGGACCATAGATATACGCTCCCTTGATCACGACTGCTCTGAGAGTACTGCTGTGATAGTGTAACGGATGTTTGAAGCCGGGGGGGAACTTTATTAAGGCGCCGAACGGTCCCTTTTCCATGTTTCCCCAGAGCACCGCACCCATGACACCCGCGCCAGGGGGGGAACCTTTGAGGGTATCCCACTTGATGTCTTCAGCAGCCCACAGTACTCGCCCATCCTTCATCTTCTTTTTCTGGGCGATTGCACTTCCCGGGCCTGCGAGAAGCAGGCCGATCAAGGCGATGGCGGAAAACAACAGGGCTCTTTTCATGTGATTCTCCTCTGATTTTTGGAATGGTAGGTTGAAGCGTTAACTTAATAACTTCTCACATGAATTCAAAAAGTCTCTGCGTCCACACGCTGGTTGACAAGGTCTGAGAATTCGTATATCTTGGTAGTACGCATGCTTGCTCAGTCTCTTTTAAACATGGTTTAGCTGAGCAAGATCGACATTGCCCGGGGGCAAGCTTCCCGCAAAACTGCAGAAAAGATGAATCCCATCCGATGAGAAATCTTTCGGCGGCGCTTGCGATTCTCTCTCTCGTTTGCTCAACCGCTTGGCCCCAGACATACCGACAGGTTCCCCTTCCGCGGGTCCTCTATGCCACGATTGAAGCCAATCTCTATCCTTCGAGCGGGGGCCTCGTCCACTGCGTCGCGTTCGCAAAGACTATCGGCGGCTTTCCTCCTGACTATTACTACGGTTTAGAGAACGTCTTCTACTTTACGGGGGATACCAGCCTGGTTGGCCCTTCGATCTCTATTTCAGACACCGGGTCATATCTCGATGAATCTTTCTGGGGTGTCTGGGACGAATATCGCTCGGATCTCGATTTGTTGTTCCCAAATGGGCCGGTTATCGCCTGGAGCAAACAACGTCGCTACTTGTCGGACGTCCGCCCGGAGATCGACGGAATTCCCATGAGTCATGTCGGTTTGATTTCATTCGGTTACTTCAGGGAACTCGCGCGGATCGAAGGAGCACGCAATCCGAAGCTTGCGACCTCGAGCGGTGGAACCTGGCATCTCTTATGGGAGGCTCTCACTCCGCTCCGTGATACCAACTACTATTTCTCGCGGAGTGAGATCATGTACGCCAGGGGAACGAGGAGCGGAACGCTAAGGGATAGTCAAATAATAGGCACTGGTTACGGTCCGATCGCGGCATCCGGCATCAACGATACCCTCGTTGTCTCTTGGCTTCATGCTGATTCCAGTACTTCACCGGTCCGGCAGCTCCAGTATGCAAAAGGGGCGGATGGTGTATTCTCTGCCCCGGCGTTGATCCACGACTCACTCATGAATCCCCGCTTGCTGGGGCTGTCCGCCGACCGATTTGGAGTTGTCCACGTTGGCTGGGTGTCATCCCTGGGTTATTATCCAACGTTCAGCTATGTGGCTCGAATTCTTCCCGGCGGTGAGATCTACAAGGATTCAACGCTTACCGCGGATATGCGACTTACTATCGATTCTGCAGGCAATGAGTACGCCGTTTGGTCGAGCTACAACGACACTACCAACCGCATTCTGATTTGGTATTCCTCATCCCGTACCGGACGGCTGTTTTCGACCATGCATGCCATCCACTCGACAAGGATCCTGACACACTTTTCGATCCACGTAAGCTCCCGAGGCCAACCGGTAGTTGTCATCAGCGACAGCGCGAAGATCCTTTACATAAGGGTCAATGAGGGAAGAAAGGATGACGAAGTCTCGCTCGATCTCAATGGAACCATTCTCAATGATCGATCGGTCGCACTTGATCATGATGACAACATCCGGTTCGTGTATGGGCGAACGCGTCCGGGGTACTTATCGGGCGTCGATACTGCCTGGATGGTGATCGTCAAAGATCCTCTTCTATCGGTTGAGCCGTCCCGGAGTCTTCCCAAAGGGGTTCACCTGGAACAGAACTTTCCGAACCCCTTCAATCCGGTTACCACTATCTCCTACACTATCCCCCTACATACACACGTTCTACTTCAGGTATACAATGTCCTGGGACAGCTCGTACGAACTCTGGTGAACACAGACAGACAGGCCGGGACATACCGCGTGTCATGGGACGCCGGTACCCGGCCCAGCGGCATGTACTTCTATCGCATGACAGCGGGAGAGTTTGTGCAAACGAGGAAGGCGATTCTAATAAGATAACATTTCGTACCTTCCCTGCGGCGCAACCGGCCGACCCAATCTTTTGCTTCAACCTCCACGCTTTAGATTGAAAACGCCAACCGGTTTATCACTGATCGGGGTTTTCTTTAGTACATGTAGCGGGGGGAGGACTTGAACCTTCGGACTTTAATTTATCCTTGCGCCAGTCCGTCGAACGTCTTCAGCTTCTCCAGAAACTCCTCCGCCTCCCGTTTGCCGAAACCCTTCGATTCAAGCAGCTCCGCCGTGATGCGGGAAGTATCGAGCTGCTTTGTCAACACTTCGAGTTCCAGCCGCGAGAATTTTTCCGCCTTCAAAACGTAATCCTCGAACGCCTCCCAGGCGACCGGAACCACATTCTTGGTAATCTCTGCGACAGCCTCCCCATAAACGCGGATTTCATGCTGCGCGTGGGGATCAATCCTGAGATGAAGAAAGTGGAACAAATTATGAAGATCGATCTTCCAGTACCACTCTGTATAGAGTGATAGCGGAAGGTGGATGCGGGCAAGCTCCCGCGCGATATCTTCCTCCAGCATCGTTGAATATTCCCGGTACGTCTCACGCTGAGCAGACCCGAGAATGTCGAGCACTTTCTTGCGCAGTTCTTCCGGCACTTCTTCCTTCGCCCGGCCCTGTTTGTTACGGCGGCTTTGCCGGTGAATGGCCTGAGGCTCCGGAATGTAAAATTCGTCTTTCATCACGGAATAGCGGCCTGAATACTCGTTCACGTTCGCGGTGCGGTGCCTGATCCACTGCCGTGCGACGAAGATCGGGAGCTTTACATGAAACTTCAGCTCGACCATCTCAAACGGCGTGGTATGCATGTGCCGCATGAGATAGCGGATAAGGCCGCGGTCTTCGTTCACCGTCTTCGTGCCTCTTCCGTACGACACTCGCGCTGCCTGAACGATCGATTCGTCTCCCCCCATGTAGTCCACCAGACGCACGAAGCCTGCATTGAGGCACTTCAATTCCTTATCCAGAATCTCTTCAGCTTTTGAATTGACTGCGTGTCCCATTGGTCGTCCCAGAGTGAAGGATGAATGTACGGAGAAGCGCCGCAAAAGTCCAAGCTACAATTTCGAATCGAAGCTTACGTGTGGGATTCAGAGCGAAGCATCTGGGCTCATTGTATTTCCATGCAAGTTTCATTATCTTTTCTTTGTGGTCAAGGTAGCAGTCGGCATCATTGTTCAAAACGGAACGACACCCGGAACGGACCGTGTGCTCTTGTGTCAGCGCCGGCAATCGGCGCGGTACCCGCTCAAGTGGGAGTTTCCCGGCGGCAAGCTCGAGAATGATGAACCGCTTGAAGATTGTCTCCGCCGTGAATTGCGCGAAGAGCTGGGTATCAACGCCGAGATCGGAACGCTCTTTCACCAACAGCACTACGTCTACCCCGACAGCGGCTCGTATGACGTGTCCTACTACCTGATCAAGAACTTCTCGGGAACCGTCACGAATAACGTTTTTGCTCACTGGCTCTGGGTGCCGGTGGCAGATCTTCATTCATATGATATCCTCGAAGGAAATAGAGACGTCACAAAGAAGCTCCTCGAGCACTTTGGGCTCAAATAACTTGAAAAAGGTTCAGGCGATTCAGCGCCGGATATCCCTCTGGTATGCGAAAAACAGTCGATCATTCATCTGGCGGGAGACTCGCGATCCGTACACGATTCTCGTCTCCGAAATCATGCTTCAGCAGACTCAGACGTCGCGCATTCAGGAAAAACTGCCCCTGTTCCTGAAACAATTCCCGACATTGCGCGCGCTTGCAGAATCTCCCAGGGGCGACGTCGTCCGCGCGTGGCAGGGGATCGGCTACAATAATAGAGCAGTTCATCTCCATGATCTTGCACGGTCGGTTCTTCAGAATTACGACGGCCAGCTTCCGAGGAAAATCGAACAGCTCGAGGTGCTTCCGGGTATCGGTCAGTACACCTCGCACGCCGTCGCCTGTTTTGCATTCCGGCAGCATGTCCCGGTGGTGGACGTTAACATCCATCGCGTTCTCTCCCGCATCTTCTGGAAGATGAAGAACTTTTCAGACCGGCAGGACCAAGCGACGGCTTGGAAAGTCGCAGAAAAAGTCCTGCCGGAAGACGCCTATTCCTGGAATCAAGCAGTGATGGACCTGGGCGCTGTTGTCTGCACGGCGGCGAAGCCCCTGTGCGGACATTGCCCCGTGAAGAATTACTGCGCATCGGCACATCTGGAGCACGGCAGCATGCGCCGGGTGCCCGCGCCACAGTCGCGCAAGAGAAAGCCTGAACCGTCCTATGATGGTATTCCGCGAAGGCTTTGGCGGGGACGGATTGTGCAGGCGCTGCGAAACGCTGAAAGAGATCGGCCGCTGGCCGTCGCGGAGCTTGCAAAGGCCATCAAGCCCGATTTCAGGGCCAGCGATTTGCCCTGGCTGATTCGAGTGGTCGACCGGCTCGCGGAAGACGGTGTAGTCTACAAAGTGGGAGTGCATAAGAAGCTGAGAGTTTCGCTGTCGGCCGAATGAAGAAGATTCCCGCACCATCTTCGGCCGCGGAGTTGCGTTCTCTCATTGCTCCGCGCAGCGCCGCAATCCGGAACCGGCTGATGGATTTCTCACAGATCCCACCGAGCGAATACTTCTATGAACTCGTCTACTGCGTTCTGACTCCGCAATCGAGCGCCGTCAACGCCGAGAAAGTGGTTCGCCTCCTTCGGGAGCAAAACTTTTGGCATCGGGACATCGATCCCGAGCCGATCCTCAATCGAAAAGATTGCTATATCCGTTTCCACAAAACGAAGGCGAGAAGCCTCGTTATAATTAAGACACAATTTTCAGAGGTCGCCGGGAAGCTCGAAAACGGCACCAGCAGCGCCCTACTGCGGGAATGGCTGGTGAAGAATGTCCGCGGGATCGGGTGGAAGGAGGCTTCCCATTTTCTCCGGAACATCGGCCACCGGGATCTTGCCATCCTCGACCGTCACATCCTGAAGAATCTCGTTCGCTTCCGGGTCATGCGCCGTCTGCCGAAGACTCTGACTCCAAAGCGGTATCTACTTATAGAGAAGAGATTTCAGCGCTTCGCACGCGAGATCGGCATCCCGATGGATGAGCTCGACCTTCTGTTCTGGAGCACCGAAACGGGGGAGATCCTTAAGTGAATGCTCTCGTAGTCGGAGCAGGGATGATGGGGAGCGCTCTTGCCTACGATCTCGCGCACTCCGACGGGGTAGACCGCGTTATTCTCGCCGACATCAATGGCGACCGCGCCAAGAAAGTCGCGGGGATGATCGGGGGGAAAGTCGAGCCGGTCCAGCTCGACACGCAGGTTCCCGAGCAGGTGATCCGGGCGATGAAAGGCGTTTCCGTCGCAATCGGGGCCACCAGTTACACGCAGAACGTCGGCCTGACGCAGGCCGCCATCACAGCAGGCATCCATTTCTGCGACCTGGGCGGAAATATGGATGTTGTCGATCGCCAGATCTCGCTCGACGCGCTGGCAAAAGCCGCCGGTGTCTGCATTCTCCCAAACTGCGGTCTGGCCCCGGGGTTTGCATCCGTAGTCGCAGCCGGGGGCGCGAAGCGCTTCAGTTCCCTGGATGAAATCCACATCCGCGTCGGTGGCCTGCCCCAACATCCTCAGCCGCCTCTCAACTACCAGCTTGTGTTCTCTGCCGAGGGGTTGATCAACGAATATCTAGAACCTGCTGAAGTTATCCGGGACGGCAAACAACAACGCGTCGACTCGATGCTGGATCTCGAAGAAATCGATTTCCCTCCGCCGTTCGGAAAACTCGAGGCATTCAACACATCGGGCGGCACTTCGACCCTGACGAGGATGTTCGACGGAAAAGTGAAAGCGCTGGACTATAAGACAATCCGGTACCGCGGACACTGCGAGAAGTTTAGACTGCTGATCGACCTTGGCTTCGCCGGTGCGGAGCCGATCGTGGCCGGCGCGTCGATCCGGACGGCGCGCGAATTTTTCGAAGAGATGCTGCGGCGCAGACTGCCGTCGAATGGCCCCGACGCCGTCCTGATGCGAGTCACGATCCGCGGAATGAAGGATAATCGCCGGCAAACACTTGCGTATGAGATGATAGATCAGTATGATGAGAAGCTGAAGATGACCTCGATGATGAGGACGACGGCGTTTCCTACATCGATCATCGCGCAGATGTTGTCAAACGGCACGATCAAAACCAAAGGGGTGCTTCCTCCCGAGCAGTGCGTCCCGCTCGATCCCCTCTTACGTGAGCTGCACAAGCGAAACATTACCGTCAAAGAGTCGTTATCCTAAGGCGGCACGGAGTAACTCATGAAACAACCATTATCGGTGGTGATCATCACCAAAGACCCGAAGACGCAGAGGGAGGCGCATAATCGCTTCGACGTCCGCACCGGATTTCCCCGGTTCAGATTGTTTTTTATTTTTCTCAAGGCAATTTTTTCCAGATTAAACTGACCTATTGAACCATGCCGGACACATTCTCATTTGATATCGTCTCGCGCGTCGACATGCAGGAAGTCGATAATGCGATAAACCAGTCGCGCAAAGAGATCATTCAACGATATGACTTCAAAGGTTCGAAGACCTCCATCGAAGTCAACGCGAAGGAATTTGAAATCGTGCTCATCTCGGACGACGATTTCAAAATGAAGGCCGTCGTCGATATACTCCAGTCGAAATTCGTCAAGCGCGGTGTCCCACTAAAAGCCTTGACGTACGGAGAGATTGAGCCCGCAGGGGGAGGAACCGTGCGGCGGACAATTAAATTACAGAACGGCATCGAAACGGAAAACGCCAAAATGATCGTCAAAATGATCAAAGACACAAAAGTCAAAGTACAGTCTCAGATCATGGATGCGCAGGTCCGGGTAAGCGGA
>Ga0137399_10001172_pt1 | contig 11720 bp, 8 predicted proteins | sample czorhiz316metaG_FD_104810 | JGI IMG/M metagenome (GOLD analysis project Ga0137399, IMG submission 104810) | Vadose zone soil microbial communities from Angelo Coast Range Reserve, California, USA - czorhiz3.16 metaG | ecosystem: Environmental > Terrestrial > Soil > Vadose zone | place: USA...
CTGGGCTCCGGTGAAGCTTGCCGACCGTCCTTGCATGTCGACCACGCCGACCTGGCGGTGGGGGGCCATCGGGTCGGCCTCCGTCAGCCGCCGGATCACCTCCGCGGGAGCCTCCCCGTCGGCCAGCAGCCGGAGACCATCAAGTCCGTACGACAGGTTGGCCCAGGACTGGGTGGCCACGGCGCCCACGCCGGCCCGCGCCCAGGGGACCATCACCCCCACCGCCAGGAACTTGGAGGCCACCGCCACCCCGCATTCGTGGGCGTCCGGGTCGGCCGCCGCGATCGAGAAGGTGGCAATGGGCGAAAGCTTGGGGGGCAAATCCACCTTTGGGATAATGAGGCTCCCCGCTGCCTCGCGTAAAGGAAATACTGTGCCCCAACTCCGCCAGGACCTGATTACCGGACGCTGGGTGGCCGTTGCCACCGAGCGAGCCAAGCGCCCCGATTCGTTCACCCAGGCGCCTCGGGACGCCGTGGCGGCCAAGGACGTCTGCCCTTTCTGTCCGGGGAACGAGAAGATGACGCCGCCCGAGGTGCTGGCCTATCGGGAGCCGGGCAGCCGAGCCAACGGTCCGGGCTGGTGGCTGCGCGTCGTGCCCAACCTGTACGCGGCGTTCCGATTGGAGCCCGACGGGCAGGCGGCCCAGGTTGGGGTCTTCGAACAACGGGATGCGATCGGGGCCTGTGAGGTGCTGATCAGCAGTCCCGACCATCGAGCCCCCACCCCGCTCCTGCCCCGCCATCAGGTGGAGGAGATCGTCCAGTCCTACCTGGACCGCTACCACGCCCACCAGCGCAACCCGGCCCTGGAGTATGTGCTGATTCTGTACAACCACGGTCGGCCGGCGGGGGCCTCGCTGGAGCACCCGCACTCCCAGCTCTATGCCGTGGCCGTGGTGCCGCCCGCCTTCCAGGACGAGCTGGCCGGCGCCCAGCGCCACCTGGCACAGGGGAGCGGCTGCGTCTTCTGCCGAATGATCACCCAGGAGCGCCTGGCCGGCGCCCGGATCGTGATGGAGAACGAGGCCTTCCTGGTCTTCGCGCCCTACGCCGCGCGGACGCCCTTCGAGACCTGGATCATCCCGAAACGGCACGCGGCATCTTTCGGCGACCTCGACGAACGCGAGAAAGCGCCTCTGGCCGATGCCCTGCAGCGGACGCTCAAGGCCTTTCACAGCGGCCTCAACGACCCGCCCTTCAACTATTTCATTCACAGTGCCCCCCTCAAGGCCCGCGTCGACGACGCCTACCACTGGCACCTGGAGATCATCCCCAAGCTGAGCATTGCGGCCGGGTTTGAGATGGGCTCCGGCATGTGGATTAATGTGGTGAAGCCGGAGGACGCCGCGACCTTCCTGCGCCAGCAGATTACGGTGGAGGATGGGGCGGCGGTCTAAAAATGAAAGCCGTGGTCATGGCGGGAGGCGAGGGCTCGCGGCTGCGGCCACTCACGAGCGGGCGGCCCAAGCCGCTGGCTCCCGTGGTCGGCAAACCAGTGATGGAGCACATCCTGACCCTGCTGCGCAAGCACGGGATCACCGAGGTGGTGGTCACGCTGCAGTACCTGGGCGCCGCCATCCGCGACTACTTCGGCGACGGCTCCGACTTCGGCATGGAGATCACCTATGTGGTGGAGGACTCGCCGCTGGGGACCGCGGGCAGCGTCAAAAATGCCCAGGAATACCTGGGCGAACCGTTCATCGTGATCAGCGGCGATGCCCTGACCGACATCGACCTGAGCGCGGCCATCCGCTTCCATGAGGAGAAACGGGCGATGGCCACTATCGTCCTCTACTCGGTGCCCAACCCGCTGGAATATGGGGTGGTCATCACCCGGCCGGATGGGGCCATCGAGCGCTTCCTGGAGAAACCGTCATGGGGCGAGGTGTTCTCAGACCAGGTGAATACCGGGATCTACGTGCTGGATCCCGACGTGCTCACCCTGCTGCCGCCCTCGACGGTGGTTGACTGGAGTGGCGACGTCTTTCCCCGGATGCTACGCGACGCGTTGCCACTCTACGGCTACCTGGCCAGCGGGTACTGGTGCGACATTGGCAATATCCAGACCTACTACCAGGCCAACTGGGATGCGCTGTCCGGGGCGGTGGACGTCCAGATCGAGGGCGAACGCCGCGAGGGCAATGTGTGGATTGGAGAGAACGTGGAGCTGGGTCACGACGTCCGGATCGTCGGCCCCGCCTATTTGGGACAGGAATCCAAGATCAAGGCGGGGGCCTTCATCAACGGCCCCGTCTGCGTGGGCAAGTACTCGGTGGTCGACAACGGCACCAAGATCAGCAACTCGATCATCTGGAACTACTCGTACGTTGGCGAAAATTCTCGCTTGCGTCAGGCCATCGTCTGCAGTCACTCCAATGTCAAGAACAATTGCCTGCTCGAGGAGGGCGCCGTGATTGGCGACAACGTCTCGGTGGGCGAAGGCAGCACCATCGAGGCCGGTGTCAAGATCTGGCCCGACAAGGACATCCAGCCCGGCTCGACCGTGCACGAGAGTGTCATCTGGGCCGGCTCGTGGAAGCGCGGCCTGTTCACGTCGGCCGGGCTGGTCGGCCTGGTCAACATCGAGCTGACCCCCGAGTACTGCGCCCGGCTGGGGGCCTCGTTCGCCGCCCTGTTCCCCAAGGGTTCCAAGATCGCCGCCTCCCGAGACGTCCAGCGTCCCTCCCGAATGATCAAGCGGGCGCTGGTGGCCGGCATGATGTCAGGGGGCGCCTCGATCGAGGATCTGAGCGAGCTGCCCATCCCGGTGGCCCAGGATTATGCCCGCCGGCCCGAGATCGCCGGTGGGGTGCACGTCCAGATGTCCCCGCTGGACAGCCGCTCGGCCGACATCCGGATGTTCGACAGCAACGGGCTGGTCCTGGACAAGAAGATGGAGCGCAAGGTCGAGAACCTCTTTTTCCGGGAGGACATCCGCCGGGTCCACTTCTACGAGATGGGCGACATCGACTATCCGCGCGATGCCATCGAGGTGTACATGGACGGCGTCCTTCGCCTGATCGACATCGAAGCCGTGCGTCGGTCGAAGCTCAAGGTGTTGATCGACTTCGACAACGGCAGCGGCTCCATGGTGGTCCCCAGGCTGCTCAAGGAGCTCAACGTCGAGACGGTCCCGCTCAATGCCGGATTCGACGAGACCTATCAGCCTCGGTCACCCGCCGCATTCGCCGACTCGCGGCGCCAGTCGGCCCTGGTCACGCAGACACTCAACTGCCAGCTGGGCGTCTACATCGACCACGGTGCCGAGCGTATTTTCCTGGCGGACGATGCGGGTGAGGTGATGGACAACCACGAGAGCTTCGCAGTGCTGGCGCTGCTGGCGCTCAAGACCCGCCCCGGCGTGCTGGTGGCCCCGGCCAGTGTGCCGTTGACCCTGGCCCGGATCGCGGTCGACGCCGAGTCGCATTTCGTGCCCAGCAAGACGGACCCGAGCTCGGTCTTGCGGACGGCCCAGCAGCACCAGGCGGTGCTGGCCTCGGACGGGTTGGGCGGGTATGTGTTCCCCGAGCACCTGCTGGGCTTCGACGGCATCTTCGCGCTGGTCAAGCTGATCGAGCTGCTGGCCATCGACGGCCGCAAAGTCTCGGCCATTCGCAAAGAGCTCCCCCGCTCGGCCTACGAACACCGCCTGGAGGACTGCCCCTGGGAGTCCAAGGGCCGGGTGATGCGGACCATGGTGGAGATGTTCCGGGACCAGCCGGTGGACTTGTCCGACGGCGTCAAGGTCTTCGTGGACGGTGGCTGGGTGCTCGTCCTTCCCGACGCGGACACCCCCCATTACCACATCATCGTCAGCGTGGACGACCAGGCCAAAGCGACCCAACTGGCCGACAAATTCTCGGCGCTGGTGAGGACCGCGGTGAACGGCAGCGGCACCGCTTCAGCCGTGCGGAACGACCCAGAGGGCGATGGTAGAATCGGCACTGCCGAGCGGGTGTAACTCAGTGGTAGAGTGCAACCTTCCCAAGGTTGAAGTCGCGAGTTCGAGTCTCGTCACCCGCTCCATGTTCCTCTTCTGGATCTAACACAACATCTGCCAAAGGCCCAGCTCAGCGCCGTCTGCCGCCGAACCGTGCTCCTCGAACGGACAAGCCAGGAAGACCACCTAATACGCGCCGCTTGGTCCATGAACACGTCATTGCAAGCTTGTGTCTTGCGCGGCACACTTGCGTTGTGGTACCCGAGACCAGATACGCAAAGAGCGGCGACGTGCACATTGCCTATCAGGTCGTCGGTGACGGACCGGTTGACCTCGTCTTCCTGCCCGGATTGTTCAGCCAGGTGGAGTATCAGTGGGAAGAACCGACCTTTGCCCGCTTCCTTGGGCGTCTGTCGTCGTTTTCTCGGCTGATACCGATTGATGCCCGGGGAACCGGGCTCTCCGACCGTGCACCAGTGCTCCCGCCCATGGAGGAGCAAATGGACGACGTGCTGAGCGTGCTGGACGCCGTGGGCTCGTCATCGGCTGCCTTCTTTGGTCTTTCGCAAGCAGGACCGATGGCCATCATGTTCGCCGCTTCCCACCCTGAGCGAACTCGAGCGCTCGTTCTATATGCGACCTACGCGAGTCCCCGGCAGCAGAAAGACTATCCGTGGGGACGGTCGCCAGAATGGATGGACGACTACGGCCGCTTGATCGACGAAAAATGGGGCTCGGGTCTATTTCTGGCACAGGTTGCGCCGAGCCGGCTTCGGGATCCGTCGTTCAGCCGATGGTGGAGTCGCTTGGAGCGACTCACCTATGGTCCGGGGAATGCGCTTGCCTATTTTCAGATGAACGCCGCGATCGATGTGCGCTCGATTCTTCCGACCATCCGGGTACCGACGCTGGTGCTGCAACGACGGGAAGATGTTTATCGCAATCCAGGCCACGCGCAATACCTGGCCACGCATATCCCCGGTGCAAGGCTCGTAGAGCTAACCGGTATCGACCATTTGCCATATGTGGGCGACTCCGATGCAATTCTCGACGAGGTTGAAGAATTCCTGACCGGAGTGCGCCCGCCTCCAGCGCATGATCGTCTCCTGGCGACGGTGATGTTCACGGACATCGTCGGATCGACGGAGCGCGCCAGCAGCCTCGGCGATAAAGCGTGGAAGGACTTGCTCGAGCGGCATCATGCGGTCATCCGGCATGAACTCGTTAGGTTTCGAGGCCGGGAGATCAAGACGATTGGAGATGGGTTCCTAGCAATATTCGATGGTCCGGCACGCGCCGTTCGATGTGCCCAGGCAATCGTCGAGGCCGTCAAGTCCATTGGGGTCCAGGTTCGGGCCGGCGTCCATACCGGTGAAGTGGAACTCATGGCGGAAGATATCGGCGGCATCGCCGTCCACATCTGCGCACGAGTCGCCGCCTTGGCTGCCCCCAGTGAGGTCCTGGTTTCTGGCACCGTGACGGATCTGGTCGCCGGCTCGGGAATCGAATTTGAGGAGCGCGGGTCTCGCGCCCTGAAAGGCGTGCCGGGAGAATGGCGGCTATTCGCCTTGACAGGCATCGGTTGACTGACCAGGTCGAGCGATCGTAGGTTGATGGTCTACCAGGCGTTAGACGAGAGTGGCGCTCCACTACAAGCTGACTACAAGAATCTGAAATTAAGCGAACTGAGCCGTTCTCGCCTGCGCTTTGAATACGAGACCGTGGATCTTCTTCCCAAGGTTGAAGTCGCGAGTTCGAGTCTCGTCACCCGCTCCAAGGCCTTCTCTAAATCCGTTCCGGATAGTAGGACCGTTGTGATTGAGTCTGCGCCGTTTGAGTCGCGCCCAAAAGGGCCGGGTGTACCGACCTAATCTGTGAGAGCGAAAAAACCTGTAGAAATGGTAACTGAGGTCTTTGTGTGAGATGCCGCTTGAGGACGTCCTTGCCGAACTGCTAGCAGGTGCGCTGAGCGAATTCACCAGCCGACGGAATGCGAAGGCGAAGGAGCTGAAGGGGGCTGGGAAGGGCGAGCTAGCGGCCATGGTTGCTGGGTTGAAGAAGCCGTCGGTTGCGGTTTGGGCCGTGAATCAGCTAGCGCAGCACGACAAGACTGCCCTCGAGCGATTGCGGCGCTTCGGGGAAGGGGTGGTGCAGGCGCAATCGGGCGCGGTAGCTGGGCAGAAGAATGCGGCGCAGGCGCTGCGATCGGCCTCCGATGGTTTGCAACGGGAGCTCGAAGCAGAGGTTCGATCGGCGGGCGACGTCCTGCACACGGCCGGACATGCAGCCGACGATGCGACGCTGCGGCGAGTTCAAGAGATCCTCCGACTGGCCGCGGTCTCGGGTGGCGAGATCTGGGATCGGTTGCAACGCGGCGCGCTCATCAGCGAACCAAGAGCTGGCGAGGACATGCTGACGGCGGCGTTTGGGCTTGGTGGGGACGGCGGGACCGGTAGGGCGGGTCGCGGGTCGCGGGGCGGCGCGGAGCCGGCGCCAGCAATGGGCAGCGATGCGAAGGCGGCGCGCGCGGCTGCCAAGCAAGCCGCAGAGACCGAGAAGCGGATTGCGATGGAGCACGCTTTTCGTACCGTAAGGATGGACGAAGAGGCGGCACAGCAAGCCGAGCAGGCCGCACAGCGGCTGCGCGAGGAAGCCCGTCGAGTAGCGGCGGATGCGAAGCGGGCGAACGACAAAGCGAGGCAGGCGGAGAAGGAACTCGAGCGCGCCGCGGCGAAGCTGAAGGTGTCGCGCGATGCTGCCCGACGACTGGGCGGACACCGCTGATCGTCCGTATCCGTCCATGTGCGAACGCTCAGCGCAGGACTACGGGCATTGAGGAAGCTCTTTATCCTCGTGCCAGGCGGGTTTACTGCCTTCCCGGGTACCAGATGCAGAGCACCAACATCGTCGAGTCCGGCGATTTGGTGGTGGTCGAGTCCAGGTTCACTGGGAGCCATGCGGGACCGTTAGTAGATCCTGGCGGCTCCATCCCCGCCACCGACGTGGAAGCTCCCAGCGTGGACGTCTTTGAGGTTCGGGGCGGCGAGATCGTGGCCCACCGGGGCTCCTTCGACAACCTGGACCTGATGACGCAATTGGCTCTAGTGCCGGCCGGAGCCGCCACCACGTCCTAATCGTGTGATCGTGTTTGACGGGGAGGCCCGCTGACGGGAGAGCGTCGCAGAATTTTCACCATTCTGGCGCTTGGCGATCCCTTGCGCGCCTAGACTCGGCCAGTCATAATTTGAGCGTGCGCTCAAATCGCACGCTCAAGGCCAAACCAGGAACCGCCGCCTCCCTGCGGACTGGTTCGGGAGCGCGCTTGCGTGGCCGGCGGGCGGCCAGGCCGCGCCAGGACTCGACCAAGCATCGGCTAGTCCAGGCGGCGTTGAAGACCCTCACCACCGAGGGTTTCTACGGCACCACCGCCCGGGCGATAGCTCGGACCGGGGAGCTCAACCAGGCGCTGATCTTCTACCACTTCGGCAGCGTGGACCAGCTCCTGCTGGCTGCCCTGGACGCCACCAGCCAGGGACGGCTGGTCCGTTACCGTGAGGCGCTGGCCACCGTCACCTCGCTGACCGAACTGGTCGAGGCGATGGCAGCGCTTTACGAGGAGGACGTCCGGGTCGGCCACGTGGCCGCGGTGCAGGAGCTGATCGCGGGCGGGTCCTCGGTGCCCGGGCTGCGCCGCCAGGTCGTCAATCGCATGGAACCGTGGGTGGCGTTCGCCGAGGAAGTCACCCGCCGGTTGCTCGCCGGCAGTGTGTTCGAACCGCTGGTCCCGATTCATGACCTGGCCTACGCCGCGGTCGCCCTCTATTTCGGGGTCGAGACCGTGACCCACCTCCAGGGCGATCGATCGCGGGCGGCGTCGCTGTTCGACGCCGGGCGGCGGCTCGCTCCCCTCGCGGACGCGATGCGGACGAACGCCACCTGGGCAGGTGACGCGTGAAACCTCTCTCGCGAATCGGGCTCGCAGGCGTGCGGCGGTCCAACCGTTATGTAGCCATGCCGGCAATCCCGTCAGGAGGTGCCTTGTCATGAGCCAGGCGTCGCCACCCACAGACGACAAGGGCATGCAAGCTACCTCGCAGCAGCGCACGCCGGCCCAGTGGGCCCTCATCTTCGTCATCGTCTGGCTGGCCGCGGCCGTGGCCGTCTACCGCTTCGTCCATGAGGGCAACCTTGACCAGACGGCCGCCCTCTTCATCGGCCTTCCCACGGTGCTGGCCGTCGGCCTGACCCTGACGCCCAAGGCCAAGAGCGCGACCGGCATGGCGGTCAAGGGGCTGACCATCGGCCTTGTCCTGTCGGCCATCCTGCTGGGCGAAGGCGTGATCTGCATCCTGCTGGCGGCTCCGCTCTTCTACGGGATCGCGCTGGTCATCGGCGTCATCGTGGATGCCCACCGCGACCGTGAGCGCAAGAAGATCCAGCAGGGAAAGCTCTACAGCATGCTGCTGATTCCCCTGGCCCTGATGAGCATGGAAGGCGTCACTCCGATCACCAGCTTTCCAACTGCCGGCACGGCGACGGCGACCCAAACGGTGGCAGCCACACCAGCCGGCGTGGAAGCGGCCTTGGCCGCCGCGCCGCTCTTCGGCCGCAGGCTGCCTGCCTTCCTCGGGATCGGGTTCCCCCGTCCGCTGGCTGCCGGCGGCTCCGGGCTGGCGGTCGGCGATCGTCGCACGATCTGGTTTAGCGGTCGTAACGGCACCCGCGCCTCCCTCGTCCTGGAAGTGGTCCAGAGCGAGCCGGGACACATCCGATTCCAGGCGCGCACCGACCAGACCGCCATCGCCCGATGGCTGGGATGGCGGGATGCGGACGTGACCTGGCAGGCCGCCGGCGCTGATCGCACGCACGTGACCTGGAGCCTGCACTACGTCCGGCTGCTGAGCCCGGCCTGGTACTTCGGCCCGTTCGAGCAGTATGCCGCCAGCCTTACGGCCAGGTATCTGATCGAGACCGCCGCGACGCCGCAGTGAATGTGAGGGATCCCGCGCTCATCCGCGCAGTCATCCTCTTCCTGCCATTGGCCGTTGCCGTCGGGCTATGGCGGTGGCGGCAGCCAGACCGGCGTCTGGGCGCGGGCGCCTTCCTGGCTTCGGCTTGGATGCTCTCCGCCGGCCTGGCCATCCACCTCGTCGCCGTGCGCGCCGGCTTCTGGCATTACGGCGCCCGGGGCGCGGTCTGGCTGGGCCTTCCGGTCGATGTCTACCTTGGCTGGGCCGTGTTCTGGGGCGCCGTCCCAGTGCTGGCGTTTCGGCGGACTCACGTCGCGATCGTGGTGGCGGCCATGGCGCTTGCGGATCTCGTGCTGATGCCGGCGGCGTACCCCGTGGTCAAGCTCGGCCCCAACTGGCTGGCCGGAGAAGCGATCGCCCTGGTGATTGGCGCGCTCCCCGCCTACCTGCTGGGTCGCTGGACGGCCGAGGGCGTCCACCTCGCCTGGCGGACCATCTTGCAGAGCATCGCCTTCTCGGGCCTGGCTCTCGGGGTCCTGCCGGCCGTGATCCTGACCCGGACCGGAGGCTCGCTGCCAACCGTCGATAACAAATCCAGCGGGTACCTGGCCGTCGGCCTCCAGGTCGTGGCGTTGATCGCCATCCTAGGGCTGAGCGCCGTCCAGGAGTTCGTCCAGCGCGGCCGCGGCACGCCCTTTCCCTGGGATCCGCCCCAGCGCATCGTCACCACCGGACCGTATGCCTACCTGGCCAATCCCATGCAGGCGTCGATGACGCTCCTGGTGCTCGTCGTCGGGGCGATCGCCCAGAGCTGGTGGGTGGCCGCGGCGGCCATCGTGGCGGCCGTCTTCAGTGCCGGGCTGGCCGCCTGGCACGAGGAGGGCGAGCTCACGGAGCGCTTCGGGCCGGCATGGGATCGCTACCGGGCGCAGGTCAGGCCCTGGCTGCCGCGATGGCGACCAGCGGTCGTGTCCGGGGAGACCGCTCGCCTGTATTTCGCCGAGAGCTGCACGGCCTGCAGCGGCCTGGCCCGCTGGCTGCGCGCGCTGGAGCCACTCGGACTCGACCTGTTGCCTGCGGAAGGCCTCGAGCCCCAACCGCGGCGGCTCACCTACGTCGGGACCGACGGCGTCGTGGACAGCGGTGTGCGAGCCCTGGGTCGCGCGCTCGAACACGTCAACCTGGCGCTGGCCTTCATCGGATGGACCATCCGCCTGCCGGTGGTCGGCGAGTTCGTCCAACTGCTGACGGACGCCGTGGGCGGCGGCCCGCGCGAGCTGGGCCGGCAAGCCAGCGCCTGAGCGCGTGGGTCCCGCCGCTAGAATGGAGCCCCCTTTGGGTGAAGGAGGATATCGTGGCTGACAAGGTCGTGCACTTCGAGCTCCCTGCCGACAATCTCGAGCGCGGCCAGAACTTCTATCGCAACGCGTTTGACTGGTCGATCAACACCGTTCCCGGGATGGGCTACACCCTCGTCCAGACGACTCCCTCGGGCATGGACGGGAGTCCTACCGAGCCCGGAGCCATCAACGGCGGCATGCTGGCACGCCAGGCGCCAATCAAGAATCCGGTGATCACGATCGAGGTGGCCAGCATCGACGCCTCCCTCGAACAGATCGAAAGCTCGGCGGACGGGTGGTGCGCGACAAGCAACCCGTGGGCGAGATGAGATTTGCCGCCTATTTCTCGGATAGCGAGGGCAACGTCTTAGGTCTCTGGCAAACTGCCTGACCGGTTTCAGTCCCCCATACTGGTCTCGGAGGAATTGCCATGAGCGAAAAAGTTTACGTGGTCGTCATCGGCATGGGGCCGGGGGGCGAAGACGCGGCGGGCAAGCTGGCCGAAGCCGGCCTCAATGTGGTGGGGATCGAGAAGGAACTGGTAGGGGGCGAGTGTCCGTATTGGGGGTGCATCCCCAGCAAGATGATGATCCGGGCGGCGGACCTTCTGGCCGAAGCCCGCCGTATCCCTGGCTTCGCAGGCTCGTCGACCGTCACCCCCGATTGGGGCCCGGTCGCGAAGCGAGTCCGGGAAGCGACCGACAACTGGACCGACAAGGTGGCGGTCGATCGGTTCGAGGGCAAGGGCGGGCATTTCGTGCGCGGCGTGGGCCGCATCACCGGGCCGTCGACCGTGTCGGTCGACGGCCGGACCTTCGAGGCCGGACGGGCGGTGGTGATTGCCACCGGCAGCGCCCCGGCGACGCCGCCGATCCCGGGTCTGGCCGGCGTCCCCTACTGGACCAATCGGCAAGCCATCGAAGTGGAGAAGCTGCCGCGCTCATTGACCGTGCTCGGCGGTGGCGCCATCGGACTCGAGCTGGCCCAGGTCTTCGCCCGCTTCGGGGTGGCGGTCACCGTGGTCGAGGCGTCGGCGCGGCTGCTGGCCATGGAGGAGCCCGAGGCGAGTGCGGTCCTGAGCGTAGTCTTCAAGCGGGAGGGCATCACGGTTCACGCCGGAGCCGCCGTGGAGTCAGTGGAACGGCAGGGCAGCCAGGTCGTGGTCGCCCTCAAGGGCGGCCAACGGCTGCCCGCGGATCAACTGCTGGTGGCCACCGGCCGGGTGTCCAACCTGAAAGCGATCGGCGTCGACGCCGTGGGTATCGATGCCTCCCAGCGGTTCCTCCCGGTGGACGATCACCTACGGGTGAAGGAAAAGATTTGGGCTATCGGCGACGTGACCGGTAAGGGCAACTTCACCCATGTGGCGACCTACCAGTCCGATATCGCGGTCAAGGACATCCTGGGGATCCCCTTTGAAGGCGCCAACTATCAAGCGCTCCCGCGCGTCACCTTCACCGATCCGGAA
>Ga0137399_10001173_pt1 | contig 11719 bp, 13 predicted proteins | sample czorhiz316metaG_FD_104810 | JGI IMG/M metagenome (GOLD analysis project Ga0137399, IMG submission 104810) | Vadose zone soil microbial communities from Angelo Coast Range Reserve, California, USA - czorhiz3.16 metaG | ecosystem: Environmental > Terrestrial > Soil > Vadose zone | place: USA...
AGGTCGTTAAGACAATTGCTATCAATGAACATGAATAATGGAACGAGTAGCGGACTCGACCGCTTAGTCTGACAGAGGAGTCGAGACCATGACTGAAGCTGGTACCGTATTTGAAAATGCAGGCGTTTCCACCGAGGCGCTGGCGACCCTGGGCGAGGGCCATATCGCCTATGTGAAGCAGATCCGTTCCGAGGACGTGCCGGGGCTGTTTCCCCAGGCGCCGAAGATCGCGCCCGGACTGAAGCTGTTTGCACTCCATGCCGCCGACGGCACGCCGATCATGCTGACCGACAGCCGCGAAGCTGCAATCGCGAATGCATGGAGCAACGAGCTGCAGGCCGTCAGCGTTCACTGACGTAGGTATTTGGCGGTGTCACCGGCGCAGGTCTGCTGCTGTCGCTGACGCCGCGTAGGAATTCGCAACGCGCGGGTGCTGTCCTCGGCTCTGCCGAGAATAGCACCCGCGCTTACTTTTTGGTCCCACCGCTTCCTAGCCCATAGACGGGACACGTCCTATAATTCTAGTCGCCGTGACTAGAAAGATGAATCCATGTCCACAGCCAAGAAACGCTCGGTAGCTACCCGCTCCGGTTTCCGGGCCGGGCGTTGGCGGCTTCAGGACGCGAAGGCTCGCTTCAGCGAAGTAGTTCGGAGGCACAGCAGCGTGGTCCGCAGCGAGTCACGCTTCACGGAAAAGATGCCGTTGTCGTTGTCGGCGCCGACGAGTTCGATCGGCTTCAACGCCCGGTGACGGGCCGCGATATCGTCACCGTTCTTGCTGCGTCGCCGCTGACTGACGGGAAATTGGACCGCCTGACCATCAAATCCAGGGCGCGGAATATCGATCTGTGAGGGGCTGGCTGCTCGATACGAACGTCGTTTCCGACCTGCGCAAACCCAAACCCGATTCCAAAGTCATCAATTTCATCGCCGCTCCGCCGGGCGAGACTTGTTTCTTACCGACGTCACTCTGGCGGAAATTCGTCATGACCCGAGGGACTGTTCTTCATGGCTTGCGCGTAGCGCGGCCCGATATTCCGGCGGGTTTTCTTTTCGCCCTAGGCCGCACTCGCCGGCGGCAGCGCCAGCACCGAATAGATCGCTTGCGCATCGCGCGAGGCGCGCAGCTTCTTGGCGACGTCCTGATCCCGCAACAGCCGTGCGATCCGCGCCAACGCTTTCAAGTGATCGGCGCCAGCACCTTCCGGCGCCAGCAGCAGGAACACCAGATCGACCGGTTGGCCGTCCATTGCCTCGAAATCGATCGGGCGTTCGAGACGGGCAAAAAACCCGAACAGCTTTTCAAGTTTGGGAAGCTTGCCATGCGGGATGGCGACGCCATAGCCGACGGCGGTCGTACCCAGCTTCTCCCGCTGCAGCAGCACCTCGAACACCGAGCGTTCGTTCTGCCCGGTCAGGCTAGCTGCCCGCGCCGCCAGTTCCTGCAGCGCCTGCTTCTTGCTGTTGACCTTCAACGCCGGGAGAATCGCCTCGGGTGCGACCAGATCGGTAATCGTCATGAGGCGTTCCGAGGTGAATTTGACCGTCAGGTTGCGAATAGGCTTCAGAGGGGCGGCGTCAGGAAGATGAGGCGGGAGGCGGGTTTACATCCGGGCCCCAACTGGTGGGCTTCTACTCCAACGCAAGACCGGTGCCAACTCCTGTGAAGCTGTTCCCGGCCACTACCCACAAGGGCGGCGGACCATAAGGGAGGGGCCTTGGCCCCGTCAATGCCGATTGACAGCTACCCCCCGGAGTTGACCACGGGGGGATCGACCCAGCCGACATTGCCGTCCGGCCGGCGGTAAATGATGTTCACCCGCCCGCTTGAGCCGTGCTGGAACACGATGCAGGCGACGCCGGTCAGGTCCAGTTCCATCACGGCTTCGCTCACCGACATCCGCTTTAGCGACGTCGTTGCCTCGGCGATGATCACCGGACTGTAGCCGGTCTCGTCGTGCTCGTCGTCTCCCGCGGGCGCCTCGATCACGTAACTCGGGGCATTGAGGGTTGGCGCAGTCAATTCAACCATCGCAACCGCCTCCGCATGGGACTTTCGCGCGGAACGATCCTTGAGCCGGCTCTTGTAGCGTCGCAGCCGCTTCTCGATCTGAGCCAGTGCCTGATCGGCGCTGGAATAGGCGTCGGCGGCGTTGGAATCGGCCTCGAGCGTAATTCCGGAATCCAGATGCAGCGCGCAGTCGGTGCGGAAACCGAAACCATCCTTGCTCAGCGTGATGTGGCCGGAATAATTGCCGTCGAAATATTTGCGCAAGACTTCGTCGGTGCGCTCGCTGACGCGCCCACGAAGCGCGTCACCGACACTGATGCTTTTTCCCGAGATCCGGAGGGTCATTTCGATGCCTCGATTCGTCTGGAGCGGGGACAGTATCCCGAATTGGACAGGACGCAATCAAGCTGGTGCGGGGTCGCGCGACCGATCTGACGATGCGGCAGGTGCCGACAAGGCATTGCCGAGCATGCTTTGTTTGTCACGGCGGCGCTGCACCGAGGACGGGATTCGCATCGCCTCGCGATACTTCGCAACGGTGCGACGGGCGATATCAATGCCCGATTCACGCAATCGTTCCACGATGGTGTCGTCCGAGAGGATCACCGCCGGGTCTTCCGCATCGATCAACTGCTTGATGTGATGACGGACGGCCTCCGCCGAATGGGCTTCGCCGCCATCGGCCGACGCGATCGACGCGGTGAAGAAATACTTCAATTCGAAACTGCCGCGGTTGGTCGCCATGTATTTGTTGGCGGTTACCCGTGACACCGTCGATTCGTGCATCTGGATTGCATCCGCGACCGCCTTCAGGTTAAGCGGCCGCAAATACGCGACACCGTGCGTAAAGAAGCCATCCTGCTGGCGGACGATTTCGGTTGCGACCTTGAGGATGGTTCGGGCGCGCTGATCGAGCGCGCGCACCAGCCAGGTCGCGTTCTGCAGGCAATCCGTGAAATAGGACTTGTCGCCGTCCTTGCGGATCGTCTTCGACAATTCCGTGTAATAGATCTGATTGACCAGCACCCGCGGCAGGGTGTCGCTGTTGAGTTCGACGTGCCAGCCGCCATCGGGGCCCGGCCTGACATACACATCGGGCACCATGGTTTGCATCCGGGCTGAACCGAATTTCAAACCCGGCTTCGGATCGAGACGGCGAATTTCGCCGATCATGTCGGTGATATCCTCATCATCGACACCGCAAAATTTCCGCAAGGCTGCGATATCGCGCTTCGCCAGAAGATCCAGATGTTCGACCAACGCCTGCATCGCAGGGTCGTAACGATTGAGTTCTCGCAGCTGGATCGCCAGGCATTCGCTCAAGTTTCGCGCGCAGACGCCAGGCGGATCGAATTTCTGCAGCACCGCGAGAACCGCTTCGACATCTTGCTGTGAGGTTCCGAGCCGTTCGGCGGCCTGCCCCAAATCTGACGGCAAGTAGCCCGCGTCATCAACCAGATCGATCAAATATTGCCCGATCATGCGCTGGGCGGGCGCCGTAAAAGCCACCGCCAGCTGTTCGGCAAGATGACTGCCGAGCGTGACCTCTGCGGCGACGAAGGCTTCGAGATTGTAACTGTCATCGTTGGAGGCGCCACCGCCCCATTCGGTGTACGCGGTCGGCGCCGCGTCCTGCGCGGTGCGCGCGGCGGCCTCGGCAGGCTCCTCGGAAAACACGTTGTCGAGGCCGGTGTCCAGCGTCTGCTCGATCTCCGCGCGGCTGCCGAGATCGCTGTTCATCCATTCTTCCTGGACCGGCTCGAAACCGTCGCCGGTGGAACCGTTCGCCATTTCGGAACGCTCGGCTGCAGCGTCATCGCCGTAGGCAGAACCCGTATCGTCGCGGTCGGAAAATTCAGCCCGCTCCGGTGCGGGTTCGCCCGCGACCAGCAGCTCGGTGCCGTCACTGGCACGTTCGAGCAGCGGATTTCGCTCCAATTCCTCTTCGACAAAGGCGGAAAGGTCGAGATTCGACAGCTGCAGCAGCTTGATTGCCTGCATCAGCTGCGGCGTCATCACCAGCGACTGGGACTGGCGGAACTCTAATCTCTGCGTCAGAGCCATCGAAGCAAGAACCGATCTAAGGAAGTTGGTCCGATTCTTGCTTAAACTAGTCCAAAGCCGATGTACACGGCTTGACGAATTGGAAAATTGGAGTATGGCGCGATCAGCAAAAGCATGCCCTCGGGCTCGACCCGAGGGTGGTTACCGGTTTTGCGTCCGATCGCGCCATGGATTCTTAAATGGACGCATGACCTTAGCGCTAAACCGCTCACACCCCGGGGCAAGCCCGAGGGCATGCTTTGGCGGTTCATGCGCTAAAGTCGGAATTCCTCGCCAAGGTAAAGACGGCGTACATCCGGGTTGTTGACGATTTCGTCCGGATTGCCTTCTGTCAAGATCTCCCCGGCATAGACGATGTAGGCGCGATCGGTCAGTCCCAGCGTTTCCCTCACATTGTGGTCGGTAATCAGCACGCCGATGCCGCGATTGGTGAGATGGCGGACCAGATCCTGGATGTCTCCGACCGCGATCGGATCGATGCCGGCGAACGGTTCGTCGAGCAGCATGTAATTCGGCCGGGTCGCTAGCGCCCGTGCGATCTCGACCCGGCGTCGCTCGCCGCCCGACAGCGCGATCGACGGTGTTTTACGCAGTCGGGTGATGTTGAACTCGTCGAGCAGCGAATTGAGTTCGGCCTCGCGTTTTTTCCGGTTGGGCTCGACGACCTCCAGCACCGCACGGATATTCTGCTCCACCGTGAGACCGCGGAAAATCGAAGCTTCCTGCGGCAAATAGCCGATCCCGAGCCGGGCGCGCTGATACATCGGCAAACTCGTGACGTCGTGGCCGTCGAGCTCGATGGTGCCGCGATCGGCCTTGATCAGGCCGGTGATCATGTAAAAAACCGTGGTCTTTCCGGCACCGTTTGGACCCAGCAAACCCACCGCCTCGCCGCGGCGGACATAGATGCTGACGCCACGCACGACCTGGCGGGTTCCGAAACTCTTTTCCACGCTATGCACGGCCAGATAGCCCGCCCGCGGGGTCGGCCGGGGAGCCGTCGCACCATTGGTCCTGCCGCGCGGGCGCGGTTTTTCCGGCTGACGCGCTTCCGGCCTCGGGCGGACGGCATCATGTGAGCCATCGCGGGCGATCGGAGGCGCGTCGCGCACCGGCTTCGCCAGCATGTCCATTGCATCCTCGAGCGAGGTGATGTCCGCACGCGTGCGCGCAAATCCTGGCGGACTGCGTTTCGCCGGGCGCCGACGGAAGATGCCGAGTAAATCCACCATCCCCGCTTCGCTCAACCTTTCACGGTGATTCCGCGACCCGCCGCGGCGAATTCGATTCGCTCGCACAACATGAAGGAATGGATGTCCCTTGCCCAGCGAAACACCCTGGAGCGAAGGCGCGCTTCACGCCGGTAGCATATGATCCGCCAAAGTGTGAGCGGTTTGGCGAAAAGATCATGCGCTCTTTCAATCGTTTAGAGCGCGATCGGACGCAAAATCGAATTTTACCCTCGGGTCGAGCCCGAGGGCATGCTTTTGCTGATCGCGCTCTACGCTGTCGGTAGATACAGGCTCGCGCCTCGAGCTTCAACCTCGCTGCTTGTCGGTAGCGAACAAGTGATTGATATTATTTGGGTTTATTTGGGGCGCCTGCTGACGGCAGAGGCGTTCCCGAGCCAGCCGGCCCACAGCCTTGCGACTGGATGAAGAGGCCCTGGACCTTTCCGCTGTCCGATTCGACCCGCGATACCCCGGTCGTCATGTCCACCAACAGACGGTCACCGCGCAACACGTTCTTGCATTGGGTCAGCACGACGCCGCCGAGCATGGTGATCAGATTTGCCTTGGTGTCGAACACGGCGGTTTCGCCGGTCACGACCTGATCCTTTTGGGTCACAACCACGCTGCCCTTGGCCTCGAGCCGGCGGATCGAAGAACTGCCGCCGGGTCCGGGGGTCGCGGACTGGATCGGAGCCGATTTTGCCGCGGCCTTCGAATTGGGAGCCGGCGCCGCGGCAGCGGGGGTGCTTGAATCGTAGAACACCACAAGGATCTTGGACGTCATGGTGGTGTCGCCCTGCACCACCTTCACATTGCCGGCGAATGTCGCTTCCTTTTTCTTGTCGCGCATCTCGAGCGTGGCGGCTTCGATCTGAATCGGCTGGTCGCGATTTTGCGAAAAACCCTGCATGGCATTGGGCACGCCCTGCACCGCGCTCTGCGCGCCGGCGTCACCGGCGGCGATCACCGCGAGTGCGAATGCGGCCGTACAGGCGTAATGCGCAATCCGCCGACTAACAGTGCTGCGCGGAGAAAACATCATCATCAAGATCATCTCGGGTTGGCGGGCTGGCCGGAGATGTAACGTGTCTTGGCCGGTGGGGCAGGGTCGGGGGACGGCGGCACAGCGGATGCGTTGGCGGGCTGGCCGGACGCGTCGGCGGCAGACAGATTGTCCAAATTCATGACGACGTTGCCTTCAAACCTCACCACCTCTCCACCGCCTGTTATCCTGAGCTTGTCGGCGGTAAGCGTTCCATTCAGCAATTTGACGTCGACATGTTCTTCCGAGGTCACCGAGCCCTTGCCGATATCGACAAACGCCTGCGTCAGGCGCGCTTCGTAGCCCGTCGAGGATTGCAAAAAGATATCCTTGTGCAGTTCCAGCAATTGCTGCTTGCTATCGAACAGGCCGTTGCGGGCGTCCAGCGTGACGGTGGTCTGATCTTCCATCAAGACCTTGGCCCGTAACGTCTTGAGATCGACGTGATCTGGATCGGTCAGATCCTGGGTCGCGGTTTTAGCCCACAATTCATATGGCCGCTGATCGGTCGAGTAGCCGGACAGATGCGGCGATTCCATCGTGATCTTGGTGCCGGAGACGACGAGGTTTCCCATGTCGAGCGGCAGCTTCGGCAACAGCATCCGGAACGGATTGAAGACCGACACAAAGACGATGGCCGTCATCGCCAGGATCACCGCCGCCGGGACAGCGATGCGCAGCAGCCGCACCAGCCGGCTGTGGCGCGCTGCCATGGCGAAGCGCGCGTCCATTCCGGCCTGATAGGCTGGGCTCCGAACCGAATTCACCGCTGCTCCAAAGCGCTGGCGTGATTAGCGCATGATCCGCCATTCTAGCCGGCATCGCCGCATAATGCAGCCCGGACCTCGGCTCAGAGTGTGACCGAAACGGGGCGTAAGCGGGCCGGCATGGCGCTTCAAAAAGCCTCGGCTTACGAATGCGCGAAAATGTCCTCGGCGGCCCAGCCCTGCAGATCGAGCTTTGCCCGCGTCGGCAGAAATTCGAAACAAGCTTGCGCCAGCCCCAAACGGCCTTCGCGCGCGAGCATGGCGTCGAGGCGTTCGCGCAAGCCATGCAGATGCAACACGTCCGATGCCGCATAGGCCAGCTGCGCCTCGTTCAGGGTTGGCGCACCCCAGTCGCTCGATTGCTGCTGCTTCGACATATCGATGTTGAGCACCTCGCGCACCAGATCCTTGAGGCCGTGGCGATCAGTGTAGGTGCGGCAGAGCCGCGAGGCGATCTTGGTGCAATATACCGGCTGCGGCATCACGCCGAAGGCGTTGTAGATTGCTGCCAGATCGAACCGCGCGAAATGAAAGATTTTTGTGATTTTCGGATTGGTCAGCAACGCCTTCAAATTCAGCGCGTCGGCATGACCCTTTCCATAATCCTTGGGGATTTGCACCACATCGGCGCTGCCATCGCCGTTCGACATCTGCACCACGCACAGCCGGTCGCGGTGCGGATGCAGCCCCATGGTCTCGGTGTCGATCGCTACCGAATCGGTGTAGCGGGACAGATCGGCCAGATCGCCGCGATGCAGGCGGATGGTCATGAAGCAGCCTCGGTGTTTCAGATCGAATCGATGTGAAACAACTTACCGCCCAAACCCGCGAGAGGCGAGCGGCGGGCTTGCAACTTAGGCCAGGAAAATAACGCCAAAGCTGCGATTATACTAGGTTTTCCTGGCCGCCCGCTGCCAGAGCAGCATGGCCGTGATCGCAATGAGCGCGAGCGCGACCGGATGAAATACCGGCGGCGTCACGCCGCCCAGCGACAGCACCGACATATCAAACACCGGCAGGGCCGCGGTTATGGTCAGGAGGAGGGCCAGCGGCATCCATTGCCGGCGCAGCAGTAGAACCGCGCCTAAAACGACAATGACGAGATTGCGGGACAGATAAACCCGATAAAACAAGGCGCCGGCGGCGTCCGACACTGGCATGCCGAACCGGTTTGAGGCCTGTTGCGGATCGATCAATCCGCGCACCGAGAGCAGCGCGAATCCAAGCAACAGCAGTGAGGTCAGAACGATTGCCGCAATATCGAGCGATTTTTTCATGTTCGTTGCTCCGTGGTTTGAGCAGGACCGCTTGCCCCTGGCTTCGACGAGAGAACTGACGGGCACGCTTGTTTTTGGCGCGGCGTTGCCCGATGGCGGCGCGGGCGTGTTCCTGGAGGCTGATGCGGGTTTGAGGCGTCCGGGCACGATCCGGAGCCGAGGGACGGTATAATGGGTATGTATGTCATTCTACATACTATGAAGGTCGACATACTGATTTGCAACTGATATTTGCAAGCATGGGAAAAGCTACTGATTCCAAAGGGAAAACGCTGGCCGCCGCGGCTAAGCTGTTTCGCCAGCGGGGCTACCACGGCACCGCGTTGCAAGACATCTTAGCGGCCGGAGGCTCTCCACGCGGCTCGCTCTATTTCCATTTTCCCAAGGGTAAGGAGGAAATAGGGGAGGCCGCGCTGACGCTCGCCGGCGAAGCCGTGCGCCAGGCCATCGCGAAGGCCGCCGAGGCATCGGACAATGTCGAAATGTTTCTCACGCGGGTTGTACGCGGCATGGCCGCGGACCTCGAACGGTCCGACTTCAAGGAAGGTTGTCCGATCGCGACCACGGCACTTGAGACTTCGGCGCAGTCCGAAGTGCTGGGCGCTGCGACCCGCAACGCCTTCCAGAAATGGGAGCTCGAGATCAAGCGCGGGCTGTTCCGCTTCGGCATGCCGGCGGGTGATGCGGATCTGGCCGCGACCATGGTGCTCGGCCAACTCGAAGGCGCACTGTTGCTGGCGCGCACCTACCGCAGCCTCGAGCCGATCCGTCGCGCCGAGCAAGCGGTGAAGCTACTGGTGCGGATGAAGGGAGCGGGCGAATCGAAATGAAGAACTCGATATCGGTTGGTGAGGACGCGCGTTTAGTTCAGGACCGCGACGCCCGGCTGGCGTCTCTCGACGCCTCACTGACGCGCGGTGTAACCGACGCCGATGCGGGGCGGATCAAACCGATTTTCGAAGCGTTTGCCGTTCTGGAATAGAAGCTCAAGACCAAGGCACCGCGGCGCTGAACCTTGTCATCACGGCCTAGCTAGAAGTCCTTCCTGAACCCGAACCCGATCGAGTTTCCATCCGGAATTGGAACCACCCGTTCTTCGAGAGTGAGCCTTTCCGACTGAAGGCATTTGCAACCCATCGTGAAGGCGGCTGTCAATTGTGCACTGCCAATATCAAGCTTGAGTCCGGCACTTGGCGCATACCGCCTGTCTGAACTGGGCAGCATGAGAGACAAATGCTCGACGGCCCAGACCGACGCCGCCGAGCTTCCGTATTTTCCGATCAACCAGTCCCGAAGAATCGATTTCCAGAGAAGCTCGTTGACCAGATGCTGAACAAAGTCCGGATCGAGCCCCACCACCGATCGCGGTCCCCGCAACACGAAGCCGACATCGTCGATATGTATGTTGCAGGCGGCAGGCGTGAGGGCCACGTGCAACGAAGTAATGTCGACCTGGCGGGCAAAGGCGGCGGGCGTCTGACCGAATTTGAGGATGTGCCGGTTTTCTCCTGAGTAGGACGTTGTGGCCGCCTGCACTGGACCAACTTCGACATTGTAGCTGTCAGCGATCTCGCGAAAACCCCAGGCGCGCTGCTCCGTGGCCTTGGTGAGCCCCACGGTGGTTTGATCGTAGGAAAGGCCGAGCAAATCACCGTATGCCAGTTGCTCCCCCTTGTTCAGGAGGTTGGCTATTATTCCGCCCCCGGGGGCGGGTTTGAGCGGGTGGTAGTTGAAAGCGGACTCCCCCCGTGAGTTGGTAGTGTTGCGAAACAGGTCGAGCAGTAGCTGAAAATCGCTCGGTGGAAAGGTGATGCCTTGCAGAACTGTCTTGCCTTCCAGAAACTTTCCGCGCTTGACGCTGCCCGGGAGAGTCTTCTCGCGGGGGCCGCCCAGGGAAGGAAAGGCGCCTCCCATGCTCGGGTCGAATTGCCCCGTCGCTTCCGGAATGACCATCTCGCCAAGATGCTCTCTGATCGCGATGCGATAGCGCTCCTTCAGCCTCCCATCGATGGCGGTGAATACCTTGCCATAGACGCTGCATGGATCGGTGACCGGCGGCATCTCGAAAGTCTCCCTGCTCTATTGGGCAATATTCCCAAGCTGGTGGGCACGATCAGTTGCACTGTGAGGGCTAATAGCGCAGATTTTCGACGCAGGCCATCCTTCGCATAAGGCAGTGAAGCGGTTATCGTCCAAGCCCGACCTTTCTGCCGAGTAGAGTGTGGGCAGGTTGGAATGGGACGCCGCGGGGACGACCCTGCTTATCGTGTGTACCTCAACGAGAGGCAGAAACCGTTGTCACAGCTCATGTCGCGCCGAACAAGCGGTAAAGCTGCTGGCGCGGATCAAAGGATCGGAATGAAGTTGGATCGGGGGCAGGGCATTGTTGGTGCCCAGGAAAGGATTGGGGCTGTTAGGCCCAAGACACCTTGTTTTCGTTGCTGTTTTCGAGAGGCGGAAGGCCGCTGGCTGTGAGATCGTGAGGCAGGAGAAGGTCTTAGGCAGGAGCCGCGAAGGTCGGACGGAGCTACAGACTGTCCTCGACTTCATCGGACCGGGAGACACCCTCGTCGTGGTCAAGCTGGATCGCCTCGGTCGGTCCTCTCGGGACGTGCTGAACCTGGTCCACGAGTTGGACCAGAGGGGAGCCTCACTCCGCATCTTGGAGCCGGATGTCAGCACCGCTGGACCGCTGGGCAAGATGGTCCTCACGGTGTTGGGCATGGTCGCGGAAATGGAATTGGGCTTCGTCCGAGAGCAGCAGGCCGCTGGCATCGCGAAGGCGAAGGCAGAGGATGTCTACAAGGGTAGGCCGGTCAGCCTTGATCATGAGCAGATCAGAACCCTGCACTCACAGGGTATCGGTGCGACCGCAATAACCAGGCAACTGGGTTACTCACGGGGGACGATCTACAAGGCCCTGAGCGCCGCCTGACGCCGCTCAATCGCACAAGCAGCGTTTGCCAGGGGATGCGAATTGATGCAGGAATCACTGCTCAGCTTCCCGTGGAACGGGCGCTAAGCATCGCTGAAATGCGCAACGCGGACAGCACGACGAGGTCGCCATGACCAAGCACTATCGTCTCCTCGCCATCAACGCCGCCATGACAAGGCAAGAAAACTGGATGAAACGAGAGCAGCAGAAAGATTCCTTTACGATCGACGTCGACGCGGGCGTCGCGTACCTGCGCGGTCGGCTGCGCACACTCCTTCGAGAGGGCTACGTCTTCGACGACATCGTCTTCACGACGCACGGCAACGAGGGCATGATCTTCTTCGGCAACGAGGTCATTCGATGGAAAGACTGGTATTCCGCCGATTGGTAT
>Ga0137399_10001174_pt1 | contig 11713 bp, 9 predicted proteins | sample czorhiz316metaG_FD_104810 | JGI IMG/M metagenome (GOLD analysis project Ga0137399, IMG submission 104810) | Vadose zone soil microbial communities from Angelo Coast Range Reserve, California, USA - czorhiz3.16 metaG | ecosystem: Environmental > Terrestrial > Soil > Vadose zone | place: USA...
ATGATCGCGGCCTTTCCAAGTTTAACCTCAGCCTTACTGAAAATGTCATCGCCCAGATCGAGTCCCAGAATCTGGAAATTCGAAGCTGATGGCTCCCGGTTCTGAACCACGCTCTTTTTGTCAAATTTGAGTATTCGAGTATGAGACCACCAGTCCGAATTGTCGCTCGTATATACGGCGTGGCCGTTCTGAGCAGCGACTGCGACAACCGCCAAGAAACTGACGGTAACCAGGAAGGAGCACAAAACGGTCCAGTGGTGAAGAAATCAACGAATAGTATTTGGAATCCAAGGAATTCCGCACCCACGTTGATTGCTCGTTTGTCCTCTTAGACGGGTGCTCCACTTGAGGCTCTTAATTATAGTTTCATTCATGCATGAGTCCTATTGCCTCCCGCCGTATCAGGTCTATTTACTCCAAAGGCGTACTTTGTCTTGGGTACCTTGGTAAAGCATTAACTTCAGCAATTGGAATCAGGATGGACCGCCACTTTTGGCCGGCTTTTCCGATTTTTCTTCACTGGCAACAGGTGGTTTGCTTTTCTGAGGCTTGCGAGTGCCCGGTGAAGCGCCTGCCTTATTATCGAGGAGTCCGCTCAGCAGGTTGGCGAGCTGGGACTCTTGCCGTAAAACTGTCTCCTGATCCACGGCGGTGCCGTCTCCTTCGGTCAGCCGCGCGAGCTGCGCCGCCAGATTGCGCACCGCTACATCGCTCGGCACAAACGTCCGATCCGCGGGTGCGACCGCTTCCCAGCCCGATGCTGTTTTGCGCAGCTCCCAGCGAACTTTTTCGTGTCGCTGCTTATAGTTCGTCTCGCCACCCGCGATGGTCGCGCGAGAATCCATCTGCAGATGCGCCCATCCGTGGTCCCGTTTGATTTCCAAGCGTTCCACCTGGAACCGCTCGAAGATGACCACTGGCAGGGCCAATTTTGAGGGGTCATCCGAACGCAAGATTTCTCCCGAGGCATTCGTCAAATCCGAGATCGCGTCAGCAACTTGGCTGCTGGTTGGCTGCTTGTTGCCTGCCGCGATGGCGCTGCTTTGCGGAATCTCAAAAGCATTGCTCTCGACTGCAGTCACGGGCAGCGCAGCAGCGGGACTATTTACGACCTTCGTTCGCTCGGAGACCGTTTTCGGCGGCCGGTTTGCATTGGAAGCCAGCACGGGAGATTGTTCTTCGACCAGCGCTGCCGTATCGCTCGTTTTCTTTGAATTGGCAGCTCGCGGCGCTGCCGGTATCCGAACGGCGGTCAGTATCTCGGCCTTTTCAACTTTGTACCGGTAGAAGCGCGGTCTTCCGCGAGCCTTCCAATAGGTTCCCAGGTAATCCTGGGCCTCCAAACCCGTACGCACCTGGCTATAAAAACTGTGGTCAATCGGATCCAGGACTATGCCGACATGCCCGGGCCACACAATTAAATCTCCAGCCCGCGGGTGTCTCACTCGCTGAAAATTCTCATTCCCTGCGTAGAGTTCGAACGAATTCGCGTATGGGTATTCAAAACCCGCTTCGAGATACGCCTGATGAACGAGGTGCGAACAGTCTTGAGGGTCGCGCCCGGTCTGGTCCTGATCCTTCGCGGCATCCACGATCGAGCGTCCTTGCTTCGCATTCAACAATCGGAAAGTCGGAACCGATACCTGCTCAGTAGACGCAGCTTGAGGCTTCACCTGCGCGGCTGGCGGAGCTTGGACTTTCGCCTGGGCGGCTGGCGCAGCCTGCGCTCTCGCTGCCGAGCCCCCCGCCATCCAGGCGGCTGCCAGACACACGGCGAGCGCAATTCCGCGTGGCACTCTCCAATTGAACTCAGCCTTCGCTTCGTCCATTGCCCATCCGCCTTTGGCCGTTGCCGGGAGACAGTTTCCCCTTCTCTTAGGATCTACTTACGGCTGGGGAGTGCAATGGAACTTGCCCTGAGCGTAATTGGCCAAATGGCCAGTCGGCCGATTCGCCTCAAGATCTGCTGGGTCTTGGAACTGCGTTCGTCGGGAGGGCTAGGGGTTCCGGGAATTCTCTTAGTTCACTGTTACTTTGACCGTTGTGGCGTGGCTGAGGTTGCCTGAAGTTCCCGTGATCGTAAGCGTGTAAGTTCCGGCGGGAGTGCCCGGAGGCGCCACGGTGAGCGAGGCGGTCTTGGTCACCCCAGCGTAAGATGCGGAGATGGTGACCGGAGTGGAACTGGTCACCGCGCTCGTGCTCACGGTGAAATTTGCGCTGCTGGCTCCCGCAGCAAGAGTCACGGTGGAAGGCACGCTCGCCGACCCATTGCCACTGGAAAGCTGCACTTGCGCGCCACCAGTGGGTGCGGGCCCACTCAGCGTCACTGTGCCGGTTGAAGATTGCGCGCCGCCAGTCACGCTCATGGGATTCAGCGTCAGCGAAGAGAGTGTTGGAGCGGTTTGAGCAGGCACGACGGTGAGTGAGGCTGTTTTGCTCGCGCCGGCATAGGAGGCTGTGATCGTGACCTGCGTAGAAGTGGTCACGGCGCCGGTGCTCACCGTAAAGGTCGCGCTGCTGGCTCCGGCAGCGACAGTCACGCTGGCAGGCACGCTAGCCGCCGCGTTGCCACTGGAAAGCATTACTTGCGCACCGCCGGTGGGTGCAGGTCCGCTCAACGTCACTGTGCCCGTGGAAGATTGCGCGCCGCCAGTGACAGTCGTGGGATTTAGTGTCACCGAAGAGAGCGTCGGAGATGCTTGGGCAGGCAAGACGGTGAGTGAGGTCGTCTTGGTCGCCCCGCCATAGGAGGCCGTGATCGTAACCGGAGTGCTAGCGGTTACAGGACTGGTGTTCACCATAAAAGCCGCGCTGCTGGCCCCGCCAGCCAGGGACAGGCTTGGGGGGACCGTGGCGGCAGACGCGCTGCTGGAGAGGTTCACGGTGACGCCGTAGCTAGGAGCCGGCCCACTCAGGGTAACCGTCCCGGTCGAAGAAGACCCGCCAGTAACACTAGCCGGGTTAACTGCGACCGATGAGAGCGTTAGGGCTCCTGGCGGGTTCGGAGTGGAGTAGCCGCCGTTGCACGAATAGGTGCAGAGGCAAACGGCGAGGAGTCCGGAGACAGCAGCGAGGCCGGGCCGCTGTCGCACCGCGCGGCTCGAGCTGTAAAGCGTTACGAAAAGAACGAGCCAGGCGAATGACGCCGCTAACGTCACCCACAGATACGGCGGCGCGCCCCGCGGCAAGACCAGCGGCGGTGCCAATCCTCGGGTTGTGGTCATCAACGTAACTGTAGCGGTCGCGGGGTTGGATCCGTCAAGCGTCACCGATGACGGCGAGACTGTGCAATTCGCCCCCGCTGGCGCGCCTGTGCAAGTCCAAGTCACCGTCTGATCGAATCCGTGGGCGGGCCCAGCGGAAACTGTGAAATTCGCCTGTTGCCCGGCAGTAATCGTCGCACTGGGTGGCGAGGCAGAAACCCCGTAATCCGGCGTACCGCCCAGAGACCCAAGAGTCATGACCAGGTCGAGCCGCCCGTGGTTCAGCTCCCAACTGGGATCCAGCGGAACCGCATGCGCCACTGCCGTTGCGGCGCCGGACTGGCTAATGGCCACCTGTAAGTTGTGCAACAGCGCGGCCCCTCCCGAAACGAATGGCGCACTGAATGACGTCCCCCATCCCGCTGCGTACGTGTTGAACGGGTAGGTGGTCACAATGGATTCTCCAGGAGCAGCGACCCATACGATGGCGTTCCCAAAGTTGGAGAACGAAGAACGCGTATCTTGGTCGCTCGTGGACGCCACGCCCATCACGTCATTTTGGAACGCCGCCGGATACACCGTCTCCTGAACCCCGTCATTTCCCGCCGACGCCGCGCAAATGACGCCCTGTTGCTTGGCATAATCGAGGGCTTTCTGCATCTCCGCGGAGTTCGTTTTGGTATCGAAGCTCATGTTGATCACGTTGGCGCCGTTCTGCACGCCATAGTAGATCGCGCGCAAAATGTCGGATAACGAAGCTGTCCCATCCGAGTGGAACGCCTTCAGTGGCATGAGCTGTGCGGTGGGAGCCACCAGATGGATGATGCCCATCACCATGGTCCCATGGCCAAAAGCCTTGTATTGTGAATTTCCATCTAGTATCGCCGCTGACGATTGGTCCAATATCGCCGCTGACGATTGATTCACCTGCGCCGGCTGCGGGCAAGTAGTGGAGCTACAGGGCGGTGGCGTGCAAGGAGAAGTAGACGCAAACGGACACGGGGAAAGATCATTGAGTTCGGAACCACCTGCCTGGTTCCTCGTGAAGTCGTAGCCGTCTCCCGGCACCAATACTGGTCGCAGCACCGGATGCGTCGGATCCACTCCCGTATCAATGTCCGCGACAATCCCGTCTCCATTCACGTTGAACGCCTTCTGCGCGTTCTGTACCCCCACAATCGATGCCGCGGGCTGATTGACGTAGCTGTTCCACGCTGTCTGCGTCGTGGAACCTGCAGGGTAGGCCGTAGAACTTCGATCCTGCATGAGTGTCGATGAAATTGGCGTAGGAACAAGGTTCAGGCCGCCAATCAAACTCAGTAACTGATTCACTTCGGCGTCCACAAATCCCGTCAAGCTGCCCGGCAACAGACCCAGAAATGTCTGCAGCGGGAGCGGCGTAGTCACAAGAAAGACCTGACCCAACGCGCCGTCCAGCCCGCCAACCACAGTGCAGGTCGCCGGAAGGAGGCACAAGACCTGCAGCGCTTGCAGGCCTCCCGTTGTCCGAATGATGACGCCAGTGTCAGCCTTTGCCGGTGCCGCCCACAGCAGGGCTGCCAATACACCCGCCAGCCACATTCGGCATTTCATCGTTTAGCACTCCTCGTAACCCAGCGATTGCTTGCTTTCACCGCCCCCTGCCTTGTCCCAGTGATTTCTTTCAAATTCTCTTTAACATCTCTCCTCAAGAAACCATGCAGGCGCATGGATTTCCCCCTGACGCTTCGTTGGCCCATCCCGAAAAAAACTCCTGACTTGGATTAGTTTGAAGGATTGTGGCATCTACAAGATCCTGCCGACCGGCGCTACGACTTCCGGACTGGCCAACACACCTCATCCCCCTCGGAGGCAAATCTTGTGGAGGTCTGCTGTGCGAAGACCAGTCCGGCTCGTCCCACTAATTAGGGCTAGAAGCAGAGGAAAAAATAGGGGGGAAATTACCTAAACTTCCCTAGGGTAAATACCTGAATCGAGTCTCTTGGGTTCGACCTTGGCTAGCCGATCTCGATGGCACGTCTGAGCACTTCGCGCGAAATATTCGCACCGCTCACCACCAGCGCAACGTGATCCCCGCAGCCGGCGCTGGATTTCAGCAGCGCCGCTGTACTCGCAGCCCCGGCCGGTTCCGCCAACACATGCTCTTCCAGTAGCAACGTCTCAATCGCGCGAAGCATCTGCTCTTCACTTACTAAGACAACGTCATCAACCAGCCTCTTCACGTCGCGCACATTCGCGGCTTCCGGCGTTCGCGTCGCCAGCCCATCGGCAATCGTGTCGCATGTTTCCGTGCCTACGACTTTGCCTTCCTTCCACGATAGGAAGTAAGCCGGCGCACGTTCCGCTTGCACGCCAATGATCTTCACCTGTGGCGCCAGTTGCTTCGCTGCCGCCGCAATCCCGCGGATCAGCGCCGTATCTCCCATCGGCACAAGGATCGCGCTGGCCGCTGGACACTGTTCCACGATTTCACACCCAATCGTGGCCGGACCGGCTCGCAAGTCCTCGTCGGTTGCATCGTTCAGGAAATACACGCCGGGCTGCTTGGCGTACTCCGCCACCAGCGTGAACGCGGACGCCGGGTCGCTGTCTCCGCTCTCCACAATCACCCCTCCGAGCGCGGCGATGTGCCCCCGCTTTACCGGATTGCAGTTCGTCGGCAAGAAAATCCTGGCCGCAATGGCAAACTCCTTTGCCGCGGCGGCCACCGCCGCTCCATGATTCCCGGTGCTGCAAGCCACTACTTCCCGAATCGCCCCCCGCTTCATCCTCTGGGCCAGCGCCCAGAACGCGCCCCGCACTTTGAACGATCCTGTCGGCAGCTCCGTTTCCAATTTCAAATAGACGCTCGTGCCCGTCGCTTGGCTAAGGAACGGCGCATGAATCAGCCGCGTCGGCGCGAAATGCTTCGCCAGGAATCCTTGCGCCTCGCGAATCGTTGCGATGCTCGGAACTATCGACAAACCAGCCTTTTGCAATTTTTTGCTCCCAGTTTCCGAAGATTAAATTCAAGCCCATCACTTGCGATGAGATCCGGCCCAATCTACTCCATTCACATGACTTATTGTACGTCACCACAACTTTTTCGTTTCCACGGGGTTCTATATAAAGGTGCTCGGGCATTCGCATGGTCCGCGATGCCGCCCAACCCTTCGCCGATGAAGAAGCGTCGAAATCCAAGTTGAACGGATTTCAGTAATTTCAAGAGCTGCCGGCTGCAAGGCAAAATTACTCAAAGGGGGATTTTGTTGTGCATAGGATCGCGTTCATCGATCGCGGGCGCCTCGCGACAGGACTGGTGACAGGAAGGGTTCTCCGCACGATTGCAATCCCCTGCGTTCTAGCCCTCTTGCTCGCAAGCTTTGCTTGTCCTCGAGCTAATGGCGACGTCGGCGTTGTGCTCAACGAGTCCCTGGATACTAGCCTCGACCGGATCACCGGCACGGGGCACAGCGCTGTGTATTTCTCGCGTATCTGTCCCGATTCCCCTGTAAGACTCCGCTTGTGCGGTCCCGGTGAGCACGGCTCGGTGATGAGCAATTACATCAACATTGGCGAAGATCAGTCGTTTGAATGGAACATCGTTCCTCTGAACGTCTACCTCTATGGAGTCGAAGACATACAAAATCGTCCTATCTTCGGCTCCTACAAGATCAAGCATGTGCTTGAAGAAAGATACAGGAAGAACTACCTGTCGTCGCTCTGCGCGGGCGCTCCATGCATGAACAGTGACAAGTCCGAATGGAGAGAGATGGTCGCGGCCACTCTGATTCGCAGCGTCTACATCTTTGTCATCGATACCACCGAAGAGCAGGATCGCAAGTTAATCGCTGAATTCAACGATTCGCCGAATGAGAATCATTTCAATGGCGTCACGCGAAACTGTGCGGATTTTACGCGCCGCGTAATCAATACGTATTTCCCGAACGCGACGCGTCCCGATTACTTGAACGACTTCGGGATGACCTCGCCGAAAGCTGTTGCGCGCTCGTTTACGCGCTACGGGCTTCGCCATCCGGAATCGAATCTCCGCGTGCTGCATTTTGCCCAGGTGCCGGGAACCATCAAGCGCAGCCGCGAAGTTCGTGCGGGAACTGAGCAGTTGTATCGCTCGAAAAAATTCCTCATTCCCATGATTCTTTTCGCGGATCCCGCAGTGCCCGCCGTCGCGGGGTCCTACCTGCTGACGGGGCGTTTCAATCCGGGGCACGAGTTCGAGCGGCATCCCGCGGTGCAGGGAGTACCGCCTCAAGACAAACAGAGTGGAACGGTTGCCCCGGAAGAGCGAACCCGCGTCGTTGGCACGTCAAAGGACTGGAAGGAATACCGCAAAGCCTTTGACTCCATGGTTGTTGAGAACATTCAGGAAGACATCATCGATAACCGTGGAGATTTGAAACGCTTTTTCAAGCATTTCGATGAAAGAGGTACGCCATCTGTCGATGAACATGGTTTGCTTTGGATGGAGACTTCGGTGAACGGCGAGTCCACCAAAGTGGGCTTGAGTGCAGTCAACGTTCTTGCCCCGGACTCTGACCCAAAGTTGGCTCACGAATTATTGCTCACGCGCATCGACCATGTCTTGAAAAGCCCCAAACACAGCCGTGAGCCGATGTCGGAATTCGTTCAGGACTGGGCAACGCTTCAGAGCGCATCCGAGAAACACGCCGTGACTCTCGCGCGTAATGCCTCTCCCGCGAAAGGGCTAAAGGACACTCCGCGGCGAGATGGCGGCGATGATTGAAAACCATTCGGCAAATGTAGCCGCGTTGTATTCGCATAGAACTATTCGGGCCGGCCGGCCCGCCCCCTCAGGCCGGAGGCAATTTCGCACTAATAAGGGATTCCACCTGACTCCAAACTGCCGCGTCGCATTCGATTCTCGTGTGGTACTTTGCGAATACTCTGAGGAACCACGGATACTTATCGCACTTAATGTTCTTCGACTTGTAGTCGAAACGATAATTCCCGAGAATCTTCGTGTGCTTTTCGTCGGCGGCTCGAATTTTGGGCTGGCCGCGGAGTAGCCCATCCGATTGATAAAAATTCACTGCCTCGCCGACATTGGCAGGGATCATCTGGTCGTTCTGCCGCATCTTGGCAACGCTATCCACTTGAATCGTGAGCAGCACCGGGATGTGATCCCCGTCTAACTCTTTAGCAAGCGAGACCGTCTCCGAGCCGCCCCAGCTCATCCCGTAAATGATAATGCGTGCCTCTTTCTTCTCCTCGTCAGATAGCTTTCCGTTGTGATCGGTGTCCAGAATTTTCAAGATTTCTCGGTGAGCATTTTCCCTGCGCCGATTCTCAAACACTTTTACGAACACGCCTGAAGGATGACTGGCATGGAGATGCGCGGCGAGTTGGACTCCGCTATGGACCATATTGTCGTGCGCCACGAAACCGCCGACGAATCCCACCACAATGACAGGCGGCTTTGCGGCATTCACAGGCAGCGTAAGACGACGTGTTAGCCCATCCTGCCCCACAACAACGAGAGCCGCGCAAACAAGAATGACCGTTCGGATTAACCCACCCATACCCATGCGTTAGACCAACAGCTAAAGCATTCTACCCATTAAGAAAGATGATTTCCGCGCCAGCCTGGTTGCGTGAATGCGCAAAGCCGCCTTGACACCATCTCCTAATTAGTGTATATACGTTAATGTGTTCTCTTGGGACGCTCGGAAAGCCATCGGCAACCTGGAGAAAGCACGGCGTCTCTTTCGAGGAAGCGGCTACCGTTTTCAGCGATCCCGAGGGACCGGATTGGGATGACTTCGAGCATTCTCTTTCAGAACGGCGGTCGACCACGGTAGGTTTCTCCCTCTCCGGACGGATTCTTTTTGTGGTTTACACCATTCGAAGGATCAAAAATGAAAAAGAAACAATCCGCATCATCAGCGCGCGCCAGGCAACGCGTAAAGAGCGTCAGGCATATGCGGGATAGTCAGCTGGACCTTGCCGATATTCCGGAAGCCACGGACGAGCAGCTGCGCCGCGCGCGCCGCGTGGGCCGGCCCGTCACCGGTAACGCCAAACAGTTGATTGCCATCCGCATTGCCCCGCGGCTCCTCGCCCAGCTCCGCCGCCTGGCCACCAAACAGTCGAAGCCCTATCAAACATTCATCCACGAACTACTGGAACGCGCCGCCAGCAAAAAGGTGGCTTGAGCTACTGTTGATGGGAACCTTTCCATCCGCGCAGTGTCATCGCAAGCCGTGACAGCCCTAAGCCTGATTTTCGCACCGACAAACTCAGCGTCCCGCCGTGGCGGCGATTTCCATTTTTCTTGATTCATTCCACAGTTGAACGTACGGCTCCAGCTCCTTCATCATTTTTTGGAATTGCGGGAGGTCGAGCGATTGCGCGCCGTCGCTGATCGCCTTTTCCGGCGCGGGATGCACTTCCACGATTAATCCATCAGCACCGATCGCCACTCCCGCGCACGATAGCGCGGGCAGCAGCTTCTTTTCTGGACATGCCGGTCGGAACGAGTTCTTCGATCTTTTCTTCGAGGTGTTGCTGAATCTCTGCAGAAAGATCATGATTCACCTGACGCTAAGAGGGCATTCCAGGGCCATCACTCGTGGCGCAACGCGACCATGGGATCGACGCGCATGGCGCGGCGGGCCGGAATGTAGGTTGCTAACATCGCCGTCAGCAAGATAGCCGTTGGCACGATGAAGTAGAGCCGCAACTCACTGAGGTAGAGGCCATAGAACATGGCGTCGAAAAGTTTTGGCAGGGGCAGCGCCAGCGCGAGTCCGATGGCCGATCCGATGGCACTCATTTTCAGGCCTTCCCTAAGAATCATGCGCAGCACATCGGGGTTTCTGGCACCAAGCGCGAGGCGGATTCCGATTTCATGCGTTCGCTGGCCAACCGAGTAAGCGATCAGCCCGTAAATGCCGATGGCCGAAAGGATCAACGCGAGAAGGGCGAAGCCACCCAGCAGAATCACGAAAAATGAGTCGCCGCCCCTTTGATGTTCGATGACCTCAGGCATGCTCATCACGCGAGCGAGAGGAAGTTCGGCGTCCATTTGGGCAATCGCGCTGCGCAAAGCGGAGGCCAGGCTGTTCGGATCGGAAGTTGCGCGAACCATAAGAGAGAACGAAGACACCGGGCGTTGAAGAAACGGCTCATAAACTTCCGGGTCATCGCGGGATCCCTCGGAGTGGGTTTTCACGTTGGCGACAACTCCGACGATCTCGCTCCATTGTGGGGTGCTGCCGCTCACATCCAGGCGAATCTGTTTTCCAAGCGGCTCGTGACCAAGCAAATGGCGCTGCACAAACTCTTCGTTTACCACGACTACGGGCGGCGCTGTAGCGTTATCCGTCTCCGCGAAGGTCCGGCCATGCAGCAAGGGGATGGCTGCGGCTCGGAAATAATCGGTGCTTACCAGAACATCAAGCGCCCGGAGTCTCTGGTTGGCAGGCAATTCGGGCTGACCTTTGACCTGAAGAGTTACAGTGTTAGGTCCGGTCGCGGGCAAGTCGGAAGCAACTGCTACGACCGCGGCGCCGGGAATTTGCTGGAGGCGGGGAACCACATCTTGGACAAAGCGGGCTTGCTGGGAGGCCTCTTTGTATCGGGCGTTGTCGAGGGTTACCCCGGCGGTGAGGAGATGGTCGGGCCGGAAGCCCAGGTTCTGGTGGGCAATCAGGAAAATTCCGCGAATGAGCAGCCCGGTTCCCACCAGAAGAAACAAAGCCAGCGCGATCTCGCCAGTGACCATCACCCTCCTGAGACGGCTATGGGAACGGCCCTGCGAGGCGGTCCGGCTTTCGTCTTTCAAATTAGTATTGATGTCGGTGCGCGACGCATTCAGTGCCGGGGCGAGGCCGCACAGAACCGCGCAGACTAGCGAGACACCCAGGGCGAAGAGCAGAACGTTCCAATCCAGACTCAGAGGCACGGCGCTGATGGCTTCGTTGAAGTTCAAGTTTGCCCGGACAAAGGGAATGCCCCAATAGGCAAACAGAAGACCCACGGCGCCGCCGAGAAAGGCAATCACCAGGTTTTCCGTCAGCAATTGCCGAACAATGCGCAGGCGACCGGCCCCGAGGGCGATGCGGACGGCCAGCTCCTTCCGGCGCCCCGCGGAACGCGCCAAGAGCAGCCCCGCGACATTGGCGCAGGCAATCATCAGAACAAATCCTACGGTGGTCATCAGAATGGCCAAGGCATTGCGAATACCGAAAGCGTAGACCAGGAAGTCGGGCAAGGTGCGCACCCCAGCGCCCCAGCCTTTCTCGGTTTCGGGGAACGTTTCCCCAGCGCCACGTGCCAGCGTGACGACCTCGGCGCGGGCTTCGTCGAGAGTTACGCCAGGTTTCAATCGCGCGAACAGGTACAAAGAACGGTCCTTACGCGCTGCCGCAGTTTGATCTGCAGCGGTTAATACGAGTGGGGTCCACAGTTGATGCGGGAATCCCAACAAACTGAAACTGGCGGGCATCACGCCGATAACTGTGTAGTTTTCACGGTTCAGCCGGATGGTG
>Ga0137399_10001175_pt1 | contig 11702 bp, 13 predicted proteins | sample czorhiz316metaG_FD_104810 | JGI IMG/M metagenome (GOLD analysis project Ga0137399, IMG submission 104810) | Vadose zone soil microbial communities from Angelo Coast Range Reserve, California, USA - czorhiz3.16 metaG | ecosystem: Environmental > Terrestrial > Soil > Vadose zone | place: USA...
AGATCGTCGCGATCGATGGAGATGGGCTGCAAGGTAGCAACACGCTGGTTTCACGCTAGGCGGAATTCAGATCGACACTTTTATGAGGGTTGAGATGAAGGTTTTGGGGAAAACTGTTTTGATATTCCCAGAACTACAGCTACCTGATCAAGAAGGCCACCGACCAGTACCAGGTCATTCTCGAAGTCGCCGATCACCAGCGCTCGGAACCTCAGGATCTGAGCAAGCTCTATATCAAGAGCGATGACGGCCAACGAATGGTTCCGCTGAGCGCGGTTACCAGCTGGCACGCGGTGATTGGGCCACAGGCCGTCAACCACATCAATCAGTTCACCAGCGTGACCCTGTTCTTCAACATGAAGCCTGGCTTCACGGTGGGTCAGGCTACCCAGTTCGTGGAAAATACGGCCAAACAGATTTTGCCTCCCGATGTCCAAGGGCAGCTTCAGGGCGAGGCTCTCATTTTCCGGAACACAGTCTCTGACCTGCTTACTCTCATGCTGGTCGCCGTGTTCGTGATGTATGTGATTCTGGCGATTCTCTACGAGAGCTACCTGCATCCGATCACGGTTTTGTCGTCGCTCCCGGTCGCGCTGGTGGGGGGACTGTTGACGCTGTGGCTGTTCGGCTCCGAAGCCTCGCTGTACGCCTACATCGGAATGTTCATGTTGATGGGCATTGTGAAAAAGAACGGCATCATGATCGTGGACTTCGCCGAGCAAAGAGTGCGGCAGGGAGCCAAGGACGATCAAGCCATTCATGATGCCAGCATGGAGCGTTTCCGCCCCATCATGATGACGACCATGGCGGCGCTGCTGGGCGCTCTGCCGATCGCGCTCGGTTACGGCGCGGACGGAGCGTCGCGCAGGCCGCTGGGTCTGGTTGTGATCGGCGGACTGATTGTGTCGCAGTTTGTGACCTTGTATGTGACGCCCGCGATCTATCTCTATCTTGAACAATTCCAGGAGAAGGTGCTCGACCGCTTTTCGTTCTTCCGGTCAGGTCGTGAGCGGACGCCTTCCGCGAGCCCGGCCTTCGCGATGCAGGAAGGCGATGGAGACTGAGAACATGACTCGATATCTGGTGAACCATCGGTTCCGGTTGGCGCTTCCGCTATGGATTGCGATCGCCTTCCTCAGCGGTTGCGCGGTCGGCCCCAACTACAAGAGACCTACGCCAAATGTTCCGGTGACGTATCGGGCTCCGGCGACCGATGCAACCTCTGCAACGTCACCCCCTCAGCAGCCCGCAAACCCGGAATCCGCCAAACCTTCTGCTGCCTCCTTCGGCGACGAGAAGTGGTGGCAGGTCTTCCAAGACCAGGAACTGCAGGGGCTGATCCGGACGGCGCTCAAGAATAACTATGACGTGCGTATCGCGGCGACGCGAGTTCTTCAGGCCCAGGCCCAACTCGGAATCACGCGCGCGGACCAACTTCCCTCTCTCAGCGCAGGCGGCGGGATCAACAGCCAGCGGAGTCCCAAGATTGGTCCGATTCCTTCCTATGAGCTCACGCAGGGACAGGTAACCGCCTCGGCTGCATGGAACCTGGATTTTTGGGGAAGGTACCGGCGAGCGACCGAGGCGGCAAGAGCGACACTGCTGGCGAACGAATGGGCGCAGAAGCAAGTGATCGCAACCTTGGTGTCCGACGTGGCGATCGACTACTTCCAGCTGCGGCAGCTGGATCTTGAGCTGGAGATCGCGAAACGAACGTTGGGTTCGCGCCAGGATTCGCTAAAACTGACGCAAACGCTCGAACAACACGGCATCAACTCGCTGCTCGACGTGCGACAGTCTGAACAGTTGGTCTACACCGCAGCCACCGAAGTTCCCGATCTGGAACGGCAGGTCGGGCAACTGGAAAACGCGATCAGCATTCTGCTGGGAAACAATCCTGGGGACATTCCGCGGGGGTTGAAATTGACCGATCAGCCACATCTTCCGGAAGTTCCTGCCGGGGTCCCGTCGGCACTGTTGGAACGGCGAGCGGATATCCGTGAATCGGAAGCCAACCTGATCGCCGCGAATGCCGAAATTGGCGTAGCCCGGGCGGCCTACTTCCCTCAGATTTCTCTCACGGGATCGGCCGGGTTCGAAAGCCCGGCGTTGACCAACCTGTTCACCGGACCCGCGGGACTGTGGAATTTGACTTCAGCGATTTCGCAGCCGATCTTTGAGGGTGGTCGCCTCAAATCGAACGTTCGCCTGGCTGAGGCGCAGCACCAGCAATTGCTGTTGACCTATCAACAGGCAGTTCAAGGCGCGTTTCGCGACGTCTCGAACGCGTTGATTGGGTATCAGAAGCATCGCGAATTCCGCATGCAGCAGGAACAGCTTTTCCAGTCGGCCCAGGATGCAGCACACCTCTCCGAGGTGCGTTTCAAGGCCGGAACCACTGACTATCTCGAAGTGCTGACCAATGAAACCAATTCTTTCTCGGCGGAGTTGGGCCTGGCCCAGGCGCAGGGGAATGAACTCATCGCTCTCGTGCAGCTTTATCTGGCTCTGGGCGGCGGATGGCAGGAGTAAAAGGATCGATGCCTGTGCTCATGGAGCGCCTGTTCAGGGGAACACCTCGGGAATGACAGGATGGTCCCTGGAGGTTCTCGTTTTCCGACCTGCGGGCAGGAGAAGCAAGGGCAAGTGCTGCCGCAGCGCCGGCTAGCACACCCAGGATCGCAAAACCAATGTCCTTGTACGAGTACGAGAACCTAACTCCCGCGAGGTTGATCGCACGGAGGGAATCCCCAACCAGAGCCTGTTTTGTGGCTGGACCGGACAGGAGCAGGCCGGGAACCAGGATTCCGGCGACCACAACAGTAATCGCCAGCTCGATTAGCAGTTGAAGAAACGAGAGGGCCTTGTGCCTCTTGAGGGGGTGCCTTCTGAGACTCAGGACAACCCTCTTGCGGAACCCCAATTTCGAGGAACGAAGGACTTCCCATTTGCGGAAAAGCGAGTATGGTCGCGGCCACTGCAAAACGGTTTTTGCGTGGCGTGTGGAACTGACCTTCGGGTGCTTGTCGATCGCGCTCGCCGGAGCCATCGGACTTGAGAAATCGATCCACTCCTGCTTCGCAACTCGGCTCATGGATGGTGACTCCTTCTTGGGCGCCGTCTGTTCGCCACCGACCGGTGGCGCCCTACCGGTCTGATGGAATAAAGGGAATTGAGGAACAGAAAAAATGTAGACGGGGAAAGGCGAACCAGAGGAAAGAGCTTTCATTGATATCTATCCTGTCGGATGCGGCGGAAATTCACCCCGGAAGAAAACGCGTTACAGGTCTTTGTCGCCGTCAGGGGGACAACCATGTAGAGAAGGGAAGCGCCCACCAGGCAAGGGTGCGCCCATGCCTGGTGGTCCACCAATTCAAAGAGCGTGACCAGGGGGCACCCGGTCAAGGCTAAACCGCATGCATTCCACGGATGCTGGGCTATACACTGAATGCCGCCCCCTCCCCCAAGGTAGACGAACATTTCACTTTCAGCCCAGCACCCAGGATCCACCTTCGGTTATCGAACACATTGTGTGTTCTGACATAGCCACATTAGGCGCGGGCCAATGACGTGACAATGGGGATGGTTGCCTGTTTTGCGCAACAAGAATTCCCGTCTGTGTATGGGGGCAAACACCCTAGTCTGGAGTCGGGCCATTCCTTAGATGACTCACAAAATCGCCCGCCCCAACTCACGAGTCGGTGCGGAACGATGTCCGATTCGGGAGCCGATCGAGGAAGCTTGCCGCTCGCTTAGGGACGGATTAGGCCAAGTCGAATCGCAAAGCGTACCAGTCCTGCCGTCTCGTGGATATCCAGTTTTCCCATCAGACGAGCTCGGTGCGCAGAAGCGGTTTTCACGCTGATTCCCAAAACCGAGGCGACCTCCTTGCTGGACTTCCCCTCGGCGACCAGCTGGAGCACTTGCCGTTCCCGAGGGCTGATGGGCACGGCCTCGGGCTGGGCACCTCCCCGATAAGCGTCGATCACGGTGCGGGAGACCTCTGGACTGAGATAGGTTGATCCTCGGAGGACTTGACGGATTGCATCTACCAATTCCCTGGCCCCTTTGGTTTTCAGAATGTAGCCGGAAACACCCGCTCGCAAGGCCTCTAAGATGTATTGATCTTCTTTATACATCGTGAGCAGGATCGTTTTCGTCCCGGGAGAGATTGAGGTGATCTGTCGACTGGCTTCGATTCCACTCAGCAGCGGCATGGAGAGATCGAGAACGGCCACCTGAGGCTTGAATTCCCGGGCGAGGCGAACCGCGTCATGCCCATCGGACGCCTCTCCAACGATGCGGAACCCGTGACCTTCCAGAAGGGCGCGAAACCCCTCCCTGACTATCTCGTGATCATCCGCGAGTATGATTTCAACTGGCATATCTAATTGACAAGAGGCACATGGATCCGCACCTCAGTTCCAGAGTTGGGAGCTGACTTGAGTTCCAGAGAACCCGAGACAGCCTTGATACGTTCCCGTATTCCGAGGAGGCCGAGGCCTAGCGGCGCGTCCGTGCCGGCAAGCGCACCAACGTCGAACCCGACCCCGTCATCCTTGACGGAGCAAACGACCACGGATTTCTTGTCGGATTCTTGCTGTTGAATTTGAACGGTGACGCGCGAGGCCTTTGCGTGTTTCGTCACGTTTGTCAACGCCTCCTGAACACTCCGATATAAAGCAATCTCAACCAGAGGGGAGAGTCGTTCGGGAGTCGAGCCTTGAACGAGCATCTCACATCCTGACCTGCGGGCAACTCCTTGCGCCAGAAACTGGAGGGCGGGCACCAGCCCAAGGAGGTCGAGCATTGGTGGCCGCAGTTCGTGAGAGAGACGGCGGAGCTGTTCTTCCACTTCGGCGACCCTGGATCTGACGTCGTCGATCAGCGGCTGCAAACCGGGTGGCAGGGCTCCGGACAATCGTTCCAGTGCGAAGTGCACGCTCATCAAGAGCTGCCCGGCCTCATCATGAAGAGCATGAGCGATGCGTTTGGCCTCGGCTTCCATGCCCTCGTTCAATTGCCGCATGGCGGCTTGAGCTTCGCGGTGTCCCCGGTAGGTCATTTCAAACGGCGACAGGCTCTCGACGAAGAAACTGCCGCACGACTCGGCTTTTTCGACACACTCGGCCTGTGTTCGGGTGCTGCGCAGCATGGTCATCAAAGCCTTGTGATAGAAGCCCGCGATATCCACCATCGCTGCCCCCTCGTCCAGGGCCCGCCGGCCAAGTTCGTAGGCGAGTTGCAGAGCAGCCTCACCTGGTTTCCTGACGTACTCGCGCATTGCGGCCGCAAAGTCCCGGGCCAGAGAGTGGGTCGCGAGTTTGGGAGGCGAGGCGGTCTTCATTTCAGATTTCCAACAAGTCGCGCGACCAGTACAAGCGCATCATCTGAGTCTTTGCCATGCTTGGCCAGAATACGATCCGCAATCCCCTGGGGCGGCTCGTAGGTATTCATCTCTTCGTGGAAGTCACTGGCTACGCCATCGGTCGCGAAGGTCAGAGTAGCCCCGGTGCCGACCGGAACGACGAAGGCACGCAGGCGGGGCAGGTGTCCGCCGATAAAGCCTTTCGCAAGCAAGAGAAACTCTTTTCCTGGAACGCGATCGGTTTCCGAATGCACCAGCACGCCTTCGACGTTGCCGACTCCCAGCCAGGTCATGGTGGAATCGGCGAGGCTGAAAGACGCCATGCTCGCGGCAACACCGCGGGTGTGCCCCAGGGCGACTTGGCAGCGCGCGACCAGAGAGGGCAGGGATTCGCCGGCGTGACGCTTCAAAGTCTTCACTGCAATCCTGGCGGCAAGCGCAGCTTCCCAACCGTGCCCCAGTCCGTCGACCGCCGCGATCAACATGCCTTCACGAAACGGGTGAATCAAGTGTCGATCTCCGGATACTTGTTGTCCTCGCAAAGCGTGCCCGGCGATGCCACAGGCCAACACCTTTTCCCTCAGTGTCTCCATTTCGCAATCCTGACGGTGGTGCCGCGGCCGAGCTCGGACTGAATGTCGAACTCGTCCATCAAGCGCCGTACTCCTGGAAGTCCGAGCCCCAGCCCGCCGGAGGTGGAGAAGCCAATCTGCAGTGCCTGTTCGACATCGCGGATTCCCGGCCCCTGGTCCTGCGCAACGATCTGAATACCCCGGACGGTGGAATTCGTGACCGGCTGGATCGCAATTTCCCCCTTCCGCGCATAGCGAACGATGTTCCTGGCCAGTTCCGAGATCGCAGTGGCCACCAGGGCCAGCTCCGTGAATGCAAACCCCACTTGAGCAGCGATTTTCCGGCCCTCCTGACGGGCCTTGACAATGTCGACGTCGCTGCTGATCGGGATTCGCACCCCGTCAACTGTCGAAGCTGGAATCGTTGTGATCGACGCGGGCTTCGGTGATTGAGAGTTTTTGCGCATCGCCCAGAAACTACCGCCCCCCTTGCATTGTCGAAAAACGGCCCTTTCGAAAAAAACCGACCATTCCCGTTCGCCAGCCATCGGTTGTGCGTACCGGCGGTTTAAGATCCTGCCAGAGCACATGGATCAGTTTTTCCGCCGGCTGGGTTCGGCGGTTGCCTGGTCAAATCACGAAATCCGAGACTCTCCCGCTTGAGGATGCGAAGGATAACGAGAGCGTCTTCGATCGCGTGCCGTTCCGAAAGACTGTCGCGGGTTGGCGACAAAGCCTGCAGGCGCCGAACAATCGCAACCTCGGCGGCAGTCACCCGTTGAGTCAAGATATCCTTGTTAAGCTCAACCAGCGCGTCTTGGTAAAGTCTTTGCCAGTCTGGCCATTCAAGGTTTTCGATCACTGGGTTTTCCATAATCTGGCTTCCCGTAGTCTGGCTCTCCACTGCAAGCTCCTTCTCCGTGCCGTTATGCGACCGTCCCCTTGATGCACAATCGCGGGCTGAACTCATTGATTTTCATGCTTTCTGTCAGCTGATTGGATGAGGACGTCATGTAGCAATATCGTGAGGGCCCGGTCACTGGTCCCATGGATCACCAACTCCAGGTCACCGCTGTTTTCAATCTCCTCGCGGAACTCCCCAAATTTATTGGTCGTCGCCTGGACCACGCGACCACGCAGGTTGGAAAGCACCAAGGGCACGTCACGTCCCCCGGCCTCGGGGTGGCGCAAGTCCAGCAATTGCCCCGTGACGACTACAGTCCTGCCGCCAGTCTGAGCTTCGACCTGCAGGTCAACCTGAAAGGGATCTGCCCGATAGAGCATTCGTCTGGTACCGGGGCCCACCGATCGAACACCCTCCAGGGCAGGCTGCAAGAAACTGTCGAACAGGAGCTCGATGACTCCGCTGCCGGTCCTGCGGTCCCGCACCCACTCCGATCCAGCAAACGCAGCTTTCGCGATCCGAACGGCTTCCTGCGGAGGTTGATAGCTCGCTTCCGCCTCTACCGCCCGCCGGACTCGCTGCCATCGCGAGAACACGGTCGCGCAGCGCGGGCAGCCCTTCTCCAGATGACTTTCCATCGCTTGTCTCTGGCTCGGGGACACCAGCTGGTTTACGAGATCAATCCATTCCTCTGCCGTAAAGTGTTTCATCTCTCAGTCTCCACTGAAGGTCCCGTAGGTCGTCCTCTCCGGTAACCGGTGGACCTTAGCTGCATCACGGAATAAGGGATCCTGGGAGACAGAAAAATATAGGCTAGCGAAAACATTCAATCAGACTAGGCGTTCGGCGGAAATCCGAGCAAGCGAACTAACTCGCTGTCTTTTCAGTGATTTTGCCCACGAGCACAAAGGGGGCCCAGTAATAAGGGTGAGGATTGTCTTGCCTCACCTTCCGCATGGCTGCCCGCAGCGAGAGCCCGACATCGCCGCTGTGGATGTAGCCCCGGTAAAACTCTTGCATGAGTTCTGCAGTGCTGCGATCGTGGACATCCCAGAGGGATAGCAGCAAAGTGGTTGCACCCGCGTAGAACAGTCCTCGCTGCAGTCCAAGCAACTCGTCGCCGGCGGCGACAAAATTCATTCCGGTAGCGCATCCGCTCAGCGTGACCAGCTTGGCCGCCAGGCGCAATTGATAGAGGTCATACAGATTCGCATAGCCGTCTCCCAGCCGGATGCCGGAAAACATCGGATTGTCCTGGCGGTGTATGCCGTGGGTGGCGATGTGCAGCAACGCCGTCTCCGGTCCCTTCTCACGAAGAACGCCGGCGGTGGCCTGCTGGCCGAGGTAGAGTTCGGCCTCCGGCAGCAAAGCCGCAACGGATTGGGCTTCGGTAACAATCTGAGGGGCTCGCTCATCAGGGATCCCGAGAACGAGGGATTTGACCTTTTCGGATGCGGCTTTCTGTTGGCAGAGCGCAAACACGGTCGCGCTAGGCGCGTACGAGATCGCGTAAACATCCCCGATATACTCATCGCCATTTCGCAGAGCATGGAACGGCAGAAAGTGCAACGCTCCGTGCGGCACCACGACCAGACGTTGCACGTTCAGATGAGCACGCAGAGGGCCGATGAGTTCGGTGTAGAGTGCCTCCAGGTGACTCAGGGTCGCTCGCAGAAGCGGCTGTTCGAACCGTTGCATATGGGCTGCGCCCATGCTGAACTTGGAGATCTGAAATCTGAGCAGTTGCAGCACATGGCTGACCCGGGATACGGCGGAGACGGGGATGATCTCGATGGTCTCGCGTTTGACAACCGCCGCCACCAGCCGATCTCCGGCCGAATAATATTCGATCAGCGCGGTGTCTCGAGGAAGAGCGGCCTGTAGTTTCGTCATCGCAAACTCAGTCGGCGCTTCGAGGTTTGCGTTCTCCAGTTCCTGTGCGGGCAGTTCCCGTAGAGCTCGCAACAGCTGGTTCTCACGCTCCTGGGCTTGCCGCTGCAGGCGCTCGATGCGTTCCCTGGACATTTCCTCGGGCCGAAGGTGTTCGAGCTCGATGCGGTGGTAATACCAGTTAAGCTCGTCACGTAAATCGCGAATCTTTCGACTCCCCTTGCTTTGCCCGGTGCCAAGGGGAAACAGACTCTGACCGCTCTGAAAGATCGTTGCAGTCATGCTGCGGGACTTGGCAGCCTCGATGCACGCGAAGGCCTCGTCGACCGAGATCCCCGATCCTTGTCCGTCCAGGTACATCTCCACCAGTGCCTCATACGCTTGCAGACGGTTCTTGACAAACGAGATCTTTAATTCCTCGCGCCGCAAGTGGACACGCAAGGTTTCAAGGGCTTTGCGGGCTTCCCGAAATGCCGTTCGAGCAGCCGATCGATCGCCTCGGGCGGCCGCAATCTCTCCCACCAGGGAGTGGGTCTGGTAAACGAGCTCCGGTGTCTGCACGCTGGACAATTTTGCAGTGGCCGCTTCCGCTTCGCGTTCCGCGACGGCGAGGTCTCCGATTCGTAGCGCGATGCGCGCAAGCAGAAGGCGTGCGAGCACGGCTTTGCCGGGCAGTGTGGACGGATCGAAGAATTGGGCCGCACTTGTGCCGAGCCGCTGGGCTGCGACGTAGTGTCCTTCGTGAAACAGAAGGAGTCCCTGATATAGGTCGAGGAGGGAAGGCCAAACAACGTTTTGCTCGCGTGCGAACATTTCCCGCGCGGCTGCGAATCGCTCAAGGGCCTGCGAGGTTTTTCCCTGCTGGCCGCACGCGATCGCCTCGTTGGCTAGCGCTTTGGCCGCCTCGTAACCCATACCGAGCTTCTGGAAGCGGAGGAAGCCCTCGCGGGCGATTTCCCGCGCCTCTTCGCTGAGATTCAGTTCGAGATAAATCTCTGACAGGTCCAGGTAGCACAGCGCCAGGTGATATCCGTCGCCCGACTCTTCACAGGCCTGCTTGGTTGCAAGGAGCATCTCGATTGCCCGACTGTATTCGCCCCGGAAATAATACAAATAGGCGATGTTATAGTCTGCCTGGTCGCGAAGCCGAGGCATATCGTACTTCACACACAATTCGCGCGCCCTCTTGTAGCAGTCGAGGGATCTGGGAAAATCATTTAACCCGACCAGGCACATGGCTATATTGCTCAACGCCACCGCGGCATGCTGCCACTCCTGGTCGCCAGCCAGGGCAATGTAGGCCCGCTCGTAGTGCGCCAGAGCTTCCTCGAATCGATCCTGCCGATGAAATATGTTGCCAACGTTGTTTTCAAGACTGGCCAGGTGCTTGTGATCGCCCAGCCGGGTGAAGATCTCTTCGGCTCGCCTGGAAGCGGCGAAGGCGCGCTCGTATTCGCCCACAAGAATCAGGGGCTGAATGGAGCAGCTGAGGGTTCGTGCGGCATCATTCCAACGTCCACGCGAGACGTAGATCTCGTAAGCCCGGTCGTGGTGTTCCACGGCCGCATGGTTTTCTCCGCAGGCATGCAGCGCATTGCCTTTCGCTCGCAGGGCAACGGCCACGCTCTCCTTGCGACCAAGTTTTCGCGCGATCAGCACCACCCCTTCTGCGAGGCGTAGCGCGTTTCGCGCGTCCAGACGGATTTGCTTGACCACCAGAGGGGCTAACTCTTCTACCACGTTTGGGCGGACCAGCGTCGGGTGCCGCGATAGAAAGGATTGCCGATCCTCGTCGTTTTCAAGACGTGTTAATTCCGACAGCAACTGGTCGGAAGAAGCCTTGTCGCCAGCCGCGGGCATCAATCAAACCCCAACTCGCCAAGTCTGCGACGCAACCTCTCGATGCATTTCTGGCGGGTAAAGCCGATCGAGCCGACCGCGAGGCCCAGTTCGCGGGCGACCTCACTGTAAGGACGCGAGGGCGCTTCAAAGAAGAGAAGCTCGATCAACCGGCGGCACTTTGGATTCAACGACGTCATCGCTTCGCGAAGCATCTGCTCCTCGCAAGCTTGCTGCAGCCAGGCTTCCGCGGTGGCAGGCGTCTCCGGCTCGGGCAAATCGGGCTGAGAGTCACGGCTTATCATTCGCCGGCTCTGCCGTTTCGAGGCGCAGCACTGGTGGTATGCCACCTGAATCAGCCATTTGGGCAGCGCGCGGGGTTCGCGCAATTCCGGCAGACGCACCAGCAATTCCATACAGGTTGCCTGGAACACGTCGGCTGCCTCGTGGGGCGGCAGCCCGTATTTCACCGGGATGGAGTAGATGAGGGCCTTGTATTTCTCGATCAGTGACGACCACGCCTGCTCACTTCCGGACAGGCACTCCCGGACAAGACGGGTATCGTTGTCTGCGAATGCGGGCGGGTTCGATGCCGTGTCCATCACCGGAGTCATCGGCCCGCGTTCTCCTCACCGTTGCGCATATACAGCTCGTCGACATTGCAGAACAGATAGAGTTCCAGGACTGCCGGACCCAAGGTACCGACGGCATGGTTGGCTCCCAGCAAAATGTCGGGACTCGGCAGAAAAATCATCGGCTGATATCGGCAACGATCTCTTGCCCTGCCAGGATCAAAGGGGCTTCGCCGCGTGCGTTTAGCTCCAGCGGGACCAGCAATCCTGCAGCACGCACTCGTTGCTCTGCCTTGACGGGGGGGAACTCGTTCGTCACCATTGATGCCATTTGTGTCTCGCCGACACAATACAGTTTTTACCGTACCAATGCAGAGTAGTGAAGCAAGGGAATGAAGAATCAAAAAAGCCCCGGGTAACGAACCGGGGTGAAGCCGCCATCCCAGTTCCTTTCTCCCCCCAAGGGCAGAGCTCTTGACAGCGGCTCCCGCCGTGACCACCATCACAGGCCCTCCTCCCCCAAGCAGAGTCCATGACAGCGGCCTTTGCCCGGAGAA
>Ga0137399_10001176_pt1 | contig 11686 bp, 8 predicted proteins | sample czorhiz316metaG_FD_104810 | JGI IMG/M metagenome (GOLD analysis project Ga0137399, IMG submission 104810) | Vadose zone soil microbial communities from Angelo Coast Range Reserve, California, USA - czorhiz3.16 metaG | ecosystem: Environmental > Terrestrial > Soil > Vadose zone | place: USA...
AAAACCGCGGGGGGGCGGGGCGTCCGGGGAGGGCGCTAGCGGTATTCGAGCTCGCGCCGCGTGTAGATCTCGCCGCGACGCACCACCAACGCGATGCGCCGCACGTTGCGGATGTCGGCGAGCGGATCGGCGTCGAGTACCACGAGGTCGGCCACCGCGCCGGCGGCGAGCGTTCCCGTACTGTCCAATCCGGATGCGATGGCCGCAGTGCGTGTGGCCGCAAGGAGCACCTCTCCGGGCCTGAGACCCGCCGACTGCATCGCTTCGAGCTCCATGAAGACCGATGCCCCGTGCAGGGTGAGCGGGTTGCCGGCGTCGGTGCCGAGGGCCACCGGAATGGCGGCGTCGTGCACCCGCTTCAGGTTCGCCAGCCCCTGGGCCAGGTTGCGCGCGGTCCGGGACGCCCGTTCCGTCACGACGGCGGAGCTGAGCCGCTGCGCCCGCGCCACCGTGTCGGTCGCCAGGGCCTTGCTGCGCGTCGCGGGGTCGACGCACGCGAGCGGCTGCAGATCACCGTCGAACCGCCGCGCCGCCACCTGGCGGTAACCGTCCGGCACGGTGAGCGTCGGGACATAGATCGTGCCCTGACGCTGCGCGAGCGTGAGGAACTCTTCATCCACGGGGCCGGACCACACCGAGTGCACGAGCACCCGGGCTCCCGCCCGCACGGCATCCTTCGCCTCCCACAGGCCGGTGGCGTGCACGATGAGGGGTAGCCCGACTTTGCGTGCCTCGTCGCCCGCGGCGTGCACCAGTGCGGACATGCGCGCGGTGTCGGGGGGCTGGGGCGGCATGATATACCACACCTTGATCGCCGCCGCGCCCCACGCCTTGTGCGCCCGCACGGCGGCCCGCACGGTGGCCTCGTCCGCCATATAAATGAACTGGCGCTGGTCGGGGAGGTTGAGCCAGAAGTCGATCGTCGAGAGCAGCGGGCCGGCGGCCACCACCCGCGGCGCGGTGGTGCTCCGGGCGGTGCCCTGCTGCAGCTCGAGCGTCCACGGGTAGCCGCCCACATCGAAGACCGACGTGACGCCGCTACACAGGTAGGAGCGGTAGAAGCGGTCCGGCCGGGCGTGCAGCTCCGCCTCGACCTGCTCGTAGGGATAGCGGTCCCGCAGGTCCAGCGCGTCGGGTCGCCCGTCCACCCAGCCGGTCTGCGAGAAATGCACGTGGGTGTCGATCAGGCCCGGGATGATCCACTTCCCGGCGGCGTTCACGCTGTCGGCCTCGGCCGGTACGGGGCAGGCGGCGCGCGAGCCCGCGCAGGCGATCCGGCCGTCCCGCAGCACGACGACCGCGTCGCGCACCGGGCCGGCGGCTGCCGGGTCGACCAGCGTGGCACCGAGCAGCGCCGTCGGCGGGGGCGCGATGCCCGGCGTGGGAAACGCCGTCGTCACCGCGACCTTCCACCCGGCGGGCGTGTGGAGGAAGACGCGCTCGCTCACGCCGCGCGCGCTGCCGCTCGAGTCCACCACGCGGTAGCGGTACACGCCGTACGCCACGTCGGGTGACAGGGGCACGATCCTGAGATGCGTCGCCACCAGCGTGTCGGGCCAGCCGGCGTCCCGCCCGTTGGCAAAATCCTCGTAGCCCTGCCGCAATCCGTCCGGTCCCACGCGCGCCAGCGCCGGCGTGTGCAAATAATGTGAGAGATACGCGGCGCGGTCCCGGGCATGAATCGCCGCGATGTTGCCGCGGAACGCCTCCAGCGGCGTGTTCTGGGCAGCGAAGGGGCAAAGCGGGGCAGCGGTGACGAGCAGGGACACAAGGGTGCAGCGGTGCATGGGCGTCTCAGTGCCAGAGGTGATAGACCGTGTAGATCGCCAGGCCGACGAGGCCACCCACCAACGTCCCATTGATCCGGACGAACTGCAAGTCGCGTCCGACCGCGAGCTCGAAGCGCCGGGAGGTCGCGTCCGGATCCCAGCCGGCGACGGTCTGGGCGATGAAGTCGCCGATCTCCTGCCGGTACTGCTCCACGACCCGCACGATCAGGTCGGTCACCACGGCGTCGATCTCGTCGAGCAGCGCGTCGTTGGCGGCGAGCGCCTCGGCGAAGGTGCTGATACCACGGTCCAACGGCCGCTCCCCCTTCGTCCCGGCTCCCCCGTCCGCCGTCTGGGTGGCGTATTTCACGATGGCGCGGCGGGTCGCTTCCCACAGTCTGGCCGAGAGCTCGGCGGCGCCCGGCTCGGCGAGCCAGTCTTCCTTGAAGGCTTCGGTGCGCGCGATGGCGTCGGGTGAGTGCTGCAGCCGGTCGATGAAGTCGCGTAGCGCGGCGTCGAACGCGACGCGCAGCGGATGGCCGGGGTCGGTGGCGATGCGGCGCAGCAGCAGCTCGATGGCGCCGACGATCTTCTCGTAGATCTTGTCGTCCACCGCGCCGGGGACCCACCACGGGCTTTCGGCGCGAACCTGTCGTCGAATGAGATCCCGGTTCTCGTGCATGGCCTGCGCCGCGAGGCGAACGGCCTCGCTCAAGAGCTCCTGATGGGCGTCGCCCGCGAGCACGAGCGAGAGGGTCTTGCCGAGCGTCGGGGCGACCCGCAGGGTGCGCAGCCGTGCGGTCACCACGTCATGCACGAGCGGCCGCATCTCGTCGTCGGGCAGCGCTTCCAGCGTCTTGGCGATGCCGCCCGCGACCTGCTGGGCGACCCGCCGGCTGTTCTCGGGTTGGCTGAGCCAGACAGCCGCCCGGCGCGCGAGCGACATCGTCCGGAGCTTGGCGGCGATCACGTCCCGGGACAGGAAGTGATTCTGCACGAAGGTGCCGAGGATGCGACCGATCCGCTCTTTGCGGGTGGCCACGATTGCGGTGTGCGGGATCGGCAAACCGAGCGGGCGGCGAAACAGCGCGGTCACGGCGAACCAGTCGGCGAGGCCGCCGACCAGGGAGGCCTCCGCCGTGGCGCGCACGTAGCCGAGCCAGGGGTAGCGGGCCTCGAGCGCGGCCGCCGCGCCGAACACCGCGGCGGCGAGCGCCAGCAAGCCGGTCGCCCGCCGCTTCATCGCGTCGAGCTGAGCCTGCCGTACGGCGTCGTCGGGGCGCGACCAGACGGGCGTCACCGTCATCGAGGCAAAATAACCGTTTACGAGCCCCCGAATGAATAACTTGACAACGTCAACTAATTGATCGAGCTTGGCGGATGGCCCAAGCTGCTTCCCCGCAGCGCGTCGCCGCCGTGCGCCGCTTCAATCGGTTCTATACGCGGCAGATCGGCCTCCTCCAGGAGACGTTGCTGCGCAGTCCCTTCTCGCTCACCGAGGCCCGGGTCCTGTACGAGCTCGGCCGCCACGCGCCCACCCACGCGACCGCCCTGGGGCAGGAGCTGGGACTGGACGCGGGCTACTTGAGCCGCATCCTGCGGGGTTTCGAGCGGCGCGGCCTGCTCGTGCGGTCGCCCTCCAAGACGGATGGCCGGCAAAGCGTCCTCGCGTTGACGGCGCACGGGCGCAAAGCCTTCGCCCGGCTGGACGGTGCGTCGCGCCGCGAGATCGGCACCCTGCTCGAGCAGCTCCCGCCAGCCGACCAGGGCCGCCTGGTCGGTTCGATGCACGCGATCGAGCGGCTGCTGGGCGCGCCGCCCTCATCCCGGCGCGAGCCCGCGTATCGCGTGCGGCGCCACCGGCCCGGCGACATGGGCTGGGTGGTGCATCGCCACGGCGTGCTGTACGCTCGGGAATACGGGTGGGACGCCCGGTTCGAGGCCTTGGTCGCGGAGATCGTGGCCAAGTTCATCAAGCGGTACGACCCCAAACGGGAGCGCTGCTGGATCGCCGAGCGCGCCGGCGAAATCGTCGGCTCGGTATTCCTTGTCCACCGGTCCCATCGTATCGCCCAGCTGCGCCTGCTGCTGGTGGAGCCGAGCGCGCGCGGCCGCGGGATCGGGGCCCGCCTCGTCCACGAATGCGTCGGCTTCGCCCGCCGCGCAGGCTATCGAAAGATCATGCTGTGGACGAACGACGTGCTCCACGCGGCCCGGCATCTCTACGAGAAAGCCGGCTTTCACCTGGTGCGCGAGGAGCGCCACCACAGCTTCGGGCACGATCTCGTGGGGCAGACGTGGGAGCGGCCATTGTGACGGGTCGTGACCGCTTCAAGGACCATTTCTCCGCTACGGCGGCCGCGTACGCCGCGCATCGGCCGATGTATCCCCCGGCCTTGGCCGACTTCCTTGCCGAGACGGCTGCGCGGCGCGAACTCGCCTGGGATGGGGGATGCGGATCCGGCCAGCTTTCGGTGCTGCTGGCGGACCGCTTTGCGCGCGTGATCGCTTCCGACGCAAGCACCGAGCAGATCGCCCACGCGACCCCCCATCCAAACGTCGGCTACGTCGTCGCGCGGGCGGAAGCCGGCGTGCTGGCCGACGGCACCGTGGATGTCGCCGTCGCGGCGCAGGCGGCGCACTGGTTCGACCTCCCGGCCTACTACGCTGAGGTGCGGCGCGTTGGGCGGCGGGGTGGGGTCGTCGCCCTTGTGACCTATGGGCTCGTGCGCGTCGATCCTCGCGTCGACGCCGTCATCGACCGCTTCTACTCGCAGGTGCTGGGGTCGTATTGGCCTCCCGAACGGCGCCATGTCGAGGACGGCTATCGGTCGCTGCCGTTTCCGTTCGAGGAGATCGGCATGCCCGGCCTCGAGATGCGGGCCAATTGGACGCGGTCGGATCTGCTAGGCTACGTGGAGACGTGGTCCGCGGTCTGGGCGCTGGAACGCGCGGTGGGGTCTGGGCCGCTCGAGGCGTTCCGGCGTGAGCTCGGTCGCGCCTGGGGCGCCGACGCAGCAGTGCGACCGGTCCGCTGGACCCTGTCGCTCCGGGTCGGCCGGCTGTAGCAGGTCGGCCGGACTGGACCAACGGGCTTGTCCAGCCCTACCTTTGCAGGTGTGACTACCCGCAAGCGCGCCACTCCGCACTCCGGGCCTTCCGAGCTCGCGGCCCCGTTCCGCACGAGCCAGGATCTGTTCCGCTTGATGGTAGAGAACGTGAAGGACTACGCGATCTTCATGCTCGACGCCGGGGGACGGGTGGCGAGCTGGAACGCAGGGGCCGAGCGGATCAAGGGCTATTCGGCCAAGGAGATCATCGGACAGCACTTCTCCCGGTTCTATCCACCGGAGGACGTGCAGGCGCGCAAGCCGGAACGGGAGCTGCAGGTGGCCGCGGCGGAGGGGCAGTGGGCGGAAGAGGGATGGCGCGTCCGCAAAGACGGGTCCCGCTTCTGGGCGAGCGTCGTCATCACCGCCGTGCGCAGCGCCGACGGCGAGCTGCTCGGCTTCGGGAAGGTCACCCGCGACGTCACCCAGCGGCACGAGACGGAGCGGGCGCTGCGGGAGACGGAACAGCGGTTCCACCTGATCGTGGAGGGCGCGAAGGACTACGCGCTGCTGATGCTCGATCCCGCAGGACGCGTGGTGAGCTGGAACGCCGGCGCCGAGCGGCTCAAGGGCTACCGCGCCGAGGAGATTATGGGGCAGCACTTTTCCCGGTTTTATCCGCCGGAGGACGTGCAGGCGGGCAAAGCGGAACGGGCGCTGCAGCAGGCCGTGGCGGAAGGGCGATGGGAGGACGAGGGGTGGCGCGTCCGCAAGGACGGCTCCCGCTTCTGGGCGAACGTGATTATCACGGCCCTGCACGATGCCGAGGGAACGCCACTCGGCTTCGCCAAGCTCACCCGCGATCTGACCGAACGGCGCCGGGCCGAGGCCGTCCACCGGCAGAACGAAGAGCGGCTCCGGCTGATGGTAGACAGTGTGAAGGATTACGCCATCATCATGCTCGATCGCGAGGGCCGGGTCATCCATTGGAACGCCGGGGCGGAACGGACGCACGGCCACCGTGCGGAGGAGATTCTCGGGCGGCATTTCTCCCGCTTCTATCCCCCGGAGGATGTGGCCCAGGGAAAGCCGGAGTGGCAGCTCGAGCGCGCGGCGCGGGAAGGGCAGCTCGAAGACGAAGGCTGGCGGGTGCGCAAGGACGGCTCGCGCTTCTGGGCCAACGTGGTGATCACGTCGATTCACGACGCGCAGCAGGTGCTGGTGGGCTTCGCGAAGGTGACGCGCGACGCGACCGAGCGCCGGCGGGCCGAAGCGGAGATCCGTCGTCAGAAGGGTTTCACCGAGCAGCTGATCAACAGCAGCACCGACGGCATCCTCGCCTTCGACCGGGAGTACCGCTACACGCTGTGGAGCGAGGGGATGGCGCGGATCAGCGGCGTGACGGCTGAGGAGGTCGTGGGGCGCGCGGCGCTGGAGCTGTTCCCGTTCTTCAAGGACACCGGCGAGCACCAGCACTACGTCGCGGCGCTGGAAGGCCGGTCGGTGTCCGCGGAAGGCGGCCGCTACAGCGCGCGCCCGCCCGCGGGGCACACCGTGTTCGAGGCGCAGTACTCACCGCTCGTCGGCGACAGCGGTCAGGTCGTGGGCGGCCTGGCCATCGTGCGGGACGTGACCGAGCGGAAGCGGGTCGAGGAGGAGCTCGCCCGATCCAACGCCGAGCTCGAGAAGTTCAGCTACTCCGTATCCCACGACTTGCGCGCGCCGTTGCGCGCCATCGACGGCTTCGCCCGGGCGTTGCACGAGGATTACGGGTCGGTGCTTACCGGCGATGGCCAGCGCCTGCTCGGCGTGATCCGGGACAACGCGCAGCGCATGGGTCAGCTGATCGACGCGCTCCTCAATTTCTCCCGCGCCGGCCGGCAGCAGTTGGTCACCACGTCCGTGGACCTCACCGCGCTTGCACAGTCGGTGGTGGACGAGCTGCGGCGCACGGCGGGGGGCGTCGCCGTGGAGGTCACGCTGCGACCCTTGCCTCCGATCACCGGAGACCCGACGCTGCTGCGCCAGGTGTTGGTCAACCTCATCGGCAACGCCTTCAAGTTCAGCCGCAATCGCGCGCACCCGCGCGTCGACATCGCTGCGCGCCAGGAAGGCGATGCCGTCATCTATTACGTGAAGGACAACGGCGCCGGATTCGACATGCGTTACAAGGACAAACTGTTCGGCGTGTTCCAACGGTTGCACCACGTAGAGGAGTTCGAGGGGACGGGCGTGGGGCTCGCGCTCGCCCAGCGCATCATCGACCGCCACGGCGGGCGGATCTGGGCCGAGGGGAAGCCGAACGAGGGCGCGACGTTCTACTTTACCCTTCCCGCGGCGCCGCCCGGCGCCTAGGTTTCTCATTGTGAATCCGTCGTTCCGGCTCCCGAGCGTTTCGGGGGCCTTTTTGTTGTGTCGTCCGTTCACGATGGAGGCCCGCCCGGAGGAACGTTTCAGCGCGCGACCGCCGGACATGTGACCCGACTCGACGTGAGCCCGAGCCACCCGCCCGATCCGCCGGGGCGTGTATAGTGGGGCGCGCCCTGGGCGAACTGCTTTCATGCGTGAGCCAGTTTCGCCGCCCTGGGGTCCGTTTCCCGCCCGATTCGAGACCGCGAGATCGTGGCGCACGGCCAGTGCACGGGAGGTTTCATGTCCCAGCACCGCCGCGCCCTGTTGTTCGTTGCGCTCGTCACGGCCTGCGACCGGCCGTCGCCCACCGAACCGGGGGCCGAACCTAACCCGGCGGCGTTCGACGTCGCGACGAGCGAGCCGGGCAGTCCCCTGCGGTTTCTGACCATCAACCAGCGCGCCCTGTTCGAGCGGGGCCGCGGTGTGTTTCAGACCGAGTTCACCCCGGCGACGGGGCTCGGCCCTCTGTTCAACAACAATGCCTGCAGTCAGTGCCACGAAGCTCCCGTCACGGGCGGCGTCGGCGAGGAGGTGGAGACGCATCAGAGCGCGTTCCGCGGCGGCGTGTGCGATGACTTGAGCGCGATCGGCGGGCCGGTTATCCAGGACAGCGTCACACCGGCCCTGCACGCTGCGCTCGGGATCGACAAGGAGCCGCTGCTCCTTGAGGCTACCGGGACGGCCCACCGTACGACGCCGAGCCTGTTGGGGTTCGGGCTGCTGGAGGCCGTGCCGGACGCGGAAATCCTGGCGCTCGCTGACCCCTCCGACTTGAACGGCGACGGCATCTCCGGGCGCCCCAACCGCACGGCAGACGGCCGGCTCGGCCGGTTTGGTCGCAAAGCCCAATTTGCGACGCTGTCCGAGTTCAACGCCGGGGCATTTGTGAACGAGATGGGAATCACCACGCCGGCCGATCCCATCGAACAGCTGGTCCGCGGGCAGCCGTTCCCCGCGGGGGTCGACCCGACCCCCGACCCGGAGCTGACGCAGGAAGCGCTCGACGCCGCGACTGCCTTCGTGCGGCTCCTCGCGCCGCCGCGGCCGCTGCCCCGAACGCTGGTGGAGCAGCGTGGCGGCCTCACGTTCTTGCGGATCGGATGCGCCTCGTGCCACTTCCCGGCGCTCGTCACGGGTCCGAACCGTGTGGCCGCCTTGAGTCTCAGGATCGTGCAGGCATACACCGATCTGCTGCTCCACGACATGGGCCCGGACCTGGCCGACATTTGCCTGGGCGCCGCGCAGCCGGCGGAGTTCCGCACGGAGCCTCTCATGGGGCTGCGTTTCAAAACGGCGTTGCTGCACGACGGCCGCGCCGGGTCCATCGAGCAGGCGATCGCGGCGCACGGTGGGGAGGCGGTGGCGGCACGCGGGCGGTTCCTGCGGTTGTCCGCCGGCGAGCGCTATGCGCTGCTCAAGTTCCTGGGCGGGCTGTAGCCGCGGCTGACGGCGGCGTGGGGGCGAGTTTAGATTCCCACCCCTATGGCCGACGACACGAGCCGACCGAAAAAAGCCGCCATCACGCCCGGCGCCTGGCAGGAGGCGCGGGCGCTCATCTACGCGCACCGCCAGCGCCTGTCGCTCGGCCTCGTGCTGCTGCTGGTGAACCGGGTCGCCGGGTTCGTGCTGCCCGCGTCGCCCAAGTGGCTCATCGATCGCGTGATCGGCCAGCACCGCCCCGACCTGCTGCTGCCACTCGCGCTCGCGACGGGCGCCGCCACGCTCGTCCAGGCGGTTACCGGATTTGGCCTGTCGCAGATCCTCGGCGTCGCGGCGCAGCGGGCCATCACGGACATGCGGCGCACCGTCCAGGCCTACGTGCTGCGGCTGCCCGTCAGCTACTTCGATTCGACCAAGAGCGGCATCCTGATCTCGCGGATCATGTCCGACGCCGAGGGGATCCGCAATCTCGTGGGAACCGGCCTGGTGCAGCTGATCGGCGGCCTGCTCACGGGCGCTGTCGCGCTGGTGGTGCTGTTCTATCTCAACTGGCAGCTCACCGCGATCGCGATCCTCATCCTGGCCTGCTTCGGCGGCGGGATGGCGCTGGCGTTCACCAAGCTGCGGCCGCTGTTCCGGGAGCGTGGCAAGATCAACGCCGATGTGACGGGTCGCTTGGCCGAGACGCTGGGAGGCATCCGCATCGTCAAGGCGTACCACGCCGAGCGGAGCGAGCGGTTGGTGTTCACGCGCGGCGCCAACACCCTGTTCCGCAATATCGCCGCCACCATGACCGGCATCTCCGGCGTGGGCTCATTCGCCACGATCATCATCGGCGCGATCGGCATTCTGATGATTCTCGAAGGCGGGCGTTCGGTGCTCGCCGGCGCCATGACGTTGGGCGATCTGTTCATGTACGGCATCTTCGTCGGTCTCGTGGCGATGCCGCTCATCAACATCGCATCCATCGGCACGCAGATCACCGAGGCGTTCGCCGGACTCGACCGCATCCGGGAGATCCGCAAGCTCGTGACCGAAGATTCGGAAGATGCCGCGCGCGCGACACTGGACGACGTACGCGGGGACATCGTCTTTGAGGATGTGAGCTTCGCCTACGTGGCGGGAAAGGACGTGCTGAAGCGCGTGTCGTTCCGTGCCCCGCCCGGCTCCACGACCGCGCTCGTCGGCTCGTCCGGGGCGGGGAAGAGCACCTTGATTGGCCTGGTGCTGGCGTTCAGCCGTCCACGCGCCGGCCGGGTCGTGGTGGACGGCCGGGACTTGGCGACGATCCGGCTGGCCGAGTACCGCCGCCAGCTGGGCGTGGTTCTACAAGATAATTTCCTGTTCGACGGCACCATCGCGGAGAACGTCGCGTTCGCGCGGCCCCATGCGACGCGGGAGGAGATCGAGGCCGCCGCTCGCATCGCGCATTGCGACGATTTCGTGCGCCGGTTCGACAAGGGGTACGACACGGTCGTAGGCGAGCGGGGGGTGAAGCTGTCCGGCGGCGAGCGCCAGCGGGTCTCGATCGCTCGCGCGATCCTCGCCGACCCGCGGATCCTCATCCTCGACGAGGCCACGTCGAGCCTGGACTCGGAAAGCGAAGCGGCCATCCAGGACGGGCTCCGCACCCTGCGGCGCGGCCGCACGACGTTCGTGATCGCCCACCGGCTCTCGACCATCCGCAGTGCCGACCAGATCCTGGTGATGGAAGGGGGCGAGATCGTGGAGCGCGGCACGCACGCCGAGCTGCTCGCCAAGCACGGGCGCTACCGTCAGCTGTACGACAAGCAGTACCGGTTCGAGCAGGACCTGTTCATCAACCCCGGCGAAGACTTCACGCCCGAGCCCGAGACGCCGGTGGTACCGAGTGGGGTGACGCCGCCTTCCCGGCTATAGGGCCACGCTGAGCGGGCACGCAACGTGCCGATATACGCTGTGCGTGAAGCTGACCGTCGCCACGGCGCAGCACAGGCACCGGGAATTCCCGCCACGCCCTTGCTGCGCGGATGCCACACTCCCGGGATTCCGTCTTGATGATTATCGTGGGTCCTGACCATGACTAAGAGCGCACGCACGTCCGAACCACAATGGGCCCGCCTGGCGGAAGATGCGAACTATGGCGTGCGCCGTGGGGCGTGGTATCGCGTGGCCGAGCTGACGCCGAGCGACGCCGTGGTCGACGTGAACCGCAAGCCCGTCGCCCTGCCGCGCGGGTCCGTCAAGCTGCGGACCGCGCCACCCAAGGCGTGGAGCATCGTGCCCCGTCCGCGCGATGCCAGGCGGCTGCCGGAGACGTGGGCCGACAAGTATGCGGTGTGTCCGAGCTGCCGTAACCGGGCCGCGCTCGCCGGGAATCCGCAAGTGCTGCGCTGCGCGCGCTGCAACGGGATCTTCCGGGTGGCCTGGGAGGAGTGGTTCCTCACCGCGCCCTGAGCGCCGGCGAGGGTCGGCTCAGCCGACGTTGACGGGCTCGAGCTGCTGGGGTTCTTCCGACTTGAGATAGGCGTGGTGGTCGTGGTACAGCGCTCCCTCCGGGAGCCACTGCCACAGCGGGCCCAGGTCCTGCCGCACGCGTTCCACGTAAAATTCGGGGATCTCCGTCGTTTCTTGATCGAAATAGCGCCGGAGGTGCCGGTCTGTATCGAGCCGCCGCCGCAGCTCCGTGTGGTAGCGGATCCGGCCGAACCCCTCCGACGACACGGCGCGTACCACGTTCATCCAGCGCGGAATCGCGGCGCGCGTGGCGCGGAAGCGCCGTACGATGGCGCGGCCGGAGAAGGTGTAGCGGGTGAGGCCGATGACCTGGTCATAGAAGTCGGGCCACGCGTAGTGCTTCGGCTTCACGTTCATCGCGTGGTTGTTGTCCAGGAAATGGAACGGGAACGGCAGCACGCGACCGGTGCGCTGATACTCCAGATTGAGCGGCGCCGCCCGCCCGAACGCCGACAACAGCGAATACCCGGGGAACGCGCCCGGCGTGCGATCGACGAACCGCTTGGTCAGCTCGAACGG
>Ga0137399_10001177_pt1 | contig 11684 bp, 5 predicted proteins | sample czorhiz316metaG_FD_104810 | JGI IMG/M metagenome (GOLD analysis project Ga0137399, IMG submission 104810) | Vadose zone soil microbial communities from Angelo Coast Range Reserve, California, USA - czorhiz3.16 metaG | ecosystem: Environmental > Terrestrial > Soil > Vadose zone | place: USA...
TCCAGGCATATCCTGATAAAGTTCGGATCTACTCCTACGATGTTGAGCGCGAAGCCTACACCAATCGCGATGCCGGCAAGATGCGTCTCTCCGTGGGACGCGCTCGTTTTACATCTTGCATCACCGAAAGCAGTTCGTTGCTCTCGTTCGGTGTTCTTTATCTCGGTGGCCACAACGTTACCGGAGACGTGCTTACGTATACCAGCGCCGAATCTTACGCCCATGTGGAGAAAGAGTTGATCGGGGCCTTTGAACGTGCCGACACTCCCGAAGTGATTCGCATGCTCGACAAAGAGTTCGGCAAGAATATCTATTCGCTGAAATCTCTTTTCCGCGACGAGCAGCAGCACATCCTGAACACGATTCTGGAAGCGACCGTAAGTGAGGTCGAAGCCGCCAACCGGCGACTGTTTGAGCAGAATGTCCCGCTCATGAAATTCCTCGCTGACTTGGGCGTCGTACAACCGCGTATTTTTACGCTGATGTCCGAATTCGCTTTGAACGCGCAGATCCGCCGCGCGCTCGAATCGGAGCCGGTAGATCGTGAGAAACTGGAATCGCTGCTGCACGAAGCGGAAACCATGCGCGTCCCGCTTGATCGTGAGACTCTGGAGTTTGTGGCCCGACGGAAAGCCGAGAAGGCAGCGGAAGCCTGGCGTGCCGATCCGCTGAATCCTGACGCGATCCGGCAGTTACAGAACGTTGTCGGCGCCGCCCGGCTGTTGCCGTTCCCGATCAGTCTTTGGCAGGTAGAAAATGTCGTCGCTGCCAACGCGAACGGAACGCTCAGCGCAAATCGATCCCGCTCCGAGCAAGGCGATCTGGCAGCCAAGGAGTGGGTGGAGTTGTTCACCTCACTTGCCGACCAGCTTAGCCTGAAGGTTGCGTGATGGGGGAGGTCCGCGTTCCATCGGCAGTCTACCGCGTGCAAATGAATGCCGGCATGCGCTTTACTGACGCTAGCGGAATCGTCCCCTACCTTCACGAACTGGGCATCTCGGATTTGTATTCGTCGCCGATCCTTCAGGCCCGCCGCGGAAGCGCCCACGGATACGACGTCACCGACCCCACCCGAATCAATCCCGAACTCGGAACCGAGGAAGAATTTGAGAGTCTTTCCCGCCAGTTGCAAGCACACGGAATGGGACTGTTGCTTGACATAGTTCCCAATCACCTCGCAGCCAGCAGCGAAAATCCGTGGTGGATGGATGTGCTCGAGGAAGGTCCAGCTTCTGTTTATGCTTCCTACTTCGACGTGGATTGGCATCCGCCCAACCGCGCCCTCGATAATCGATTGCTGCTGCCGATTCTCGGGAAGACTTACGCCGAGGCCTTGGAAAATTCTGAACTGATTCTGGAGTTCGATCAGAGCTCGTTCTTCATCCGAGATTTCGACACTCGTCTTCCAGTCGCGCCGGGCGCCTACCGGCTGATCCTCGACCTCGGATTCGAAGGGTTGCGCGATAAATTAGGTGGGGAATCTTCAGCAATCCTCGAACTCGAGGGGATTCGCTCCGAAATTGACAAGATCCGCGGGCGTTCGCCTGTGCCTGCTGAAAAGGCCGGCGAACGCCGTCTTCAGCGTACCGCGGTAAAAGAGCGGCTGGGACGGTTGTACGCCACTTCCGTAGAGATTCGTGAATTTATCGATCAGAACGTGCTCACTTTCAACGGACAAATTGGTGTTCCGGAAAGTTTCAATCTTCTCGACAGGCTGTTATCAATGCAGTCCTACGTGCTCGCATATTGGCGGAATACAAATCAGGGCATCAACTATCGGCGATTCTTTACCATTATGGAACTGATCGGAGTGCGAGTGGAAGATCCGATGACCTTTGACGCGGTCCACTCCGTCGTTCTTCGCCTTGCTGCCAAGAACCTGATAAACGGTCTAAGGATCGATCACATTGATGGCCTGCGCGATCCCGAAGGCTATCTGAGGCGCCTGCAGGAACGCCTGGCGGGCGACACCGGCTCGAACGGTACGAACAAAGACTCGTCTCCCACGCCGTTCTATGTGGTTGTAGAGAAAATTCTGGCTGAATACGAAGCGCTGCCGGGCAATTGGCCGGTTGCAGGCACAACTGGTTACGATTTTTTAAACCGCGTCAACGGCCTGTTCGTCGACGGGAAAAACGTCCGGCTGCTTGATCGTATCTATCATCAGTTTTCCGACCTAAAGACTCCATTCCGAGAGCTTGTCTACGAAAAGAAAAAGCAGGTGATGTCGAATCTGCTTGCCGTGGAAATGCATTCGCTCGGTCGCGAGTTGAGTCAACTGGCGGATCAGGACCGCTACGCTCGCGAATTGCCACGATCCTGCCTGACCGAGGCACTGATCGAGACCATTGCCTTTCTTCCCATCTATCGCACTTACATCCGCGGATCGCAGCCCAGCGACGTCGATCGTAAGTATATTGCCGATGCGATTTCGCAGGCGGAGAAACGAAACCCGAGGCTGGATCGAGACTGCTTTGAATTCTTGCGGCAGGTCCTGTTGCTGCAAGCCGGTCCGTGGGTCTTCCCGGAACAGCGCGAGGAACGGCTGACCTTTGTCATGCGCTGGCAGCAGTTTACCGGACCGATCATGGCGAAGAGTTTCGAGGACTCCTTGCTCTATGTCTTCAACCGCTTGGTGTCGCTCAACGAAGTGGGCGGTGCGCCGAACATTCCAGGCGTTTCGCCGAACGAACTACATCGATTTGGAGTTGAGCGCCAGAAACATTGGCCAAATGCGTTGAACGCAACCACAACGCATGACACGAAACGCTCGGAGGATATACGCGCGCGAATCAATGTTTTGTCGGAGATGCCGGCGGAATGGGAAAGACACCTGACTCAGTGGCACTCATTGAACCAGGCCCACCGAACCGCAATCATGGGCAGGCCCATCCCCACACGGAACGAAGAGATCTTGCTCTACCAGACTTTGTTGGGAGCTTGGCCTATCGAATCTGAAGCTGGGGCAGGCTTTCAGCAAAGGATCCAGGAATATATGATCAAAGCGATTCGAGAGGCGATGGTGCATACCAAGTGGACTGTACCCAACGTACCTCACGAAGCGGCTGTGTCGAACTTCATCGCTGCCATTCTGCAGCCATCCGAAGAAAACGAGTTTCTCCGCGATTTTCTCGAGTTTGTTCCGCGAATCGCTTTTTTTGGCATGCTCAACGGATTGTCCCAGGTACTAATCAAGATCACGTTCCCCGGTATTCCCGATTTTTACCAAGGCTCTGAACTTTGGGATCTTCGACTCGTCGATCCGGACAACCGTGGTCCCGTCGATTTCACGCAACGCGTAGCCTTTCTTCAGGATTTGAAAACGCGAAAGCCTGCGACAGACGAACTCCTGGACCAGTGGCAGGATGGAAGGCTTAAATTGCACGTGATAGCTCGAGCCCTTTGCTTTCGCAGATCTCAGAGCGAACTGTTCACGAGAGGCGAATACATTCCGCTCAGGGCGAACGGAAGATGGAAAGATCATGTCTTCGCTTTTGCACGATGTTTGGGAGATCGCTGGGCCCTGGTCGTCACTCCCCGTCTAAGTTCCGCTTTGATGCGGCCGGGTCGCTTTCCGCTGGGCGAGATTTGGGAGAATACGTCCCTTAGCCTGCCCAACGCGGCACCCGCGAAATGGCGCAGCGTCTTTGAGCCAGGGAGGGAATACTCGGACTCCGGAAAGGCGCGAACATTGAAACTTTCACGGATATTTCAAAACTTTCCGCTCGCGCTTCTGGCCCCGGCAGAGAGGTCCGTGGGGGCATAGGCTCAGAATAGACTTCAGCAATCGAAACACCACAGATGCACGTGACGACTCTATTAGAAGGAAAAAATGGCCCCGCACTCTTCCGAGCAACTCGTCAAATTCCTCCTGTCGATTGGTTGCGCGGATCAACACGTCTGCAAATGCTTTGCCGCTGTTTATCAAGGTTTCTGTTGCCGCTGTCCTACGATTACGGCGGGGCGTCCGGTCACCGGCGACGTGTCAATGTAGAACACCTTGTCTCCGTTGCTGACCATATAGGTACTGCCACCGAATGTGCCGGTTCCGTCTGGACTCCACGTATATCGAAACAAGGTGAAGGTCTGCGATGGAATAAGGGCAGGCGCTGCCGGACGGTTCGTGTCGAGGTACGAGTCCGGAGTAATCCCGCCGTTCGGATCTAATGACTCCTGTCCTGCGAAGACGCTAGTCTGAGCATCCAGCAATTCATCCAGCGAAAAGCCGTACCGTCCGTTGACAGGACTGAACTGATATCCGGGAGGATAAGAATTTGTCTGAAATTCCATTACTCCTGACGCCGCGGAAGGTCCGGTCCCAACCAAATATCCAGTGACCCCGCCTGCGCCCGGGACTACATATCCCACCGCCGGGAGTCCTGTACCCGAAAACGTGAATCGTCCTGTTGTTGGATCGACAGAGTATTGCCCCGATAGTGCCGTGGCGTTGGTTGTCCCTCCACTCCGCTCAAAAAGGTTGCCGCTCAATGCCCCGGCGCCATCGAAATGGGTATTACCGATCGCCACGTCCGGGCTGCCTGGCGTATGTCCACTCAGACGAAAGATGTGGCTGTCTTTGAGCGAGCCCTGTGAGAACGGGCCCACGGTGCCGGTTGTTTCACCGGTGATCAACGGATGAGCATTACTGGCAGCCTGCATTGAGTTGAAGATGATGTGGCCCGAATCGACCACGTAATAGATGAGATCGTAAATAGCCGTGCCAATACCGATCGTCGCAGTGCCGCGCCCGTTTTCATCGGGCGATGCCATCATCCCATTCCCACCGTTCAATGGGCCGGAGACGACACCGGCACGATTCACGTCGGCAAATACCGATGTGAACAACCCGTTGTTCATCGCTGCTGTGCCTGCCATGGCAAAATGTCCGCCAGAGCCATCCCAGCCAGAGAAACGAAAAGCGAAGGTCGGCATCAGTAAACCAAGCGAGAAAGCGGTTGGATCCTGAATACGAAAAAATCCCGACGCACGGGTACCCGTGCCGTCATTGTCGTCAAACTCCATAATTCGGCCATCGGGAAAGAACGCCGAAGCGGTTCCCGACGCTATCGTGGTCGGAGCCACCCGAAATTGCGCGCTCGACGAAGCCGTATTCAACGTAAGACATCCGCGTCCAACCGGATTGAACAGGATCGAACTGCCAGACGTAAGCGGAACAGCTGTTTGCGTTCCGCTGGTGCGGATGACGTCTTCCACGCCTGTCAGGTTTCCATTATTATCCGCGGCAAAGCTGCCGGAGATTGTGATCGGGCCATCGGCATCAAAGCCACTGAGGAGAAACGCGTAAGGAGTTCCTGATTGCACCGAGTTTCCGCCGGGCAGACAGGTGGGGTCCAGTCCGCTGCCGGCCATCGTGATGATTTTGGCATTTGTCGGGGCTGGGGTCGGATAGATCGCCTGAGCTGGTACGGGGCTTTGGCTATCAGTCACCCGCAGCGCAAATGAAAACGTCGCATTCGTCGTCGGTGTTCCCGAAATCACTCCCGTGGGAATCAACGTAAGACCCGTCGGCATTGGCCCGCTGCCAGGCGCTAGGCTCCAGTTGTAGGGTGCGAGCCCGCCGAGCGCCTGCAACATAACAGGAGTGTACGGCACTCCCGCTGCGGTGGTGAGAAGAGTTGGGGTGACAACACTGAGGTGCCCCGGGGCCACGTTGATGTTAAGCGCGGTCGATGAGGTTCCGCCCAAACTGTCCTTCACCGTAATGTTGAACGGGTATATGCCGGACTGGGTCGGCTTGCCGACAATCTTGGTATCGTTGGCAGTCAAGCCGGGCGACAGCAACAGACCCGGAGGCAGTAGGGAGAAGTCAACTGACCAGGCGTACGGCGCGAGTCCCCCTTGCACACTAACCTGGCATGGAGTCTGGACGACGCCGGCATTCGTGATCGGCATCTGAATGCACGTGTAATCGGTATTGAGGAACGCTGTTGCCAAGGCCGAGGCTTGCGTGGTGATACCCACTTCCGGGTAGACCGAGATCGCAATCGCGGCTGCGCGAGTTGGATCGGTAACTGAAGTCGCGGTGACCGTCACCTGCACCGCAGCGGTTAGACCCACCGGCGGGTTATAAGTTACAGAGTCGGACTTGATATCGCTCAACGTACCAGGCGGGTCGCCCTTGTGTTGAGGAGCAACAGTCCAGATCACGCCCGCATTAGCAGGGTCATTCGTGACGTTCACCGCAATTGGGAGGACCAGACCTCCATCCACAGCGGCCGGACCGGCGGGCGAAGTGACCAGAATGTTGATGCCAGGAACCCCACCGCCACCGCCGCCTCCACTCCTACTCGCACCACCGCAGCCGGCAGTAATCAACAACAGCGCGATGAGACCCAAACACAGAAATTTCACCAGTACATCTCCTGTCAGAAACTCAGCTTCAACCCAAATTGCATTGTGCGCGGACGGTGTGCGTTCACCGGGTGCAGGAACGCATTGCCCGTCAGACAGTCCGTCTGCGGATCGCCCGCCGCGTTGAAGTTCTCGATCCCGTAGCACGCGATCGTATTGTTGGCGCCGTTGCCGAAATTTGGGTTTGGGTCGTACACACGAAACTGTGTGTGATTGAAAATGTTGAAGACTTCGGCGCGGAACTCCAGGCTCGTGGACTCGTGCAACTTGATATTCCGAAATACCGTCATGTCAAAGTTCAGGCGGCTGGGATTGTTCATCACGTTTCGTCCGGCATTGCCGAAGGTCAGTCCGCGTGGCGCCGCGAACGCAGACGCATTTCCCAAGGCGGGCCCGAAACTCTTTGAATTTACGGAGCCAGTCGGAGTCGCGCCATGGATGTTGCCGACAATGTCGGGATAGGAACCCACTGAACTGATCCCGCCGGCCACGCCTGCGTTGTCCGGAACGCCTATTCCCAGCGCCCCAAATCCGGCATTGATCACCGTGTAAGGTGTTCCGCTCTGTGCCGTTGTCACTCCCGATATTTCCCATCCGCCGAACATGGTTTCCACAAATCGATCGAAGAAGCCCGGGGAGTTCGGCGTATCCGATCTCTCCCGTTCATTCGCCCAGTCGCCCACACGGCTCGAGTCGAACTTGAACTTCGGCAGCGTCCAGACGTAGCTCACGTTTAGCAGATGGCGTTGGTCGAAGTTGGAGCTCGCTTTGTTGGCCGAAACCACCAGCGGATTAACAATCGTTGTGTCGTTACGATCTGATGAGTCGTCGATGGAATGGCTGTAGGAGTAAGAGATATCAACCGTGACCGGCCCGCGGGTGCGTCGTAAGGTGGCCTGTAACGCGTGATAGTTCGAGTCTGCCACATTCTCCAACGAGAAAATCTTCTGGATGCCTAGGAATGGTCGTCGTGAGTTGATGGGGGGAAGTCCGTTTGCGTTGAAGTTCTCGCACGCGGCCAGCATGTTGATGAACGCTGGCTGAGTCTTGTTGATCTTGACACCATTGACCTGGAACACGGGATTATTGATCGTGCCAAAATTGTTGCAATCGTGAATTCCGAGGACGTCCGATTGGATGATCGGCTGATTCAGGCCATAAGGGTTCCCGCTGAGTTGAATGCCATCGTTCACCTGTTGAGGTCCGAGCGGGAACGCGTTCGGCTGCCGTACCGCGGTGAGGTGAGTCCCTTTACTTCCAACGTAGGTCAGCCCCATCACAAGACTGCGGGAAAGCTCCCGTTGCACGCCAAAGCTCCACTGCTGCACGTACGGCCAGATCGCCTTGCGCGGGATAGAAGTCACGTCGATCGGATAAGCGCCCTCACCTGAGAAGCAGTTGGCGCCTTTACCACCGATACCGCCGATGCAGGGATAACCGCTAGCCAGGCCCACTCCCGCGGGCGTGAGCTGCGTCATGGTCAGATTCAAGGGCGCGCTACCCACGAGAGAACCGGTATTGGCTTCGCTGCCCGTGCCATGTTCGAAGAACATGCCGTAACCGCCGCGGATCGAGGTCTTCCCGTCTCCACGCGGATCCCACGCAAATCCCACTCGTGGGGCGGGATTGAAACGATGAGGCTGCATGCATGTGTCCGGCACACCATTCACGCCACATTGCACGAGACCGTTCGTTATTATCGGAGAGGGATTGTTTGGATCAATCGGAACGCGCTTGCCCTTGAGTCTCAGCCGGCCGTCCGGAAAGAATTTCAAGTCTGCTGGTTCATTGAATTGCGCTGGATCCCAATTCCAGACCGAATGATTTTTTTCGTGGTAGTTGCCGAACAGGCTGAAGCGAACACCCAGATTCACGGTCAGATGCGAATTCACCTTCCAGTCATCCTGAACGTATGGCTCAATAATGTCGTAGCTGTTGTAGTATTTCCGCTGCGCACTGTCCTGCTGGTATGACTGGATGTACCCGAGCAATAGGTTGGCGAATTCGTTGCCGACGGTCACTGAGTTGAAGTTGCTGAAAGTCAGTACGCCTTGCAGGTCTCCAGTATTGGGTCCGTTAGTCGCATTGATCTCATTGCGTTGGCCCAAAATGACCTGCACACCCGTCTGAAGATTGTGTCTGCCGATAACTTTGCTCAGGTCATCCCGCACACTGTAGGTGGGGTTAGTCAGTTGCCATGGCGCATACCCAGCGTCCACTCGAAAGCCGCCGCCATAAGCCAGATTGCCGGGTGTAAGCTGGATTCCAGACAATTTCCCTCCAAATCCGTTATCGAAGAGAAATCCCTGATTCAATCCATCGGGCCGTTGAATATTCACCCCAGCCGCCGGGCGCGTGCTCAAACTGATGTGAGAAGCGGTGTAGCTGAACACCACTTCATTGAGCAGCGTAGGGGAAATCGTGTGCGTCAACCGAGCCACAGAACTAGTGCCAGGACCGAAGAGCCGCCCCTGTACGGTAGGGAAGCTGTTACGTACGTAGCCCCAGATGGGCCGCGGTTCGGTGGTGTCCCAGGAATCATGAATGTATCGAAAGGTCGCGCGCAGTTTGCCGGGCTGGATCTCGTGATCAATCCGTAATAGTTCCTGGCGCCAATAGGTCGGCTGTGCGAATGCAAAGTCGTAGCATGACCCGGCAGTCGAGTTGCACCCCACGCTCGCGTTGGGCAGTGGGATCATCCCGGAATCCAGCGTTGCCTGACCCACCGGATCAATCCCGGGATTCTGCGAGGCGGGATTCACGCTATCGTGATAGCCCACGATGTTGAATGGAAACGTCGATCCGAAGAGTTGTGGGCAATCCGGAAACTGCGCTCGATTGAAGGTGATCTTCGTTTGCCCTGGCGGTATGAGCGGGCATACGTCGCTGAAATCGGCCCCGATGTAGGGGTCGCCGTCCGCGTTGATCCGCTGCGAAGGGCGTTCCGCCAGCGACGGCACGGCCTGGTTGAAGTTATTGTCGGTTGGGTCCTTCTCCAGGCGGAATTCCTCTGAAAAGAAGAAGAAAGTCCGGTCTTTTTTCGGATACAGCTTCGGAATCGTCACCGGTCCGCCGAGCGTGAAGCCGAAGTCGTTCTTGCGATACAGAGGCGCGCGAATTGTTTGGTCAAAATAATTCCGGGAATTGAAGATCTCGTTTCGGCCGAAATAATAGGCTCCGCCGTGGAGCGAACTGCCGCCGGTCTTCGTGTCAACAAGGATCGTTCCTGACGCGCTGCGCCCGTACTGCGCACCATAGTTTGAAGTGAGCACTTTCAGTTCGTTGATCGCGTCGAGACTGGGATATACGACCAGCGTGCTCTCGCTTCCGTGAATGCCGGCGTGCAACACGTCGGAGCCATCAACACTGAAAGTGTTGTATTCGACACGTCCCCCATTCACGCTGAACTTGACACTACCCTTCACTCCCACCAGCGCTTCGTCCTGGCCGGTCTGATTGCTTACGCCCGGAGCGAAGGTCAGTAACTGCGTGAAATTCCGTCCGTTCAAGGGTGTGGTTGCAATCTCGTGCGACGTAATTGTTCCGGACACTTCCGCCTTCTCTGTTTCCACCTGACCCACACTGTTGCCGACAACGTCGACCTTCTCAGCCATTGCGGAGGCCGGCTCGAGTGTGCCGTCAATTTCAATTTCCTGGTCTGCCGCGAGAGTCAATCCTTCGGTCTTGAAGTCCTTGAAGCCTTTTGCGGTGATCGAAAGTGTGTATACCCCGGGTGCGAGATTGATAGAGTACTGTCCCTGATCATTGCTGACCGCAGTGTGATTTCCGCCTGACGCATCAATCACTGTGACAACCGCGACCGGCAACACCGCGCCGGACTGGTCAGTGACGGCTCCGTGTACCTGCGCTTCGCCTGCTTTTCGGGCTGCCGGCTTCAGGGTCGCAGGAGGCGATTTGACACCGGCAGGACCCGTGGGAAGGGGAGGGGGCGGCAATTCAATGAGATTGGGAACCTGAGCCGGCGTCGGCAGCGCAAAAGCAATAATCAGAACGACGACACACACCGGAAGTTTCCAGATCTTCACGATTACATACCTCGACGAAAGGACCTAAGAAGTACCCGAGAATTGTTACGGCAGTATGACGCTGCGATTAATTTCGGGTTAACTGAAGCCCGGACACACGCCGCAGGGAGCAGGAGGAGTGAATTGCTGGAATTCACATTCCCTTAACTTGGCTGTAATGCAAAAACAACAGGACCGATAGATAGTGTCATGCTCGTACTTTGTTCGTCGGAGACATCTTGTGCAGAAACGAAATCCCTTACTGATCTCACTTTTATCGCTGTTGCTGGCGGCCCCGCTCTGGGGGCAGACCAGGGGCATTGTCACCTTCGGCGGCTTAAAGAATCTTGAATTCGTCAACAACTACTACAACGGCGGCACCGGCAGTATGGGATCCGGCCCAGCCAAGAATCTCCATCTGGAATTCACGGCGAATGCTGAGGCGATCGTCTCGGCTGATAAGGGTGGGTCGGGGAATTTCATCAATAATCCCGGCGGCTACCCTGTGATGTTTTTTCCAACGGGTTCGAGTGTCACGATCAACATGACCGCCGGTGTCACGACCGGCCTGTGGTTCACCTACTCCGCCCTTCAGCCGGGCGCAGCCACCCTTTACGACGGTCCGAACGGTACAGGCAACATCCTGTCCAGCATCTCGCTGACGAGTAATGAGTCTGGATGCACGACCTACAAAATGTGTGTTTGGACCCCGGTCGGGGTTCCATTGAGCACTCCGGTGGCCTCGATCCGCTTCAGCGGTGTCGCCAACTATATCGCGGTCGGCGCCATCCATCTCGGAGTCAAGCTGCCGACGTCAACAATCCTCACTTCTTCCCAGAATCCGTCGGTAGTGGGCGAGTCCGTCACCTTCACGGCTGCCGTATCCGCTACCGGTGCCGCTCCCGTCGGAACGGTTACATTCAAGACCGGGAACACCATTGTCGGACAGATTCCCGTCGTCGCCGGAAGCGCTTCCATCACGTTGTCATCACTTCCGGCCGGTTCGACAAGAATCAGCGCCATTTTTCGAGGGAACGGCTTTGTAACCAGCACTGCGAATGTGATTCAGGTTGTGAATTAGGAAGCTGTTTTCGCAATTCTCAGCCAATTTGGCCAACGCCAACAGTCGGCCATCAACGAGGCGAGCCATGTTCGTCTCAAATTAGCACTGCGCAAATTGTTTCTTCTATCGCTGCTGGAAATTAATGTGACGTTCACTTTCATGTCATTTCCTATTAACAGCTCTCGAAGATAGTTCTCCCGCACGCGTGCCACGGTTTTTGTCCA